>Ga0102943_1000070_pt1 | contig 65788 bp, 68 predicted proteins | sample SalPonC_black_MG_FD_78174 | JGI IMG/M metagenome (GOLD analysis project Ga0102943, IMG submission 78174) | Salt pond soil microbial communities from South San Francisco under conditions of wetland restoration - Salt Pond MetaG... | ecosystem: Environmental > Aquatic > Marine > Intertidal zone >...
ATCTGGTAGATGCGGTCGATGTCCGGCCGTTCCTCCCGGTCGACCTTGACGTTGACGAACAGCTCGTTCATCAGCGCCGCGGTGTCCTCGTCCTCGAAGGACTCGTGAGCCATGACGTGGCACCAGTGGCAGGCGGAGTAGCCCACGGACAGGAGTATCGGCCTGCCCGTCTCCTGGGCCGTCTCCAGGGCCTCCGGACCCCACGGATGCCAGTCCACCGGGTTGTGCGCATGCTGGAGCAGGTAGGGGCTGGTTTCGTCGGCCAGGCGGTTGCTCTGCTGGCCGCCTTCGGGCGTGGCCATGGCGGTCACCTTCCTTGCTTCGCGTGGCCCGTCACTATAACCCACGTCCCGGTTAGGTGAGGATGCCCGGGCCCGGTGCTAGACTACGCCGCCATGCTCGAATACCCCCGCATCGATCCGGTCATCTTCTCCATCGGCCCCCTTGGCGTGCGCTGGTACGGGCTGATGTACCTCATCGGTTTCGTGGCTGCGTGGCTGCTGGCACGGCACCGGGCGCAGCGGGCGGATGCGCCGATCGGCCCGCAGCAGGTCGACGACCTGATTTTCTACGGCGCGCTGGGCGTGATGCTCGGCGGGCGCATCGGCTACGTCTTTTTCTACGGCCTCGGCGAATGGGCCGACGACCCGCTGTATCCGTTCAAGATCTGGGAGGGCGGCATGTCCTTCCACGGCGGTCTGCTCGGCGTGCTGGTGGCCATGTGGCTGCTCGGCCGGCGCGTGGGCCACGGCTTCTGGCGGATGACGGACTTCGTGGCGCCGCTGGTGCCCATCGGGCTCGGTGCCGGGCGCATCGGCAACTTCATCAACGGGGAGCTGTGGGGCAAGCCCACGGACCTGCCCTGGGGCTTCCGCGTCCCGGACGACGTGTTCCAGGGCTTCCGGCCGGGGCCCGAGGTGCTGCACCCCTCCCAGTTGTACGAGGCGCTGCTGGAGGGTCTGGTGCTGTTCCTCATCCTGTGGGTGTACTCGGCACGCCCGCGTCCCACCATGGCGGTCTCGGGGCTGTTCCTGCTGTTCTACGGCATCTTCCGCACGGCGGTGGAATTCGTGCGCCTGCCGGATTACGGCGAGTACGTCGCCTTCGGCTGGCTGACCCGGGGCCAGGTGCTCAGCCTGCCGATGATCGTTGCCGGCGTCATCGTGCTCGCCCTGGCCTATCGTGGCGGCGGCCGGGAGGGCCGGGCCGCCGGCGGCACGGCGGGGAGCTGACGGATGCGGCAATACCTCGAGATGATGCGGCGGGTGCGCGAGGAGGGCGTGCGCAAGGACGACCGCACCGGCACCGGCACCCTCAGCGTGTTCGGCCACCAGATGCGCTTCGACCTCGGCGAGGGCTTCCCGATGGTCACGACCAAGAAGCTGCATACCCGCTCCATCATCCACGAGCTGTTGTGGTTCCTGCGGGGCGAGACCAACACCGCCTACCTGCGCGAGAACGGGGTGACGATCTGGGACGAGTGGGCCGACGAGAACGGCGACCTCGGGCCGATCTACGGCGCGCAATGGCGATCCTGGTCCACGCCCGACGGCGGCCACATCGACCAGCTGTCCCGGGTGCTGGAGCAGCTGAAGCGCGATCCGGACTCACGCCGCATCATCGTGAGCGCCTGGAACGTGAGCGAACTCGACCGCATGGCGCTCGCCCCCTGCCACGCCTTCTTCCAGTTCTACGTGGCCGAGGGGCGCCTGTCGTGTCAGCTGTACCAGAGGAGCGCCGACATTTTCCTGGGCGTGCCGTTCAACATCGCCTCCTACGCGCTGCTGACCCACATGGTGGCCGAGCAGGCGGATCTCGACGTGGGCGACTTCATCTGGACCGGCGGCGATTGCCACCTGTATCTGAATCACCTGGACCAGGCCGACGAGCAGCTCACGCGCGAGCCGCTGCCGCTGCCGAGGCTGGCGCTGAAGCGCCGGCCGCCGACGCTGTTCGATTACCGCTACGAGGACTTCGAGATCCGCGGCTACCGCCACCATCCGCACATCAAGGCGCCGGTGGCCGTCTGACGTGTCCGGCGTGTCCGCCACGCCCGTCGTCTCGCTCGTCGTGGCCGCCGCCGCCAACGACGTGATCGGCGTCGACAACCGCCTGCCCTGGCACCTGCCGGAGGACCTGCGCCGTTTCCGCGACGTCACCATGGGCAAGCCGATCGTAATGGGCCGCCGTACGCACGAATCCATAGGCCGGGCGCTGCCCGGCCGGCGCAACATCGTGCTGAGCGGCAGACCCGGCTTCTCCGCCGAGGGCTGTGAGGTGGTCGACGGGCTGGATGCCGCCCTCGCGCTGGCGCGGGATGCGGACGAGGTGATGGTGATCGGCGGCGCGGCGCTCTATCGTGAGGCGCTGCCGCTGGCACGGCGCATCTACCTCACCCGGCTGCACCGCCCGTTCGAGGGCGACACCCGCTTCCCGTCCCTCGACAATGCCGACTGGCGTGCGGTGGAGCGGCAGGATTTTCCCGCCGGCGAGGAACGCGAACTCGGCTACAGCTATCTCACGCTGGAGCGCAGGGCAGCGACGCCAGCCGCTCGCTGACGAGGCGCTCGGCCAGCGCCAGGTCCACGTCGGCCAGCGACTCCGCGCCGGCGGTCAGCTCCTCGAGCAGCCGGGCCTGCACCTCGCCCCGGGCCAGCGCCTCGGCGTACGGGATCTCCGCGTGGAACATCACCATGGAGTAGCGGGGCACGAAGCGGTCCGGGCAGCGGCGCTCGAGCTCGAAGGCGAGGGCCTTCTTCAGGTGAAAGCGGGGATCGCGCACCGTGTCGCGCATCTCCACGTAATTCTCCAGCGCCATGTCGGCGATGGCCTCCGCGTTCGGGCGGCGCAGCCGGCTGAACTCGCCGAACAGCTGTTCGCGGTCGTCGTAGCCGCCGTCGTCCAGCAGCCGGCAGAACTCGGCGCAGTCCTCGAAGCCCGCATTCATGCCCTGCCCGTGGAACGGGACGATGGCGTGGGCGGCGTCGCCGACCAGCAGCGCGTCGCCGCCCAGGTTCCAGGGCTCGCAGCGCACCGTGCCGAGGATGCCGACCGGGTTGGCGGCGAACTGCTCCGTGAGATCGGGGATGAGTGCCGGCGTGTCCGGGAAATGGCGCTCGAAGAACTCCCGCACGGACGCCTCGTCGTCGAGCGATGCAAAACTCTCCGGACCCTCGTTTGGCAGGAACAGCGTCACGGTGAAGTCGCCGCCCGGGTTCGGCAGCGCGATCAGCATGAAGCCGCCCCGGGGCCAGATGTGCAGCGCGCCCGGGTCGATGCGGAAGCCGCCGTCGTCCGCCGGCGGGATGGTGAGTTCCTTGTAGCCGTGGGCCAGCAGGGACTCGCTGGCGCCGATGTGGCCCGCCTCGGCCAGCGCGCGCCGCACGGCCGAGCCGGCGCCATCCGCGGCGATCAGGGGTGCCATGGCGACCTGCCGCTCGGCACCCGTCTGCTCATGGCGGAGCGTGGCCCGGCGCGCCGCCAGATCGATGCCGCTGCAGGCCTCGCCGAAGTGCAGCCGGGCGCCCGCCGCCTCCGCGGCGTCCAGCAGAACCCGATTGAGGTCGGCGCGGGAGACCGAATAGTTCTCCTCGCCCTCGTGCTGACCGTAGGGCTGGAAGTCGAGGCCGCCGTCCTCCTGATGCAGCAGGCGGCCGGACATGGGCATCAGCAGCGGCTCCACTGCCTCGGCCAGGCCGGCGAGCGCCAGCCCGCGCAGACCCCGGGCGGCCAGGGCCAGATTGATCGAGCGGCCGCCCTGGGCGCTGTGGCTGCGCAGGTCGGGCTGGCGCTCGTACAGGTCCACCGCATGGCCCCGGCGGGCGAGCAGGGCGGCCAGCAGCGAACCGGTCAGTCCCGCGCCCAGTATGGCGACGGGATCGCCGCCGGTTCCGTTCAGGACAGAGTCGCTCATGCCAGCGTCTGGGTCATGGCGGCCGCCTCGGCGAGGCGCTCGAGGAAGGCCTCGACGTCCGCGTAGGAGTTGTACAGCGGCACGGGGGCCACACGGATGACGTCGGGTTCGCGCCAGTCGGCGATCACGTTCAGGCGCTCCAGGTTCTCGAACAGGTCGCGGCCCGTGAGGCCCATGCCCCGCACCACCAGGGAGAGCTGGGCGCCGTGAGCGGCCGGATGCTCCGGCGTGAGGATGCCGAAGCCGCCGGGGAAACGCTCCTCGAGCCGGCGGCGCAGATAGCCGGTCAGCGCCAGGGACTTCTCGCGCAGCGCGCCGATGCCCGCGGCGTCGAACAGCTCCAGCGAGGCGATCACGGGGGCCAGCGCGAGCACCGGCGGGTTGCTGAGCTGCCAGATGTCTGCGCCCGGCGCGGGCATGAAGTCCTTCGTCATGCGGAAGCGGGTGCTCTCCTCGTGGCCCCACCAGCCCAGCAGCCGGGGCAGGCTGCGGTCGCGGCAGTGGCGTTCGTGGACCCAGGCGCCGGCGATCGCGCCCGGGCCGCCGTTCAGGTACTTGTAGCTGCACCACACGGCGAAGTCCGCGCCCCAGTCGTGCAGGGACAGCGGCACGTTGCCGATGGCGTGCGCGAGGTCGAGCCCGACCGTTACGCCGTGGCGCTGCGCCAGCCGGCAGATCTCCGCCATGTCCAGACACTGGCCGGTGTAGTACTGCACGCCCGGCAGCAGCAGCAGCGCGATCTCGTGCCCGCGGCGTTCCAGCAGCGCGGCCAGGTCCGCCGTGCGCAGCCCGTGCTCTCCCTCCGGCGGGCGCCATTCCAGCAGGTCCCGCTCCGGGTCGTGGCCGTGCCAGGCGATCTGGGAGGCGGCCGCATAGCGGTCGGAAGGGAAGGCGTCGGACTCGATCACGATGCAGCGCCGCTCCCCCTCGGGCCGGTAGAAGCTCGCCATCAGCAGGTGCAGGTTGACCGTGAGCGTGTTCATCGCCACGGTCTCGGCGGCTGTGCCGCCCACCAGCGCGGCCAGCGGCTCGGCCGCCCGCCGGTGCGCCGGCAGCCAGGGGTGCTCGCCCTCGACATGGCCGCGCACGGCCAGGCGGCCCCAGGCTTCCAGCTCCGCGCGCACCGCGTCGGCCGCACGGCGCGGCATCAGGCCGAGGGAGTTGCCGCAGAGATAGACGGGCGAGCGGCCGTCGATGCGTTCCGGAAACACGAACTCCGCACGGAAGCCGGCCAGCGCATCGGCCGCATCCAGCCGCCGCGCTTCCTCGAACGCCGCGCTCACAGGAAGCGGCTCCGTTCCACCTGCAGCCACTCCAGCGCCGTGCCGGCGAGCAGCCGGTCCTGTGCCTCCGCGCCGAGGCTCATGGATTCGATCAGGGCGCCCGGGTGGTGCTCGCCCAGCGGGAAGGGGTAGTCGCTGCCGAGCGCGATGGCCTCGGCGCCGAACAGCTCGATCATGTACTCGAGCATGCGCCGGTCGTGCACCAGCGAGTCCACGTAGAAGCGGCCGAGGTACTCCGAGGGCGGCACCGTGTTCTTGACCGCGACGATGTCCGGCCGCACGGCGAAGCCGTGCTCCAGGCGCCCGATCAGCCCGGGGAACGCGCCGCCGCCGTGGGCGAAGGCCACGCGCAGGTCCGGCAGCTTCTCGAACACGCCGCCGAAGATCAGCGAGCAGACCGACAGCGCCGTCTCGGCCGGCATGCCCACCAGCCAGGGCAGCCAGTACAGATTCATGCGCTCGCGGCCGAGCATCTCCCACGGATGCACGAACACGGCAGCGCCGAGCTCGGCGGCGGCCTCGAGCACCGGGAACACCCGTTCGTCGTCCAGGTTCCAGCCATTCACGTGCGTGCCGATCTCCACGCCGTGGAGACCGATCTCCAGGCAGCGCTCCAGTTCGCGGACCGCCAGTTCCGCGTCCTGCATCGGCAGCGTGCCGAGGCCGAGGAAGCGGCGCGGGTACTCTTCGACCAGCGCGGCGATGTGGTCGTTCAGCAGCGCGGCCAGGTCGGCGGTATCGCGGGGCTTGGCCCAGTAGCTGAACATGACGGGCACCGTGGAGAGCACCTGCACGTCCACGCCCGTGGCGTCGCAGTCGCCGATGCGCACGCCGGGGTCCCAGCAGTTGGACTGCACCTCGCGGAAGTTCTTGCCGTCCATCAGCATGCGCGCGCAGCCGGGGCCGTGATGCTCCAGCTGCACGAAGCCGCCGTAGCCGTAGCGCTCCTTGAGGTCCGGCCATTCCGGCGGCAGCACGTGGGTATGGATATCGATCTTCACGGGCTCAGCGCGGCGGCATCACGGCTCCGCAGTTCGGGCAGCTGCGGTTCTCCTCGCTGCCGTAGAAGCGCTCGAAGACCGGTGGCAGTTGTTTCACGATGTCGTCGACGTGCAGGAATTCCTCGTACAGCTTCGTGTCGCACTCGTTGCAGAACCACATGAAGCCGTCCAGTTCCTCCGGCGCGCGCTTGCGCTCGATCACCAGTCCCACGGTGTCGGCATAGCGCTGGGGCGAGTGGGGCACCCGTGGCGGCAGCAGCAGGATCTCGCCCTCGCGTATGGGGATGTCCACCCGCTCGCCGTCCTGCATGGTCCTGAGCAGCATGTCGCCCTCGAGCTGGTAGAAGAATTCCTCGCCCTCGTCCCAGTGGTAGTCGTCCCGGGAATTAGGCCCGCCGACCACCATGATGATGAACTCGCCGTCCTCGAAGACCTGCTTGTTGCACACCGGCGGCCGCAGTGCATCCCGGTTGGCGTCGATCCAGTCGCGGAAACTGAAGGCGGTGAGGGGTTTCATGCGTCTCTCCCGATGCGGGCTCGCCCGCGTCTCCTCGTGCACCTCAGAGGGTCGCGATGCATTTCAGCTCTATGGCGATGGGCGTCGGCAGCCGATTCACCTCGACGGTGGTCCGGCAGGGACCCTCGCCCGGGAAGTAGTCCCGATAGATTCGATTGAAAGTGTCGAAGTCGCGTTCGATGTCGGTCAGGAAGACGGTGATGTCGACCAGCCGGTCCCAGCCGGAGCCTGCGGCCTCGAGCACGCTCTTCACGTTACGGAATACGGCGTGGCACTGGGCCTCGATGTCGTAGTCCACCACGCGGCCTTCGTCGTCCCGGCGCAGCCCGGGTACGTCGCCGTCGGCCGGGTCCCGCGGGCCCAGTCCGGACAGGAACAGCAGCCCCCCGGCCCGCCGGGCGTGGGGATACGCGCCTACCGGCGGCGGCGCCGCGCTCGTGCTGATGGCCCTGTCGTCGGATTCCACACGGGGATTCTAGCGCGACTGGCCGCGGCATTTTAGTTTCACCGGCTTCGCCTCGCGGTCCAGGCGCAGCGCCGTGAGGGCGCGGCCCCACACGCAGCCCGTGTCCAGGCAGACCAGGTCGGGCTCGTTCAGCAGTCCCAGTGCCGACCAGTGACCGAAGACGATGCGCGTGCCGGCCAGCGCCCGAGCCGGCGCCCGGTACCAGGGCGTCAGTTTCGGCGGCCCGTCTTCCGGCGGGCCCGTGTACTCGAAATCGAGCCTGCCCTTGCGCGTGAGCATGCGCATGCGGGTCAGCACGTTCACGATGAAACGCCATCGCGGCACGCCGTGCAGGTCGTCGCGCCAGCGGTCGGGCTCGTCGCCGTAGAGATGCGCCAGCAGCTTGGAGGGGCGCGGGCCTCTCAGCACCGCCTCCACCTCGCCGGCCAGGGCGAGGACGGTGTCGAGGTCCCAGGCGGGCAGCACGCCCGCGTGGACGAGCACCGTGTCCAGATCGTCGTCGTAGTGCACCAGCGGTCGGTTCTGCAGCCAGTCGATGAGCTCGTCGCAGTCGTGGGCGCGGAGGACGGGCTTCATGGCGAGGGAGGCCGAGCGCTTGGCTGCGGTACGCTCGTGGGCGATCACCAGCAGGTGCAGGTCGTGGTTGCCGAGCACGGCCACCACGGCGTCGCCCAGGGAGCGGACGAAGCGAAGTGTCTTCAGCGACTTCGGCCCCCGGTTGACCAGGTCGCCGGCGAGCCAGAGCGTGTCGCGGCCCGGGTCGAAGTCCAGTTTGTCCAGCAGGCGCCGGAAGGGGTCGTAGCAGCCCTGCAGGTCGCCGATGGCATAGACCGCCATGGTACGGCCTCCGCTGTCGCGGCCGCGGGTCCGCCTAGTGCAGCAGACCCGGCACGGCCAGGGTGAATGGTGCGATGGGAGCGTCGAAGCGCACGCCGTCGTCGGCCAGCATCTGGTAGCTGCCCTCCATGCTGCCCACGGGTGTCTCGAGCACCGTGCCGCTGGAGTAGCGGAACTGCTCTCCCGGATTGAGATGAGGCTGCTCGCCCACGACACCGTCGCCGCGTACCTCCTGTACCTTGCCGTTGGCATCGGTGATGATCCAGTGCCGGCTGAGCAGGGCGGCGGCCACATCGCCCTGATTGGCGATGGTGATCGTGTAGGAGAAGACGTAGCGGTCCAGCTCCGGTTCCGATTGCTCGTCCAGGAAGTTGGTGCTGACGTCCACACTGATGCGGTGATTCGGCTTGTCGCTCATGGCCTCTCGGCTGGCCTCTAGCTGGGAAAGTCGGGTCGGCATCCCGTTCGGGGCGTCATTCTAGCGCATCGTCCCGCTCGCGCAGCGCCCGGTTGGCGAGCCGGGCGAATTCCTCCGGCGCGAGCCGTTCCGGGCGCAGCGTCGGGTCGATCCCCTCCTCGGCGATGGCCTCGGCGGTGAGCCATGCCGCGAGCGCGTTGCGCAGTGTCTTGCGCCGGCGCGAGAACGCGCCGGTCACGAGTGCGGCGAACAGGGCTTCGTCGCCGATCTCCAGCCGCCGCGTGCGCGGCACGAGGCGGACCACGCCGGAGCGCACGCGGGGCGGCGGCCGGAAGGCCTCCGGCGGCACGTCGAACAGTCGCTCGACCTCCATCGAGCAGGCGAGCATTACCGTGAGGCGGCCGTATTGCTTGCTGCCGGGGGAGGCCGCCATGCGGTCCACGACCTCTTTCTGCAGCATGAAGTGCATGTCGCGAATCGCCCGGCGCTGTTCGACCAGATGGAACAGCAGCGGGGTCGAGATGTTGTAGGGGAGATTGCCGACCATGCGCAGGCCCTCGCCCAGCGCGGCGAAGTCGAATTTCAGGGCGTCGGCCTCGTGCAGGGTGACGTTCGCGGCATCGGCGTAGCGCGAGCGCAGTGCCGCCGCCAGGTCCCGGTCGATCTCCACGGCATCCAGCGTGACCGGCAGCGCGGCGAGCGGGTCGGTGAGGATGCCCTCGCCGGGGCCGATCTCCACCAGGTGGTCGCCTTCGGCGGGTCCGATCGCCGCGACGATGCGCGATACCACGGAGGGGTCGCGCAGAAAGTGCTGGCCGAAACGCTTTCGCGGTCGGTGGTTCAACGAACGCTCATCCGCTGCGCCCGGCGAGTTCGGCCGCGTAGCGCAGCGCGACGCCGAGGCTGGCCGGATCGGCGCGGCCGCTGCCGGCCAGCGCGAGGGCGGTGCCGTGGTCCACCGACGTGCGCACGATGGGCAGGCCGAGCGTGATGTTCACGGCCTTGCCGAAGCCGGCGTACTTGATGACCGGCAGGCCCTGGTCGTGGTACATCGCAAGTACCGCGTCCACTTTGCCCGCGGTGTCCAGGAAAGCGGTGTCGGCGGAGACCGGGCCCTCGATGGCGATGCCGCGCGCGCGCAGCGCGTCCAGCGCCGGCGTGATCACGTCGATTTCCTCCCGGCCCAGGTGACCCGCCTCGCCGGCGTGCGGGTTCAGGCCGCAGACCCGGATCTTCGGCTCGTCGATGCCGAAACGCCGGCGCAGGTCGCCGTGCAGCACGTCGATCACCCGGGTGAGCCGTTCGGCCGTGATCGCCGCGGGGACGTCGGCCAGCGGCAGGTGGGTGGTCGCGAGCGCGATGCGGAGTTCGTCGGTGGCGAGCATCATCACCGGCAGCGGCGCACCGGTGGCCTCGGCCAGGAATTCCGTGTGGCCGCTGAAGCACAGCCCAGCCTCGTTGATGACGCTCTTCTGCAGGGGCGCGGTCACCAGCGCGTCGAATTCGCCGTCCAGGCAGGCCCGGGCGGCCCACTCCAGTCCGGCCAGCAGCGCGCTGGCGTTGGCCGGGTCGGGCGTGCCGCAGCACTCGACGTTCGGCAGTGGGAACGACATCACCGGGATATCGCCGGGCGTGTGGCCGCCCCGGCGTGGCTCGCCCCGTCGGTACTCGGGCAGCACCACGTCGATGCCCAGCGTGGCGGCCCGCTCGGCCAGCTGGCGCCGGTCGCCGACCAGCACCGTCTCCGCGGGCAGGGGACCCGCGGCGAGCATGAGACAGATGTCGGGCCCGATGCCGGCCGGCTCGCCGGCCGTCAGCACCAGGCGTGGGGATGCGGCGGGCACGGCCGCCTCAGATGCGTTTGTCGACGAAAGCCTCGTCGCGCATGCGCCGGAGCCACAGCTGGGTCTCCTCCTCCAGCTTGCCGGCCCGGATGCTGTTCACGCAGTTGCGCTCTCGCACCTCGGCGGTGTTGTCATAGACCCGGCGGTCGGTGACCTCCAGGATGTGCCAGCCGAAGCGGGAGCGGAACGGTTCGCTCAGCTCGCCGATCTCGAGCGAGCTCGCCACCTCGGCGAATTCGGGCACGAAGGTGCCGGGCGAGGTCCAGCCGAGGTCGCCGCCCTCGGCAGCGGAACCCGGGTCGTCCGAGTTCAGCTGGGCCAGGTCGCCGAAGCTCTCACCGGCCAGGATGCGCTCGCGCAGCTCGGCGAGCTGCTGGCGGGCGGTGGCGTCGTCGATGATCTCGTCCGGGCGGATGAGGATGTGGCGGATGCGCGACTGGTCCACCTCGCTGCGGGCGATGGCGCCGCGCGCATCGTTCAGCTTGATGATGTGGAAGCCGCTGGCGTTGCGTATCGGCTCGGCGATCTCGCCGGGAGAGAGGTTCTCGACGACGCCGGTGAACAGGGTCGGCAGCTGGGTGCCGTTGCGCCAGCCCAGGTTGCCGCCTTCCAGCGCGTTCTGGGCGTCGGAGTAGCTCACCGCCGCCTTGGCGAAGTCGGCGCCGTCGCGCAGTTCGTCGTACAGCCGGCGGGCCTCCACCTCGGCCTCGCGGAACTGGTCCGCGGTGGCGTTGGCGGGCACGCTGATCAGGATGTGGGAGATGTCGAACTCGGAGTTCGCGCCGACGTTCGCCTGCAGGTTCTCGAGGCAGCGATTGATCTCGCGGTCGGAGACGTTGATGCGGCTCATCACGTCCACCTGGCGCAGCTGCTCGAGGGCGAGCTGGTCGCGCATCTCTTCCCGGTACATCGTGTAGTCGAGACCCTGGGCCGCCAGCGCCGCGGGCAGGTCGGTGAAGGCGATGTTGTTGCGCCGCGCGACGTCGGCGAGCGCGTTGTTCAGCATCTCGTCGGAGATGCGGATGCCGATGCGCTCGGCGCGCTGGAGCTGGATGCGGTCTATGATCAGCCGCTCGAGGATCTGGTCGCGCAGCACTTCCGGAGGCGGCAGCTGCACGTTCTGCTCCTGCAGGCGCGCGAGCACCAGCTCGGTCTGGTTGTCGAGTTCGCTCTCCAGCACGACGCCCTCGTTGACGACGGCCACGATGCTGTCGAGGCGCTCGCTGTCCTGGGCGCCGGCCAGCGCCGGCAGCAGGAAGGCGAGGACCCCGAACGAAATTGTCAGGGATACGGTTCTGTACATAGGAATGAAGGGGGAGATTGAGAGTGTTCAGTCACCTGAATAACCCAGAATACCACGTTCCAGGAGCTCGTCTGCAGGGTCTCCGACACTGGTCAGGCCCTTCAGTTCCAGCTGGATCGCGATGGACGAGTCGGCGGTGCGGTCGCGGCGGCTGATGTAGCGGCGGGTGACGAGCCGGATGCTCCAGCAGCAGCTCTCGTATTCCACGCCGACGAAGCGCTCCAGCGTCGTGTCCTCGCGCAGGGAGTAGTTGTAGCGGCCGACGAGATTCCAGCGCTCGCCGATCGGCCAGCTCCAGGAGACGTCCGCCTGCTCGATGGAGCCGCGGCGGAAACGGTAGGAGAAATTCAGCACCCGGTCGTCCTCCGGGCGATACTGCAGCCGGATCTCCGAGCGCGTGGTGGTGTCGGTGTCCGAGTTCCACTGGTGGCCCAGGTCCAGGTTCCAGTTGCCGTACACGTCGAAGCCGAGCTCGGCGATGTAGTCCGACGAGTCGGCGGAGACGGGTGCGAGCCCCGGGAGCGTCACGCCCTGGTCGCTCAGGTAGCGGGTCTGGCCGATGGTGGCGCGCAGCAGCTGGCGGCCGGTGGCGGCGTCGAACAGGCGCGTGGTCACGCCCAGGGCAACCTGGTCGGTATCGGCCAGGCGGTCCGGCCCGACGAAGCGGTTCTTGCGGAAGACCTGCACCAGGTTCAGGTCCGGCTCGATGGTGTCGAAAACCGGCAGGTCCTGCTGCTCCGCGTAGGGCACGTGCACGTAGAGCACCCGGGGCTCCAGCGTCTGTACCCAGCCCCGATCGTCGACGCTCCGCTCGAAGATGGCTCCGGCGTCCAGGCTGAACAGGGGCACCGTGCGGCTCGGCGCGTCGGCCTCCCCCGGGACCGTCTGGGTCAGCCCGTAGGCCGTGTGGTCCACCTCGATGCCGGGGCGCAGGTACAGCCCGGGACGCTCGATCGAATATTCGAACCGGGGCCGGGCGTTGAGCCGCCAGCCGGTGACGCCGGCGTCCCGGTCGAAATAGGTCAGCTCCGAGTCGATGCCCCAGGACGGACCCGTTCCCGTCGACGGCCAGTCGCCGGACGCGATCAGGCGTGGCAGCTGCCGGTAGGGTTCCTCCTCCCCGGTGATGGTGGAATCGATGGTCTGGAAGAGGCGGAAATCCGCGGCGAGGTACCAGTGGCGGCCGGGGTAGTCGAAGCGCAGGCTCTGGTTCAGGTGGGTGGTGCTGGCCTCGCTGAGGCTGCCGCCCAGATCCTCGAAATAGTTGTCGTCGGAGACGCTGCGAACGTCGAGCAATGCCCGCCAGCGGTCGGCAATGATGGTGCGATCCTGCAGGCGCAGATAGACGCGGTCCTCGCCGGTCTCGTCGTCGCCCGGCAGATACTCGAGTTCTGCCGTGCCGCGGCTGGATCCCGTGAGCATGCGCAGCTCGGTGTTGAGCTGCATGCCACGGCGGGTGAGCAGCCGCGGCGTGACGGTGGCGTCGTAGTTCGGGGCGATATTCCAGTAATAGGGAACGCTCACGTCCGTGCCGTTGCGCCCGCTGCTGCCGATGTCGGGAATGAGGAAGCCGGACTTGCGGGCCGGGCTGATCGGGAACGACAGCCAGGGGGCGTACAGGATCGGCACGCCCTGGAATTCCAGCTTCACGTCGCGGGCGGTGCCGACGCCATCGGCCGTATCCAGCCGGATGCGATCGCCGAGCAGCAGCCAGTCGTCCTTGCCCGGCGGGCAGGTGGTGTAGCTCACGTCTTCGAGGGTGAGCAGCCCGGAGCGCTCGATCTGCAGCAGGCCGGCCTCGCCGCGGGAGCTGCGGGCCGCGAGGCCGAAACGGGCGTCTTCGAAGCGGATCAGGCCCTCGTCGTAGCTGAAGCGGGCGAGGTCGCTTTCCACGTCCGCGTCGGGACCGCCGTAGCGCACGCCGCCGGCGAGACTGAGGGCACGCAGTGCCGGGTCGTATTCGGCCTGCTCGGCCTCCAGCAGGAAGCCGGAGCGCTGCAGCCGCACGCCGCCGCTGAGCGAGGCACCGCCGCCCAGCGTGAGTTCGGCCTCGCCGGCCTCCAGCTGGATCTCCTCGTCGCCGGCGTCGAGAGCATCAGGGTCCACCGGAACATCGGGGACGGGGGCGTTCGCTTCGGACGACGCCACCACCGAATCCGCCTGACAATCCAGCCGGTCCTGTGCGCGCGCAGGCAGAGAGGTCGCAACGAGCAGGCAGGCCATTGCGGCGAGGCGGAGCGTACTGGGCAGCAAGGTGGGATGAACTCGCTCGTGATTTTTTGCTACCTTCGCACAGTTTCCCGACCCCTTCAAACCGGCCGATCCGCCGGCTGGCGGGGCCTCCGCGCCACGCGGCGGTGCTGTAATGCGGTCCTGTAACGCGGTCCTGTAATGGAGTACCCCGGCATTGCGTGACGACAGACTTCGCGAGCTCGAGGAATGGCTCGTCCGCGACTGCGGGATGACGCTCGACGACCTGCGGCCGGCGTCGGCGGACGCGAGCTTCCGCCGCTACTTCCGGGTGCTGAGCGGCTGCCACAGCTACGTCGCGATGGATGCGCCGCCGGCGCGGGAGAACAGCGAGCCGTTCCTGCGGATCGCCGGCTGGCTGCAGTCCATCGGTCTGACGGCGCCGCGGGTGCTCGAGGCCGACCTCGACGCCGGATTCCTGCTGCTGAGCGATCTCGGCGACGAGCTCTATCTGCATCGCCTGCGGGCCGAGCCCGGCGAGGCCGACCGGCTCTACGGGGCCGCCATCCGCGCGCTGGTGAGGCTGCAGCGCGACGGTGCGCGGCATGCGGCCGAGCTGCCGCCCTACGACCGCGCCTTCCTGCATACGGAGATGGCGTTGTTCCGCGACTGGCTCTGCCAGCGGCACCTGGCGCTGGACTGGTCCGCGGCGGATGCGGCCGCCTGGGACGCCGTTACGGAGCGGCTCGCCGCGAACGCCGTGAGGCAGCCCCCCGTCTTCGTCCACCGGGACTACCATTCCCGCAACCTCATGGTGACGGCCGAGCCGCCCGGCATCCTCGATTTCCAGGATGCCATGCACGGACCGGTCACCTACGACCTGGTCTCGCTGCTGAAGGACTGTTACATCACCTTCCCGCGAGAGCGGGTGCTCGGCTGGGTGGACGTGTACCGGCGGGAGGCGCGCGCGGCGGGTCTCCGCACTGGCGACGAGGCAGGCAGGGCGGACGGCGGGGACGAAGAATTTCTCCGTGCCTTCGACCTGATGGGCGTGCAGCGGCATCTCAAGGCGGCGGGCATCTTCGCCCGGCTGTGGCACCGGGACGGCAAGCCCGGCTACCTGGCGGACGTGCCCCGCACGCTCGCCTACGTGACCGCGCTCCGCGGTGACTACCCGGAGCTCGAGTGGCTCTGCGCCCTGATCACCGAGCGGGTGCTGCCCGCGCTGCCGGAGCGCGCGCCGTGAGCGCGACGCGGGCAATGATCCTGGCCGCCGGCCGCGGCGAGCGGCTGCGCCCGCTGACGGACACCGTGCCGAAACCCCTGGTGGAAGTCGGCGGCGAGACGCTGATCGAGCGCCACATCCGCGCGCTGGCCCGGGCCGGGGTCACGGAGATCGTGATCAACCTGGCCTGGCTCGGCGGGCAGATCGTCGACCGGCTGGGGCAGGGCAGCCGCTACGGCGTCACCCTCGTCTACAGCCCGGAGGGCGAGACGGCGCTGGATACCGGCGGCGGCATCCGGCGGGCGCTGCCGCTGCTGGGCGCCGAGCCGTTCTGGGTGGTGAACGCCGATATCCATACGGACTACGACTTCGCCCGCCTGCCGCCGCTGGACGACGCCATGGCCTGGCTGGTGCTGGTGCCGAATCCGGAGCACAACGCCCGGGGTGACTTTTCCCTGCAGGACGGCCTGGTGGGCAGTGGCGACGGCCGGCGCCATACCTACTCGGGCATCGGCCACTATCGTCCGGAGTTCTTCGCCGGTGTGGAGGAGGGCATCTTCCCGCTCGCGCCGCTCATCCGCGAACATGCGGCTGCCGGCCGGGTCCGCGGCGAGCTCTATACCGGCGCCTGGCACGATCCCGGCACGCCGGCCCGCCTGGCCGAGCTGCGCCGGCGGTTGACACGCCGGGACGCGCCGGGACGCGCCAGCACGCACAAGGACGCATGAGGGCGCGCGAGGGCGCGCGAGGAGGGTGCGCGAGGGGCGCCGGGCGGCCGCTACGCCGCGGCCGGCGGCCCGAAGCCCAGCTCCTCGCAGAGCGGCGCGAGCAGCAGGTCCGCCACCCGGTCGAGGTCGGCCGGTCCGCCCAGGCGGGCCAGGTCGGTCATCTCGAGGCCCTGGTAGCCGCAGGGGTTGATGCGGGAGAAAGGCTCCAGGTCCATAGCCACGTTCAGGGCCATGCCGTGGTAGCTGGCGCCGCGGCGGATACGCAGGCCGATACTCGCCAGCTTGCGCCCGTCCACGTACACGCCGGGCGCGTCGCGTCGGCCCGCCGCCTCGATCCCGAACGGCGCCACCATCCTGATGACTGCCGTCTCCAGCGCGCAGACCAGCCGGCGCACGCCGATACCCGCGCGGCGGATATCGACCAACGGGTAGATCATGAGCTGGCCGGGGCCGTGATAGGTGACCTGGCCGCCGCGGTCGATGTGCACCACCGGGATGTCGCCCGGCGCGAGCACGTGCTCGCGGCTGCCGGCCAGCCCCAGCGTGAAGACGGGCGGGTGCTCGGTGAGCCAGATCTCGTCGCCCGTGTCGGCGTCGCGCTCGTCGGTGTGCCGCTGCATGGCCTGCCAGAGGGGCTCGTAGTCGCGCCGGCCCAGCCGGCGCACGGTAAGCGTGCGGCCGCCGTCGCGGGCGATGACGGGTTGGGCCGTCACAGGACCACCAGCACCCGCTCGTGATCGCTCAGCCGCCGGTACAGGGAATCCAGCTGCTCGCGGCTTTCCGCCCGCACGGTGACCGTGACCGAGAGGAAACGGCCGTTGCGGCTCGGCTGGGTGCTCACCGCGCCGTCGGGCAGCGGCCCGACCTCCGCCTCGACGATGGCCACGGCCTCGCTGCGGAAGTCGTCTTCCTCATCCCTGCCCATGATCTTGATGGGGAAATCGCAGGGGAACTCGAGCAGGCTGTCCTCATGCATGGCTGTCGGCTCTCTGCCCGTGATGTGCCTCCTGGTAGCCGCGGAACAGGCGCCGCCACAGCGGGCCCGGAGCGCCCGTGCCGATGGTGGTGTCATCGACACGGCCCACGGGAACGAGTTCCCGGCTGCTGGCGAGCATGATGACCTCGTCGGCCTCCAGCAGCTCCTCCACCGTGAAACGCCGTCGCGCGCGCGCGATGCCCTCGGCCTCTGCGACGGCCCAGGCGAGCTGCAGCGTGACGCTGGGCAGCACCGAGGGGTCCGGCGGCGGCGCCAGCAGGGTGCCGCCGGTGACGATGACTATCGTGCTGGCAGCGCCTTCGGTAATCCAGCCGTCCCGGTGCAGGATGGCCTCCACCGCGCCGCGTTCCGCGGCGTCCTGGCGCGCGAGCACGTTGGCCAGCAGCGAAGTGGACTTGATGTCGCAGCGGGCCCAGCGCTGATCCGGCGCCAGCGCAGCGTTCACCCCGGCGGGATAATCGGCCTCCCGGGCCGGCCGCCAGTGCATCGCCATGGCCAGCACCGTCGGTTCCGTGTCCGCCGGGAAGCGGTGATCCCGGCCCGCATCCGCGCCGCGGCTCACCTGCAGATACAGGAACATGTCGCCGCCGCCGTTGGCCTCCACCAGACGGGCGAACAGGCGCCGCCAGCCGGGTTCGTCGGCCGGGTTGCGGATGCCGACGGCGTCCAGGCTGCGGTCCAGGCGCGCCAGGTGCTCGGACTCGCCGACCACGCGCCCGCCGCACACCGGCATGGCCTCGTAGACCGCGTCGCCGAACAGAAAGCCCCGGTCCAGCGGCGAGATCCGCGCCTGCCCGGCCGGGACGATGTCGCCGTCGAGCCAGACATTGGGCAGTATTTCAGCCATCGTCCACATCCGCGCCCGCCGGGCGCGTCCTCATTCGAACCAGAGCATGACCTCGTCGCTGAGGCGTTGCCAGAACGTGCCTTCCGCGACGGGGGCGAGAGCGGCCAGCGGCATCGCGGCCAGCAGCTGATCGTCCAGCTCGATGCGCAGCTCGCCGAGCGTCTCGCCCTCGGCCACCGGCGCGATCACGGTCGCCGGCATCTCCACCAGCGGCTGCAGCCGGTCGTAAGTGCCACGCGGTATGGTGACGAACAGATCGCGGGCAACACCGAGCTGTGCGGCCTCGACGGCGCCTTTCCACACCTTCGCCGTCTCCACGACGTCGCCCGCGGCGAACAGCCGGTGGGTCTCGAAGAAGCGGAAGCCGTAGTTGAGCAGGGCCTGGCTCGCATCGGTGCGCACCCGCGAACTCGGCGAGCCCATCACCACCGAGATCAGCCGCATGTCGTCCCGTACGGCGGAGGCCACCAGGCAGTAGCCGGCGGCGTCCGTGTGGCCGGTCTTGAAGCCGTCCACGGTCGGGTCGCGCCAGAGCAGCCGGTTGCGGTTGCGCTGGGTGATCTCGTTATAGGTGAACTCGCGCACGGAATACCAGCGGTAGTACTCGGGGAAGTCGTTGATGAGGGCGCGGGCCAGCGTGGCCATGTCGCGCGCCGTCGTGTAATGGTTCTCGCCGGGCAGACCGGTGGTGTTCTCGAAGTGGCTGCCAAGCATGCCCAGCTCCTGGGCGTAGCGGTTCATCATCTCGGCGAACACTTCCTCGGAGCCGGCGATGTGCTCGGCGAGGGCCACACTCGCGTCGTTGCCGGACTGCACGATCATGCCCATCAGCAGGTCCTGGACGCTCACCCGGGAGTTGATCTCGATGAACATGCGGGAGCCGGGCGTGCGATAGGCCTTGCGGCTCACCGTCGCCTCCTCCTCGAGTGTGATGAGGTCGTCGCGCAGCGCATGGAACACCACGTAGGCGGTCATGAGCTTGGTCAGGCTCGCCGGCGCCACCCGCTTGCCCGCCTCCCGGTCCGCCAGCACCGTGCCGCTGTCCGCGTCGACGAGTACGTAGCTCGCCGCGTTCAGCTGCGGCGGGGCCGGTATCGGGATGTCCGGGAGCGCCGCCGCGCCCGGCAGCGGCGCGACCAGCCACAGGACCGGGACGAGGATCGACAAGAGGAGGTTGGCGCACAGGCGTCTGCGCGCCGTCGGGGGCTGTATGAAGCTCATGGCACAGTCTATTCGATAATCATGTGGACGCTGTCGATGCCGAGGGAAGCGAGCCTGGCGACGGTGGCGTCATAGGCTTCCACCGAAGGGATCGGCCCCACCCGCACCCGGTAAAGCCGGCGCTCTTCGGTCGTGTCCTCGAAGATGAATGCATCGGGAAAGTCGTTGGCCAGCAGTCTGCCGTGCATGCGCTCGGCATTCTCCCGCTGGCTGAAGGCGCCGACCTGCGCATATAGTACCGGCGCATCGCCCGTCTGTCCCGCCGCGGGCGCGAGGGCGGCGCCGTCGTCGGGCGGCAGGCTCTCGGCCGGCGGCGCGGCCGGGGCGGCTGCGGTCATGATGTCGCCGGTGGCCGCACCGTCGAAGGTGATCGCGCGGACCTCCACCAGCCCGGTCCCGTCGCGCACGATATCGAGCTCCTGTGCCGCGGCGTAGGAGAGATCGATGATGCGGTTGGCGACGAACGGGCCCCGGTCGTTGACCCGCACCAGGATGGTCCGGCGGTTGCGCAGGTTCGTCACCTCCACCCAGGTGGGCAGCGGCAGCGTCTTGTGGGCGGCCGTGAGCGCGTGCATGTCGTAGGGCTCGCCGGAGGAGGTGCGCCGGCCGTGGAACTTGGTGCCGTACCAGGAGGCGACGCCGCGCTCCCGGTAGCCGTCGGCGGTGGGCAGTACGTGGTAGCGCTTGCCGAACACCTCGTAGGAATCCGGGTTGCCGTAGCGGCTCTTCGGCTCGGGCGCCGGTATGGCCGGCGGCACGCGGACGTCGGCCCGCGCCGCGGGCGGCGGTCCGTCCTGCGGCGGGCCGTCCTGGCGGAGGCCGGTGCCGGCGCAGGCGGCCAGCGCCAGGGCCGCCGCCGTCACGGCAGCCGTCCTGAGCTCGGGCCTGAGCTCAGGCCTGGGCATCGCCGGCTCCTTCCGCGACGGCCAGCGCGATCTCGCGGCCGAGCTGCCACACCGCCAGTGCGTACATGGCGCTGCGGTTGTAGCGAGTGATCACGTGGAAGTTGTGGAAGCCCACCCAGAGCTGGTCGCCGTCCTCGCCTTCCATCCGCAGCAGGCGCGCGGCCGCCTCGCCGGGCAGCTCCGTCGAGAAGACGATGCCGTCTGCGCTCAGCGCGGCCACCGTGGCGTCCGTGTCCAGGCCCTTGTCGCCGGCGGGCTCGCCGGACCAGGCCGAACCGGTGGTGGCCCGGGTAAAGACCGGTTCCCCGGCACGCCAGCCGTGGGCCTCGAGATAGTTGGCGACGCTGCCGAACACGTCGCTCCAGTCCGTCCAGAGGTCGCGCAGCCCGTCCGCGCTCGCATCCACGGCATAGGCCCGGTAGCTGGACGGCATGAACTGGGGCGCGCCCATGGCGCCTGCATAGGAGCCCAGCGCGGTATCGATATCGACCCGTTCCTCGCGGGCGAGCAGCAGGAACTGCTCGAGTTCCCTGCGGAAGAACGGGCTGCGTGGCGGATAGTCGAAGGCCAGCGTCGCCAGCGCGTCCAGCACCCGGTAGCGCCCGGTGATGCGGCCGAAGTAGGTCTCGACGCCGATGATGGCGACGATGACCTCCGGGTCCACGCCGGTCTCGCGGCCGATGCGCTCGATCTCTTCGGCATGCTCGCGCCAGAAAGCGGCGCCGGCCTCGACGCGCTCCGGGGTCAGGAAGATGGCACGGTACTCGTGCCAGGGCTTCACCTTCTCCGCCGGCCGGCTGATGGCATCCAGGATGGGTTGCTGGGTCTCGGCGGCGTCCAGGATGCGCTCGATCTCTGCCCGGTCGAAGCCGTGGCGCTCGGCCACTTCGTCGATGAACGTGGCCACATCGGCGCGGGAGGTGTCCAGCGCCCGGGCCGGGGAGGCCGCCAGGCCGGCGAGGGCCGCCCCGGCGCAGAGCAGGCAGAAAGAGCGTATCAGCGGGCGCATGTCCTGTCCGGCGTTTCCTGGCAGTGTCTGTACATCTGTCGTGGACCTACCGAGGCAGGAGTTTGCGGTGGGTGTGGATGGACATGAGGATACCGAAACCCGCCATGAGCGTCACCATGGAGGTGCCGCCGAAGCTGACCAGCGGCAGCGGCACGCCGACCACCGGGATGAGGCCGCAAACCATGGCCGTATTCACGAACACGTAGACGAAGAAGGTCAGGCTGATGCTGCCGGCCAGCAGCCGGGAGTAGGTGTCCTGGGCATTGGCGGCAATGTACAGGCCGCGGGCCACCACGAACAGGTACATCGTCAGCAGCGCCAGCACCCCCAGCAGCCCGAATTCCTCGGACAGCACCGCGAAGATGAAATCGGTGTCCTTCTCCGGCAGGAACTCGAGCTGGGCCTGGCTGCCGTTGGTCCAGCCCTTGCCGAACAGCCCGCCGGAGCCGATGGCGATCTTCGACTGGATGATGTTGTAGCCCGCGCCGAGCGGGTCGCTCTGCGGATCGAGCAGGGTCAGGACCCGCTGGCGCTGATAGTCGTGCATGAAGTGCCACAGCACCGGCAGGGTGGCGACGGCGAGCGCGCCCAGCGCCAGGATGTGCGCGAACGACATGCCGGCCAGCAGCACCACCAGCACGCCTGCCGCCACGATCAGCAGCGCGGTGCCGAGATCGGGCTGAACGGCGATCATCAGCGCGGGCAGGACGATCATGGCACCGATCACGACGAGATGGCCGAGCCGCGGCGGCAGCGGCCGGTCGTGCAGGAAGGCCGCCACCATCATCGGCACCGCCAGTTTCATGATCTCCGACGGCTGGAAGCGCACGCCGATGTCCAGCCAGCGCTGCGCGCCCTGGCCCACCTCGCCCAGGATCAGCACCAGCGCCAGCAGGGTGAGTCCGGCCAGATAGCCCCAGGGCGTCCAGCGCCGCAGCAGCGCCGGCGAGAGCTGGGCCACGATCACCAGCGCCAGCAGGGCGAGGCCGAGGCGTATCACCTGGCGCAGCAGCAGGTCCGGGTTCTGTCCCACGGCGCTGTAGAGCACGAACAGGCCGAACCCGCAGATCACGCCGAGCCCGGCGAGCAGGGGGCCGTCCAGGTGCAGATTGGCAAGAATCTGGCCGATGCCGCCGAGAGGCCGGCGCTCCGCAAAGCGGGTGTTCTCGCGGAATAGCGTACCCATCGGTCAGTCCTCCGCCGGCGCGTTGCTCGCCATTGGCGTCTCGGTCAGCGGCTCGGTCAGCGCCTCGGCCGGCGGGGCGGGCTGCCGGCCGCGGGCCGCGGCCTCCCCGCGCTCGTCCAGCAGCCACTTGTCCATCACGGCGCGGGCGATCGGCGCGGCCACGCGGCTGCCGCTGGAGCCGTTCTCCACGATGACCGATACGGCGATGCGGGGATCCTCGAGCGGGGCGAACGCGATGAAGAGAGCATGGTCGCGCAGCCGCTCGTCGATCTCGTCTTCGTTGTACTCCTCGTCCTGGCCCACGCTGAACACCTGGGCCGTGCCGCTCTTGCCGGCCATGGCGTAGGGCGCATCCATCCCCACCGCCCGCGCCGTGCCGTTCTCGCCCTGGAGCACGTCGCGCATGGCGTTGATGACCACCTCCCAGTGCAGCGGGTCGCGCACGCCCACCGGCGGCAGCGGCTCGGATTCGACGGGATGGAATTCGCCGTCCAGCGGGTGTTCCCAGCCCAGCGCCAGGTGCGGCCGGCGGCGCTCGCCGCGGGTTCCCACGGCTGCGGTGGCCACGGCGAGCTGCAGCGGCGTCGTGAGCATGTAGCCCTGGCCGATGGAGGCGATGACCGTCTCGCCCGGGAACCAGACCTGGTTGGCGCGGCTGGAGAATTTCTCCCGCTTCCAGGCCCGGGACGGCACGACGCCGGCGGTCTCGCCGGCGATGTCGATGCCCGTGCGGCTGCCCAGGCCGAAGCGGGTGAGATAGTCGTGCATGGTGTCGATGCCGAGCTCGGTGGACATTTCATAGAAGTACACGTCGCAGGACTCGGTGATGGCGTCGTGCAGGTTGACCAGTCCGTGCGTCTTCCAGTCGCGATAGCGGTGGGTGCTGCCGGGCAGCGAGAAATGGCCTGGGCAGCGCAGGCTGTGGTCCAGGTCGGAGACGCTCTCCTCCAGGGCGGCGAAGCCGAGCATCGGCTTGATGGTGGAGCCCGGCGGGTAGCGGCCGCGGATCGCGCGGTTGAACAGCGGCTGGTCCGGGTGGGCGCTCAGGGCGCGGAACTCGGCGGGCTTCAGGCCCGCGGCGAAAGCGTTGGGGTCGAAGCCGGGCGTGCTCACCAGCGCCAGCACCTCGCCGTTGCGGGGGTCAAGGGCCACCACCGCGCCGCGCCGGCCGGCCATGGCCTCCTCGGCGAGCAGCTGCAGCTCGATGTCCAGGCTGAGGTAGACGTTGGCGCCCGGCCGGGGCTGCTCGCCGGGCACCTGGCCGAGCATGCGGCCGCGCGCGTTGGCGATCACCTGCCGGTGGCCGACGTCGCCGTGCAGCAACTCCTCGAAGCGCTGCTCGATGCCGGTCTTGCCGTACTGGGTGGTGCCCGCGTAGGCGGCCGGGTCTTCCAGCCGTTCCAGCTCCTCCTTGCTCAACCCGCCGACGTAACCGACGGCATGCACCGCGGCGCTGTCGAAGGGGTAGTGGCGCATCAGCCGCGCGCGGATGTCGACGCCCGGGAAGCGCGGGCGCGCGATGGCGAAATGCGCCAGCTCCTGTTCCTCCAGGCGGTAGCGCAGCGGGATGGGCGTGAAGCGCTGGTTCGCGGCCAGCAGCGTGTGGATGCGGGGCAGATCCTCCTCGGCGAGCAGTCCCTCGCGGATCAGCCCGGCCAGGGTCGCATCGACGTCGACCACCTGCTCGGGCACGAGCTCGAGCTGATAGGTGGGCACGTTCTCGGCCAGGATGACGCCCCGGCGGTCGTAGATCAGCCCGCGGGTGGGCGGCACGGGTTCGATGCGGATGCGATTGCCCTGGGAGAGATCCGCGAAATGTTCGTGCTCGATCACCTGCAGCTGGACCAGGCGTCCGACCACGAGCCCGATCAGGCCGAGCGCGACCAGCACCGCGAGGATCACGCGGTTCAGGAACATCCGCTGCTCGGCACCCGAGTCCTTGATGGGAGCGCGTCTGCGCATCGTCTACCTCGTCGCCGTCATCTGCTGGCGCACGCCGTTGAAGAACAGCATCAGCGGCGGCCACAGCAGTGCGCCGGTGATGACGGAGCCCCAATAGTCCATGAGATCCGTTGCGACGCCCGCGGTTCCGTTGATCCAGAACAGGATGAACTGGTACAGCGCGAGCAGCGCCATCACCGTGGCCGAGAGCTGCCAGATGGGGAATACCCGCAGGCGCAGGTGGAAGCGCAGCGGGAAATAGATCATCACACTCAGCGCCAGCGCGTGCTGACCGAGCAGCGTGCCCTGGGCCACGTCGAGCAGCAGGCCGCTCAGCCAGGCGGTCAGCAGGCCGAATACGCGCGGGAACGCGAGCGCCCAGTAGATCAGCGTCAGCGCCACCCAGTCCGGACGGAACGGTTCGGCGAGTTCCGGCAGCGGCATGATGGAGAGCAGCAGCGCCGCCAGCAGGCAGAACCACACCGGCCAGCGCTCCACGGCCACGGCATCACTCATCGGCCGTCTCCGCTCCGGTCGCCGCTTCGCTCGCAGGGTCCGCTGCGGCCGCCGAGTCGTCGTCGGAGCCGTCCGCCTGCGGCTCCGGCTCGCCCGGCCAGATCAGCAGCACCTCGCGCACCTGGTTCAGCGCGGTGGCCGGCCGGGCGCGGATGGTGGCGAAGGACTCGGCAGGGTTCGGCGTGACCTCGCCGACTTCGCCCACGGGGTAGCCCGCCGGGAAGGCGCCGCCGAGCCCGGAGGTGACCAGCAGGTCGCCAGGCCGGATGTCGGCGTTGTTCGGCAGAAAGGGCAGGTCGAGACGGTCGTATTCGCCCGTGCCGACGGCGATGGTGCGCAGCCCGTTCCGGTTCACTTCCACCGGCAGCGCGTGGTCCGGGTCGCTGATCAGCATGGCCTCGGAGCTGAACGGTCCGACGTGCATGATCTGGCCCACGACGCCGGTGGCGTCGATGATGGCCTGGCCCTCGTAGGCACCGTGCCGGCGGCCCTTGTCGATGACGATGTCGTGGCGGTAGGGGTTGGCGTCGACGGCCATGATCTCGGCCACCCGCACCCGGTCGCCCACCCGGGTGGTGGTCTGCAGCATCAGGCGCAGCCGGGCGTTCTCGGATTCGAGCGCCGCCATCTGCTGCAGCTTGGCGCGGATGGCCAGACGTTCGGCCTTAAGCCGGTTGTTCTCCCGCTGCAGGTCGCTGCGGCTGATACCGCTCTCCCTGGCCCATCCGAAAGCCTCGGCGGGCAGCGCGACGATGACCTGCAGCGGATAGATGGCGGTGGCAATCGCCCGGCGCACGGCATCCAGGTGATTCTCCCGGTGGTCGACCACCATTGCGATGACGCTCAGCAGCACGAGCGCCAGCGTACGGGCGCCGAGCGAGCGCATCGGAGCCGTTCTTCGCTGGGTGTCAGACTGCGCTGTCGCCATGCCCCTGAATGATAAGCATGATATGGATGATAAAAGGGCCCGAAAGCGCCTGCCGGCCTCCCGTGCCGCCGGGCTCCGGCGCCCGGGTCGCCGGCCGTGCAGGGCTGTTCACTGGGCGGCGACGGTGGATGCGGCCGCCGCACTCACCGACGGCTCAGTCCAGGCCGAAGACGGCCGGTCCGTGCTCGTCCATGAGCTCGAGCACCCGGCCCCCGCCGCGTGCCACGCAGGTCAGCGGATCGTCGGCGATGACCACCGGCAGCCCGGTCTCCTCCATGAGGAGCTTGTCCAGGTCTTTCAGCATGGCGCCGCCGCCGGTCAGCACGATGCCCCGCTCGGCCACGTCGGCCCCGAGTTCCGGCGGGGTCTGCTCCAGCGCCTCTTTCACGGCCCCGACGATGCCCTGCAGGGGCTCCTGCAGCGCCTCCAGGATCTCGTTGCTGTTCAGCGTGAAGCTCCGCGGCACGCCCTCGGACAGGTTACGGCCCTTCACCGAGATCTCCTTGACTTCCTGGCCGGGATAGGCCGAGCCGATCTCGTGCTTGATGCGCTCGGCGGTGGCCTCGCCGATCAGGATGCCATAGTTGCGGCGCACGTAATTGGTGATGGCCTCGTCGAAGCGATCGCCGCCCACCCGCACGGAGGAGGCGTAGACGATACCGTTCAGGGAGATCACGGCTACCTCGGAAGTGCCGCCGCCGATGTCGAGCACCATGGAGCCGCGGGCCTCGTGCACCGGCATGCCGGCGCCGATGGCGGCCGCCATCGGTTCCTCGATGAGATAGACCTTGCGGGCGCCGGCGCCTTCGGCGGACTCGCGGATGGCGCGGCGCTCCACCTGGGTGGAGCCGTAGGGCACGCACACCAGCACCCGGGGGCTGGGGGCGAAGAAGCGGTTGCCGTGCGCCTTCTTTATGAAGTGCTGCAACATCTTCTCGGTCACTGTGAAATCGGCGATGACGCCGTCTTTCAGCGGACGGATTGCGGTGATGTTGCCGGGCGTGCGCCCCAGCATACTCTTGGCTTCGGTACCGACGGCCTCCACGCTCCGGCCGCCGCGGCCGGACTCTTCCCGAATGGCAACTACCGACGGCTCGTTGAGCACGATGCCATGCCCGCGGAGGTATATCAGTGTGTTCGCTGTCCCGAGATCGATGGAAAGGTCGTTGGAGAAATAACCCAGAAGACTCTTCAGCATTGTCGGGCAAAATCCCGCGGATCAAGGCAAAAAGCTACTCTAGCAACGGGGACGACATTGGGCAAGACGGCGTGTATCATTTCGTGTTTGGCACTGCGGTGGCATGTGCCGACCCTTTCGACGACCATACTCGGACGATACACGCGTCACAGACCGGAGCCTTGCGGTGTCCCTGACCAGACAGCAAGTGGAACATATCGCGACTCTCGCGCGACTGGAGTTCGACGAGGCGGAAATCCCCGATTTCGTCGACAAGCTGGGCAGCATCGTCGATTTCGTGGACCAATTGCAACAGGCGGACACGCATTCGGTGGAACCGATGGCCCACCCCCTGGACCAGGTTCAGCGGCTGCGCCCGGACGAAGTGACGGAGCGAGTCGACCGGGACGAGTACCAGAAGAACGCGCCGGCGGTCGCCGACGGCATGTATCTGGTGCCAAAAGTCATCGAATAAGGGTCATCGAACAAGGGTCATCAAACAAGGGCCGTCGAAGTCGAATAAGGGTCACAGGAAGCGTCACTGAATAATTGCCGCCGAACGGGACGGCGGCCGCGGGCCCTGCCCGGCACTCCCCGGCCGCGATCCAATCAGCCCGTTCAGACTGTCCGGAAGCATCATCGTCAAACCACTGCCGAGTCACGACCATGCATGAGCTGTCACTCGCCGCGATAAGGCGCGCTCTCGAAGCGGGCGAGTTCACCGCCGTGGAACTCGTCGAAGCGCTGCTCGAGCGCATCGCCGCCCACGACGGGACGCTGAACAGTTTCATCACCGTGACGGGCGACGACGCCCTGGCCGCAGCCGCCGAGTCCGACCGCCGCCGCGGGGCCGGCGAGGCGCGCCCCCTCGAGGGTCTGCCCGTCGCCCACAAGGACATCTTCTGCACCGCCGGCGTGCGCACCAGCTGCGGCTCGCGCATGCTCGACAACTTCGTCTCGCCTTATGACGCTACGGTGGTGGAGCGGCTGAAGGCCGCCGGCGTCATCATGCTCGGCAAGACCAACATGGACGAGTTCGCCATGGGCTCGTCCAACGAGACCAGCTGGTACGGCCCGGTCGCCAACCCCTGGGATACCGCTCGCTCGCCCGGCGGATCCTCCGGCGGTTCGGCAGCAGCGGTGGCCGCGCGGCTGGTGCCGGCGGCGACCGGCACGGACACCGGCGGCTCCATCCGCCAGCCGGCCGCGCTGACCGGCATCACGGGGCTGAAGCCCACTTACGGCCGGGTCTCGCGCTGGGGCATGATCGCCTTCGCCTCCAGCCTGGACCAGGCCGGCACATTGACCCGCAGCGCGGAGGACGCCGCGCTGCTGCTGGGCGCCATGGCCGGATTCGACCCGCGGGATTCCACTTCCGTGGACGAGCCGGTGCCGGACTACGTGGCCGGGCTGGATCAGCCGCTGGAAGGCCTCACTATCGGCCTTGCGCGCCAGTTCTTCGACGAGGGCCTGGAGGCCGCCAACGAGGCGGCGCTGCGCGCGGCCATCGGTGAGCTGGAAGGCCTCGGGGCGAGCGTCCGGGAGATCGACCTGCCGAATATCGGCCTGTCGGTGCCCACCTATTACGTGGTGGCGCCGGCCGAATGTTCCTCGAACCTGTCGCGCTTCGACGGCGTGCGCTTCGGCTACCGCGCGGAAGACCCGAAGGACCTCCTCGACCTGTACTGCCGCAGCCGGGCGGAAGGGTTTGGCGCGGAGGTGAAGCGCCGCATCATGACCGGCACCTATGTCCTCTCCGCCGGCTATTACGATGCCTATTACCTGAAGGCCCAGAAGGTGCGGCAACTCATCAGCGAGGACTTCCGCCGCGCTTTCGCCGACGTGGACCTGATTGCCGGGCCGACCACGCCGACGCCGGCGTTCGAGCTGGGCGCGAAGACGGACGACCCCATCACCATGTACCTGAACGACATCTACACCATCGGCGCGAACCTGGCGGGGCTGCCCTGCCTGTCGGTTCCCTGCGGTTTCTCGGGCGGGCTGCCGGTGGGCCTGCAGCTGATCGGGCCGGCGTTCGGCGAGGAGCGACTGCTCGCCTGCGCTCATCAGTACCAGCGCGCCACCGACTGGCACCGTCGCGCGCCGGCGCACTACGAGTGAGGAGGAGGCGGCCATGAGCTGGGAGACGGTCATCGGCCTGGAGGTCCACGCGCAGCTCGCGACTGAAAGCAAGATCTTCTCCGGCGCGCCCACGCGCTACGGCGCGGCGCCGAACACCCAGGCCTGCCTGGTGGATCTGGGCTATCCGGGCGTGCTGCCGGTGCTGAACCGGGGCGCGGTCGTGATGGCCGTGAAGTTCGGCCTGGCCGTCGGCGCCGCCATCGCGCCGCGCAGCGTCTTCGCCCGCAAGAACTACTTCTATCCGGACCTCCCGAAGGGCTACCAGATCAGCCAGTACGAGCTGCCCATCGTCACCGGCGGCTCGCTGGAGATCGTCACGGAAGATGGCGAGGTGCGCCGCATCGGCCTCACCCGGGCGCATCTCGAGGAGGACGCCGGCAAATCGGTGCACGAGGGTTTCGAGCGCCTCACCGGCATCGACCTGAACCGCGCGGGCACGCCGCTGCTCGAGATCGTCTCCGAGCCGGAACTGCGCTCGGCGAAGGAGGCCGCGGCCTACATGAAGGCCATGCATACGCTGGTGCGCTATCTCGGCATCTGCGACGGCAACATGCAGGAAGGCTCGTTCCGCTGCGATGCCAACGTCTCGGTGCGCCGGACCGGGGACGAGAAGCTCGGCACGCGCACCGAGCTGAAGAACCTGAACTCGTTCCGTTTTCTCGAACGCGCCATCAACTTCGAGGTGGAGCGCCAGATCGAGGTGCTGGAGGACGGCGGTGCGGTGGTACAGGAGACCCGCCTGTACGATGCGCAGCGCGACGAGACCCGGCCGATGCGCACCAAGGAAGAAGCGAACGACTACCGCTATTTCCCGGACCCGGACCTGCTGCCGGTGCAGATCGACCGGACGCTCATCGAAACGGTGCGCAAGACCCTGCCCGAGCTGCCCGACGCCAAGCGCCGGCGGCTGGGCGAGCAGTACAGCGTCAAGCCGGACGACGCCGTGGTGCTGGCCGGCGCCCCGGCGCTGGCGGATTACTTCGAGGCGGTGGCGGCGGCCAGCGGCAGCGACGGCCAGACCGTGGCCAACTGGGTGCTCGGCGAACTCTCCGCGGCGCTGAACCGGGACGGCCTGGACATTGCCGAGAGCCGGATCGGTCCCGCAGGTCTGGCGCAATTACTGGACCGCATCGCGGACGGCACCCTGTCCGGCAAGCTCGCCAAGCAGGTCTTCGAGGCCATGTGGGCGGGCGAGGGCGATGCGGATGCGGTCATCGAGGCCAAAGGACTGAAACAGATCACCGACAGCGGCGAGATCCAGCGCATCGTCGAAGACGTGCTGGCCGCCAACCCGGAGCAGGTGGAGCAATTCCGGGGCGGCAAGACCAAGGTGATCGGATTCCTCGTCGGCCAGGTGATGAAGGCGACGAAGGGCAAGGCGAATCCCGGCGAGGTCAATCGCCTGCTGAAAGCCGCCCTGGATGGGGACTGACGCGCGTTGAGCCGGGACGTCCTGCAACCGTTCATGTTCGAGCACCTGCCGGTGCGCGGTGCGCTCGTGCAGCTCGCCGAGACCTGGCGGGAGCTGTCCGGTACCCAGGATTACCCGCCACCCGTAGGCCGGGTGCTCGGGGAGGCCAGCGCGGCCGCGGCGCTCATTGCCAATTCGCTGAAATTCGACGGCCAGCTCACGCTGCAACTCTCCGGCGACGGGCCGCTGGAGCTGCTCGTCGTCCAGTCCACCAACGAACTGCACCTGCGCGGCATGGCGCTGGCCCGGGACGTGGCGCCGGAGGCCGGGTTCGCGGAACTCGCACGGGGCGCCCGCTGCGCGATGACGGTGGAGTCGAGCGTGCTGGCCGACCGCTACCAGGGCATCGTCGATGCGAGCGGCGATTCGCTCGCCGGCTGCCTGGAGGGTTACTTCGAGCGCTCGGTGCAGCTGCCGACCCGCCTCTGGCTGATGGCCGACGGAGACTGCGCGGCCGGGCTTCTGCTGCAGCGGGTACCCGACGCTGCGGCGCCCCTGCCGGAGGATGACTGGCGGCGCCTGGGCTTCATGGCCGATACGCTGACGCTGGACGAGATGCGTGAGGGCATCGGCACGGAGCTGCTCGGCAAGCTGTTCGCGGAGGACGACGTGCGGGTCTTCCGCCCGCGCACCACCCGGTTCGAGTGCCGCTGTTCCATCGAGCGGGTCGAGCGCGCCCTGCGCCTGCTGGGCGAGGAGGAGGTGCGCGAGACCCTGGAGGAGCAGGGCGAGATCCGGGCCACCTGCGAATTCTGCAACCGGGAGCGCCGGCTCGACGCCATCGACGTCGAGCGTCTGTTCTCCACCGGCGGCCAGCCGGCGTCCTCGCGCGTGCACTGACGCGGCGCCGGCCAACTCAGCGCTCCGTCACCCTTTTATTCCCGTTATTTCAAATGGACCGGGACAGCGCCCGGAAGGTACGCTACACTCTCCGGCCATAGAGATAAAGATATCTTTATATATTGAATCTTTAGATGCCTGAACGTTGGAGTCGATCTTGGCGGAACCTCTCGAGGAAACCCTGCGAGCGCTGAAGGCGGTGGCCGAGCCAACCCGCCTGCGCCTGCTGGTGCTGTGCCACCGGGGCGAGAGCAGCGTCTCCGAACTGGTGCGCGTGCTCGGTCAGAGCCAGCCGCGCATCTCCCGCCATCTGAAGCTGCTTTGCGACGCGGGTCTGCTCGAACGTTTCCGGGACGGCCACTGGATCTACTACCGCACCCCCGCCACCGGCCCGGGGGCCGTGCGCGTGCGCAAGCTGCTGGAACTGGTGCCGGCCGAGGCGCCGGAACTCGCCCGGGACGCCGAGTTCGCGGAAACCGCGCGGCGCGCGGCCGTCGAGCCGGAAGCCGCGCCGCTGACCGAGGCGGAGCGCGGGCTGCACCGGGCGGTGCTGGATACGGTGCTAACGGCGCCGGTGGGTCGTCTGCTGGATATCGGGACCGGCAGCGCGCGCATGCTGAAACTGCTCGGCCGTCGCGCCAGCCGGGCGGTGGGCGTCGATATCGACGGCGACCAGCGCCGTCAGGCGCGCGCCGAGCTCGCCGTCGCCGGCCTCGGCAATTGCACCATCCGCGCCGGCGATGCGCACCGGCTGGACTTCGCCGACGATGCGTTCGACACCGTCATCCTGGACGAGGTGCTGGGCCATTCGAGCACGCCGGAGCAGGCGGTGGCCGAGGCCGCGCGGGTGCTGGCGCCCGGCGGGCGGCTGCTCCTGATCGAGCCGCTCGTGGGGCGCTCGGCAGAAGAGAAGGCCGGAGCCGCCGCCGAGGCCCGGGCACGCTGGATCGCCGGGCTGGCCGGCGAGGCCGGACTCGCCCTGGGCCGGCCGCGCCCGGTGCCGGCGCGGCAGCCGGCCTGGCTGGTCTCCGTGGCAACGCCGGCACAACGGCAGGCCGCCTGAAGGACCGAGAACTGAAGGATCCGGAACAGAAGGATCCAGACCTGAGGATCAATGGAATCATGGCAATGACCCAGACACAGATAACAGCCGAGCCCGCCGCCGGAGCGAGCGTCCCGGACGTCGCGGTCTCCTTCGAGTTCTTTCCGCCCGGCAGCGAGAAGATGGAGCAGACGCTGTGGCGCTCCATCGAGCGGCTCGCGCCGCTGCATCCCCGGTTCGTCTCCGTCACCTACGGCGCCGACGGCTCCACCCGCGAGCGCACCCATGGCATCGTCAGCCGCATCCTGCGCGAGACCGACCTGACCGCGGCGCCGCACCTCACCTGCGTCGGCGCCAGCCGGGGCGAGATCGACGACATCGCCCGCCGGTACTGGGACACCGGCGTGCGCCACATCGTGGCGCTCAGGGGCGACCCGCCGAAGGACAGTGACGGCTACACGCCCCACCCGGAGGGCTACGCCTACGCAGCCGACCTGGTGGCGGGCCTGAAGCGGGTGGCCGACTTCGACGTCTCCGTGGCGGCCTATCCCGAGGTGCATCCGGAGGCGCCGTCCGCCGCCTTCGACCTGGACAACCTGAAGCGAAAACTGGACGCCGGCGCCAGCCGGGCCATCACCCAGTTCTTCTTCGACATCGAGGACTTCCTGCGCTTCCGCGACCGCTGCGCGGCTGCACGCGTCGCCGCGCCGATCGTTCCCGGTATCCTGCCGATCACCCGCTTCCCTCAGCTGCAACGCTTCGCCGAGGGCTGCGGGGCGAGCGTGCCCGACTGGCTGGTGCACCGCTTCGACGGTCTGGACGACGACGCCGAGACGCGCCAGCTCATCGCCGCCAGCGTGGCCATCGAGCAGGCCCGCGAACTCGAGCGCTACGGCGTGCGCGAATTCCACTTCTATACCCTGAACCGCTCCGAGCTGACCTACGCCATTTGCCATGCGCTGGGCGTGCGTCCGCAGCGCGCGACGGCGGCCTGACCATGAGCAGCACCCGATTCGAACGCCTGGAGGCGCTGCTCGCCGAGCGCATCGTGTTCCTGGACGGTGCCATGGGCACCATGATCCAGAGTCATTCCCCGTCGGAGGAAGAGTATCGGGGCGAGCGTTACGCGGACTGGCCGAGCGACCTCAAGGGCAACAACGATCTGCTGACCCTGACCCGGCCGGGGCTGATCCGCCGGATCCACCGCGACTTCCTGGAGGCCGGCGCGGACGTCATCGAGACGAACACGTTCAATTCCAACGCCCCGTCCCAGGCCGATTACGGCATGGAGTCCCTGGTGCGCGAGCTGAACCTGGCCGCGGCGCGGCTGGCGCGGGACGTCGCCGGCGAGTTCGAGGCCGCCGACGGCGAGCCCCGCTTCGTCGCCGGGGTGCTCGGGCCGACCAACCGCACGGCGTCCCTGTCGCCGGACGTGAACGACCCCGGCAAGCGCAACGTCCGCTTCGGCGAACTGGTGGAGACCTATGCCGAGGCGGCCCGTGCCCTCATGGAAGGCGGCGCGGACTTCCTGATGGTGGAGACCATCTTCGATACGCTGAACGCGAAGGCCGCGCTGTACGCCATCCGCGAGATCGAGCGGGAACGGGGGAGCCGCATCCCGGTGATGATCTCCGGCACCATCACCGACGCCTCGGGCCGCACGCTGTCCGGCCAGACCACCGAGGCGTTCTGGAACTCGGTGCGCCACGCCGAACCGTTCCTCATCGGGCTCAACTGCGCACTGGGCGCCGCCGATCTGCGGCCTTATGTCGCCGAGTTGTCGCGGGTGGCCGCTACCCGCGTGAGCGCCCACCCGAACGCCGGACTGCCGAACGAGTTCGGCGAGTACGACGAGACGCCCGAGGAGATGGCCGCGGTCGTGCGCGAGTTCGCGGAGTCCGGGCTGGTGAACCTGGTCGGCGGCTGCTGCGGCACCACGCCGGAGCACATCCGCCGCCTGCGCGAGGCCATCGAGCCGCTGGCGCCCCGCGTCGTGCCCGACATTCCCCGCCAGTGCCGGCTGTCCGGCCTGGAACCGCTGAACATCGGCCCGGACGATCTGTTCGTGAACGTGGGCGAGCGCACCAACGTCACCGGCTCCGCCAAATTCCGCAAGCTGATCGAGGCCGGCGATTACGCCACCGCCGTGGACGTGGCACGCCAGCAGGTGGAGAACGGCGCCCAGGTCATCGACGTCAACATGGACGAGGGCATGCTGGACTCGGAGGCGGCCATGGTGACCTTCCTCGACCTGATCGCGTCCGAGCCGGATGTGGCCCGGGTGCCGATCATGGTGGACTCGTCGAAGTTCAGCGTCATCGAGGCGGGACTGCGCTGCATCCAGGGCAAGCCGGTCGTGAACTCCATCAGCATGAAGGAGGGCGAGGCGGAGTTCGTGGAACAGGCCCGGCGGGTGCGCGATTACGGCGCCGCGGTGATTGTGATGGCCTTCGACGAAGACGGCCAGGCGGACACGGTGGAGCGCAAGCTCGAGATCTGCCGCCGCTCGCACCGGATACTGACGGAACAGGTCGGCTTCCCGGCCGAGGACATCATCTTCGACCCCAACATCTTCGCGGTGGCCACCGGCATCGAGGAGCACAACGGCTACGGCATCGCCTTCATCGAGGCCACCCGCCGCATCAAGGAGGAGCTGCCGTACGCGCTGGTCAGCGGCGGGGTCTCCAACGTCTCGTTCTCCTTCCGCGGCAACAACCCGGTGCGCGAAGCCATCCATTCGGTGTTCCTGTATCACGCCATCCGCGCCGGCATGGACATGGGCATCGTCAACGCGGGCCAGCTCGCCATCTACGAGGACCTGCCGGGCGAGCTCCGCCAGGCGGTAGAGGACGTGGTGCTGAACCGCCGCGACGATGCCACCGACCGGCTGCTGGCGATCGCTGAGAAGTACCGGGGCGACGGCAGCGGCGGCCAGAAGCGCACCACGGACCTCGGCTGGCGCGAGTGGCCGGTGGAGAAGCGCCTGGAGCACTCGCTGGTCAAGGGCATCGACGAATACGTCATCGAGGACGCGGAGGCCGCGCGGCTCGCCGCCACCCGCCCGCTGGACGTGATCGAGGGCCCGCTCATGGACGGCATGAACGTGGTCGGCGACCTGTTCGGCGAGGGCAAGATGTTCCTGCCCCAGGTGGTGAAGTCGGCCCGGGTCATGAAGAAGGCGGTGGGCCACCTGATCCCCTACATCGAGGAGGAGCAGGACGGCGAGTCGCGCACTAACGGCAAGGTGGTGCTCGCCACGGTGAAAGGCGACGTCCACGACATCGGCAAGAACATCGTGGGCGTCGTGCTCCAGTGCAACAACTTCGAGGTGATCGATCTCGGGGTCATGGTGTCGGCCGAGAAGATCCTGGAGACGGCGCGGCGGGAAGGCGCCGACATCGTCGGCCTGTCGGGCCTCATCACGCCTTCGCTGGACGAGATGGTGAACGTCGCCGGGGAGATGCAGCGCCTCGGCTTCACCGTGCCGCTGCTGATCGGCGGCGCCACCACGTCGCCGGCGCACACATCGGTGAAGATCGATCCCCGTTACGAGGGCCCGGTCATCTACGTGAAGGATGCCTCGCGCTCGGTGGGCGTGGCCCAGTCGCTGGTGGGCGAGGGGCGCGACGCTTTCGTGCAGAAGATCAAGTCCGACTGCGCGCGGCGGCGGGAGATGCATGCGGGCAAGACCCGGCAGGCGCCAGAACTGGCGCTGGCGGACGCGCGCCGGCAGCGCCACGCGATCGACTGGGGAAGCTACCGGCCGCCCGCTCCCGAAACACTCGGGGTGCGCACTCTCGAGCGCATACCGCTGGCGACCCTGGTCGACTACATCGACTGGATGCCCTTCTTCAACGCCTGGGAGTTCCGCGGCCGCTTCCCCGGCATCCTCGACGACCCGGTGGTGGGAGAGACGGCCAGCTCGCTGTACGCCGACGCCCGGGCGATGCTCCGGCGCATCATCGAGGAGGAGTGGCTGGAGTGCCGTGCGGTCATCGGCCTCTTCCCGGCGGCCGCGGTGGGCGACGATATTGCCATCTATCCGGAAGAGGGCAGCGCGGAGCCGCGGGCCACGTTCCACCACCTGCGTCAGCAGAAGAAAAAGCGCGACGACCTGCCCCAGGAGTGCCTGGCGGATTTCGTCGCCCCGGCGGACAGCGGCAGGCGCGACTACCTGGGCGCCTTCGCGGTCAGCGCAGGCTTCGGCATCGACGAACACGTGCAGCGTTTCGAAGCCGACCACGACGACTACTCCTCCATCATGCTGAAGGCGCTCGCGGACCGGCTGGCGGAGGCGGGTGCCGAGTATCTGCACGAGCGGGTGCGCAGGGAGTACTGGGGCTACGCGCCGGATGAGGCGCTGGACAACGACGCGCTGATCGCCGAGGAATATCGCGGCATCCGCCCGGCGCCGGGCTATCCCGCCTGTCCGGACCACACCGAGAAGCGTACCCTGTGGCAGGTACTGGAAGTGGAGGAGCGCATCGGCATGCGCCTGACCGAGTCCATGGCCATGCTGCCGACCGCCTCGGTGAGCGGTCTGTACTTCGCCCACCCCGAGGCGCACTACTTCACGGTGGGCAAGATCGGCCGCGACCAGGTGGCGGATTATGCGAAGCGCAAGGGCATGAGCCTCGAAGAGGCCGAGCGCTGGTTGGCGCCGTCACTCGGCTACGAGCCGGAGACGGAGGACGAGGCCGCCTGATACCCTCTGGCAAACGGAGGCGTCCTCGGCGTGCCGGAGAACTCTTCAGCCATGGAGGCCGGATATGGGTTACGGAGCGATCGGGGAGAGACTCGAGGCCGGCGACATCGTCCTTCTGGACGGCGGCACCGGCACGGAACTGCAGCGCCGCGGCGTGCGGATGGACCCGGGCGCCTGGTGCGGGCCGGCGTCGCTCGAGAGCGGCGACGTCCTCGAGCGCGTGCACCGGGATTACATCGCCGCCGGCGCCGACGTCATCACCGCCAATACCTATGCCTCCTCCCGCCTGATGCTCGAGCCGGCGGGCTACGGCGAGCGCTTCGAAGAGATCAATCGGGCCGCCGTCGGCGCCGCGCACCGCGCGCGGGAGGCGAGCGGACGCAGCGACGTGCTGATCGGCGGCTCCATCTCGCACATGGCGCCGTTCGTCGCCGGCAGCGCGCAGCCGGATACTGCCCGGTCACCGTCCGCGGCGGCCATGGCCGGAGCCTACGCGGAACTAGGCGGGTTTCTGCGTGACAGCGGTTGCGATCTCATCCTGCTGGAGATGATGTACTACCCGGAGCGCATTCGTCTCGCGGTGGAAGCCGCAACGGCGACGGGGCTCCCCGTCTGGGCCGGCTTCTCCGCCAGGAGAGCGGAGGACGGGCGGCTGCTCAGTTATGCGCCGGAGCGCGACATCCCCTTCGAGGAACTCGTCGCGGTCCTGGACGACTACGACGTGGCCGCGGCGGGCGTGATGCACACGCAGGCTCACCTGGTGGCCGACGCACTCGCCATCCTGCGCAGCCACTATGACGGTCCGCTGCTGGCCTACCCGGACTCCGGTTTTTTCCGCATGCCGGAATGGCAGTTCGAGGAGGTGATCCCGCCCGGCGAATTCCTGCGCCATGCATCGGACTGGGTCGCGGACGGGGTGCAGATCGTGGGCGGCTGCTGCGGCCTTTCGCCGGAGCACATCGACGCGCTGCGGCCGCTGCGCTACGCCCGGCCCTGACCGTCGCCGCGACGGCGTCGCTCTTTACGCAAGGCATACAACTGCCACAGCGGCACGCCCAGCAAAACGCCGAACGTCAGCAGCAATTTGCCGAGGATCATGAGTTCCCCGCCTTCCATCCGTCTGCAACACTCCCGGTATGAGCACAACGCATCCGACGACCGACTATAACCCGGCCATCCGGCACGCGCGCCTCGGCCGCGGCCAGCATCGGCTGGAGACTCAGACCTGGTTCGCGCTGCCGGTTGCGGAGGTGTTTCCGTTCTTCACCGATGTCGAGAACCTCGAGCGCATCACGCCGCCCGAACTCGGCTTCCGCATCGTGACGCCGACCCCGGTGGAGATCGAGCAGGGCACGCTGTTCGAGTATCGGCTTCGTCTGTGGGGCGTGGCGTTCGGCTGGCACAGCCGCATCTCCTTGTGGGACCCGCCGCACCGTTTCGCCGACGAGCAACTGCGCGGGCCCTATGACACCTGGTTCCACGAGCACGTCTTCGAGGCGGAGCAGGGCGGCACGCGGATGACCGACCGGGTCACCTATCGGCTGCCCGGCCACCCGCTGGCCGGGCCGTTGCTGCCGCTGGTGCGGCGCCAGCTCGAGCGGATATTCCGTTTCCGGGCGGAGTCCATCGCCCGTCTCGTGGTGCCGTCATCCGGAGATCGGCGCGAATTGTGAAACAGTGCAGAGCATCGGCCAGGCCGTCCGCGGTATACAGGACCCATGCGCCACGAACCTCGACATCGCTCTCCCGGTCTGCGACATCGCCATGGCGATTGACGGACCCGCTCAGCGCCTCTCTTCCTACGGCGACGAGCCGTCGCGCGCCCCTCTGTCCGTTCTGCTGACCGACTTCCTCCGCACCTGCTTCGGCGTGGGGCTCGGCCTCGCCGCCATCCTGCTGCCGGCCATGGTCTGGCGCGATATGGAGGCGCTGTACGCGCAGTTCGGCGCACCGGTGATTCTCGTCATGTTCGCGCCGCTGGCCATCCTCGTTCGCACCTACGGACCCAGAGACGGGAACGACTGACGACGACGTCCCGCGGCGTCTCCCGCTCGCCGCTCAGCCGGCCCGGGCCTGCCGCCCTTTCCGGGTGACGAGGTAGAGCAGAGGACCGAAAGAACCCAGGAACAGTGTCACGGCCACCCACGGCCAGGGACTGCGGCCCTCTTGTCGCGCTGTCGGTATCAGCCAGGCGAGAACCAGCACCAGTGCGACGACGAGGTCCGCGGCGAGCTGCCAGCCCGCCGGACCGTCCAGCGCATGGGCGAGGATGCCGGTATAGCCGACCCGGTACACGGCGTAGGCCGAGATCAGGCCGAACGGGACCAGCAGGGCGATGGCGAGTAGTCGGGCATGGTTCTGGCGATGGGTCTGGTGACGGTTCATTGCGCGCTCCTCGGTGGGGTTTCGCGCTATGCTCTTCGGGGGGAGTGGATGACCGCAATTACCTCGCAGGTCATTGAACCGGCCGGCCCACGGCGGGGATAGTCGCTCCCGGGGAGGGAGCTTATGCCGCCTGTTCAAGCCCGGAACTTTCCGTCGCTCTGCCGCCAGTGGCGCCGTTTCAGGAAGCTCTCGCAGCTGGATCTGGCGCTGGCCGCCGACGTCTCGCAACGCCACGTGAGCTGGCTCGAAACCGGCCGCAGCACGCCCAGCCGCGAGATGGTGCTGCGCCTCTCGGATGCCATGGAAATCCCGCTGCGCGAGCGCAACATACTGCTGCGCGCTGCCGGCTACGCGCCGGTGTACGGCGAGAGCGGGCTCGACGAGCCGGTGATGCAGCCGGTGCTCGGGGCGCTGAAGCGCATGCTGGATCATCACGAGCCGCTGCCGGCCGTGGTCGTGGACCGCGTCTGGAACGTGCGGATGCAGAACCGGGCGGCGCAGCGGCTGCTGGGCGCGGGGGGCGACCCCGGCGCCATGATCGATGAGGTCGCCGTCGACGACGCGCTGAACCTCGCACTCCTGACAGTGCATCCGCGGGGGCTCAGGCGCTTCATCGTCAACTGGGACGAGGTCATGCCGTCGTTCGTGCGCCGGCTGCGCAGCGAGGCGATGGCGACCGGCGATCCGAAAGTGCAGAATTGGTTCTCGCGCCTGCTCGAGCTGGCGGGGCCGGTGGCGGACGGGGGTCCGGTGCTGGAGAGCCTGCTGCCCGTTCTGCCCCTCGAGCTGAACATCGACGGCCTGGAGTTGAGCCTGTTCTCCGTCATGTCGACTTTCGGCACGCCCCAGGACGTCACCACCGACGAACTCCGCATCGAAGCGTTCTATCCCACGGATGCGAAGACGGCGGACTTCTTCACGAGGGTAGCCTCATGATTCGCGCAGCCATCCCGTCGATTGCCTGTCTCTCGCTTGCGCTCGTTCTGACCGCCTGTGGAGGCGGCGGGGGCGACGGTGCCACCGCCCCGATGCCGGCCGCGCCCGACCCGCCGCCCACGCTCTCGACCGGGCCGGACGACTGTGCGGCCGGGGTGGCCGGCGGTTTCGCCTGCTCGGGCGTCTCCCTGGCCGCCCGCGTGCCCATCGCCGAGATGGGGGGTGGCGCCGGCAACGACATCTGGGGCTGGTCGGACCCGCAGACCGGGGCCGAGTACGCGCTGATGGGGCTGACCAACGGCACCGCCTTCATCGACGTGACCGACCCCGCGGCGCCGGTCTTTCTCGGCCGGCTGCCGACCGCGACCTTCAACAGCACCTGGCGGGACATCAAGGTGCACGCCGGCCATGCCTTCATCGTGGCCGACGCCGCCGGCGCCCACGGCATGCAGGTGTTCGACCTCACCCGGCTGCGCGGCGTCACGGCGCCGCAGACCTTCGCCGCCGACAACGTCTACGTGGACATCGGCTCGGCGCACAACCTGGCCATCGACGAGGAGAGCGGGTTTGCCTACGCCGTCGGCGCCGAAGGCCCGGGCGGCTGCGACCACGGTCTGCACATGATCGACGTGCGCACGCCGGTCAACCCGATGTTCGCCGGTTGCCACACCGCCGTCGATACCCACGATACCCAGTGCGTGGTCTACCGCGGCCCGGACGCCGACCACGCCGGCAGCCAGGTCTGCTTCGGCTCGGCGAACCTGGACGGCCCGGATCCGGCGGCGCCGGCGGACGGCGTCGCCCGGCTGGAGATCGTCGACGTGAGCCTGAAACCCTCGCCGCTGCAGCTGTCGCTCACGCCCTATCCGGAATCGGGCTACGCTCACCAGGGCTGGCTCACCGAAGATCACCGCTACTTCCTGCTCGGCGACGAGACCGACGAGTCACGCCGCGGCGTCCCCACCCGCACCCACGTGTTCGACGTCTCGGACCTCGATGCGCCCCGCTTCCTGTTCGCCTACGAGGCGCCGACCCGCTCCATCGACCACAACCTCTACGTCCGTGGCAGCCGGGTCTACCAGGCGAACTACACGTCCGGCCTGCGGATTCTTGAGTTCGGTGACCTCGCCGCGGGAGGGCTGCAGGAGATCGCGTACTTCGATACCTATCCGGACGACGACGCTGTGGAATTCTCCGGCGCCTGGAGCGTCTACCCATGGCTGCCGTCCGGCAACGTCCTGGTCAGCGACCAGAAATACGGGCTGTTCGTGCTGACACCGGACTAGGCGTTTCCGGGCGCGGGCGCCTCCCGCCGGTGCCACCACTCCTGCAGCGAGGTGCACAGCACCGTGCCGTCGTCGCCGCGGCGGAATTTCAGGCGGAACGTGCCGTCCAGCCGGACCCGGCTGCCATCCCGCACGCGCGTGAACCACGCCTGCCAGTGGGCGAAACACTGATCGCCGGCCACGGCCCAGACCGCGTGCCGGAAAGACACCTCTTCGTGAGCGTCGGCGGCCCCTTCCTGCCAGTAGCGTCGGATGGCATCGCGGCCCTGCATCGGCGGTTCGAAGGGATCCTCGTGGTAAATCGCGTCCCCGCTGAAAAGCGCGGTAACCGCGTCCGCGTCACCGGCTTGCCACACCTCGCCGTAGCGGCTCAGCCAGGCATCTGCCTGCTCCTCGGATATGTCGGAGGTGTTGGTCATGATCATCTCCGGAAGAATATGGTGCGACCATGACAGCGATTGTGCGGATGCCTGTCAATCGGCCTTCTCGGTCACTACTCGCGTCACGGAGCGGTTAGAATGCCGCGGTCCACGCTTTTGTGGTCGCCCGGGAGAGCTCCATGAAACTCCGCTACAAGATCCTGACGGGAACCGTCGCCGTTCTCGTCGTCGCGGTGGCGGCCATCGCTTTCGTGCTCAGCCACGAGGCGCCTTGCCCGGAGACGCCACCAGGTGCGGAGTCCGGCGACGCGATGCGGGCATGGGTCTATCGATGTTACGGCACCACCGAGGTGCTCAGCCTCGAGCGGCGCGACCGACCGCTGCCCGCCGAAGACGAGCTGCTGGTCAGGGTCGCCGCCGCAGCCGTCAACCCCTACGACTGGCATTTCATGACCGGCTCGCCGTATTTCATGCGGCTCATGACCGGGCTGGGCAGGCCGAATGAAATCCGGCTCGGCGCGGATTTCTCCGGGACCGTGGTCGCGGTCGGGGCGGATGTGACGCAATTCTCCCCCGGAGACGAGGTCTTCGGCGGCGCAACCGGTTCGTTCGCGGAATATCTCACCGTCGCGGAAGATGGTCCCGTAGCGGCGAAGCCGGCGAATGTCTCCTTCGAGCAGGCGGCCGCCGTCGGCATCGCGGGCTTCACCGCCATCCAGGCGTTGCGGGATCACGCTGCGCTGGAGGCCGGCGAGGCAGTCCTGATCAACGGCGCGTCCGGTGGCGTCGGCACCTTCGCCGTGCAGATCGCCCACGCCATGGGCGCCGAGGTCACCGGCGTCTGCAGCGCAGCCAAAATGGACCTGGTGCGGTCGATCGGCGCCGATCACGTCATCGATTACCGGCAGCAGGACTATACCGACAGCGAGCGAAGTTACGACGTGATAATCGACGTCGTCGGCAATCGTTCCGTGCGGGCGAACACCGGGGTCCTCAGGCCGGATGGCCGACTGGTGATCGTGGGCGGTCCCAAGGGCGACTGGCTGGCGCCGCTGAAGCCGATGATCGACTCCGCGCTGATGTCGCCGTTCGTCGACCAGCAGGTCGGGACGATGCTCGCCTACATGACACGGGACGATGCAGTCCGCCTCGGCGAGCTGATGCGCGACGGCACGCTGACGCCCGTGGTCGACCGGACGTTCACCCTGGACGAGCTGCCGGCGGCCATCGAGTACTGGAAGTCCGGCAAGGCGACGGGCAAGGTCGCGGTCACCATGCGGTGACGGGCGACGTCCCGCGCCGGGCACAGCCTCACGGCGTCTTGAACACCTTGCCGCCCTTCATCACGAAGTCCACGTCCAGCAGTTCGGCGATGTCGTCCAGCGGCGAGCCGTCCACCGCGACGACGTCCGCGTACTTGCCCTGCTCCAGCGTGCCGAGGTCGTCGCTCATGTCGATGAGGTCTGCGGCGTTGACGGTGGCGGCCACGATCACGTCTTCCGCGCTCATGCCGGCTTCCACCATGAGCACGGCTTCCTGCGCGTTGTCGCCGTGCTTCGATACCCCGCTGTCGGTGCCGAAGGCCACCTTCACCCCCGCACGGTGCGCCTTGCCGAAGTTGTTCTTCATCTCGCGGCCCACGCGGATGGCCTTCTCGCGGATGGCAGGCCGCATGAATTCCGACTCCTCGGCCATCTGCTTCACCGTGGCGCCTGCGAGCAGCGTCGGCACGAGGTAGGCGCCGGTCTCCCGGAACAGTGCGATGGCCTCGTCGTTGACGTAGGTGCCGTGCTCGATACTGTCGACGCCCGCCTCGAGCGCTGCGATGATGCCCTCCGCGGCGTGGGCATGGGAGGCCACCTTGCGGCCCATGCGGTTCGCGGCCCGCACCACCTCGCGGAGTTCGTCCATCTCCATCTGCTGGCCGGTACCGGTGGCGCGGTCGGTCAGTACGCCGCCCGTCGAGGTGATCTTGATCAGGTCCGCGCCGTATTTGATGGCGTCGCGGGTGGCGCGGCGGCAATCGTAGGGGCCGTCGCAGATCGAGGCATCCGTATAGAATTCCATCAGTTCCGGCTTCATGCCGCTCACGTCGGCGTGGCCGCCGGTGATGCCGACGCCGCCGGCGGCGATGATGCGCGGCCCCTCGATCCAGCCGTTCTCGATGCCGTCGCGCAACGCATACATCTCCTGCTCGGAACTGCCGACGTCGCGCAGCGTCGTGAAACCGGCCTCGAGCGTGCGCAGGGCATACATGACGCTGCGCATCTGCAGCTGCTGGGGCGAGAGACGGAGAGCCTCGCTGTCGTTCTCCGGGCCGAGCTCGCCCTGCAAATGTACGTGCATATCCATCAGCCCGGGCAGCACGAAGTAGTCCTTCAGGTCAACGACCTCGACTTCGCCCTCGAAGTCGGAAGGGTCCGCGTAGCCCTGCCTCACCTCGCTGATGCGCTCGTCGACGATGACGAGGGTCCGTTCCCGCTCCTGCGGCTGGCCGGGCACCGCCAGCAGCGTGCCGGCGTGGATGAGTTTGGTGGTGGCGGCGGAGGTGGCGGGCAGGCCGGCCGCGGCGGTTGCGACGAGGATTGGCAGAAGTACGGACAGAAGGCGATGAAGAAGCATGAACTCTCCTGGTGCTCGGCTGTTCGGAGGGGCGAGAGTATACCGCGCTGATCGGGCGGCTAGTCAGTATCCCCTATTGACCCTCATCGCGCTCCCGGCCTTACAGTGGATGTGAGGGGGCAGGAACCAACCCCAAGGAGGGAAAGATGAGAATTCACCGGTATCTGACACTGAGCGCGCTGCTGCCGGCAGCGGCAGTCCTGGCGACGGGCGCCGCCGTGACACCGGCGCATGCCCAGGGCGAGGAAGCCGACGTGATCGAGGAGATCGTGGTGGTGCGGGCGCCGATCGAGCGCCGCACCGTCGAGCCGGCCGCCCCCGGGAGGCCGAAGACCGAAGTCATAGAGCTGAGCCGGCAGGTGAGCTTCGCCGATCTCGATCTCTCCCGGCACAAGGACGTCGAGCAATTGCGCGGCCGCATCCAGGAGACCGCAGAGCGCACCTGCGAGCGGCTGAACCAGATGTTTCCGGTCACGCGCGAGGGCGTGCAGGGCACAGCCCGCTGCGTGAAACGGGCCGTCGCGGACGCGGAGAAACAGCTCGAGGCCGCGATCGAAGCCGCCGAATAGCCGCCTGCCAGGTCGTCTGCGGGGTCGGTCAGCGGCCGCCGCAGACCGGGCAATCGGGGCGCTTCCGCAGACGGATGCGCCGCCATTCCTCGGTGATGGCATCGTAGAGCGACAGCTCGCCGGCGTGTACGGGCAGGCCGGCCACGAGCTTCATGACGGCGCCGGCCATGGCCGTGCCGATGAAGCCGGGGACCGGGGAGAATACGCCGTTGCCCCGGCAGTCCTCGAGCGACTCGTCCGCCTCTTCGTAGATGCAGCGGTAGCAAGGCTGGTTGCCGTAGTCGGTAAAGACGGCAAGCTGGCCCTCGTAGCGGATGGCCGCCCCGCTCACCAGCGGCGTCCGGGAGGCCACGCAGGCAGCGTTGACGGCGAACCGCGTGGCGAAATTGTCGCTGGCGTCCACCACCACGTCCGCCTCACGGACGGCCGCTGCGAGGGCCTCGCCCTCCAGCCGCCGGTCGACCATCTCGTGGCGCACTGCGCCGTTGATGATATGCAGCCGGGCGGCGGCGATCTCCACCTTCCGCTTGCCGATGTCGTCCGCGGCGTAGAGAAACTGGCGGGCGAGGTTGGTCTCGTCGACGGTGTCGAAATCGTTCAGCACCAGCTGGCCCACGCCCGCAGAGGTGAGATAGGTGGCGACCGGGCAGCCGAGGCCGCCGATGCCGATCACCAGTACGCGGGTGGTGGCGAGCCGTCGCTGTCCCTCGGCGCCGAAGCCGGTCAGCGGCAGATGCCGCGCGTAACGCAGTGGCGTGCTCAAGGTCCGGTCTTCGCTCAGTCTTCGAGGCGCGCAGAGACGATCTTCACCGGCTCAACGGGCACGTCGCTGTGTCCGCCCCGGTTGCCAGTCTCCACCGCCGCGATCTTGTCGACCACATCCATACCGTCGGCCACCTTCGCGAATACGGCGTAGCCGAAGTCGCGGGAGCCGTGGTCCAGGAACGCGTTGTCTTTCAGGTTGATGAAGAACTGGGACGTCGCACTGTCCTTGTCCTGCGTTCGGGCCATGGACAGCGTGCCGCGCAGATTTTTCACGCCGTTGTCGGCCTCGTTCGTGATGGGGTCGCGGGTGGGCTTGCGGCTCATGTCCTCGGTGTGGCCGCCGCCCTGGATGACGAAACCGGGGATGACCCGGTGGAAGATGGTGTCGTCGTAGAAGCCGTCTTCCACGTAACGGCGGAAGTTCTCCGTGGTGACGGGGGCTTCCTCCGTCATCAGCTCTATCCGGATGTCGCCCAGGCTCGTCTCGAAAATGACCACTCGCTCTCTCCTGTTGCTGGCTGTCAGGCGTCCGGTAGCCGTGCTTCCGTGACGCGGTCGGCGCCCGCGAGGTCCCGCCGGCAGGCGACGACCTCCAGACCCTCGGCCCGGAGGATACCCGCAACGCCCGCGGCCTGCATGGCGCCGTGCTCGATCAGTGCCCGTCCGCCGGGGGTCAGGTGCGCGGGCAGGCCTGCCGCGATGCGCTGGATGTCGCCCAGGCCGTCCGCGCCGGCCGCCAGCGCTCGCCGGGGTTCGAAGGCGATGGCCGTGTCGGCGAGGGCCGGGTCCTGCTCCTCGACGTAAGGAGGGTTCGAGACGATCAGGTCGTAGCGCTCGTCGCCCAGGGCCGCGAACCAGTCGCTCTCGACGAAGCGGATACGCCCGGGCACGAGGCGAGCGGCGTTGCGCCGGGCCACGGCGAGCGCCTCCACGCTCGCATCCGTCGCCGTCACCACGGCGGCGGGCCGCTCGCTGGCGATGGCGACGGCTATCGCACCGCTGCCGGTGCCGAGGTCCAGCACCCGGCAGCCGTCGTCGTCCCGGGGAATCAGCTCCAGCGCCCGTTCCACCAGGATCTCGGTGTCCGGCCGGGGGATCAGCACGGCGGGCGTCACTTCGAACTCCAGCGACCAGAACTCCCGCGTGCCGGTGATGTAGGCCAGCGGCTCGCCCGCGGCGCGACGCGCCAGCCACGCATCGGCCCGCGCCCTCGCTCCCGCTCTTGGGGTGTCGTCCCGGTGTGCGATCAGCCAGCTGCGGTCGCGGCCGAGGGCGCGGGCGAGCAGCAATTCCGCGTCCAGCGCAGGGCTGTCCGAGACGCCCGCCAGTGCCGCCCTGGCGCGCCTCAGCCAGCTGCCGATGTCCTCCGCCGCGTCGTTCATGAGGTGTTCAAGGCCCGGATGCCCGTGTGGTCGCCGCTGGCGTCGCAATGCTACCGGCCGGGCGCCCGGCCGGCTAGCCGGCGCGCGTTCATGGCGTAGAATGGCGCCCATTCCGAAACGGGAAGCCCTGATGAAAATCTATTCGAACGTGCTGGAGATGGTGGGCCGCACGCCGATGCTGGAGGTGAGCCGCTTCGACACCGGCCCCTGCCGCCTGTTCCTGAAGCTCGAACTCGCCAACCCCGGCGGCTCCATCAAGGACCGCATCGGCATCTCCATGATCGAGGAGGCCGAGAAACGCGGCGATCTGAAACCCGGCGACACCATCGTTGAGGCGACGGCGGGCAACACGGGAATCGCACTGGCGCTGGTCGCCGGCCAGAAGGGCTATCACCTGGTGCTGGTGCTGCCGGACAAGATGAGCCAGGAGAAGATCTTCAACCTGCGCGCCATGGGCGCGGAGGTGGTGCTTACCCGCTCCGACGTCGGCAAGGGCCACCCGGAGTACTACCAGGACCTCGGCAAGCGCATCGCCGAGGAACGGGGCGCTTACTTCATCAACCAGTTCGGCAACCCGGACAACCCGCTGGCCCACGAGCGGACCACCGCGCCGGAGATCTGGCAACAGATGGAAGGCGATCTCGATGCCGTGGTCGTCGGCGTCGGCTCCAGCGGCACCATCTCGGGCATGTCGAAGTACTTCCGCGAGCACGAGACCGGCGTGAAGATGATCCTGGCGGACCCGGAGGGTTCCGTGCTGGCGGACTACGTGGAGACCGGCGAGCTGGGCGAGAAGGGCAGCTGGCTGGTGGAGGGCATCGGCGAGGACTTCATCCCCTCGATCTGCGATCTCTCCGACGTGGATGCGGCCTACACCATCCCGGACGCCGATTCCTTCGCCATGGCTCGCGAGCTGCTGCTGCAGGAGGGCATCCTGGCGGGGTCCTCCTCCGGCACGCTGCTGGCGGCCGCGCTGCGCTACTGCCGCGAGCAGACCGAGCCGAAGCGCGTGGTCGCCTTCGCCTGCGACACCGGCAACAAGTATCTCTCCAAGCTCTACAACGATTTCTGGATGGAGGACAACGGCTTCATCAGCCGGCCTCACTATGGCGACCTGCGTGACCTCATCGGCCGCCTGCACGGCGAGCAGGCCACCATCACGGTGGGCCCGTCCGACGTGGTGACCACGGCACACAACCGGCTGCGCAACGCGGGCATCTCGCAGCTGCCGGTGATGGAGGAGGGCAGGCTGGTGGGCGTGCTCACCGAGGACGACATCATTCGCTTCGTCTTCGGCCATCCGGAGCTGATGCACGCGGCGGTGGCCGACGCCATGCAGACAGCCTTCATCCGGCTGGACAAGGACAACAGCGTCGACAATCTGGTGGCGATGCTGCAGGTGCAGCCCTATGCCGCCATCACCGACGGCGACGAGTTCCTGGGCCTGATCACGCGATCGGACGTACTCAATTACCTGCGCAAGCAGAGCGGACAGGTGGCGACCACATGAGCAGCGACAGGAACCCGAAATACGGCTTCGCGACGCGGACCATCCACGCCGGCCAGTCGCCGGACCCCTCAACCGGCGCCATCATGCCGCCGATCTACGCCACCTCCACCTACGTGCAGTCGAGCCCCGGCAAGCATCAGGGTTACGAATACTCGCGTACGCAGAACCCGACGCGGGCGGCCTGGGAGCGCTGCATGGCGGACCTGGAGGGCGGCGCCGGCGCGTTCGCCTTCGCCTCCGGCATGGCCGCGATTGCCACCGTGCTGGAACTGCTGGACGCCGGCTCCCACGTGGTGGCCATGGACGATCTCTACGGCGGCACCTTCCGGCTGTTCGACGGCGTGCGCAAGCGCTCCGCGAATCTCGATTTCGACTTCGTCGATTTCACCGACTGCGACGCCATCCGTGCCGCCATCCGGCCGGAGACCCGCATGCTGTGGCTGGAGAGCCCCAGCAATCCGCTGTTGAAGCTGGTGGACATCGAGGCGGTGGCTGCCATCGGCAGGGAACACGACTGCCTGCTGGTGGCCGACAACACCTTCGCCACGCCCTGGGGGCAGCAGCCGCTCGCGCTCGGCTGCGACATCGTCGTGCACTCCGTCACCAAGTACCTGAGCGGTCACTCGGACATGGTGGGCGGCATCGCCGTGGCCGCGACCGACGAGCTGGCGGAGCGCCTCGCCTACCTGCAGAACTCGGTGGGCGCCATTGCGGGACCGTTCGACAGCTTCCTCGCGCTGCGCGGCGTGAAGACCCTGGCGCTCAGGATGCAGCGCCACAACGACAATGCCGGCGCCATCGCCGAATGGCTGGTGGGCCGGGGCGAAGTGGAAGAGGTGGTGTACCCGGGGCTCGCGAGCCATCCTCAGCACGAACTGGCGTCACGGCAGATGCGCGGGGGCGGCGGCATCGTCACCTTCTTCATGAAGGGCGGCCTGGAGGAATCCCGCCGCTTCCTGGAGCGCTGCGAGGTGTTCGCGCTGGCGGAAAGTCTGGGTGGGGTGGAAAGCCTGATCGAGCACCCGGCCATCATGACCCACGCCTCGATACCGAAGGACAAGCGCGAGGCGCTCGGCATCAGCGACACCCTCATCCGCCTGTCGGTGGGCGTGGAGGACCTGGACGACCTGATCGCGGACCTGGAACAGGCGCTGACGCTGTAGGAGGGCCTTCAGGCCCGATTGATTAATGGATCGGGGCTAAAGCCCCTCCTACAGGCACCCTGTGGGAGCGCCTTCAGGCGCGATACGCCTTCGGGCCTGAAGGCCCTCCTACATCCGTTTATTGCGGGTTCTGCGGCAGGCCGTCGGCGATGTCGTAGTAGTCGCCCTTGTCCGCCACGAAGATGTGCAGGCCGAGCCTGGTGTCGGTGGGCCCGTCGAAGGACCCCATGGCGATGCCGATCTTCTCGCTGCCGACCGCCTCCCAGAACAGGAACGACCCGCAGGTGGAGCAGAAGCCGCGTCGCGCCTTCTCCGAGGCCTGGTACCAGGTCAGGCTGTCGTCGCCGTGGATGGTGACACGGCTCTTCGGGACGTCGCTCGCGGCCCAGTAGTGGCCCGACTGCTTGCGGCACTGGGAACAGTGGCAGGCTTCCGGTGTGGCGAGCTCGCCGGTCACCTCGACGGTGACGGCACCGCAGAGACAGGATCCGTTATGCATGTTGGACTCCTTCATTGGTGATGCCGTGACTCCTGCCGGGTCACGACCATGAGGTGATAGCCGCGGCGGATCTCGACCTTCTCGAAGCCGCAGCGCTCGTAGAGCGGGATGGCCGGATTCTCGGGATGCACGGTCAGGGATACCTTGGCGTGCCCCGCCCGCCACGCGCGGCCGAGAGCTTCGCGCATCAGCGGCTCGCCGAGGCCCCGACGCCGATAGCGGGGTTCGAGTGCGATACCGAGCTGCGGCGTCGTGTCGTCGATGGAAGCCAGGCCGACGCCACGGGGCAATACCCGCATCCAGCAGGCGCCGGCGTCTTTACCGTCCACTACCGCTACGGCACCGTTATCGGTCGGCCGCCCCCAGTCTTCGGCGTAGATGCGCACGCCCGGATCGTCGAGCACTTCGCGTGGCCGCAGGCCGGCCGGCGGCGGGTCCCACAAAGCGATGTGCAGCCAGTCCCAGAGGACCGACTGGTCCGATGCGCGCAGGTCTCTGTATTCGATCATCGGTTCCCCGGCCTGTGTGTCGGAAGCATCGCACAAGCGCTAATATGCCGCCATTATCCCGGGACATTCCATGAACAGCGAATTACGGAACCTCGGCCTGACTCCGTTCTTCGTCGCCCAGCTGACGGTGGAAGAACTGGAGGACGGCCGCATCGCGCGGGTCTCTCAGGTGCAGCGGTCCGTGCTGCGAGTCCTGGACGGTGCCGGCGAGAAGACGCTGCCGCTGCCCTCCGACTACCCGTCGGCTCCACCGGAGGACCGGCCGACCGTCGGGGACTGGGTCGTGCTCTCCGGCGGCGGATCGAGGATCGACCGCGTGCTGGAGCGCAGGAGCATCTTCCGGCGCGTCGCCGCCGGCGGGAAGACCGAACTTCAGCTGATCGCCGCGAACGTCGACATCCTGTTCGTCGTGAGTTCCTGTAACGAGGAGTTCAGGGAGTCCCGCCTCGAGCGCTACCTGGCGCTCGCCGGGGAGGCCGGTGTGCTGCCCGTCGTCGTGCTGACCAAGATGGACCTCGCGGAGGATGCGGACTCCTACGTCGCCCGGGCCCGGAGCGTGCAGGCGGGCATTCCCGTCGTCATGCTGAACGCGCTGGACGCAAAATCCTTCGGCGATCTCCGTGCCTGGATTGAGCCGGGGACGACGGTCGCGCTGGTGGGATCGTCCGGTGTCGGCAAGACGACGATACTGAACACGCTCATGGGCGCGAGTGTCGCGGCGACGGCAGCCATCCGTGAAGACGACAAGAAGGGGCGTCATACGACGACCTCCCGGTCGCTGTATCGGCTGCCGGACGGAGGGGTCGCGATTGACGTGCCGGGCATGAGAGAGCTGAAGGTCGCCGATGTCGGGGATGCACTGGGCTCGGTATTCGAGGATATCGAGTCGCTGGCCCGACAGTGCGGGTTCGCCGACTGCGGCCACGAGTCGGAGCCGGGCTGCGCCGTGCGTGAGGCGATCGCGGCCGGTCAGCTGGACGGGCGTCGGTTGGAGAACTACCGGAAACTGCAGCGGGAGAGCGCGCGCCACGCGGCCACGCTGGCGGAGACTCGCCGCAGGGGCCGCGAATTCGCCAAACAGGTCAGGCAGGTCACGGAGCTGAAGCGGAGAGGGGGGAATCCCGACTGAACCGCTGATCAGTCGCCGGCCTTGCCGAGCTGCCGCAGCACATCCGCCTCGCTCGCCCCCTCGATCTCGACGACCTTGTTCGACGAGCCGCCGCCGGACACGATCCTGACGGCGGCCGGGGGCAGCCCGAGCTCTGCGGCGAGCAGTGCGCTCACGGCGGCATTCGCCTTGCCCTTCTCGGGCGGTGCCGTCACGCGGACCTTGAGAGCGGAGCCGAGCCAGCCGACGATGCCCGCGCGGCTGGCGCCGGGTACCACCTTCAGCCTGAGTCGCACTCGGGGAAGGATTCGATCAGGCTCATGCGCTCCTGCATGAGGCCGCGCGCGGCGGCCCACTTCTCCTCGGTGTCGAGCGGGCCCAGCGCGTCGTATCGGTCCCCCAGGGACTCGTACTGCAGCCACCAGCGCTGAACGGGGCCGGTGACCCATTCCCCGCCGATCAGGGAGAGCTTCAGGCCGTGAGATTCCTTCGAGTGCCACGCCACGACCCAGACCTGGTCGGTGCAGTCCGGTCCGTCCTCGCACGGACACCCGCTCGTAACGCCGGAGATGTTGACGACCGCGGTCGGGAAGACTGCCCTCGTCGCCTGCTCGATCTGTCGCACTTCGTTGTCCGAGATGTTCGTTTCGCGGAGCGCGTCCGTGGGGCGTCGGGGCCTGAGCTGACGGGCCCGGCTCCAACGTTGGTAGGAGGGCACGGCAGTGACCGCCTCGTCGGCTTCGCCGGCGGTCGTCGGCTGCGGCGGGCCGACCAGAAGGCCCAGGGACAGCCCCAGGACTGTGACGGCGATGATCCTCTTGTGGCGCGTAGCCATCGGCCTAAGTTTGCCGGCCGTTCCGCTGAACGTTGTCGGTATACATCCGCTTCTCGCCGGCGAAGCGCTCGTAGAAATCCCGATGCGCGCGGTAGGAGAACACGTCGTCCCGTTCGGTGTAGTCCCGGATCCAGCCGATCAGCATGTCGAGATTCGCATCCTGGGCCACCTTGCTCTCGTACTTGTGCGGCTCCCACGGGCGATTCCTCGCATTCGCCACGCACTGCTCGACGTCGGTGTTCAGGAACACGGCCCTGGCGGCGAACGGCGCAGCCACCTCCAGCAGATCCGTGTAACAACCTTCGATGACCCAGCCGGCATGACGGCCGATGAATGCGTCGATCTGCTGAGCAGAATCCGCGAGCGGCGCCCGCCGCGGGGGAGGCTCCGGCAGCCAGGCGAGCGTGTCCAGGTCCAGATGCGCCAGGCCCCCCTCGTCGGCAAGCTGCCGGGCCAGCGTCGACTTGCCGGAGCCGGAGTTGCCGAAGATCAGTACCCTTTCATCCAGCGCTTCCATCGGAAAACGTCCTCAACGTTCACTTTGAAATCCGTGCGTCGGCCCAGCGGTCGTAGGGTGTGCGTCCGCTGGTGAACAGCGACACCAGCCACCAGACAGGCCCGCCCGCTGCCACGGCGGCCGGGATCCAAAGCCAGGCGGGGAAATCGCCGTCTCCCGAATAGGCGGCTTGCTGCGCCACCGTGTGGCCGAACTCCCAGGGCGCGAACTTCGCGGCGTTGCGGAGCAGGGCCGCGCCGACGGAGAGACGCTTGCCAGACCCGCTCTCGACCCGCAGCCCGAGCGCACGTTTGCCGAGGGTCGCCTGCATCGGCGAGTTCTCGCACAGGGCGAAGTAGAGCGTTACGGGGAGTGTCATGGTGAGGAAACCGATCGCCTGCGCGGTCCAGGCACCCCCCGGACGCGGCGGCGCGCTGTCATCCCGCTTGTTTGAGGGCGCCACCGATCTTCGTCGCTGCGAACGCCATCGGGAAATACGCCAGCACGAGGTCGGCGACAACGAACCACGTCGGCGCCGGTATCATCCGCGCGGCCGCGATGCCACCCGCGAAGAACACCGCGCCGACCGCCCACGCGGCCGCGCTGCGGTAGCTGCCCGCGAAGAAATGCGCCGCGGTGGCGCCGACCAGCGTGCCGACGGCATGCGCAAGGAAAGGAAACAGGAAGTGCCGTGGCTGAAACAGGTGGGCGGATGCCGCGACGGACTCGGCATTCGTAACATCCACGCCTGCGGGGGCCGGCACGATCACCGACCCCAGCATCACCAGCGCCATGTTGACGACTCCGCCGATGAACACACCGGCGACGAGGGCAAGAATCACGCGCAGGATCTTCATGACGTGTCTCCTCGAGTGGCCCCGGCAGCGGGGCGGACGCCCTAGCTTACCTTGCGGTCGGACGTCACGCTTCGGCGCCGGGCCGTCCCGTGCCCCTGGCCTCCACCGGTACGCTGCGGTAGAACAGCACCCCCAGCAGCAGGACGACGATGAAGAACGCGCCCACATAGCCCGCGATGCCGATGTTACGGAGAGTCATGTCCCCGGCAATTACGCCGCTCAGCCCGGCCAGCGCGAGCAGCCCGCTCAGGAGCATCGCTGTCCTGATCGAGATCGCCAGCCGACTCCCGCTGAACGCGCCGGCGGCGCACAGCATGGAAAGCGCGAAGAATACGTCCCAGGCCAGAATGTCGATGGCGTAGGCGAGCGAAGGCCATTCGAACGAGAGCAGGAGCGGCAGACTCCCGTGCGCCGCAAACTCCGCCTGCCGACTCAGAGTCAGGATCGCGAAGTGCACGGCGCAGGTAAGCGCCGCTGCAATGGCCATGAAGATCACCGCTGCGAGGCTGAGTACCTTCCGCGGGGCCGGCGCCCAGGAGTGAATCGTGACCATCAGCAGGACCATCGCAGGCATCATCAGGAGGATCAGAACCTCGAGCAGCGTGAAATACGGATCGGCTATAGGCTCGTCGCCGGACTCGAGCGAAGCGAAGCCGGCGGCGAGCGTGATGGCGTACGCCAGCAGCAAGGCTGCGACGAGCGCTGCGGATCCGATACCGAGGCGACGGGCTGTCGCGCCGTACTCAGCGGCCATTCATATCCGCCCCGCATGAGGGTGCGGACGTGCGCGGCCGCTGCGCACGGTCACGCTTTCGCAATGATATAGCTCCCGGCGCCGAGCATGATGGTTCCCGCCGTCTTCCCGGCTGCGCTTTCGAACTTCAGTTCTCTCGCCATCGTCGCCAGCTTTCGCGCCGACAGCGCATACAGCATCTTCACGCCGCCGACGCTCGCGACCGTGATACACACGATCGTTAGCACGTCCGCGGCTTGAAGCGCAGACAAGTCAACGAAAAGGGGAAAAAGGCTGAGATAGAGCAGGATGGCCTTGACGTCTCCCAGGGTCAGAGCAAAGCCCGCGAGAAAACTGGCCGCGAGACTGCCACGGCGGTTGCCGGCGTTCGCCGGGGCGGTCGTCCCCCGTTTCGTTCTCAGCAGCGAGAGACCAAGCCAGAGCAGGTATATCGCCCCCAGATACTTGATCACAAGGAACAGGCTGCCGAGGGTCTCGGCAAGTACGGACAGGCCGAACACCGCCAGCCCGATAAAGGCCAGGTCACCCAGAACGATTCCCGCGGAAACGGCTACCCCGTTACCCACACCCAACGTCGCCGACCGGGTCACGACGAGTGCGACGCTGGCGCTCGGTATGGCGGCAAGCGACGCCATGATGCCGAATAGGGCAAGTATCTCGATGAGGCTCATTGTCGGGATAGTGCCAGTCATCGGCACTTCCGGCCATCACTCCACGTAATAAGACCACGTTGCAGAGCGAGTGCCGCCGGGGTTCTCGACCACTTCCAGCACATCGCAGCCCGCCTCCCAGCACCGCTCGAGCCGCGCTACGCGGTCCTCACCGATGGGGATTGTGTTGACACCGAGGCTGGTCAGAAGGGTTTGTGAACTGGATTCCAGATAGATCAGAAATTCCCTTCCGCTCGAGAGGTTCTTCACGAAATGGGCCTCGGTATCGCTCCCCGCGAGACCAACGCAGACGATGGGCTCGATCGTGTTCTCGCCAATACAGGATCCCTTTTCATGAAGCTGCGTATCCGCACCGAGGAACTCCTGCCAGCTGTCCGGACTATTGCCGATCATGTCGACGGGCGCCCGGACCCATCCGTGGCGGTCCTCCGCGGGTACCTCCATCGAGCGATTACGCATCCATTCGATGTTCTGGTTCGGCGTCACTGTCGGAGAGAACACGACGGACTTGCCGAGCAGCGTCGGATGGGCCTCGCCGCCGAAGGTAACGAACACGTGTCCGTCCGTGACGTCGAGAGCAGCCACCGGGCCGAAACTGGTATCGGAGGGCGTCGGGCTCATGCCCGTCTCTGTGCGGTCGGCGGGGAATGACCGGGTGTTCCGCCAGACTTCCTCGATCGCCGCCCGGGCGGCAGCCGAGCCGATCCAGGCCATTTCGATGTCGCCGGCAACGGCGGCTTCCTCGTCGTCGGACTGCGCAGCAGCGACAGCGGAGAAACAGACGGCGGCAATCAGCAGTGCTGCCCAATGCGCGTTGCGAGTTCCGGCCTTCACGCGGGACCTCCTTGTTCATCCCCCCAACGGTGGCGGAACAGGCGTTGTCCGACGATGGCTCCCGCCAGAGCGCCCGCCACGTTCGGTAGCAGGAACAGGCTATTTTGTGCAGCGATGCCGAAGAAATCGCCCTGGCCGGCGACGGCCGCGATCGAATGAACGCTATAGATGACGAAGAGCCAGAGGGCGAAGGACAGACAGACTGCGGGGGCGACGAAGTTCCTGCGCGCGACCCATGTTCCCGCGAGCGCCGCGACGAATATCACCGCTGCACTGCCGAGCATCGCGGCGGGCGGCGTGACGTGAAACGGCGGGAACAGCGGGCCGAGGGCACTGATCAGGAAGAGCGTGCCGATCGCCGCGGCAACGCCGAGTCCGATGCGTTTCATCCCGTGAACAGAAATCATGAATCCGCGCGGCCCCTCGCCGCGAACTCGCGGATCGCTTCCGGGTCGCGATTGACGTATCGCTGGACGACTTCGATGAGCTTGTCCTCCGGTCGCGAGCGAAGGTACCAGGCCCACTGGCCAAGGAGGAAACCTCCCAGCACCGAGTAGACGTCTGTCAGGTCGTAGCGGGAGTCGAAATCTAAGTCGACATATAGAGCGATGACAGGAACCACTAGGTAGAGCGCGAAGCCAAGAAGCAGATTGCGTCTGCGCTTCGCACGCTCCGCGGGTATCTTCGAAAGGAGTTCGATTTCGCGCTGGGTGAGTTTCATGGTCGCTCACGACGGAAGCCAACGAAGTGGTCAGAAAATACCATAAACGGTCCGCACCTGGGAGTGCGTGGCGGGATCCGGTGAGCGAGGCGCGGCCCGAAACGCTCTCGCACGCCGCGGGCGTCACAGCGTCGCCAGCAACTCCTCCGCTTCCTGCCGGTGCACGTAATCAGCATCGGCAGCCGACCAGACTTCGAGCGCGGATTCCAGCAGGGGCCGCGCGCCAGCCTCGTCGCCTTCTCCAATCAGCACTTTGGCCAGCGTTAGTTTGGCGTACGCGTAACTGGGGAAGACCTTCAATACGCGCTCCAGCGCGTCACGGGCCTTCTCGGGCGCGCCCGCCTTCAGGTACAGCTCGGCGATGCCGACGTAGACCGACGATGAACTGAGATTCCCGACCAGCACCTGCAGGAGCGAGGTATCGAACATCTCTTTTGCGCGATCGATCTCGCTGACGGCCGTCTCCAAGTCGCCGTCCCAAATGGCGATCTGCGCGGTCTCGGTGGCGATGAACGACTTGAGCACCTCGGGATACTGGCCCATCGCCCGGCGGCTCTGCGCCGCCCGCTTGCGGAAGGCCTCGCGGTCGCCGGTTCGGGCATAGATCTCCGTGTAGGTGAAGTTCATGAATGAGTCGAATGGCGGCTGAACCTGGGCCGTGATCGTATCGGCGTTCGCGAGGGCCTCGTCGTAGCGACCGAGGAGCACGAGCAGGCTCGAGCGCTGGTTTTCCAGGTTCATCAGCCGGACCATCGGCGGCATGAAAGACCGACTGAGCTCGACGATCTCGGCGTGCAGCCCCAGGGCGCGCTCGATCTGTCCGCGCACGAGCGCGATCTCGGTCTGCGCGCTCAGCACCTGCACTCGCTGCTCCGGGTTGAGTGCGTCGCTCAGCTGCGCGGCCAGCCGCTGCTCCGCCGCGGCGTATTCGCCCTGTGCTGCCTCGATGCGCGCCAGCGCCAGCTCCGACGGACGGGGATCATCCGCCAGCACGGCGGCATCCTCCAGGGATGCCTTCGCCTTCTCGAGATCCCCGGCGGCCTGGTACACCGCGGCGAGTTGCTGATGCGCGTCGGCGCTCTCCGGCCTGCTCTCCAGGTACAGCCGCAGGTAGTTCGCCGCGGCCTCGTAGTCGCCGCGCTGCTGTTCGAGCCCTGACATCTGCCGGTAGACGCTGACGGCCAGGGGGTCGAGTTCCAGCAGACGGTCGTAGGCCTCGCGCGCCTTCGTCAGCCCGTCCTCGCCGCCCTGCAGTCGCGCGAGTCGTGCCTGCTGCTCGTAGGCGAGGGTGCTGTTCGGCTGCACCTCGGTCCACATGTCGAGCACGCGCAGGGCGCGCTCGTAGTCGCCGTCGAAGACGTAGCGGTTGGCCCTCAGCACGAAGCGACTGGTCTCGGAGAGACGGTAGCTGTTCTTCAGGCCCGCCGCGGCGGCGGCCCGCGCGGACTCGATGTCTCCGGCGAGGTAATAGGAGACCGAGAGTTCGCCGCTCGCCTCCGCGAAATTCGGGTCTACCTCGAGCGCGCTGCTCAGCTCGGCGATGCCCTTCTCGAAGTCGTTGTTCAGGCCGATCGCGACCAGGCCGGTGGTGTAGTGGCGCAGTGCCTCGAGAGAGTCGCTGAGATGCTGGGCAACGGGGTCGTCGCTGCGATTCTCGCCCGGGGCGACGTCGAGGTATTCCAGCAGCGCCTCGCTCACGTCGTCGACGCCCGCCAGCAAGTCGTCTGCGGATACCGTGTGTGTACCGATCTCGTCGCCGGTCTCGGCATCGGTCAGCGTCGCGGTGATGATCAGTGTGTCGCCGTCCGTGTCGAAGCGGCCTGTGACGAACGCGGCGCTGCGGCGGTCGCGGACGATCTGCACCCGCAGCGCGGCCGGTTCCTCGCGCAGCGACTCGTAGCCGCGATCCTTCAGTTCGTTCTTCATCGAGGTCGAGTCGAGCGGCGTCTCGACGGTGATCACCGGCGATACCCGGTTCATGTCGTGGGAGAGCATGAAGGGGAGGCCGTAGGTCAGCCAGTCCAGATCACTGTTGCCGGACTGGTTCTCCCAGAAGAACGCGACCACCTCCCGGTGATAGCCCTGTCGGGCCACCTCGAACTCGCGGACGGCTCCGGTCTCGTCGGTGACCTGCACCGTCTCCGTCGCCGCTTCGACCAGCAGTGAAGGCCCCGTGAAGTAGAGTATGCCGACGGCGATCGCGGCGTTCAGCGGGATGAACACCTGCTCGGTACGGGTCCAGCGGTCCTTGCCCGGCGCGCCGTGGTTGTAGGCGAACAGGATGACCGCGGGAAGCATCACCAGCATGGCGACAAAAACGTAGGAGGTCAGATTCGGCGGCAGGGCGGAGCGCTCGGTGATCCAGTCGCCGAGCTCGATGACCAGCCACGACGCCGCGATGTACATGCCGACGATCTGCGGCACGCGCCGGTGCATCAGGTTGTGCAGCACTGAGCCCTCGGCGGACATGGGCGCCCCTCTCTCCCTGGCAGCGGCGAGTATAGCCCATCGCCGAATGTGGCTGGTGCGGACGGGGGTCAGTCAGCTTTGCTGGCCAAGTGCCCGTCGGAACGGCGCGATGATCCAGTCCTGCATGCCGTCGCGCTCCATGGCCGCGATGGTCTTGCGCAGCAGCGCAACGCCTTCCTCCTGGCGGCCTTCGAGTAGCATGCCCCAGCCCCGGAGTGCATCGATGCGTGCCGGCCATTCGTCGCCCGGGCTCCCTGCGGCGAGTTGTGCGGGATCGAGGCCGTCGATGAGGGCGGACGCGGCGCGGCCGTCGCCTGCATCGAGCAGCCCCTGCGCCAGGTAATAATTCATCACCTGGACGCCGGGAGTCCCGGGACCCATCATCCGCTCGAAGACGTCGCGCGCGGCGAGGAGCCTGGGAATGGCACTCTTGGAATCGCCCAGCTGGACGAGGATGACCCCTTCATTGCCGCCTGCCATCACGCAGGTCAGATGGTCGTGGCCCTGGGCCGCACAGGCCGTCTCGCGGACGGCGCTGATCAGCGGCAGCGCTTCCGCCCAGCGGCCGCCGGCCGCATACAGATTGCCGAGCACGCTCTTGCCCTCGGCCACCTGGTTCGAAGCAGGCCCGAACGCCTCCGTCAGCGCCGGGATGGCCTGATCGAGCACGGGCTCGGCCTCGTCGAGTCGGCCGGCATGCAGCAGCGCCGCGCCGTAATGCAGCCGGGCCGTCGCACGGCTCGAATCTGCGACGCCTGCCTCGGCGAACCGCGCTTCATCCTGCAGCTGCTCCAGCAGTTCGACCGCTTCGTCCTGACGGCCGGTTCTGACATAGCCCTGAGCGAGATCGAGAACGAGGCCGTGGCGTGCCCTCGCGTTATCCGGCGCCACGCGGTCGAGGCGCGCCAGCGCTTCCTCGTAGTGAGCAACGGCCGGTTCGATCTGTGCCTGCATCAGGTGCAGGCGCCCCCGCGACCGTGCTGCGGCCAGGGCGACGGTATCGCTCACTTCCGGCAGCGATGCAGCCGCTTCGTCCGCCTTGTCGATGACCTCGGTGGCCTCGGCGTACGCGGAGGCGTTGACCAGCGATTCGCCGAACCGGTAACTCGCTTCGAGCGTGCGCGGATGATCCGGACCGAGCATCGTCGCCAGGAGCGATGCCACCCGTCGACGGTGTTCGGCCGCGGTGCGAAAATCCTGCAGGCCCGTATAGATCTCTCCCGCGGTCTCGCGGATGGTCGCCTCCATGGCGGGGTCGGCAGCGAAGCGCGCCTCGATGCGATTCGCGGCGCGGGAGAGGGCTTCGCGCAGGGTCGCGTCGTAACCGGCGCCGGGCTCCCGCGGATCGGCGTTGATCATGATGTCGCGCAGGAACGCAGCCGTGGCCTCGGCGCGTGCAGCCTGTTCCTGTGCCGTATGCTGAGCGGCCTTCGCGCGCAGGAACAACGTGCTGCTGGCGGCCACGCCGGCCAGGAGAACGATACCGGCCGCAATCGCCCAAGGCCGGCGCGAGCGCGCACGGTCGAGTGCTGCCTGTGCAGCGAGCGCGCGTGATTCGGCATCATCGACCCGTTTGCGCTCCGCCCGGCGCTCTTCCAGTCGGCGCAGGCGCTGCGCCAGTTCGGCCGCAGAGGCGATACGCTGCGCGGGGTTGCCGGCGGTCGCCCCGGCGATGTCTTCGGCGACGAGTTCGTCGGCGATATCGCTCTGCCAGCCCGTCGTGAGTGGCTTACGGAGATCGCCGGCGAGTATCTGGTACAGGAGTACGCCGAGCGAATACACGTCGCTCTTGATTGTCGCCGCTTCGCGGGCAATGATCTCCGGGGCCATATACAGCGGTGTGCCGAAGCTCGAGTCGCTGGCGGAGTCGAGCGTGAGTCCCAGTGGCGTCACCCCCAGCTCATCCAGCCGTCCGGGCTCCATCAGGCGGCCGCTGCCGAAATCGGTGAGTCGAACCCGGCGGCTGCCGTCCCCGGCTTCGTCGATCAGTACGTTGGCTGGTTTCAGATCCTTGTGCAGCACGCCGACGTCATGGGCCGCTGCGACCGCCTCGATCGCCTGCAGGGCAAGGCTCAGCCGTTCGGCGGGGGGCAGCGCGGCGAGCCTGCCGTCATCGGCGGCCCAGGCGGGCAGGCTCTGCCCTCCGTACTCGCACTCGAGGAAGAACGGTTCGGTCTCGAAGTTCCAATCGATCACTCGGGCGATATCGGCGCGCTCGCCGAGCGTCTCGCGCATGACGCGCGAGAGAGTGGCCTCGCGCTTGAGGGCGGCAAGTCGTTCGCCGTCGGGGCTGAACTTGTAAACACGGCGCTCGTCGGTCTTGTCGTGGCGCGCGAGCCAGACCTCGCTGCCGTCATCGGACAGCTGGTGAGCGAGCCGGAAGTTCGGTCGGCCGGGCACGGCCTGCCCGGCCTCGAGGTCGAATCGGCTGACGAGCCGCCGACCCGTCGCCATGCGTTCCACCTTGCCGTCGATCCGGTATCCGACTCGCGCCTTCGTCATTATGAGGCCGGCGTTGGCCTCACCCAGGGCCTTGCGGAGCTTGGCGACCGCGTTGGCGAGCACATTCTCGACGGTGACGCGGCCTTCCCAGACGGTGGCGAGAAGTTCTTCCTTGGTGACGACCTCGCCGGCGTGGCGCAGCAGGATGCCGAGCACTTCGAGCGGCCGGCGCTCTAATTCGACGGGTATGCCGCCCACCCGCAGTTCGAATCGCGATTCGTCGAACTCCGCCGCGCCGAAACGGTAGAGGTAAAGCGCCCCGTGGCGTGACGGCTCCGAATCGCTCATGGGAAGCCTCGCTTCCGAGATGGAACGCAGCCAGAGGGAATCTTCCGGACGCCAATGCGTACCGCGCATCTTGTGTCGCCACGTGGCAGTCACAACCCCCTGATCCGCCAGAATAATCTAGCGCGTTAGGAATCCGTTAGCAACGCGTGAAGGTTTCGGCGATCGCCTGCGCCATCCTGTTCCGGACCGGGGGCAAGTCGGACACATCGGGGAGCACCGCGCACCGTCCGCCGTCCCGGCCGCGCACGAGGCGCGAACAGAATGGGGAAACAGAAGAAGGAACAACGACATGAGAATTGCAATCGTCATACTGGCCGTACTAGGCGCGCTGGCCTCCGGGTTCCTGGGCATAAACTGGCTGAACGATCTCAGCGCGCTGGAGGGGATGAGCGAGCTGGAACGGATGGCCGCCAAGTCCATGGCCGCCGCGCAGGGTCAGTCGCTCGACAAGATGGGAGCCGCGGCTCTCGTTCTCGTCATCGGCGCATTGGCCGCTCTGGCCGCTGCATTCTTCGCCATGAAGAGCCGCTTCGCGCTCGCGGGCGGGCTGCTGCTGGGCGCGGGTCTTCTGCCCGTATTCATACAGGCTCAGTCCGTCGTCTTCACAGCATTGCTCATCGCTGCCGGGGGACTCGCATTCTTGGCGCATTCGAAGAAGGGAGCGGTCGCGTCATGAGAACAAAATTCCTGCCCGTAGCGGGAGCCGTCGTGCTGGTCGCTGCCTGCGGCGGCGCCAACAACGACACGGCGCGGTTCGTCGATGCCTGCGTCGCCGGCGGCGATGCCGAAGCCTTTTGTGTCTGTCAGGGCGATGCCCTCCGGGCCGAGCTCGACGAGGAGACCTTCTCGACACTGGCCGACTTCGCCGAGGGGATGGCCTCGGCGAGCGAGGAGGGCCAGGGCCAGATCGCCATGGGCGCACTGACCAACCCCCGGCTGGTTGCAGCGCTCGACAAGACTGAAACCGCGGCGAGAACCTGCAAACAGGCGGCTATCCTGCAAGCGGCTGCAGATGAGGTCGCCGCACTGGAAGCGGCTCGCGAGGAACGGCGCAAGCAGGCCGCCGCCCGCCGCTGTCCCCACAAGGCCGCCATGCCTCCGCGTCTCCCGGGAGCGCCCGTCGACGACGTGGCGGACCTGCGCCCGGGCATGAGCTTCGACGACGTCGAAAGCCTGCTCGAATGCCGCGGCGACATACTCAACTTCGACGTAGCGGAGAGCTGGGCTCGCAACAGCCAGGGGCAACCCACGCGCCAGCTGCTGCGCGCGGCGGCCGGCGACATCTGCCCGGCCGAGGCGCGCACGGCGGGCGGTGGCGGGTGCGAGGACGGCGGCTACGGCTTCGAACTGCTGCAGAATCTCAGCGAGGAATTCATCGTCGCCTTCACCGGCCTGCCGCAGGCCGAGCGCGCCGGGATCATCTGGCGCCGGACGATATTTCCCGCCGGCGAGTATCCGACCGTCTCGTCACTGCAGGAGGCGCTCGTCGAGAAATACGGCCAGCCCCATCTCGCGGCGAATCAGGAAGGCTATTACAGCCTCGGGCACCGTCGCGGCACGGTCACGTACAGCTGGGTCTACGATGCGCAGCAGCGGCCGATCGCCGCCAGCGACAGCGCGCTGAGATCGCGTTGCGTCAACGGCCCCCGGCCGACGTTCCAGCGGCAGATGAGCTGGAACGGTGCCTGCGGGCTCACGGTACGCGCCGAGATGGTGCCGGCGGCAGGCAACGCGGTACTCGCCGGCGAGCTGAACGTCGTCGTGGTGGATCAGAAGCGCTTCGACGACGCCGTCAGGCAGTTCGATGTCGATCTCAAGGCCGCCATCGAGGCACAGCACGCGGGCAAGGGCGCGGCGCCGGACCTCTGAAGGTATTCTATGGCGGCGGCACAGCGGCCTAACGCAGAGTTAACCGGACAAAAGGGAAACTGGGATTTGGCAAGGGCAACGTAAACACCAAACTTGCCAATGCCAAAAACCAGCGCCCCTTTTGCTCCGTGTTGAGCGTTTTTTGGCGATTTCCGCCGTTTTGATCTATTGATGCAGAGAGAAATACATGTCTTCTCTTCTACACAACCCCTGTTAGTCGAGGTCGGCTACGGGTTATTCGGCATGTTCATGCTCAGGATAGTATGTTCGCAAGGCTTCGATACTCTCCTTTAAAGATTTCGCGTATTTGCCATCCGCGTTTTGCTTGGCTTGCATTGCCGCAACGATGACAGCGTGGTGTTTTGCTAAACGCTCTGCATAATCTTTTTGATCCGCTTTTACACGTTGCGTCAGAAAATAATCACTGATCGTAGAAATAATCTTTTGAGCATGTTGCTCTTTATTCATTATCCAGCGAACCATTTGATTTTGAGATTGCGCGTCAGACTTTCCGGACAACTCTGCAATCAACTTAGTGGATTTTTCTACGGTAGCTGCATCTTCAAGCATTGACTGAACTCGGGCAGCGTCATCGTAGATTCCACATGGAATCTGGCAATGCGTATACCCTTGTGTCGGTAGCAGCAGAAAGTATCCAGCGACGATGCACATAACGGACAACATTACTGTTCTGAAGCTCTTCATGATTGGCTCCTCCTATTAAGGTGAACGCAAATAAAGTGGCTCTGAGGACCACTCATTAAGTATTTGCCGCAATTCAACGTCAGAAAACGCTGCGTCGCTCTTCAAAGGACCGAGTATCGCAGCAACAAGTAAATCATCGGCTTGCATTTTGTTATGGCCGAGGAGTTTCGCGGATCCATCTTCATCCTCAAATTGGCCCGAAGCCGGATCAAAATACTCTTACCCGCAATCGGGTTGATTGGATTTGGTCGCTCATGGCTTGGGTCGAATAGCGACGCTCTTAAGGAAACCAGGTGTGCCATGGGCAAAAAGTATCACAAGCGACGAATAATGGGGGGAGGCGAAGCGGCATCGCGCCCCGGGTCACGAACCGTGCACGCACGCGAATGAGTCCAAGCTGCCGGACGGTCCGGCGGTGTATCCGTCGAGAGTCGCAGCGACGTAGAAGATGACCTTCACGCGTCCGCGTCCTCGCCCCAGACCGCGAACTCGTTTCCGCTCGGCTCGGTGAAGTGGAACCGGCGCCCCCCGGGAAAAGAGAATATGGGTTTGATGATTCGACCGCCGGCCGCCTCCACCTTGGCCTGGGTCTCCTCCAGACGCTCGCTGTAGAAGACGATCAGGGCACTGCCGGTGTCCGTCGACGCGGCGACGTCAGCCTCGTAGAACCCGCCGTCGAGACCTGCCCCCGAAAACGATGCGTAGGTCGGGCCATAGTCGACGAAAGACCAGCCGAACACCCGTTCGAAGAATGCCTTGGTGGCGGTCAGATCCCTGGCGGGAAACTCGACGTAGCTGATCTTCTCGTGTGCTTGCATGGCGATAACCTCCCGGCAACTGCCGCGGTCACGGATCAGACCGCACCCTGTGCGGCGCTACTGACTCATATTCATCGCGCAGATCATCGTCCCCGGAGCTGATCTGGGTGTGGCGCGATCGTTCTCGTCACAGTTTACGATCCGTTCGGGCGCCTTGCCTGCCTTTTCATCCACCAGCGTCCGATTCCAAGCAGGCTGATCAC
>Ga0102943_1000071_pt1 | contig 65417 bp, 41 predicted proteins | sample SalPonC_black_MG_FD_78174 | JGI IMG/M metagenome (GOLD analysis project Ga0102943, IMG submission 78174) | Salt pond soil microbial communities from South San Francisco under conditions of wetland restoration - Salt Pond MetaG... | ecosystem: Environmental > Aquatic > Marine > Intertidal zone >...
ACCATCTTCTCGGTGAAGACCATGGTCTCCTGGGCGCGTTGCAGCTCGGAGGTCTTTTCCTCGACCCGTTCCTCGAGCGTGTGGTTCCACTCCTCGAGCTCGTGCCGGGCTGCGCTCAGGCGACCGGCCATGGAGTTGAAGGAGGCTTCGAGCTGCCCCAGTTCGCCTGCGTGGTTCTCCGGAAGGCGGTGGTCCAGGTCACCGGCGCCGAAGCGGCGCACGCCCGCGAGCATTTCGTGGAAGGGATTGTGGACCGTGCGCCAGGCCACGACCCCGACGACCGAGCACACGAGCAGCAGCGTGAAGGCCTGCAGCAGGATGGTCCGCTGCAGCTCGGCGTCCATGGTGCGATCGATCGAGGCGGTCGACAGCTCGACGTCGAGTACGCCCAGCAGGGATTCCTGTTCGCCGTGCACATGGCACGCGGCCTCGTAGCACGAGGGATCGTTCAGCACCGGGATCACCAGGCCCAGCGTCGAACTCTCGTGGCCGTTGTCGTAGGTGTGGAGGCCCTCCGGCATCGACGAGGGCAGGCGCGGCGTATCCTCCCGGTGACAGACCGTACAGCTCGGGTGCTCCAGGCCCCGGCTCGTCCCCTGCTCACTCCGTTCACTGCTGACTCCGACCATGCCGGTCTTCGAGATCAACCGAACGGCATCGACCCGTTCGGAATCGGAGACGTTGGCCACGATCTGCTGCAGGTGGTCACGATCGTTCTCGAGCATCGCGTAGTGCAGCGACGACAGAACGGTACGGCCCAGCTCCATGGCCCGTTCCTCGAGTTGTTCCTCGAGATGGTCGTGGTGCATCCGGAGCGACAGAGCGCTGCTCGCGCCGAGCACGAAGAACAGCGAGACGGCCAGCAACCCGACCAGCCGCCAGCCGAGGCAGTGCCGCATGTGGACGACACGCTCTCGCAGCCGAACACCGAGCCCCCTCGAGGAGGGCCCGGTGCCGGAGGTGGTGAGATCCGGTCGTCGGATCAAATGGTGCTCCCGTCCGGCGGGTCGATCGTCCCGGCCGAGGGCACGGCGCCCCGCGGGATCGCTCCACCCGCTCGCTGGGCTTCTCGTTCCCGCTGACGGGCCGCGAAGACCTCCTTCGCCAGCTCGTCCTCGGGCTCGGCCTCGAAGACCGGCAGGAATCTACCCGCCAAGTTGAACGCGATCACGCCGACCGTCACGAGCGAAAGCGTGACCGCCATCTCTTCCCACGACGGGACGTAGCTGACGCCCTCGACGACCTCGAAGCCCGTGATTCCGACGTTCATCCGGTTGACGATGAAACCGAAGACCGCCATCTGGGCCGCGTGGTACAGCCAGTGCGTGTTCCGGCGGACCTTCGGGATCATGTACAGGACGAGCGGGATCACGAATCCGACGCTGATTTCGACCAGGAAGAACCAGGCCGCGCGGTCGAACTCGAGCACGTGGTGCAGCTGATCGCGGACGACCAGGTCACCGATCCGCAACGAGACGTAGATCGCGTAGACCCACACCGCCACGCGGGCGACACCCTGCAGCACCTTGGCCTCGACGCAGCGGCGGAAGGCCCGCGCGCTGAGCGTCGATTCGACGATCGCCATCGACAGACCCACCCCGATGGCCGAGGCGAAGTACAGGAACGGCAGCAGCGGCGAGTACCACAGCTCGTGCAGGCGACCGGGAACCAGCAGGAACACGGTGCCGAGCGAGCTCTGGTGGAGCATCGACAGGCAGACCGCGGCGATCGTCAGCGGCAGGGTGAACATGTGGGCGATGTGCGCCGCCCGGGCCATCTTCAGCCGCTCGAACACCATGGCCGAGACCTCGGCGGCCAACACCGACGTGTACAGCATCACGCACCAGGCCACCTCGAACATCACCGAGTGGTGGTTCCAATGGACCATGGCGTGCCACAGGCGCCAGGGAAGACCCAGGTCGTAGATCAGCCCACCGACCACCAGCAGATAGCCGATGAAGGCCGTCATGACCGCCGGACGGGCCAGCGGTCGGTACTTCTCCATGCGGAAGATGTAGACCATCGCGCTGATGGTGAAGCCACCGGCTGCGAGGCCCACACCGCAGAGGACGTCGAAGCTCACCCAGAGCCCCCACGGGAACTCGTCGGTGAGATTCGTCGAAGCGCCCAGGCCCAGCGCGAAGCGTCGAATGGTCGCCACCAGGCCGAAGGCGAGGATCACCAGACCCAGGATCCTCCAGGGCTGCAACACCTGGCGGAGGATCTTGTTCGTCATCGTCGTCATCAGTGCTCCCCCCCGTGGTTCTCGTCGCCGTCCATCAGCTTCATGCGACGACGGATGATCCAGTTCAGACCCACGAGCGAGGCGCCGGCGACTCCCACCGCCGTCGGGATCTTCGAGAGTACGACCCAGGTCTTCTCGGGCAGGGCCTCGTCGGGAATCCGCGGGTCGAAGGCGGTGTCCATGAGGTCCGGCGGGCCGATCACGAGCACGCAGGTTCCGCCGACCTCTTCGAGGCCGTAGACCTTGTGCGCGTAGTCGTCCGGGTACTTCGAGATGCGTCGCCAGGCCTCGGCGATCAATTCGGTGCGGTCACCGAAGATCGTCGCGTCGGCCGGGCAGGCCTCCGCACATGCCGTCTGCTTGCCCTGGGCCAGGCGCTGTGGGCACATCTGGCACTTCTGGACGCGCGGCGTCAGCGAGTCCCAGGTGTAGCGCGGGATCTGGAACGGGCAGGCGACCATGCAGTACCGGCAGCCGATGCAGATGTCGAAGTCGTAGGTGACGGGCCCCTCTTCGCTCTTCTTCAGGGCCCCCACCGGGCAGGCCGAGGCGCAGCTCGGCTCGACACAGTGCATGCACATGCGGCGCAGGTAGATGTCGTCGTGGTCCTCGATCGCGGTGAAGCGTGCAGCCGACAGTCCAGGTTCGGCCTCTTCGGGGAGTCCGTTCTCTTCCTGGCAGGCCAGAGAGCACTCCCCGCAACCGACGCAATTGTAGGCATCGAACAGTAGAGCCTTCATCGTCAACACCCCTCTTCGTCCTAGTTGCGACGCTGCGCGTCGACGTCGAGGAATTCATCGGTCAGGGCGCGCCAGCGGTCGTGCTCGAGCACGGCGGGCAGATCGTCCACGGTCGTGCCGCCGTCCTGGATCACGCTACCCGTGGCGAGCACGAGCTGATGGTGGAAGCGGTCACGGACGTCTTCCATCCAACGGTCGGCCAGCGAGCCGTCCAGCAGGTTCTTGATCTGCTCGACCAGTTCCGGTGACCGGACCTTGAACAACCAACCACGACCGTAGCTGTCCTTGTGCAGCAGGTCGGGATCGCCCTTCAGCTCGGGATTGCGAGCGATGATCTCGCCACTCACCGGCGATGCCAGACTGACCGTGTCTTCACCGTGGCGGACCTTGACCGAGCCCTCGCCCTGGTCGAGCCAGGCACCGATGGCCGGGATGTCGACCTTGTCGGGATGCCCGATCAGGCGGCGCGCGAAGTCGTCGACTCCGACGAGCGCCTGGTCCGGAGCCACCCAGTGCACCCAGGTGTGACCCTTGTGGAAGGCGAAGCCCTCCGGGAGTTCGTAACCCGCCGCGAAGTGCGGCTCGGCTTCACGCATACGGTCGTGCAGAACCTGACCCTGGCGAGCCAGCTCAGTGCGACGACGCCGTTCCAGCACCAGATCGATGGTCACGAAGACTGCGAAGAACACAGCGACGAAAATGACGACCATCCTTCTCACCTCCTCTGGCGTCGTCGGTCCCGCCCAGATGAGCGGTGTTGATGTCCGGCGACGACTTCACCCCTTCCCATGGCATCGGATGTGCCGAGTGCGTCGCAGCCTTCCGCAATTCTTCAAGTGGCTTTCGTGCAATGAGTTACGAAGACAGCCACATGTGGCCGTTCTCGCCACACCCATGGGGCCGTGTCGAGGAAAACCACAACACCTCGGCGGCGAGCCGTGGTCTATAGCCGTAAATGATTTCTCTACAAGAGGTTGCAACGTTGGGGGATCGCTCCACAGGGGTGTGGAGCCGATCGTCATGAATCCGTGATCCCGGAGGGCTGCGAGCCCTACGAGAAGGGCCCGCGGTCGATCGACCACGGGCCCCGCACACGGTTGTTCGCGCTTCTCTACGAGCTGGTCGTCGCGGACTTCGACTCCTCGTCGTCGTGCCACCCCGGGTGGTGGTGCTTCGCGTGGTCCTCGCGCATGCCCCCGTGGAACATGGAGAAGTTCAGCGGATACACCTCGGGATGACCGAAGACGTAGAAGAAGTGGAAGATCAGGATGGCCAACGTGGCGAGCCACGCCTCGAAGAGGTGGATCACCTCGGCCACCTTCAGCGACCAGCCGGGCAGGAACGAGGTCGTGAACACCGGGAACCACAGCATGAGACCGGTGATCGCCATGACCACCGTACCCCACACCAGCGCCCAGTACTCGGCCTTGGCCGGGTAGTCGTACTTGGCGAAGGCCGCCGGGCGATCGCTGGTGCCCAGGTGGTACTTCATGTTCTGCATGACCTCACGCACGTCGCGCATACCCGGAGCGATCCGCTTGAGCTCCCTACGCCCGTACGAGGTCCCCAACATCCAGAACAGATGGATGAACGAGGCGACGATCATCACGATCGCGGCGACGCGGTGGGTCCAGCGCCGGATCTCCTCGCTGACCCCGACGTCGACCATGAGCCGTCCCCACCAGGTGTCCGGGTAGGCCAGCATGAACCCGCTGATCACCAGGACCGCGAACGAGATCACCAGCATGGCGTGCTGCGCGATCTGCCAACCGTCGAAGCGCCGGCGCATGCGCTGCGCGTTCTCCTTGCGCCAGTTCCGCCGTACGTACCAGCTCACGATGACCAGGTTGTGCGCGAGCATGCCGCCCAGGACACCGAAGAGCAGGATCCAGTAGATCCGCTTGACCCACTCGACCACCACCGTCCCGATGTCAGCGCCTTCGAGCCCTCCGGTCGGACTGACGTAGTGGACCGGGGTCGAGGCGAACTGGGCAGTGGCACCGGGATGACAGTCGCCACAGGTCTCCTGCAGGTTGTCCACGTGGACCGTCGACCGCGGATCGGACGAGTTGAAGATCCCGTGCACCCCGTGGCAGCTCGCGCAGTCGGCCACCGCTGCTTCGTCGCGCTGACGCACGAGGCCGTGGAAGCTGGCCTCGTAGCTGGCCACGCGGGACGCGTCGACACCGAGCCCGGTCATCAACGCCGCGCTGGCGTGGCAGCTGGTGCACGTCGTCCGGACCAGCCGAGCCTCCTGAACGGTAGCGCCCGGCTCGGGCACGTTCTTGATCTCGTGGATCCCGTGGCACACGGTGCAGGTCGGGGACGTGGTCCGCCCCTGCGAGAACGCCACTCCGTGCACCGACTCTGCGTAGAGTTCGGACTCGTCCGCGTGACACTCGCCGCAGGTCTCGGTGAGATTGAAGGGATTGATCCGCGAGTCTCCGTCGTTGGCGGGCAGGATCGCGTGGCCGCCATGGCAGTCACTGCAGACGGCCGGCTGCTGGTCCTGGATCCCCAGGCCCAGGCCGTGCACGCTGCCCTGGTACTTGCGGATCACCTCGAGGTCGAGATTCAGGTTCCCGACGACCTGATCATCGGCGTGGCAGTTGCCGCAGGTCCCCGGCTGGTTCACCGAGAACAGACGCGAGTCGGGATCGTCGATGGCCCGGATCTCGTGCGTGGAATGACAGGCACCGCACGACTCCTCCCCGAACTGCTCGACACCTGCGTGGACGCTGAGCGCGAAGTCCTCCTGCGCCGAGGGGTGGCAATCGGCGCAACGCGGCGTCTCGGTCCCCTCGTGCGGGAGCTCTTCGAAGTCGCCCGTCGAATGACAGTCGGTGCAGGCGAATCCCATCTCGGCGTGGATCGATGCCTCGTAGGCCTCGGCATCGATCTCGTGGGCCGGCTCGACCATGCCCTCGCCACTGCCGTGGCAGAGAAGGCACTCCTCGTCCTGGGCGAGGGCCGGACTGTTGATGGCAACGACTCCGACCAGGCAGGAGATCGTGAGCCAGGCGAACGTGTTCCTCCGAACGCGCATGGCGCTACCCTTCCGGTGTACGTGCCCCGGTCGGTATCCGTCGCATTCCCGTGCGGATGCGGGGACCATCGAGGCTCCGATCCTTGACTCTCAGAGGGGGTTGAACGGATCCCGGCCACTGGCAGGCGCGGCCGGGATCGGACGAAGGGACTCGGCTACTCGTCCTCGGCCGGGATCGGATGGGCGATCCGGGCCACGTAGTCGTCGTAGTCGAAGCCCTTGAAGGTGGGGCTGTCCTCGTTGTGGCAGTCGGTGCAGGTCTCGGTACTGATCTCGACCAGACCGGCGGCCACGGCAGCATCGTGGCTCCTCATGGTCTTCATACTCTTGTACTCGCTCCCCGGACCGTGGCAGCTCTCGCAGCCCACACCCTGCTCCACGCTGTAGCGACGGCCGAGACGATCCTCGGAGACACCGTGCGCGGTGACGTGACACTCCAGGCACTGGTCGAGTTCCCAGGCGTTGCCATCGAGGCCCATGTCGGCGACGATCTCGGCCGAGGCATCGTTCTTCAAGGTCTCGTAGGCGCTCGCGTGCGGCCCGTCCAGCCACTTCTGCCACTGGTTCCCCGTCTTGGCACGATGGCACATCTTGCACCCTTCGGCCCCGACGTACTCGAATTCCTCGGCGAGGGCCGTCCCTGCCGACAGGACCAGGCCGGCCGTCAGAACGATCGCGAACAACGTTGCGCTGCGACGCATCGGATTCCTCATCGGTTCTGGACCCGCAGGGGTCCGGGTTCGGAACAGGGGGTCGAGCAGCCGGCGACCACGCGCGCGAGTCGATGGTCTCATGGAGTCCTACTCTCGGCGAACAGTCTCATTCCCGACGACGAGGCCTACAAGATTCGATTTTGTAGCGAGTTGCGCGTTTCGTCGTTGCAATCCGGGCCGCCGACGGCGCAAGTCGGCGTCGCGGCAGAGGTTTTCCCGAATCCGCCCCCGATGTGCCGAGGCAGCGAATCCGTGACGCGGGTCACAAGACCACAACCGGTGGTGTGACAACGAGAACGGGGCCGGCGATCTGCCGGCCCCGTTGCGTGGTGCATGGACACCAGAAACGCGCTTCGTCGATCAGCTCCCGGGCGGATAGACGTAACCGGCCTCGAAGCCCAGCGGGATCCCGATCAGCCAGTAGACGACCAGGAATGCCGTCCACAGGATCAGCAACGCGATCGAGTACGGGAGCATGAGCGACACCACCGTGCCGATGCCGGTGTTCTTCACGTAGCGCGCGCAGAAGACCACGATCAACGGGAAGTAGGGCATGAGCGGTGTGATGATGTTCGTACTCGAATCCCCGACACGATAGGCCGCCTGCGTGAGCTCCGGTGAGAGCCCGACACCCATGAGGATGGGCACGAAGATCGGTGCGAGCAGAGCCCACTTCGCCGAGGCCGAACCCACGAGCAGGTTCACGATCGCGCTCAGTGCGATGATCCCGACGAGCGTCACCTCGCCCGGCAGGGCCAGGGCCTCGAGCCCGGCGGCACCCTTGATCGCGATCAGGGCGCCGAGGTTCGACTGCCCGAAGGCATAGGTGAAGAGCGACGCGCAGAAGGCCATGACCATGTAATAGCCCATGGTCTCCATGGCCCGGCTCATGCCCTTGATCACGTCCTTGTGCGACGCGAAGGTCCCCGACAGATAGCCGTAGACCACACCCGGAACGAGGAAGAACACGAAGATCAGGGGCACGATCATACCCATGAGCGGGGCGTTCCGGGTCAGGCTTCCCGTTTCGGAGTTGCGGAGCGGCGAGTCCGCCGGCAGCGCGACAGCGATCAGCAGGGCGAAGACCACGACCACGACCACGTTCGCGATCGTCAGAGCGCGCTTCTCCTTGCCGCCGAGCGTCTCCATCTTCGGCATCTCGTCGGGGTCGCCATCGATCTCGGTCCCCCGGAGACGTGGCTCGATGATCCGGTCCGTGAGGAACCACACGACCGCGATCACGAGGACGCTCGAGAGTCCCGTGAACAGCAGGTTGCACAGCGGATTCACGATGTAGTCCGGATCGAGGACGTTCGCGCCGATCTGCGTGAAGTTCGCGAGCAGCGGATCGATCCCCGAGGGGATGAAGTTCGCGCTGAAGCCGCCCGACACACCGGCGAAGGCGGCCGCGATGCCCGCGAGGGGATGCCGACCCGCGGCGTAGAAGATCACGCCCCCGAGCGGGATCACGAGCACGTACCCCGCATCGGCCGCGGTGTGGCTGACGATCGCCACCAGGGTGAGCATGGGCGTCAACAGCTTCGCCGGCGTGAACTGCAGCATCTGCTTCAGTCCGGCGCTGATGTAGCCCGAATGTTCGGCCACGCCCACACCCAGGAGGGCCACCAGGACCACACCGAGCGGAGCGAAGGTGACGAAGGTGTTCACCATGCTCGTCATGAACGTGGTGAGATTCTGTGGATCGAGCTGGTTGATGATCCGGAGCGGCTCACCCGTGGTCGGATTGACGTCGCTGAACTCGACGGGTGCCAACAGCGCCGACAGGATCCAGGTGATCACCATGGCGATCACGAAGAGGACAGCGGGATCGGGCAGTTTGTTGCCCGCCACTTCGATCCAGTTCAGGGCCCTCTCGACGAAGTCGCGCGGAGCGGCCTCGCCGGGCCGGGAGTCGTTCATGAGGAAGGAACCTCGAGCCGAAGGGGAGGACTGGGCAGGAAAAAAAGCGACGCCGGCTGCGGCAGGGCAGCCGGCGCTCGGGCAGTCTAGCCGCTCCGTGGCCTTTGGTCCAGACCGGGACCGTGCTCGATCGTTCGATCGGTCCGGGCCGCCCCCACCGAGGGTGACAGCCGTCTCCGCCGCCCGAGTCCGGCTCCGAACACTCCCGTGGCCGCGCTGCGCAGATCGTCGAAGAAGGTGTAGAAGACGGGGATCACGAGCAAGGTGAGCAGCGTCGCGGTACTGAGACCACCGATCAGGGTGTAGGCGAAGCTCGTGTAGCTGATTCCCGAGTCCATCCGGCCGTTCAGGGCCAGGGGCACCAGGCCACCGATGGTGGTGATCGCCGTCATCATGATCGGCCGGAAGCGCTGGGCCGTGGCGCGGAGGATCGCGTCGGATCGCGCCAATCCGCTCACCCGGAGCCGATTCACCGTATCGACCAGGACGATCCCGTTGTTCACGACGACGCCGACGAGCAGCACGACGCCCACCAGTCCCAGGAAGTCGAGGTCGGTCCCCGTGGCCAGATGCAGCCAGAACACACCGAAGCCCGCGAGCGGAATGGTGAAGATGATCGACAGGGGAAGGATCGCGCTCTCGAACAGCATGCCCATGAGCAGATAGATGAACACCACCGAGATCAGCAGAGCCTGCATCATGGTCACGAGATCCTCGTCCATCCCCCGCTGGATCGACGCCGCGGAGAAGCGCACCCCCTCGGGGAGATCCGCCCCCGCGCGCAGCACGTCGAGACGGTCCTGTGTCTCGTCGGCGGTGTCGGGCTCGAGATCGAGCGTGATGGTCCGCGCGATGCGTTTGTCGCGGCGTACGATGGACTGGGGCGAATCGAGCATCCGGGCGTCGGTCACCGACGACAGCGGCAGGAAATCCCCGGTGGCCGTCGGCAGCAGGAAGCTACCCAGGGCATCGAGATCGTCGCGGTCCTCTTCGCGGTAGCGAACGCGGACGGGGATCTCGCGGCCCTCGTCGCGGTAGTCGGGAAGGGTCTGTCCACGGAGCGCGTAGCCGACCAGGCCGGCGGCCACGCGCGGATCGACCCCGTACTGGCGCGCGCGGTCACGGTCGACGACCAGGCCGAGCTCGTTGGGCTGCTCGACGTTGTCGCGACGGATGCCGAGCACCCCGTCGACGTTCAGGAAGACTTCTTCCAGCTGCTCGGCCACGTCCTCGAGCTGGTCGGCGTCCTCCCCGTTCAGCGTCACGCGCCAGGTGTCGCCGCCGCCTCCCTCGTCGTCGACCTGACTCTCGCGGCCGGTGCTCAGCTCCATGCCCGCCCGCTCCGGCAGCATCTCCACCACGCGCTGTGTGACTTCCTGCGGCGTCAGATCGACCGTCCGGGGGGTGGCGAACCAGCCCTGCAGCTCGCCACGTGTCTTGCCGTGGAACAGGAACCAGCCCTCGAGTCCGAGCTCCTCGGCGTGTTCCTCGACGAGCGCCTCGGCCCGCAGGAACCAGTCCTCGGTCTCCTCGAGCGTGTAGTGGTCGGGCATGTCGACGTCGATCTCGAATCCGCTGCGCTCGTCCTCCTGCTGATCGACGATGTCCAGACCCTGCGCATTCCACCAGGCGCCGGTGGCGACCGCCGTCACGACCAGAAGGGCGACCAGCTCCATGCGATGCCGCAGGGAACGGGCGAGCAACCGGTTGTACAAAGTGTTCAGGCGTTCGAAGGTGAGGTCGTAGCCCCGGCGCATGGCGCGATCGATCCGTCCCCGCGGTCCCTGGCCCCTCAGCCTGCGCGCGCGATCGGCGTCGCGGTCCTTCGGCAGGGTCAACACCACGCCCAACGGAACGATGACCATGGCCACGACGAGCGAGGCGGCCAGGGCCACGCTGATCGGGATCGACATGCGCAGCAGGAAGAACTGCGCCTGCCCCTCGACCAGCGACACCGGCAGGAACACCACGATGGTCGTCAGCGTGCTCATGGTGATGGCCAGGGCGATCTCTCCGGCCCCGCTCACGGCCGCGTCCCGGCGGCGCGCTCCGGCTCGGTGAAGCCGGTCGATGTTCTCGGCCACCACCACCGAGTTGTCGACCAGCAAGCCGACACACACCATGAGTGCGAGCAACGACAGCAGGTTCAGCGACTCGCCCGCGAAGAACATGACCGTGACCGCGATCAGCAGGCTGAGCGGCACCGCCAGGTTTACGACCATGGTCACACGGAAGCGGCGCAGGAAGAAGAACAGGACCAGACCGGCGACGATTCCGCCGATCATGCCGCTCTGGAGCAGTACCCCGAGCTGCTCGCCCACGACCTCGCCCTGGTCGAAGATCTTGATCGTCTCCACCCCCGAGAGGCGAGGGTCGACCTGCATCTCCCGGAACGTGTCGTCGATCCGAGCGCTGACCTCACGGACGTTCGCGTCGCCCTCCTTGAAGATGACGATGGCGTAGGCGGGCCGGCTCATGGCTCGCACGCGGTAGTCCTTGTCGGGCTCGCCGTAGGTGACATTGGCAATGTCCTTCAGGCGAATGCCCGTCTCCGACACCGGTCGATTCTCGAGCGCAGCAATGTCGTCGTAGCGCGCCACCGAACGCAGCAACAGCTTTCTCTGTCCCTCGTAGACGTGGCCGCTGGCCATGGTGAAGGAGTCGTCGCGCATCTGCTGGGCGAGGTCGAAGATGTTCAGCCCGGCGGACTCCGTCCGCTCCCGGTCGAGCTCGATGAGGATCTCCTTCTCCTCGAGCCCGTTCGCCTCGACGTTGGCCACGCCGTCCACGCGCTCCAATCGCCGGATGATGTTCTTGTCGATCAGGTTGTAGCTGTCGGTCACACTGGGATCGACGGCCACGCCCAGCACCGAGACCGGGATCCCCGACACGTCTTCCTTGAAGGTGAACACGCGATCGACGTCGTCGGGGAACTCGCGACGGGCCCGCTCGATGCGATCGCGAACCTCGCGGTAGGCCAGGTCCATGTCGGTGCCGTGCTTGAAGGTCAGGAAGACGCGCGACGCGCCCACCGAGCTCACCGACACGATCCGGTCAAGCCCCTTGACCGTGCTCAGCTCCTCCTCGAGCGGCTCGCTGATCTTCTCGAGCACTTCGCGCGGCGGTGCGTCGCGCCACGGGATCTGGATCCGAAGGAACGACGGCGTGAAGCCCTTCGGGAACAGCTCGACGGGCACTCCCGAGGCCGCCACACCCCCGACCACGAGCGCGGTCATCAACAACACCAGGACCGAGATCCGTCGCCGCAGGGCGAAGCGGGTCAGCGTGGCCGCGACGTCGCGGCTCGGATCGCGGGGGCCGTTCACGACGTGGCCTCTCCGGGGGAGGTCGTGGGCGTTGGACCACGGCGCATCCCGGTCGCCGCTTCCGTCTCGACGTCGGCGCGCACCGGCGCCAGGCGGTCGAAGATCGAATACAGGGTGGGAACCACCAGCAGCGTGAGCAGCGTCGAACTCAGCAGTCCGGCGATCACCGTGATCGCCATGGGCGTGCGCAGCTCGGCTCCGTCACCCAGGCCCACGGCCATGGGCAGCAGACCGAGCACGGTGGTGGCCGTGGTCATGAAGATCGGCCGTAGACGCACACGGCCCGCGGTGACGATCGCCTCGCGCTTCGGCATTCCCCGACGACGTAGCTGGTTCACGTAGTCGACCAGCACGATCGCGTTGTTCACGACGATCCCCGCCAGCATGATCATGCCCAGGAACACCACCACCGAGATCGGGATCTCCAGCGCCCGCAGCACGATCACGCTGCCGAAGAAGGCCAGCGGGATGCTGAACAGGATCACCAGCGGGTGCACCAGGCTCTCGAATTGCACGGCCATGATCACGTACACGAGGAAGATCGACAGCCCCAGGGCCAGGATCAGGCTCTGCTGGCTGCGATCCCACTCCTCGCTCTGACCGCTGATGAAGAAGGTCTGATCGGCCGGCCATTCGATGCGTTGCTGCAGGGTGCCGCGGATGGCCTCGACGGCCGACCCCAATGAGCCCTGCTCGATGTTCGCGCGCACGAGACCCACCCGCTGTCCGTCGATCCGGCGGACCTCGCTCGGTCCCTCCCCCATGACCACCTCGGCCACCGCGGCCAACTGGATGGGCCGCTCCCCGCCGGGATTGACCACGATCTCCTCGATGTCGCTGACGGCCGCGCGGTCCTCCTCGGACAACTGGACGAGCACGGGAATCCTTCGGTCCACGCGGTTGAAACGCGTGGCCTCGTTGCCCTGCACCTTGTCGCGCACCAGGCGCGCCACGTTGCCCAGGTCCAGGCCGTAACGCATGAGACGCTCGCGGTCGTAGATCACCTGCAGCTCGGGGGCCCCGGCGCGCAACGTGGCCTGCACGTCGGCCAGCTCGGGCAGCTCGTCGAGCACCGTGCGCACCCCTTCGGTGCGGTCGCGCAGTGCGTCGAGATCGTCGCCGTGGATCTCGACCTCGATCGGCGTCTTGCTGCTGAACAGCACCGGCCGCGTGATCGTCGCGTCGAGATCCGGCACGCCCTCGAAGCGCGACCGCACGCGATCGACGACCTGGTCCTCGATCTCGGCTCCGCTGCCGGTCTCGAGCAGCACCTTGAACCGCGCCGTGTGCTCGCCCTCGTCGCTGCGCTCGCTCTGGGCGGGATCGAAGCCGTAGGTCACGACCAGTGCCCGGATGTGCTCGCGCTCGGTGTTCAGGGCCGACTCGATCGCGCTCAGGCGGCGCTCCGTCTCCTCGAGCGGAGACCCGACAGGAAGCATGACCTCGACCGTGAACTCGCCCTGGCGCACCTCGGGAAGGAGCTCGCTGTCGAGACGCTGTGCCAACTCCACCGTGCCCCAGAAGCACAGGACCACGACGACCACCACGCCGAGTGGTTGGTTCAGCGCGCTGCGCAGCACACCCGGGTACACGCCGTCGAGCCACCGCATGACGACGTCCACGAGACGGAAACCGATCGCCAACGCGATCGTCACCGCCACCCCGGCCGCGACGGGAAGCGGCACTCCGGCCATCCGGTGCAGGAGGGCGGCGAATCCGACCAGGAAGAGACCGCCCAGCGCCAACCGACCCGCGCGCGTGAGGAAGAGGCTCCGGACCGACCAGCCGAGCAGCAGGACGATCAGCATGAGCAACAGTGCGACCGTGTAGTGCAGCACGAGCTGGAGCACGAAGCGCACGCACCACCAGGGAGCGAAGACCACGCGGGAGAACCAGCCGGCCTCGCGCCACGACCGCGCGAAACGCCGGCCCATTTCGAAGTGGATCAGCCGCGGGCGCCGGCTCTCTCCCACCGGTGCCGATCCGACCACGGTCGGAGTCCGTGCCCCGCGGCTGGCCAGCATCGGGATGAACCAGATCGCCACGAGCACCGAGGCGATCAGCGACACCACCACCGCCGTGCCCAGGTCTCCGAAGGCCTGCCCCGCCACGCCCTCGACGAAGACCATCGGGAAGAAGACCGCGATCGTGGTGAGGGTCGAGGCGATCACCGCCCCCTTGACTTCGTCGGTGCCACGCACGGCGGCGGTCACCACGTCATCGCCCTCTTCGCGACATCGGAAGACCGATTCGAGAACCACGATCGACGAGTCGACCAACATGCCGATGCCGAGCGCCAGACCTCCCAGTGACATGATGTTGAGCGACACACCGAACAGGTTCATGGGCGCGAAGGCCATGACCAGCGAGATGGGAATGCTCACGGCGACGATCGAGGTCGACCGGCCCTCGCGCAGGAACAGGAACAAGACGATCACCGCGAGAACCCCACCGAGGATCGCGGTCTGGCGCACTTCGTCGATGCTGCTCTCGATGAACAGCGACCGATCGGCCACGACCTGCAGGACGGCACCCTCTTCGTCGTAGACCTGTTGAGCGAGCCCCGCCGTGCCGCGGCCGCGTCCTCCTCGTCCCCCCTGGTCCGCCGCCTCCCGGTCGCGATCGACTTCTCCCACGAGGGTCTTCACCCGCGCAGCCAGGTCGACGATGTTCGCATCGGCTTCCTTGTACACCTCGATCTGGACGCTCTCGCGCCCGTCGGTACGGGTGAGGATCTGGCGCTCCTTGTGCGCCATGGCCACCTCGCCCAGGTCGCGCACCCGGATCGGCCGGCCGTCGATCACCGTGACGATCGTGTCCCGGATCTGCTCGAGGTCGCCGTACTCGTTCAGGGTCCGTACGAGGAACTCCGTCCGGCCCTCCTCGATGGTCCCGCCGGCGACGTTGATGTTCTCCTGCGCGATGCGGTCGATCACCTGTTGGATCGAGATCCGCGTGCGCTCGAGCTGCTCCTCCTGCAGTGCGACGTGGATCTCCTCCTCCAGACCACCCTTCACCCGCACCGCGGCCACGCCACGGACCGGCTCGAGCTGGCGTTTGACGAAGAGGTCGGCCAGGCGACGCGCGCGGCGCAGACCCGACTCGCCTTCCCACCCGGCACCCTCGCCGCTCAACGAGAGCTCCATGATCGGGTCGAGCGAAGGGTCGAAGTGCAGGATCAGCGGCCGTTCGGCCTCGTCGGGGAGGAAGACCAGGTCGAGCTTCTCGAGCACGTCCTGGGTGACGTCGCTGATGTCGACGTCCCAGTCGAACTCGAGGACCACGTCGCTGACCTCGGCCCGGCTCACGCTGCTGATCCGCTGCAGGCCGCCGATCACGCCCAGGGCCTCTTCGATCGGCCGCGAGACGTCGTTCTCGACCTCTTCGGGGGCGGCGCCCTCGTACTCGGTGCGCACGGTGATCGTGGGATAGGTCAGTTCCGGCATGAGATTCACGGGCAGCTTGGCCAACGAGAACCAGCCGAAGACCACGGCGGCCACGAACAGCATGGTGATCGCGACCGGCCGGCGCGTGGAGAAGCTCGACCGTTGCGAGCGGGGCCGGGGGTCGTTCATCGCGCTCCCGTCTCCCGCGTGACGATCTCCACGCGGGCACCACTCTTGAGCCCGGCCTGACCGGCGGTGACCAGCGTATCGCCCTCTGCAATGCCACCCGCCGGCAGGACGAAGGCGTCGTTGCTCATGGCGGGCACGATGGGCACGCGCTCCACCACCCCGCTGCGCACCCGGTACGCGGTCATGCGATCGTCCTCGTAGACCAGCGCCCGCTTGGGCACCAGCAGCGCGTCCTCACGGACCTCGGTGATCAGCTCGACGTCGACGTACAGACCGGGGCGCAGACCCGGCTGACCGCCCACGTCGACGGTGGCCTTCACCGTCCCGGTGCGGGCGTCCACGATCGGGGAGACGCGCTGAAGCGTGGCCATGTAGGGCTCTTCGCGGATCGCGGGGGCGCGGACGCGGACCGGTTGGCCGGGCTCCAGGCGGGTCAGTTCCTTCTCGGGCACGTAGACCAGCGCCTGCAGCGACCGGAAGTCGATCAGCTCGAAGAGCTGCTGCCCCGGGCTCACCTGGTCGCCCAGCTTGACGAAACGCTGGGTGACCGTGCCCGCGATCGTGGCCCGCACTCGGGTGTAGGACAGTTCGCGCTCGGCGTCCTGCAGTTCGATCTGGCGCTGTTCGAAGTTGGCCAGGGCGTCGTTGTAGGCCTTCTCGGTGGTCAATTCGCGGTCGTACAGCCGTTGCTGCCTCTCCCACTCGCGACGGGCCGTCTCGAGCGCGGTACGCGCCTTGGCCAGCATACTCTCCTGCTCTTCGTCCTGGAGTCGGAGCATGAGGGCGCCCTTGGCGACCTGGTCGCCTTCTTCGGCGAGGATCTCGACCACGCGTCGGGCAGCCTCGGCGGACACGATCACGCGTTCCTCCGCCTCGAGGGTCGAGGTCGCGCGGATGACCGCCTCGATCGGACCCCGCGCAACGGCCTGGACCTCGACGGGAACGCTGGCCTCCGCCGCCGTGGTGCTGTCGGGGGCGGCATCGGCGTCCTTGCCACCAGGGCCGTCCCCGGGTCCGCAGGCGGCGAGCGCGCAGACGAACGTCAGCAGGGCGAGGGGCATGAACCACGAGGAGCGACGGCGCACGGGCGGCCTCCGGGACTCGGATGCGAGACAACGCACGCCGAGGATCGGCGTGCGGGGAACAAGAAAAGGGTACGAGCGGGGATCCGGCAGGGTTTCGCCGGAGCACGACCACGCACCGGACCCAGGCTAACGCGCCCCGCGGACCGGGGCGAGCACCCGTCCGACCGCGACCGTCCCGACGTGGACCGGGGGCGGACCGGCTGCTAGTGTGACGCCTCGCCCCCACCGCCGGTTCCCGTTCGATCCGCTCCCGCGAGGCCAGCGACGCATGTCCCAGCCGAAGTTCCACGTACCGCACACGCTCGTCCTGCTGCTGTCGATGATCGTCATCGCACAGATCCTCACCTACGTGCTCCCGCAGGGCAGCTACGAGCGTCAGACGAACGCCCAGGGACGCGAGGAGGTCGTGGCCGGGAGCTTCGAGCCGGTCGAGGACCCGGCGAGTGTCCCCTGGCACAAGGCCCTGACGGCGATCCCCTCGGGCTTCGCGGCCGCGGCCGACATCATCTTCTTCGTCTTCCTCGTGGGCGGGGCCTTCGAGGTCCTGCGAGCGAGCGGCGCGGTCGACGCCATGATCTCGTGGTTGCTGCGGAGGTTCCGCAACGTCCCGATCGCGTTGATCGCGGCGGGCATGTTCGCCTTCGCGGTCGGCTCGGCGACCATCGGCATGGCCGAAGAGTACCTGCCCTTCGTGCCCATCCTGCTGGTACTCGTGCGCGGGCTGGGCTTCGACGCCGTGACCGCGGTGGGGATCCTGTGCCTGGGCTACGGCGTGGGCTACGGCGCGGCCTTCATGAATCCCTTCACGGTGCTGGTCGCCCAGGAGGTGTCGGGCTTGCAGCCGACCTCGGGCTGGGCGATGCGGGTGGTGCTGCTGGCGATCTTCCTGCCCGTGGCCATCCACCACGTGTGGTCGTACACGCGCCGGATCACCGCCGATCCGACGAAGAGCCTGATGCACGACGTCGACTCGCTGGTCGAGGTGGAGGACGTCGAGGAGAAGCGCTTCACGCAGACCCACGTGGCGGTGCTGGCCCTGATCGTGGTGACCATCGTGGTGATCGTGATCGGCCTGAGCCAGTGGCACTGGTACCTGGCCGAGATGGGGGCGATCTTCGTCGGCCTGTCGATCGCGATCGCGGTGATCGCGCGGTTGAGTCCCGACACCTGGGCCGCGAAGTTCTGCCTGGGTGCCTCGGAGCTCACCACGACCGCCCTGCTCATCGGCTTCGCGCGCACGATCCAGGTGGTGCTCGACGACGGCCAGGTGGTCGACACCATCATCCACGGCATCGCCCAGCCGCTCGAGACGCTGGGCGCGCAGGGGGCGGCCGTGGGCATGCTCGTGTTCCAGAGCCTGTGCAACTTCTTCATCCCGTCGGGCAGCGGGCAGGCCTACGTGACCATGCCGCTCATGGCGCCGCTGGCCGACCTCGTCGGCGTGTCCCGGCAGGCCGCGGTGCTGGCCTACCAGTTCGGCGACGGCTTCACCAACATCCTCGTTCCCACCAACGCGGTGCTGGTCGGGATCCTGGGTCTGGCTGGGGTACCCTACGACCGGTGGGTGCGCTTCGTCATGCCGTTCATGCTGAAGATGTGGGCCCTGGGAGCCCTGGCCCTGATCACGGCGACGCTGATCGGATACCGCTGAGCCGGCGCGACGGCGCCTCGGGGTGCGCCGTCCGGCCCCGACCCTGCATCACGAATTCCGTGCCGGTCGGGGGTGCAACGGCCGGCGGATTCTGGGTAAGGTGAAGGAACGCTGGTCCCCGGCGGCCCCTCCCCCCGCGCCCCGTCGCCCGAGGAAATCCACGCATGCTGCACGCCGTTCTCCGCAGCGCGCGGACCGTCGCCGTGTCCGCCGCCACGATCACGATCCTGACCGTCCCCGCCGCGGCCGATCCGCCCGCGTCGATGGACCTCGACGTCCACGCCCCCCATCGCCACGCCGAGGCGGCTCGCAAGGCCGCGGCCGCGGCCCGCTGGAGCGACGCTCTCGGCCGGGTGACGGTCGACCCGAACCAGGAGCGCTGGGACGTCACCTTCGTCGACCTCGACCTGAGCTTCGACGTGGGCACCGAGGGCGTGAGTGGCCGCGTCGGCTTCGAGACCACCGTCGTCGACGGACCCATCGACCGCGTGGTCGTCGACCTCGACGACGCCATGACGGTGACCGCCGTCGGTGGCGCCGGCACCGGCTTCGTCCATTCCCTCGACCGGATCGACATCGCGCTCGACCGCGCCTACGACACCGGCGAGCGCGTGGTCTTCCACGTCGACTACCAGGGAGTGCCCGATCAGTCGATCGGCTCCTTCGGCGTGCAGTCGGTGAGCGGCCAGCCCCTGATCTGGAGCCTGAGCGAGCCTTTCGGCGCCCGTGCCTGGTGGCCGTGCAAGGACATGCCGGCCGACAAGGCCGACTCGGCTTCGATCAGGTTCACGGTGCCGTCGAACCTGACCGCGGTCAGCAACGGCACGCTCGAACGGGTGGTCGACCTCGGCGCGACCAAGCGCTACGAGTGGTTCGAGCGCTACCCGATCACCACCTATCTGATCTCGATCGCGGCGTACCCCTACACCGAGCAGACCCTTTCGTGGCAATCCAGCACGGGCACCACGATGCCGGTCACCGTGTGGAGCTTCCCGAACGAGGCCTCGAGCGCCCTGAACGCGGCCCACACCACGCGCGACATGCTCACCGCCTTCGAGTCCATGTTCGGGCCCTACCCCTTCCTCACCGAGAAGTACGGGCAGGCGCAGTTCACCTGGGGCGGCGGCATGGAGCACCAGACGGCCAGCTCCATGTGCTGCTGGGGCATCGACTTCCTCATCGCCCACGAGCTCGCCCACCAGTGGTACGGCAACCAGGTCACCTGCACCGACTTCACCGAGATCTGGGTGAACGAGGGCTTCGCGACCTACTCCGAGGCGCTGTGGCGCGAGGTGAGCGAGGGGCGCGCCGGCTACGTCGACGAGATGCTCGCCGCCCGTTATCTCGGCGCCGGCACGATCCGCGTGCCCGAGGACGGCCTCGACGACTTCGCCCGCATCTTCAGCGCCGACCTCAGCTACGACAAGGCCTCGTGGGTACTGCACATGCTGCGCTACGTGCTCGGCGACCAGGACTTCTTCGACTTCATGAAGGCCTACGCCAGCGATCCGAACGTGACCTACGGAGTGGCCGGCACCGACGACGTGCGCCGGGTGGCCGAGCAGGTCAGCGGACGCGACCTGACGACCTTCTTCACGCAGTGGATCGAGCTGCCGTGGTACCCGACCTTCCAGCTCGACTGGGCGCCGACCGAGACGGGCGTCGACGTCGCGTTGCAGCAGGTGCAGACCCATCACGTGTACGAGACGCCGATCACGCTACGCGTGGTCGACGAACTCGGCAGCACCGACCACGTGGTGCAGCTCGACGAGCCCGTGGAGACCCTGAGCTTCACCGCCGGCGCCCCGGTCACCGACGTCGTGATCGATCCCGACGACTGGGTCCTGCACGCGCTCGAGCGTAGGATCGAGACCCCGAGCTTCGACCGCGGCATTCTCCTGGTGAACGGCGTCGACTGGGACACCTACCGCTTCACCATCGAGCCGGCCTACCAGGACAGCGTCTTCACCGGGCAGCAGCCCTTCGAATTCTGGGACGTGATCCCGGCGCCGTCGTCCGGGTATCCGTCGTCCCTTCCGGCACCGCGCGGCACCGGCACCATCCCCCCGTCGGTCCTGGGCGAATACAGTGCCGTGGTGTGGGTCGGCAACGACTACCTCGGTGACCTCGAACCCTGGCTCGAGGCGGCCGTGCTCAGCTATCTCGAACAGGGCGGGAATCTGCTGCTGCTCACCCGCCGGGGAGCGAACTTCCTCACCCAACCGCGACAGAGCTATCTGGGCGTGCAGCTGTCCGACGACACCTATCAGACCGTCGGCAACGCGACACCCGACCTGGCCGGCCTCGTCCCGATGACCGCGACCGGAACACAGACCCTGTCGTCGCCGCTGTCGCCGGTCTTCACCCAGGCGGAGACGGTGAACCTCTTCGTCGATTCGTCCGACCCGAGCCGGTCGCTCGGCGCGTGGCGACGACCGGAGGGAGGCGGATCCGTGCGGGCGTCCGGCGGGCACTTCGCCCATGTCGTGGGCCGGCCCTATCGCTGGGATCGAACGGCACTGCGGCAGAACACCGAGTTCATCCTCACCGAACTGATCGGCGAGCCCATGGCGACCGACGTCGAGACCGTGCCCCGCACGCGCACCGCGATCCGCGGCGCCGTGCCCAATCCCTTCAACCCGCGCGTGTCGATCGAGTACGCGCTGGAGCGCGAGACCAGGGTGACGATCGAGGTCTTCGACGTACGTGGTCGGCGCGTGCGAATGCTGCTTGACGAGGTCCGCCCACAGGGCGACGGTTCGATCCTCTGGAACGGCCTCGACGACACCGGCCAGGCGGTGGCCTCGGGCGTGTACACGGTGCGCCTGCGCTCCGGCGACACGCTCGACCACACCAAGGTCACGCTCGTGCGCTGACCCGACCGCCGTCTCCCCCGGGGCCTTCCGCGACGCACACCACACCACCGGAGGGCCCCGGATGCGCACGCTCCACCCCGAGATCGAACCCTACTGGACCGCCCGCCTGAAGGTGAGCGACCTGCACGAGATCCACGTCGAGCAGTGCGGCAATCCCGACGGCCAGCCCGTGGTCTTCGTCCACGGCGGACCCGGCGGCGGCGGCGATCCGGTGTACCGCCGCTACTTCGATCCCGAGCGCTACCGAATCGTGATCTTCGACCAGCGAGGAAGCGGCCAGAGTACGCCCCACGCCGAGCTCGAGGAGAACACGACCTGGCACCTGGTCGACGACATGGAGCGAATCCGCACCGAACTCGGCATCGATCGCTGGGTGGTGTTCGGGGGCAGCTGGGGCAGCACCCTGAGCCTGGCCTACGCCCAGAAGCACCCCGACCGCGTGAAGGGACTGGTGCTACGCGGGATCTTCATGCTGCGGCCCAAGGAGATCCACTGGTTCTACCAGGAGGGCGCGAACTTCATCTTCCCCGACGCCTGGGAGCACTACCTCGCCCCCATTCCCGAGGACGAGCGCGACGACCTGCTCGCGGCCTACTACCGTCGCCTGACCAGCGACGACGCCGAGGTCCGCGACCGCGCGGCACGCGCCTGGAGCGTGTGGGAAGGAAGCACCAGCAAGCTGCACCCCGACGAGAACCTGATCGCGCGGACCGGCGACCCGACCTTCGCCGCGGCCTTCGCGCGGATCGAGTGCCACTACTTCACGAACCACGGCTTCTTCGACCATCCCGACCAGCTGCTCGACGGCATCGACACCATCCGGAACATCCCGACCTTCATCGTCCAGGGCCGTTACGACGTGGTGTGCCCGATGATCACGGCCTGGGAGCTGCACCGGCGTTGGCCCGAGGCCGAGTTCGAGGTCGTGGGCGACGCAGGCCATTCGGCGAGCGAACCGGGAATCGTGGATCACCTGATCCGAGCCACGGATCGATTCGCGACACTGGATTGACGCTCGTGCCCGTGGCCCTGCTGCTGAGCGCCATGCTTGCGGTCGGATCGGCACCGGCTGCGGGTCCGATGTGGGGAGCGGACCTCTCCTCCTGGCCGGCCATCGCCGATCGGCACCCCGGGATCGACCCCGTGTCCGCGTGGGCCGGAGCCGGTGGCGACTGGATCCGCCTGCGCGTCTTCCACACCTCACGCCACGAGCACGGCGGTCGCGAGCAGGCCCACCGTCTGGCCACGCGGGCGAAGCGCCACGGCCTGAAGGTCCTGCTCGCCCTGCACCTGTCCGACACCTGGGCCGACCCCGGACGACAGGAACTGCCGCGCGCGTGGCGTGGTCTCGCACCGGAAGTGTTGGCCGACAGCCTCGCGGCCTATGTGGCATCGATCACGGCGGGCTTCGCCGGCCGTGTCGACGCCGTGCAGATCGGCAACGAGATCGATCCGGGAATCCTGCTCCCCCACGGCTCGTTCGAGTCCGCCGGCGCGACGCGCCTGCTCCGTGCGGCCACCGCGCGGTCGGACTCCACCACCACCATCGTGATGCACGTCTCGGGTCAGGCCGAAGGCAAGGTCGCCGCCGCGCGCGTGACCGCACTCGATGCCGCCGGCGTGCACTTCGACGTGGTCGGCCTGTCATGGTATCCGTGGTGGCACGGCGATCTCGCGGCGCTGCGTCGCGCCCTCGACCGCGTGGCCCGGGCGGCCGGCGAACGGCGGGTGTGGATCGTGGAGACGGCGTACCCCTTCACGCTCGGCTGGGCCGACGCCGAACACAACGTCGTGGGCACCACCGAACAACTTCGCAACGGCCCCCCGGCCACACCCGCCGGGCAGCGTGCCTGGTTCGCGGCCGTCGCCGACCTCGTGCGCGCCCAACCGGCCACCGACGCCCTGTTCGCGTGGGAGCCCGCGTGGCTCGCCGGAAGCGCCCCTGGGTCGCCGTGGGAGAATCTGGCCTGGATCGATTTCGCGGGCGAACGACTGCCCGTGTGGGATCTGCTCTCCGGTGTGCCGCCGGCTCCGAGGAAGGACTGAGATCGTGACCACGCCTCGCTTCGAACTCGTTCCCCAGCCCACGCCGCTGCACCCCATGCGACGCCTGAGCGCGGAGCTGGGCATCGAGCTGTGGATCAAGCGCGACGACCTGACCGGTCTGGCCTTCGGCGGCAACAAGACTCGCAAGCTCGAGTTCCTGGTCGGCGACGCCTTGGCGCGCGGCGCCGACACGCTCGTCACCTCGGGCGCGGTACAGTCGAACCACTGCCGGCAGACGGCCGCGGCCGCCGCCTGCGCCGGACTCGAGTGCCACCTCGCACTCGGGGGCGCGGACCCGGGCACGCGCGACGGAAACCTTCTGCTCGACGACCTGCTCGGCGCGCATCTGCACTGGTGCGGCGAGGCGCGCAAGGGCGAGACGGTGCCGACGATCGTGACCGCGCTGCGCGAGCGCGGACGGTCACCGGTGGTCGTGCCCTACGGAGGATCGAATCCGATCGGTGCCCGCGGCTACGTGCGTGCGGCGGCCGAGCTGCGCGAGCAGTGCGAAGCCCGTTCGCTGCACTTCGACGCGATCGTGTTCGCGTCGAGCAGCGGCGGCACGCAGGCCGGACTGTGTGTCGGGATGGCCCGGGCCGATCTGAACGCACGTGGGATCGGTGTCCGGATCGACCCCGAGCCCGGTCCGAACGGAGACCTGCGCGACGAGATCACGGAGCTGATCGCCGCCCTCGACACCGAAGACGGCACGACGACCGGCGCGGCCATCGAAGTCGTCGACGAGTTCGCCGTGCCCGGCTACGGCACGGTCACCGCTCGGGAGCGCGACGCCGTGCACCGATCGGCCCGTACCGAGGGCGTCCTGCTCGACCCCGTCTACACTGCACGGGCCTTCGGGGGACTGCTGGCGATGACGGCCGACGGTCGCCTGCCCCGAGCTTCGCGCGTCCTCTTCTGGCACACCGGCGGCACGCCGGCGCTGTTCCCCTACGCCGACTGGCTGCGGTCGTCGAGCGCGTCCTCGTCCCCGTAGCCCGCGAGCGCCTGCTCCATCTGCGCCCGGACCTCGTCGACCATGTCGGTCGGCTCGAGCACCCGGGCGTTCGGCCCGAAACCGAGGATCCACGACACGACCTCGGGACGTCCCCGTGCCGTGAACTCGAGCACGATCGAGCGGTCGCTGCGCTGCTCGACCACCTGATCGGGACTCCACCGCCGCTCGGCGACGTACTCGGCAGCCCAGCCGGTGAAACGGCAACGCACCCGGAAGGGTTCGTTCTGCCAGACACCGAAGCCGGCCTTCACGTCGCGCTCGAAGTCGTAGTTGTCGGGAACGCGGAAGACCTGGTCGGTCTTGTCGATCCACTGGATCCGATGCACTGCGAGCAGCGGGTGGTACTTGGGCTCCTTCCAGGGCTGCCCTGGTTCCCGCGCCCGCCGCGTGTGCAGGTAGATGCAGTCGCGGTACGAGAAGATCTTCAGCGGTTTGACGTTGAAGGTGCGCTCGCGGTCGGCGAGGAGACGTCGGTAGCGCACCCGGCACACGCGTTTCTCCTCCATCGCCTCGATCAGCAGCCGCAGGGTGTCGGCGTGCTCGCCGTAGTCGACGTGGCCCCCGCTCAAGGTGGCGAAGTGCTCCTCGGACGGCGGCTGTTCGACCGGCAGGAGGACCGAGGTCTTCTCGAGACCCATGGTGGCCTCGTCGAAGAGCTCACGGCCGAGAAGCGACTCGGCGAAGGCCGCGCACATGTGCAGGGCCTGGAGCTCCTCGTGGCTCAGGAGTTTGACCGCGGGAACCGCTCTCCGTCTCGGAAGACGGAAGAAGCTCCGGTTCCCGCGACGCGTTCGCTCGACGTCGAGGCCCATGGACTCCTCGATCGCGTCGACGAGGCGCAGGACCGTCTGTTTGGAACACTCGAGCATCTCCGAGAGCTCGGTGAGCGAGTATTCGCGGTCGTTGAAGAACAGCTTGGCGAACAGCCGCAACAGCTTGTTCGCATGGGTGGCGTCTCGGTCGCGCTTGCTCGGCACGGTGTACACCTCGGGAGCCTGGAGTACGCCGGATTCGGCAGGACAGGAAGAATACGGCCCCACCGTTCCGTAGTCTGGAACGGTGTGCCCTCATCTTGGAGCACGTCACGAACGTGGCGGGGCGCCGGAGTCGGGCCTGCACCGGGAGCCTGCGGGCTCGGGGGCGCCTCGCCGTTCGTCGTACGGATCGCTCTACGGTTCTGTGTATCAAGAGGGATCGAAGAGCTTCTCGATCGGCCATCCTCCGGGCTCGCTCACCCACTCCTGCTCCATGTGGGTCATCTTCTCCGGAGGGATCGAGACGTAGCGTCCGGACGCCGTCGCGTAGGTGGTCCCGTCGGCACCGATCAGCTCGGCTGCGGTGCCGAGCACGCGGCGGCGCTCCGACTCCACGCGAGCAATCGCGGTACAGGGTGTGCCCGGGACCAGGGGCTTCCGCAGTCGCACGGAGAAGTCGGCCGCGAAACAGGCGCGTTCGCGGACGACGATCGCCGCCCAGGTCATCACCTCGTCGAGAACGGTCGTGATCAGCCCACCGTGGACGACATCCGTCCACCCGGCGTGCTCGGGCCGCGGAGTGAAGGCGAGCTCGACGTGGTCGTCGACCAGATAGCTGCGCGCGCGGAGACCGATGGGGTTCTCCGTACCGCAGACGAAGCAGGAGCGGCTCCAGGGTAGAGCGATGCGCTGGTTCACGAGATCTCGGCGAAGGGGGACGGCGGACGCCGGGATGACGTGGGCGTGGGGATGGTGGGGTCCGGGAGAGAAACCGGTGTGCTTGTCACATGGTTGGGACGGCGGTCCCTCTTGGTCGTTCTAGCCACTCCGCCTCGTCCCGGACCCGAAATCCACGTCGTGTGTGCAGGGGCACGATAACAACCCCCGTTCCGACGACAACTGTGGAAATGCGACCTTCGTGCCAGACAAGTCGTTGGCGTGCCGACTGATGCAGAAGCACCAGTTTCCGGCCGGGCCGGACCGGTGCCCATCCGCCCCCCTCCGGATTGCCGTCGAGCCCTGTTCTGGGGTATGATTCAGTTCGCTGCGCCAGGGTTTCGCCCCCCGCTCCCCGCCCGTTTCGCCGCGGGTCCGGCGCAGTGACATGCTGCACACGTCAGGAAGGACACCGTCATGATGCCTCGTGGTCTGCCACGTGGTCTCGCAACGTGCATCCTCGTCGTCTTCTCCGCTTCGGCCCTGCTCTCGCTCGGAGGCTGCTCGGACGACGGCGGTCCCTCCTCTCCGGTCGACGACCGCCCGAATCCCTACGACGACTTCGATGGGCCGGACCCGCGCGAGGTCTACGCCCTCGAGACGCTCGAGCTGGGCGATCTTCCGTATCCGCCACAGAACGCGCCGTCGGAGCCGGGCTTCGAGAAGCGCCTGGAGCTGGGCCGCTTCCTGTTCTTCGACCAGCTCTTGTCCGGACGACTCGACACCAGTTGCGGCAGCTGCCACCACCCTGCAATGGCCTGGCAGGACGGCGTGGACCTCAGCTCCGGGGTCAGCGGGTCCGGCTTCGGTCCCGAGCGCGTGCTCACCGACGAGAACGTCATGCTGATGCCGCGCAACACCCCCACCGCGATGAACGTCGGCTTCAACAGCGCCGAAGCCGGCGGTCCGCCGAGCCACCGCGGACTGCTGCTCTGGGATGGTCGGACGGCGGGCCTGGAGCGTCAGTCGCTGCAACCCACGGCGACCATCGACGAGATGAGCTACCACCTGCCCAACCACGGCGTCCACACCTACTCCGACTCGGCGGCGGCCGACACGATGGTCGCCCGGTTGCAACAGATCGACGAGTACGTCGACCTGTTCGCGCAGGCCTTCCCCGGGGAAGCCGCGGAGGCGGATCCGACCCAGCACGTCGTCCGGAAGAACACGCTGGAGCGTGCGTTGGCCGCCTACCAGCGCGAACTGGTGACGATCGACAGCGCCTACGACCAGTGGGTGCGAGGGGACGACCGAGCCCTGACCCTCGAGCAGCTCCGGGGCGCCGACCTCTACTACGGGAAGGCGAACTGCGCCGCCTGCCACTCCGGACCCATGTTCAGCGACTTCTCGTTCTCGCGGATCGGCGTCGCCGACAACCCCCGCGCGCCCGGCCGGTACCCGGTGGAGCGCGGCGGCAACGGCGTGGACATCGGCCGCATGGAGCACACCTCGAATCCCGAGGACGTGCACCGATACCGCGTGCCGACGCTGCGTAACGTGGCCCTGACGGGACCTTGGTTCCGCCACGGAACGGCGAACAGTCTGCGCGACGTGGTCGTGTTCCACCTGATCGCGGGCGTTCCGCCCGACCCGGAAACCCGACCCGAGTGGTCAGCGATCTACGATCGATACATGGGCCGCCTGCAGATGACGCGCACGCCGGGACCGATCCTGACCCCCGACCTGCTCGACGACCGCCTGGTCCCGATCGATCTGACCGATCAGGAGGTCGACGATCTCGTCGCGTTCATGCACGCGATGACCGACCGTACGATCGACGGCCGTTCGGATCCGACCGTGCCCACGCGCGTGCCCAGCGGATCGCCGATCGTCGATGCCCTCGAGCCCTTCTCGATGGTCCCACTACCCGAACACGTCGACGCCCGCTGAGATCGACCTCGACCCCGTCCCGGAGGACACCATGCGTCGTCTCGTGCTCCCGGCTCTCGCCCTGTGCGTGAGCACGACCCTCCCCGCCGCGGCCGCGGTCACCTTCACCGAGATCTCCGAGCAGACGGGAATGCGCTTCGAGCACGACCCGCGCTCGCTCACCCTGGAGGAGCAGAACCTCTACGGACCGGGGGTGGGGATCGAGGACGTCAACGGCGACGGCTGGCTCGACGTCTTCTTCACCAACGGCAGCGAGGTGGGCAACCGCCTCTTCCTGAACGACGGCGACTGGACCTTCACCGACGTCAGTGCGCAGATGGGCGTGTCGAACAGCCGCGGGGGGAACGGTCTGGCCTTCGCCGACGTCAACAACAACGGCCGTCCGGACCTGGCGATCGCGAACTTCTACGAGCAGCCGCTCCTGCAGATCAACGGCGGCGACCGCTATCGCTCGAACGAGACCCAGTACGGGCTCGTTCCCCTGCTGCCGGGAAGTCTGGAGTTCGACGGTTCCTACTTCCCTCCGCCCGAGTCGATGGGCGTGTCCTTCGGTGACTACGACCAGGACGGCTTCGTCGACCTGTACATCGCCCACTACCGCTTCCAGGTCGACGTGCTGTACCGCAACGAGAGTGGGAACGGATTCTCGTTCGTGCGCCAGATCCCGGACGCGGTGATCGACGGCAAGGACGATCCGTTCTGGGGCTTCACCGGTGTCTTCACCGACCTGGACGACGACGACGACCTCGACCTGTACGTCGCCAACGACTTCGGCTTCAATTTCTTCTACGAGAACCAGGGGCCGGCCGGGGACTATGCCTTCGTGGAACGCGCCCGGGCCCTGGGGATCCTGGGTGACGGTCGCGCCGACGAGCCCAAGGCCCAGAGCATGGGCCTGGCCATCGCCGACTACGACAACGACCTCGACCTCGACATCTACGTCACGAACTTCCAGCTCAACGCGCTGTACCGCAACGACGGCGTGGACGGCTCGACCGGCGATCTGTCGTTCACCGACGTCGCGGCCAGTGCCGGCGTGGAGTTCGACCTGAACTGCTGGGGCGTGGAGTTCGTCGACCTCGACAACGACACCGACCTCGACCTGATCCTCACCGGTGGGCACATCTTCTCGAACATCTTCTCGCAGCCCTTCGACATCCCCGATCAGCTCTACATCAACGACGGGCCCGCCAGCGGCTGGACCTTCACCCCGGCGAACGAGAGCGCGGGCTTCGACGCCGGTCTGTTCGGCCGCGGACTGGCGACCGGCGATCTCGACCGCGACGGCGACCTCGACGTGGTGACCACGAACAACACCTACTACGACCCCACGCCGCAGGACTACACGCAGGTCTTCACCGGCCACAGCATGGTGTTCCGCAACGACCAGGACACCGGCCACAACTGGGTGAACCTGCGGCTCGAGGGACGCGTGGGCGACGGCGGCGTCACCAACCGCATGGGGATCGGCGCGAAGGTCTACCTGACCACCACGGCGGGCGTGACCATGATGCGCGAGGTGCACGCGGGAACGAGCTTCATGAGCCACCCCTCGCTCGAGGTCGAGTTCGGTCTCGGCTGGGGTGACGTCGAGTCGGTCGAGGTGAAGTGGCCCGGCGGCGCGATGGAGGAGTTCTCCGGTATCGAGGCCAACCGCTTCTACCGGCTGATCGAGGGCCAGGGCGAGGCGACGCCGGTGGCGACCGCCCTTTCGACCTTCGCGGCCCGCCCCTTCGGACGGGGCGTGCTGCTCGAGTGGCGCTCGGCCCCCGGCGTGCGGATCGTGGACGTGGCGGTCGACCGCGCCGAGGCCCGCACCCCCGAGCGCTTCGTGCGCCTCGACGACGTCGAGGTCACGCTGCGCGCGGCCGGCGGCGAGGTCTTCGACCCGACGGCCGTCATCGGCCGCAGTTACCGCTACCGGCTGGCGCTTCGCCTGGCGAGCGGCGACGAGATCCAGAGCACCGTGGCCGAGGTCACGGCCGGCACCACGCCCGCGCCGCGCCGGGCCGAGGTCGGGCAGAACTATCCGAACCCCTTCAATCCTTCGACACGCATCGAGTTCAGCGTGCCGCGCCGCATGCACGCCCGCCTGGTGATCCACGACGCCCGCGGTCGTCAGGTGCGGACCCTCGTCGACGACGTCGTCGAGCCCGGGAAGCTGCACGCCGACTGGGACGGCCTGGACGACACCGGCCGGCCCGTGTCGAGCGGGGTGTACCTGTACTCCCTGATCAGCGACGACGGCACCAGCGCCCGCCGCATGGTGCTTGCGCGCTGAGCCCGACGGCGGCAGTCTCTCGGGGCCGTTCCGTGCCGGGAGCGGCCCCTTCGTCGTCCCGCCGTAACCCGATCCCCAGCTGGACGTACTGTACGGGTCCACCGCTCGCCCCCAACCGAGGATTCCCGATGCTCCGGTTCTCCGTCCGTGCCCTGACCGCACTCGCCGTCCTGTTGTGCGTCGCCGACGCCCACGCCGAGAAGATCCCCATCGAGCGCGCGGACGACCTCCCGCGGCACACCTACACCATCGACGGCGCGGCCGTGGACCTGCTCGAGGACCGCGACCTGCTGCTCGAACTGGCCCGCGAGGTCGCAGCCGATCTCCACTCCGACCTCGAGACCTATGCGATCGAGGACGCGACCACGCTCAAGAACTACCACGGTGCTCTGGGCACGGTGGCGCTCGTCGAGGGCCGGTACGACGACTACCGCGAGCACCTCGCGAGGGTGCGCGAGCTCGAGAGCAAGGAGGCCCAGCGGCTGCTCGCCGGGCTCACCGCGCTCGCCTGGATCGACGCGATCCAGCAGCCCGAGCGCGAGTTCGAGGAGGCCTACGAGGACGCCCTGCGCGACCGCGTGAACGTCCTCCCCTACGAAGTGGTCGAGGCCGACCTCAAGCAGCGCAAGGGCATGATGGAGATCGTGAATCGCAACCTGCTCGAAGGCATGGTCCAGGCCCAGGTCCAACCGCAGATCGACCGCAGCGACGGCGTGCTGACCAAGGACCTGGCCCTGAGCCTCGTCCAGCAGGGCTTCGCCGTGCACATGATGCTACCCCACAAGGACGTCATCGCCGGCGTGTACGCCGACTTCCTCGACGCCCACGCCGTCGAGAAGCAGGACATCTGGCAGGCCCGATCGGTCGACCTCTCCGGCCGCGACGATCTCACCGAGGTCGTGATCGGCGTGTGGGATTCGGGCGTCGACGAGAGAGTCTTCGCCGAACTCGACCAGATCTGGACGAATCCCGGCGAGGTCGCCGACAACGGCACCGACGACGACGGCAATGGCTACGTGGACGACGTCCACGGGATCTACTTCGACACCGAGGCCCGGAGCGCCACCGAGCCCCTGTACCCCGTCGGCGAGATCGACGATCCGCGGCGGTTGCAGCGGCAGATGAAGGGACTGCGTGACGTCCAGATGTCGATCGACAGCCCCGAGGCCGACGCCCTCAAGGAGCGGATCGACGAACTCGGTACCGACGAGGTCGAACCCTTCATGGAGGCGATCAACGCCTACGGCAACCACTCGCACGGTACGCACGTGGCCGGGATCGCCGCCGAGGGCAACCCCGCCGCCCGGATCATGAACGCCCGCCTCAGCTTCGACCACGAGATGATCCCGCCGAAGCCCACCCGCGAACGCATCGAGCGCTGGGCCGACTCGTACCGCGCCGTCGTCGCCTACTTCCGCGACCACGGCGTGCGCGTGGTCAACATGAGCTGGGGCGGCAGCGTGGCCGACATCGAGGCCGCGCTCGCCGCGCACAACGACCCGGCCGACCCCGAGCAGCGCAAGGCCCTGGCCCGCGAGTACTTCGAGATCGGCAAGCAGGCGTTGACCGAGGCCATGGCCGAGGCTCCCGACGTCCTGTTCTGCGTCGCCGCCGGTAACTCCGACAACGACAACGTGTTCGAGGAGTTCGTTCCGAGTTCGATCGAACTGCCCAACATCATGACCGTGGGTGCCGTCGACCAGGCGGGCGAGGAGACCTCGTTCACCACCTTCGGCAAGGTCGACGTCTACGCGAGCGGCTTCGACGTCGACAGCTACGTCCCGGGCGGCGACCGCCTCGCCCTGAACGGCACGTCGATGGCCTCGCCGAACGTGGCCAACCTGGCCGCCAAGATCCTGGCGATCCGGCCCGACCTCGACCCGATCACCGTGAAACAGCTGATCATCGACACCGCCGACGTGATCATGGCCGGAGACCGTGAGGTCCGACGGATCCACCCGAAGAACGGGATCGCGGCCCTCGACGAGATGCCGGTCAGGTCGCGGCGGTGAGCACCCCGGCTGGTGCGGCCGCATCAACCGACGCCGCACCATCTTGACACGGGCCCGCACTCCCGGAATCCTGTGAAGGAGACCGGGAGTGCAGCGGCCGCGCCCTCCTTCGCGCGCCCACGGGTGTGCGGCGCGGTCGGCCTCCCGGATCCGTCGAAGGGAACCGACCGATGGCACGGCTGTCCGTCCTCGTCGTCCTGTCCCTGTTCGTCCTCTGCGGTCCGGCCACGGCCGGCGACTTCGATCTCGACGCCTACCGCGCGCATCTCGAGCAGGACGCCGACCTCACCGCGAGCGCCCTGCTCGAACGCCACGCGCCGGTCGGCCCCTACCTCCACCGTGTCGACGACACGCTCGGCGGCACCGCCTTCCTCGATTCGGTGATCACCGCGCTCGAACTGCGCGACGGCGAACTCGACCTGCTCGAGCGCCACGGTTTCGTGGTCAGCGAACGCCTCCACCACAGCTCCTACGGCGCGGCCCTGCGCTGGGTGTGGCACGCCGACCTGCCCGTGTTCCTGTCGAGCGATCTGTTCCTGCACACCTTCCACCGCTCCTTCGACGAGATCCTGAAGGGCATCGAGCTCACCACACTGATCCCGACCGTGGACGGAGCGCTCGCGTCGATGCGCGCGGCCTGGCCCGATCTCGCCGCCGCCCACGCCGAAGACACGGCCATGCAGGACTGCGTGGCCGATCTCGACCTGTACCTGAGCGTGGCCCTGACGTTGCTGCGCGACGAGACCACCGGGCCGCTGGACCCGGCGAACCAGGCGCTGTACGACACCGTGGTCGCCGCGGCCCGCGACGCGAGCGGCCTGCAGGACGTCGCGCTTTTCAACGACACGCCGCGCACGGTCGACTTCAGCCAGTTCGTCCCGCGCGGTCACTACACCGACCGACCCGAACTCGAACGCTACTTCCGCTGCCTCATGTGGCTGGGCCGGATCGACTTCCGGCTGTCGATCCCGCCGGGGATCGGCGCGCCGCCCTCGGTGCAGCGCGAAGTCGTCGACGCCTTCCTCCTGCGCGCTCTCGTCGACCGCGCCGGTGTGCGCCCCCAGCTCGAACGCATCGATGACCTGCTGCGCGTGTTCATCGGCGAGTCCGACAACACCACGCTCGCGCACCTCGACGCCATGGCGACCGAGCTCACGCTGTCCGATCCCGCGCAACTGTGGGATGCCACGACGTACGAAGCCTTCGAGGACCTGCTCGACAGCGGCGCCTACCAGCCGCAGGCGATCAACTCACGCGTGCTGATCGGCGATCCCATGTCGGGCGAGCCCCTCGATCCGCCCTACGCCTTCCTCCTCATGGGCCAGCGCTTCACGATCGACTCGAACGTGCTGGGCAACGTGGTCTACGACCGGATCCGCTACCAAGGATCGACGCCCTTCCGGGGACTGCCCGACCCGCTGGACGTGCTCTACGCCCTGGGCAACGACGATGTCCTGCCGCTGCTCGAGGACGAACTCGAGACCTACCACTACGCCGCCAACCTCAGTGCCCTGCGCTACCTGATCGACTCGTACGACGACACCTTCTGGAGTTCGAGCCTCTACACCCACTGGCTCGCCGCCCTGCGCACCCTCACCGGAACGGGCGAGATCGATGGAGCGCCCGACTTCATGCGCACCGGCGGCTGGCAGCAGCAGAAGATGAACACCCAGCTCGCCTCGTGGGCCGAGCTGCGGCACGACACCATCCTGTACGTGAAGCAGTCCTACACCGGGGGCGTGATCTGCTCGTATCCGCACGGATACGTCGAGCCGGTTCCGGCGCTGTACGACCGCCTGCGGCGCTTCGCCGAGTTCGGGCGCGACGAGATCGTGGCGCGCCTCGACCCCGGCCCGCACAGCGACCGCATCGCCCAGTACTTCGACCGCGCCGCGGCCCTCATGGACACCGTGGGCACCATCGCACAGAAGGAACTCGACGGCGTGGCCTTCTCCGCGGCCGAGAGCTCGTTCCTGCAGCGGGTGCTCTTCGCCGAGTCCGGCTGCAATCTGGTGGAGTCGGGATGGTTGCCCCGTCTCTACTACTGCGCCGACGGCTGCAGCGCCCCGGCCAGCGAGACCGATCGCATCATCGCCGACGTCCACACCCAGCCCACCGACGAGTTCGGCTCGACCGTGGGCAAGGTGCTGCACGTGGCCACGGCGAATCCCCTGCTCGGCGTGTTCGTCGCGCGGTGCCCGGGCGGGGCGCCGACGGCCTTCGTCGGGCCGGTGGCCTCGTACCGGGAACTGGTGACCCTGGACTTCCACCGGCTCACCGACGACGACTGGGAATCGATCCTCGACGGCGGGGACTGGTCGAACCCGCTGAGCCTGACCTACGACGTTCCGCCCACCGAGAGCTGGACCCACGTCTATCTCACCGACACCGAGGGCCGGGTGCGCACCGACGCCGCCTCGATCCTCGGGCCCGTGGCGGTCGACGCTCCGGCCGACCCCGGTGATACGCCCACCCCGGCTCGGGACGGCGTTCGATGGGTGCGTGGTCAGCCCAATCCCTTCAATCCCCGGACGGTGATCGGCTTCGAGCTGACCGGGAAGCAGCCGATGTCAGTGCGCGTGGAGATCGTCGACGCCCGAGGCGCGCGCGTCGCGGTACTGGTCGACGAGACGCTCCAGCCGGGGACGTACCTGATCCCCTGGCGGGGTGAGGACGCGAACGGTCGTGCGGTCGCATCAGGCGTCTACCATGCAAAAGTGGCCGCCGGCATGCGCACGGCGACCACGAAACTGACCCTGGTCCGGTAGACCGCGACAAGGGCGGGCTCGGAGACGAGCCCGCTCGTGCCTACATCATCCCGGTCCTGAGACGGGCCTCTTCGCTCATCATGCTCGGGTTCCAGGCGGGCTCGAACACCAGATCGACCTGCACGCTGGCCACCTCGGGCAGCATCTGGATCTTCTCCTCGATCTCGTTCTTGAGCACGTCGCCCATCCCGCAGCCGGGTGCGGTGAGCGTCATCACGACGTCCACGTGGTGCAGGCCGGGGCTGCCCTCGAGCGGGGTGAGCTCGCAACTGTAGACCAGGCCGAGCTGCACGATGTCGATCGGAATCTCCGGGTCGTAGCAGGTGCCGAGCTGACCCCAGACCTTCTCCTCGAGATCGCCGCCGGTCGGCATGTCGACCTCGAAGTCGCTGGGATCCTTGCCCACGGCATCGGCGTCCTCGTTGGCCACCCGGAACATCTGGCCGTACTGGGTCACCACGGTGAAGCTCGTACCCAGGGCCTGGGTCACCCGGCCCTGCATGCCCTCGGAGATCGTGGCCGGCGTGCCGTCCGGCACCAGAATGGCCTTGGTGTCACGCTGGAAGGTGACGAGTTCGTTCTTCATGGCTGTTCTCCGTCGCGTCAGGCCGCGAAGATCTTGCGGACCTTCTGCAGGGCTTCGACCAGGCGATCGACGTCGTCACGATCGCTGTAGCAACCGAACGAAGCACGGATGGTCGCCGGCACGCCGAAGTGGTCCCACAGCGGCTGGGTGCAGTGGTGCCCGGCGCGAACGGCCACGCCCTCCTCGTCGAGAAGAGTGGCCACGTCCTGGGCGTGAATGCCCTCGAGCACGAACGACAGCACCGGGCTCTTCTCGCGAGCCTCGCCGAACAAACGCACACCCTCGAGTTCCAGCAACCGCTGCGTACCGTACTCGAGCACCTGGCGCTCGTGCTCGCCCAGGGCATCGTGGCCGATGGATTCGACGAACTCCACGGCGGCGCCCAGACCGATCACCGCCGCGATCGGCGGCGTACCCGCCTCGAAGCGTTGCGGTGGATCGGCATAGGTGGTGCCCTCGAAGCTGACCCGCCGGATCATGTCGCCCCCACCGTGCCAGGGCGGCATGGACTCGAGGTGCTCCCACTTCGCGACCAGGGCTCCCACACCGGTGGGCCCGTAGACCTTGTGCCCACTCACGGTGTAGAAGTCGACGTCCCAGCCGTCGATGTCGATCGGCGCGTGCGGTCCACCCTGTGCCCCGTCGACCAGCACCGGCACACCCTGGGAGTGGGCCAGTTCGACCAGAGTGGCCACGGGATTGATCGTCCCGAGCGCGTTCGAGACATGGTTGAAGGCGAGCAGCCGCGTACGGTCGTTCAGCCGGCGCTCGACCTCCTCGAGCACCAGCTCCCCGCGGTCGTCGATCGGAGCCGCGACCACCTTCGCACCCTTCTCCTCGGCAACGAGCTGCCAGGGAACGATGTTCGAGTGGTGCTCCATCTCGGTCACCAGGATCTCGTCACCGGGTCGAAGACGCGGCGCCAGATAGGAGTGGGCGACCAGATTGATCGCCTCGGTGCACCCGCGGCCGAACACCACGCGGCGTGGATCGTCCACACCGGTGAACCGGGCCAACGTCCCCCGCACGGCCTCGTACTTCGCCGTGGCCTCCTCGGACAGCGTGTACAGACCGCGATGCACGTTCGCGTTGCAGTGGGTGTGGTACTCGTGCATGGCGTCGAGCACGGTGCGCGGCCGCTGCGCCGTCGCTGCGCTGTCCAGGTACACCAGCCGTCGTCCGTGGATCGTCCGCGCGAGCTGGGGGAACTCGGCCCGGACCGCCGTGACGTCGTAGTCGTTCGCGGCGTCCTGGACGGGCGGGGTCGATTCGGGTCGGACCTGGTTCACACGAGCTCCTCGCTCAGGTGTTCGTGGGGCAGGTGCTCGAAGATACTACGCCGAGCGAAACGACGCAGCGCCGCCAGCGGCATGGACTCGACCACGGTGCTGGCAAAGGCGAAGGTCAGCAGGCCACGCGCGGTGGTCTCGTCGATGCCGCGGCTGCGCAGGTAGAACAGACCGTCCCGATCGAGCTGCCCCAGGGTCGCTCCGTGACTGGCCTTGACGTCGTCGTTGTAGATCTCCAGCTGCGGCAGGGTGTTGATCTGCGCTTCGTCACTCAGCAGAAGGTTCGCGTTGTTCTGCTGGGCGTCGGTCCCCTTCGCGCCTTCGGCCACGACGACGCGCCCCATGAACACACCGCGGGCCTTGCCGTCCAGAACGTTGCGGTAGACTTCTTCGCTGCGTGTGTAGGGGACCTCGTGGTGGACCCACGTGTGGTTGTCGGCCACCTGACGCTGGTCGAGGACGACCAAGCCGTTGAGGACGACTTCGCTGTTGCTGCCCTGCAGGTGTGCGCGCACGTCCTGGCGCACGAGTTCGCCGTCGACGACCATCGCGTGCTCGCGCAGACGACTGTCCCGGCCCTGCCGCGATCGGATCGAGGCCACGTGCAGGTGCTCGGCACCGGTCCGCACCACACGGACCCAGTCGACCTGTGCGTTGTCGTCGAGCTGCAGGTCGACCACCGCATTCACGAAATCGTCGCTCCCGTCGAGAGCCACGTGGTCCTCCACCACCGTCAATTCGGCACTGCGGCCGACGGCCACCACCAGGCGAGGATGCACGACGGTCGGGCGGTCGTGCCTCGTGCTGACGTGCAGCACGTGCAGGGGTCGCTCGACCTTCACGTCGGCGTCGATCCGCAAGACGACTCCGTCGCGAAACCACGCCGCATTCAGGGCTTCGAAGCCGGTCGCCCGATCCCCGCCGTCGCGACGCAGTCCGGTCAGCGCGGTTTCGCGCCCGGCCTCGGCTGCCCCGTACAGGCTCTCGATCGTGACGCCGGACGGTAGATCGCTGATCTCGCTGAGCTCGGGCACGAGGAAGCCGTCGACCAGAACCACGCGGATCGCGCCGAGATCGGCGATCGCGAACCGCTCCAGCGCATCGGCTTCGATCGCGGGCGGCGCCTCGGGCACCTGACGTTCGACCGCCGAGATCGCGCTCAGGTTGATCTGGCGCCAGTCTTCGTCCTTGCGGCCGGGCAGCCCAAGTTCGCGGTAGCGCGCCGCGGCGGCACGGCGGACGTCGGCGCTCCAGCCACCGCCGTTCGTCGACAGGGCCTCGATCCAGGCGTCGAGTCCGCCCGAGAAGGGTTGCTGCTGACTCACTGCACGTCCTTTCGCGTCGAGCTCGGTTCGGTGCGCGGCTCAGGCCTCGGCGCCGACCCAGGCGTAGCCCTTCTCTTCGAGTTCCAGCGCGAGTTGGCGATCGCCGCTCTTCGTGATGCGACCGTTCTGCAGCACGTGCACGTAGTCGGGCACGATGTACTCCAGGAGACGCTGGTAGTGCGTGACGATGATCGTGGCGCGTTCGGGGTCGCGCAGACGGTTGACACCATCGGCCACGATCTTCAGCGCGTCGATGTCCAGACCCGAGTCGGTCTCGTCGAGGATGGCCAGCTTGGGTTCGAGCACGGCCATCTGCAGGATCTCGTTGCGCTTCTTCTCGCCACCGCTGAAGCCCACGTTGACGGGCCGGTTGAGCAGCGACGGGTCGAGCTGCAGCTGCGCGGCGCGCTCCTTGAGCAGACGCAGGAAGTCGGCCGCGTCCATCTCTTCCTCGCCGCGCGCCTTGCGCTGCGCGTCGACGGCCGCCTTCAGGAAGTAGGTGTTGCTCACGCCGGGGATCTCGACCGGGTACTGGAAGCCCAGGAACATGCCCAGCGCCGCGCGCTCCTCGGGGTCGAGTTCGAGCAGGTCCTGGCCCTCGAACGCCACCGAGCCCCCGGTGACCTCGAACTCCTCGCGTCCGCACAGGACGCTGGCCAGGGTGCTCTTCCCCGAGCCGTTCGGCCCCATGATCGCGTGGATCTCGCCGGCGTTCACCTCGAGGTCGACTCCCCGCAGGATGGCCTTGCCATCGATGGCGGCCTGGAGGTTCTCGATCTTCAGCATGACGTTTCCTTCGCTTCGTCGTGTCGTGGAACGGGGCCGGGTCAGCCCACGGCGCCTTCGAGACTCACGGCGAGCAGCTTGCCCGCCTCGACCGCGAACTCCATGGGGAGTTCGTTGAAGACTTCCTTGCAGAAGCCGTTGACGATCATCGACACCGCGTCCTCCTCGCTGAGACCGCGCTGCCGGCAGTAGAAGAGCTGGTCGTCGCCGATCTTGCTCGTGGTGGCCTCGTGCTCGATCTGCGCGGTGGGATTCTTGCTCTCGATGTAGGGGAAGGTGTGCGCACCGCACCGATCGCCGATCAGCAGCGAGTCGCACTGCGAGAAGTTGCGCGCGCCGTCGGCGCCCTTGTTCACCTTGACCAGGCCGCGGTAGCTGTTCTGCGCCGCCCCGGCGCTGATCCCCTTCGAGATGATCGTGGACTTCGTGTTCTTGCCGATGTGCACCATCTTGGTGCCGGTGTCGGCCTGCTGGGCGTTGTTGGTCAGGGCCACCGAGTAGAACTCGCCCACCGAGTTGTCGCCCTGCAGGATGCAGCTCGGATACTTCCAGGTCACCGCGCTGCCGGTCTCGACCTGCGTCCAACTGATCTTGGAGTTCTTGCCGCGGCACGCACCGCGCTTGGTGACGAAGTTGTAGATGCCGCCCTTGCCCTCTTCGTCGCCCGGGTACCAGTTCTGCACCGTGGAGTACTTGATCTCGGCGTCGTCGAGGGCCACCAGCTCCACCACCGCGGCGTGCAGTTGGTTCTCGTCGCGCTGCGGCGCGGTGCAGCCCTCGAGGTAGCTGACGTAGGCACCCTCCTCGGCCACGATCAGGGTGCGCTCGAACTGGCCCGTCTCGCGGTCGTTGATCCGGAAGTAGGTCGACAGCTCCATGGGGCACCGGGTGCCCTTGGGAACGAACACGAAGCTGCCGTCGGTGAACACGGCACTGTTCAGCGACGCGAAGTAGTTGTCCGTGGTCGGCACCACGCTGCCCAGGTACTTCTTCACCAGCTCGGGGTGGTCCTGCACCGCCTCGCTGAAGCTGCAGAAGATCACGCCGGCCTCGGCGAGTTTCTCCCGGAAGGTCGTCTTCACGCTCACCGAGTCGAACACGGCGTCGACGGCGACGCCGGTCAGCATCTTCTGCTCCTCGAGCGGAATCCCGAGCTTGTCGAAGGTCTCGAGCAGCTTCGGGTCGACCTCGTCCAGGCTCTCGAGCGTCGGCTTCTTCTTGGGAGCCGAGTAGTAGTAGATGTCCTGGAGATCCACCGGCGGATAGTTCACGTGCGCCCAGTTCGGTTCCTGCATGGCGAAGAACTGCTCGAGCGCCTTGAGACGCCATTCGAGCAGCCAGTCGGGTTCGCCCTTCTTCTGCGAGATCAGGCGCACGATGTCCGCACTGAGGCCCTTCGGAGCCCGTTCGGACTCGATCTCGGTCTCCCAACCGTGCTCGTACTCGCGGCGGGCGAGTTCCTCGATCTGACGGTTGTCGGTCATCGCACTCCCTCCTGCACGTCGTCGGACGTCACGCCGACCGCGTCGGTCGGGTCCTGATCCAGGCTCTCGCGCACGACGGTGACCGTGCGCTGCATCGTGGCCTCGTCGACCGCCAGGTCCCGGAGAGTGATCCGGGACAGGAAGACGTCGACCATGGTCTGCAATCCGGTCCAGAGCGACCGCACCGCGCAATCGTTGTTGTGCACGCAGAGACCCTCGCCCGAGGCCGACCGCGAGCAGATCTCGCCATCGTAGAACTTGCCGCCGAGGGCGTGGACCACCTCGTCCGCCGAGATGCTCTCTGCCGCGCGCGCCAGGCGGTAACCACCGCTCCGGCCCCGCGTGCTCTCGACCAGTCCCGCCTGGACCAGCAGGCGCATGATCTTGCCGGCGTAGGCCGGGGTCAGTCCCTCGGACTCGGCGATCTGACCGAGCGTGACCGAGGCCGGCTGGCCGCTGTCGTCGGTCCCCGCGCGCGCGATCGTGAGCGCGCAACGGAGTCCGAATTCTTCCTGCGCCGTCAGGATCACGGTGGAGGTCCTCGCTCGGGGGACGGGTCGCTCGATTGATGCACGCGGATCATTCCTTCCGGCCGCGCGCCGCATAGCATATCCAATCCGCGCCGAATCGCTACTCGAGAGTATAGATTTAGCCCGGCCGCCGCGGAGGGTCACGAAATCGGTCCTTCCGGGAGGTTGCGGAGCCCCCCACCACCGCGCGTCCGGCCTTATAATGTGGGGGACGGGCGGCGGCAGGGTCGTCCCGCCCGACACCCCTGAGAGGACCGTTTCCACCATGGCCGAATACCAGCTGGCCGAACACGGCAGCGCCTTCGTGGTGTCCATCGTGGGATACGACGGACCTCGCCTGCCGTTGCTGCGCGCCTTCGACGCCTGCCGCGACGGCAGATGCGGCTGCGCCACCGACCAGATCGACCACTTCGCCGGTGTGGACGCCGACGAACTGGACGGCCGGATCGAGCTGACCCTGCACGCCCGGCCCGGCGCACGGCTCGATCGCGAAGCGGTGGCCCGTTCGCTCGAGGAGACCCTCACGCGCTATCAGGGCATGTCGGTCTAGGTCCGATCACAGCCCTGACACCCTCGGCACGCCGGCGGACGCCGCGCGTGCCTCCTCGTGTGTGCGCACTCCGATTGCGGCGCCCCGGGTGCGGGTCTACGTTCCTGCCCGTGCGCTCCGCCACCTCGACCGATCCGGAGCGCCCGAGCGTCTCCAGACTCCGGTGGGAGGTTCCGTGGTGGTCGAACTCAAGCACGTTTCGCCCGATGCCAAGGCCGAACTCGAGGGCTCCGAATTCGACTGCGTGATCGCGGTCGGACCCATGAAGGAGTTCGGCGACCATCCCGAGATCCAGGCCCACCTCGACGCCGCCGCGGCCGTCGACGCGCGCAGCGACCATCTGGTCACCCTTCGTCGTGCCGACGATCTGGCGGGGCGGCGTCTGGTCATGGCTCCCACCGGCCAGCTCGACCGCGACTTCGACGACGTTCGCCGCTTCGGTGACGCCGCCCTGCGCGGGATCCAGCGCGCGCGCGAGGCCGGGGCCCGCAAACCACTCCTGGTCGTGGCCGGAGTCCCGTCCGACCCGGTCTACGGCAACGCCCAGGCCGTGTCGGTCCTCCAGGCCCTCGGTGCTCTCTGGGAGCCGCTGGAGGCACGCGAGGCCCTCGGCGAAGCCGACGTCGAACCCATGGAGATGCTCGGGTTCGTCGCCGACCGCGACGGAGACGCGATCCGCGATCGGATCCGGGCCGTCGAGGCCGGCCGCCGGCTCGCCCGCGATCTCGGAGGCACCGAGCCCGAACGTATGGCACCGCCCCGGTTCGCCGAACTGTGCGAGGCCGCCTTCGCGGGATCGAACGTCGAGGTCGAGATCGTCTCGGACCGCGCCACGCTCGAACGCGAGTATCCGCTCATGATGGCCGTGGGGCGCGCCTCGATGCAGGTCGAACGCCACCACCCGCGTGTGATCCGCCTCGAGTACCAGGGTTCGGGACCGATCGAGCGCACGATCCTGTTGGCCGGCAAGGGCGTCGTCTACGACACCGGCGGAGCCGACATCAAGGCCGGAGGCCACATGGCCGGCATGAGCCGCGACAAGGGCGGCGCCGCCGCCGTGGCCGGCTTCGTGAAGACGGTCTCGGAACTCGCTCCTGCGAACGTACGCGTGATCGCCGAGATCGGTGCGGTGCGCAACAGCGTCGGCGAGGACTGCTTCGTGAGCGACGAGATCATCACCAGCCATGCCGGCATCCGCGTACGCATCGGCAACACCGACGCCGAGGGACGCCTGGTCCTGGCCGACTGCCTCAGCCACCTGCGCGAGAAAGCCGTCGACGCCGAGAACCCCATGCTGTTCAGCGCCGCCACCCTGACCGGCCACGCCGCGCTGGCGGCCGGCCCGAACACCATTGCCGTCGAGAACGGCGCCGCCCGCGCGCAGAGCATCGGCGCCCGCCTGAGCGAGGCCGGGGATCTGTGGGGCGACACCTTCGAGGTCAACCGCTCGCGGCGCGAGGATTTCGAGTTCATCGCTCCGCGCAGCAAGGCCGACGACGTACTCAGCTGCAACAACAAGCCCAGCTCGGCGACGCCGCGCGGTCATCAGTTCCCCATGGCGTTCCTGGTGGTCGCCGCGGGTCTGTCCGACCACGGGTTGCGCAGCGAGCGTCCGCTCCCCTTCACGCATCTCGACGTGGCCGGAAGCGCGACCGAAGGTGGCGACTGGCAGCACGGCCGCCCCACCGGCGCTCCGATCCCGGCACTCGCCGCGGCGTTGCTCGAGTAGGAAGCGCGCGGTTCACCAGGAGGTCTGACGTGGACTACGAAGAACTCGAGAGCAATCTGCTGTTCTTCGACGACTGGAGCGATCGCTACCAGTACATCATCGGGCTGGGGGCGAAACTGCCGCCCCTGCCCGAGGACTACCACACCGACAAGTACCGCGTTGAAGGGTGCATGAGTCAGGTCTGGTTGAAGACCGACATCGTGCAGGAGAACGGTCAGAAGAAGCTGCGGTTCAACGCCGACAGCGACTCGGCGATCGTCAAGGGGCTCTTCGCCGTTCTGCGGACGCTGTTCAGCGACAAGACCCCCGAAGAGATCCTGGCCGTGGACCTCGACGCCGCCTTCGAGCGCATCGGACTCGACCGCCACCTCTCGCCGAACCGGCGCAACGGTTTCTACGCGATGATCGAGGAGATGCGGCGATCGGCGGCGGTGGTCAGATCCATGGGCTGACCACCGCCGCCCGTCTCCGTACGGGGTGAGTCGCTATCCCTGACGGAGATACTCGGCGGCCTGCACCGCGAAGTACGTGAAGATGACGTCGGCTCCGGCGCGGCGGATCGCCAGCAACGATTCGAGCACCGTGGCACGCTCGTCGAGCCAGCCGTTGGCCGCCGCGGCCTTCAGCATGGCGTACTCCCCACTGACCTGGTAAGCGGCCACCGGGAGCGTGGTCGCCTCGCGCATGAAGCGGATCACGTCGAGGTACGGCCCGGCCGGCTTCACCATCAGGTAGTCGGCGCCCTCGTCCTCGTCGAGCTCGATCTCGCGCAGGGTCTCGCGCACGTTGGCCGGATCCATCTGGTAGGTCTTCTTGTCGCCCGCCTTCGGTGCCGAGTCGAGCGCGTCGCGGAACGGTCCGTAGAAGCTCGAGGCGTACTTGGCGCAGTAGCTGAGGATCGACACCTCGGTGAAGCCGTCGTCGTCGAGCGCTTCGCGGATCGCGCCGATGCGGCCGTCCATCATGTCGCTCGGCGCGATCACGTCGGCGCCGGAGCGCGCCTGGGCCAGCGCCTGCTTGCAGAGCACCTCGACCGTCTCGTCGTTCAGGATCCGGCCGTCGCGCACGATGCCGTCGTGGCCGTCGGAGTTGTAGGGGTCGAGTGCGACGTCGGTGAAGACCATGACGTCGTCGAAGCTCTCCTTCACCCGGCGGATCGCCCGCGGGATCAGGCCCTCGGGATTGTAGGACTCGTCGCCGGTCGGATTCTTGAGCGATTCCTCGACGGCGGGGAAGAGCACCACGCTCTTCACGCCCAGTTCGCGCGCCTTGCCCACCTCGTCGAGCAGAGTGTCGAGGTCGTGGCGGTCGCTGCCCGGCATGCTCTCGATGGGCTGCTTGCCACTGCCCGCGTGCAGGAAGAGCGGATAGACGAAGTGCTGGGGACCGACCCAGGTCTCGCGGTGCGACGACCGGACGACCTCGTTCTTGCGATTGCGGCGGGGGCGCTGGGGCAGGTGCAGCATGACATCCTCCGAAGACGGGACAGCGGTCGATCGCGGACTGGGCGGGGGAACGGCCCCGCGACCGGCGGGCGCGGAACCGGCAGAAGGCTAGGTGCGCCCGGCCCGGCGGTAAAGGTCACGAGGGCCGTCGATCACGATTTCGGGACACCCCGCGGCCGTCCATCCTTCACGAAAACTCCTCTCGACAGCGGGTCGGCCCGTTGGGCAGGCTCGTGGGTCCTGCGCCCGGCCCGTGACCGGTCCGCCGTCGGCGGACCACCGCTCCAGGAGATCGTGCGATGACCAGAACGCTGCGCACCCTGTGCGTGCTCGCCCTCGTGTCCTGTGCCCCCACCGCGGTCACCGCGGCCGAGACCGCCCGCGGCCACGTGTACGTCGACGCCGATGCCGACGGCCGCCGTGACACCGGCGAGGCCGGACTCGCCGACGTGGCCGTGAGCAACGGCCATCGCGTGGTCACCACCGACGCACAGGGGCGATGGCAACTCGAGGTCGAGGAGGGCGACGTGATCTTCGTCGTCAAGCCGAGCGGCTACCGCACGCAGCTCGCGCCGAACGGCGTGCCGCGCTTCTACCACGTGCACCGGCCCGAGGGCACGCCCGCCGAACTCGATCTGGCGTATCCGGGCCTGGCGCCCACCGGCCCTCTGCCCGATTCCATCGACTTCGGTCTGGTGCCCGTGGACGAACCCGAATCCTTCGACGTGATCCTCTTCGCCGACACCCAGCCGCAGAGCCACGTCGAACTCGACTACATCCGCGAGGACGTGTTGAACGAGCTGGCGGGTACCGACGCCGCGTTCGGCATGACCGTGGGCGACTTCCTCTACGACGACCTCTCGCTGTTCCCGCGCTACCTCGATCTGCTCGGGGCCCTGGGCGTGCCCTGGTACAACGTCCCCGGCAACCACGAGCTGAACTTCCTGTCGCCCGACGACGAGCACTCGCTCGCGACCTTCCAGCGCTACCTCGGTCCGACGACCTATTCGTTCACCTACGGCCGTGCCCACTTCGTCGTGCTCGACGACGTGGTCTACCGTGGCACGAGCCGCGGCGAAGAGGACGCTCCCGTGCGGGGTGCCGGCGGCTATTACGGCGGATTGTCCGAGCGTCAACTCGACTGGCTCGAAGCCGACCTGGCGCTGGTTCCCGGCGATCACCTCGTCGTGGTGACCATGCACATCCCCCTGCGCAGCCACGTCGATCCCGAAGCGCCGTACATCAACGTGCTCGATCGCGATCGGCTGTTCAGGATCCTCGGCGAGCGCGACCACGTGCTCTCGTTCGCCGGCCACACGCATCTCGTGGAGCACCACCACTTCGACGAGTCCGACGATTGGCCGGGCGACGAGCCGCTGCACCATCACGTGCTGGCCACCGTCTGCGGGAGCTGGTGGACCGGCCCGCACGACGAGCGCGGCGTGCCCGTGACCGTGCAGCGCGACGGCGTGCCGAACGGCTACACGATCCTGTCGATCGACGCCAACGAGGCGGTGGCACACTACCGCGCGGCGGGGCACCCAGCCGATCACCAGATGCGGATCGGCTTCGACCGCGCCTACCACCAACTCGGTGTGGCGCTGCTCGAGTCCTACCGTCCCGGCGAGCTGCAGGTCGGTCCCTTGCTCTTCGACGAACTGCCCTCGACCGACGTGTACGTGAACCTGTTCAACGGTGGTCCGCGCTCACGCGTCGCGATGCGTGTCGACGACGGTCCCTGGGTCGAGATGGAGCGTGAGGTGCGGGAGGATCCCTGGGTGCTCGAGCACATGGCCCGCCACGCCGACAGCATGAAGGGTTGGGTGGGACCGGTCGCGACCACGCACTTGTGGTTCGCCGATCTTCCCACCGAAGGTCTCGATGCCGGCGTCCACCGGATCGAGGTGCGGGCGACCGACGAGTACGGGACCGAGCACCGGGGGCACAGGATCTTCGAGGTGCGGCGCTGAACGACGAAAGCCGCCGTGGCGCGGCTCCGGCGGAGCGGCCACGACGGCTCGTCGTAGATCGGGATGGCAGCCCCAACGGGAATCGAACCCGTGTCCTCACCTTGAAAGGGTGATGTCCTAACCACTAGACGATGGGGCCGCCTGTGAGAAGCCAGGCTACGGGCGCTCGGCCGTCTTCGCAAGCATACGTCCACGAGGCTCTGCTCGGCCGCTGAGGGGCCGCAGAGGGTTCGTCGAGGGGTCTAGATCGATCTCCACACCCCGACCGGACGACCGAGCACCCGGACCTCGCCCATCTCGGGGGTGACGATGATGCTGGCCATGCCCTCGTTCTCGGGCTTCAGCTCGATGTAGCCGTCCCGCCGGTAGAAGCGCTTGAGTGTGGCGTCGTCGTCGATCAGCACCACGACGATCTCCCCGTTGCGGGCCTCCTGCTGGGGCTGGATCAGCACCAGATCGCCGTCGCAGATGTGGGCCTCCACCATCGACTCGCCGCGGACCCGCAGGAAGTACGACCGGCTATCGCGGACCAGACCCGAGTCGACGGTCAGCATTCCGTCGACGTTCTCCGCCGCGAGGATGGGGCTCCCCGCCGCAACCTCCCCCACGATCGGAACCTCGACCCGGTCGTCCGAGAGTACGGGCGACCCGTGGACGCTCGGAGATGCGTCCGCGGGTTCCCGCAGGATCTCGATCGCCCGGGAGCGGTCCCGACGGCGGCGGATGAACCCCATTTCCTCGAGGCGGACCAGGTGGTCCGACACGCTGCGCGTGCTCGACAGACCGACGGCCTGGCCGAGTTCGCGCATGGTGGGCGGATAGCCGTGTTCGCGCATCCAGCGCACCAGGGTGCGCAGGACGTCTTCCTGACGTGCGGTGAGCTCGCGGCGACGGGGAGGTGTCACGCGGTGTTCTCCTGGACCGGGACATCGCTGTCCAGCCCGAGCGCGAGCTGGGACCGGGAGCCGGAAAGATCGACGACCGGCGCGGAGGTGTCGGCGCCGAACGCCGGCAGCGGCCGCTCGACGACGTCCTGCCGGCGGCAGGTCAGGTGGAACCAACCGAGCGCCCGCTGATCGGCGCGATCGATGTCGACCTCGCCGATGCCATCGCGCCCGCGGCGGACGCCGACGCGCTGCGCCAGGGGAAGACCACTGAAGCAGTACTCCGACGCCCGATTCGACGTCGGGGCGCAGCGCGCGAGCAGACCGGCCTCGGACCAGGCCGCCAGTCGACCCTCCAGGGCCGGCCAGGCCTGGTCCTCGACGTGGACGACCAGCCGGCGGTCGAAGGACTGCAGCGCAACGGCCAGAGAGCGGGCACTGTCGACCGGATCCACCAGGCCGAACGCCATCTCGACCGGGCGCCGATCCGTCAGACCCAGCAGGTAGGCCGTGACCGAGTGCAGGCCCGGCAGCGGCGCCTCGACGCGGCTTCCACCCACGGACTCGATCGACTGCACGAGCGCCGACACCCGCCGCAGCAGCGGACTGACGTGCCAGGCGTACAGAGCGCGGAGCTCGGCGTCGAGACGCGCCCGCCACGAGGAGGGAAGACGCTCGTGGAGGGTGCGCTCTCGCAGGAGTGAACCGCGGTGCAGCAGATCGCGCAGTCCGGCGATCTGCTCGTCGTCGGGCAGACGGTGCTCGACGTCGAGCTGGAAGTCGGTCCACAACATGGGCGTCGAGACGCGCTCACCCTGCCGGCGCCGCGCGCCCCCGAGGACCATCAGGGGCAGAGCCCGGTCGCGCGCGAGACGAGCCAATGGATGGTCGTCGGCGGAGTCCGGGGGGACGGCCAGGGCCACGCGGTCGGCGCCCAGCCGTTGGATCCAGTGCTCGGCACGACGGCGCAGTTCCGCGGCATCGGAACCCGCGCCGTTCGCGAGCGCATCACCCTCGACACCCAGCAACACCACCGGTTCGTCCGGCCGCGCGAGTCCGCGGGCCTCGAGTTCCGGGGTGGCCTCCGCGAAGAGGCGTTGGAGAGCCGTGTCGCTCCGCGCGAAGGCCAGAACGCGCGGAGACGGGTCAGGGACACTCGCGGCGTCGTCGGACGCCCGACGCACGGGCAACCAGCGCGCAGGGAACAACACGCGCTGGGCCCGGGCCGCCGCACCGAGCACGGCGTAGAGGCCACGGAGGTCGACCGACCCCGCGTCCTCGCTGGATTCGTCCCACTCGAAGAGGACCGCGTCGCCCGGCGCGTCCCGCAGTCCCTGTTCCAGCGCCAGGGCGTCGAGGTCACCCGCGGGAGTCGTGGCCACTTCGCGGACACGCGCGGATTCGAGTTCGGACAGATGGACACGGGGAATCCGGTGGGGCTCGGACATGTCAGTTCTCCCTGGGGTCGGAGTCGTCGTCGGCGGCCGTCCTGGGCGCACTCGGGGCGGGGGCGCTGGGCAGCCATGACACGCCGTCACGGCGGCGCAGTGGATCGAGCACGCTGCGGGCGTGACCGATGGCGCCCTCACCGAAGCGTTCGTGGACCGCGTCGAGGGCGCGCTCGAGCCGGGGCCGTTCGCGCTCGATCTCGCTGGCGAACAGGTCGCCCTGCTGCGCCGACACACTGGCCAGGTCGGTGACCCCGATGCCGATCAGGCGCACGGGGACCCGGTCCCAGTCCATCGACTCCAGCAGCCTTCGGCCGGTCTCGTAGATGGTGGTGTCGGAGTCGGTGGCCGCGGCCAGGGAGCGCCGACGGGTGAAGGTGTGGAAGCCGCGGTCGCGGATCTTGAGGACGATCACCCGCCCCGCCAGGCCGGCCCGGCGGAGGCGTGCCCCGACCTTGTCGGACAACCTCTGCAACACCGGCTCGAGTTCCTCGAGACCGGTACGGTCGACGGAGAACGTGGTCTCGTGGCTGACGCTCTTGTGTGGACGGTCGGGATCGACGCGGCCGGTCTCGCGGGCATGGACGACGTCGTGCAACAACGGTCCGGCCTTGCCGAAGCGGGCGGCGAGCTCCGGGCGCGGCGTGGCGACGACATCGGCCACGGTACGGATTCCGGCCGCGCGCAGGCGCTCGCGCATCTTGGGACCGACGCCCCACAGTCGCTCGATGGGCAGACCGGAGAAGAAATCCGGGCCGGCGCCGGCCTCCACCACGGCCACACCCCGCGGCTTCCGGAGGTCACTGGCGATCTTCGCGATGCGTCGGGTCTCGCCCAGACCGATCGAACACCAGAGACCGGTGCGCGTGCGAATGCGCCGGCGCAGCTCCAGGGCGAACCGGGACCAGTCCTCGCGGCGATCGCCCCGGATCTCGACGTCGGCGCCGTGCAGACGGGCACAGCCGGTGAGATCGAGTGCGGCCTCGTCGAGGGACAGGGGTTCGACCGCGGGCGCGACCTGCCGCAGGATCTGCATGACCTCGCGGCTCTTCTCGGCGTAGCGCTCCATGCGTCCGGGGATCAGCACGAGCTCCGGGCAGCGGCGCAGCGCTTCGGCCGTGGGCATGGCGCTGCGCACGCCGAACCTGCGCGCGGCGTAGGAAGCCGCGGCGATCACGCCCCGGTGCTCGGAGCGTCCACCCACGGCGATCGGCCGACCGGCGAGTCGGGGCTGGTCGAGCACCTCGACCGACGCGTAGAATGCGTCCATGTCGACGTGGGCGAACCACTTGCGGCGCATGCGCTCCGGATCCCGGATTCGAGGGTGCCCCCGGTGGGGCGTCGGATGCGTGCCTCGTCTTCTCCCCATCCGGGAGGCCCGAGACCACACATCTGTTTGGTGACCGGCAGTATGTGAAACAGATGTTTGGTTGTCCAGGGGGAAAATCGAGGAAATCCTCCCCCACCCGATACGGCTCGAAGTGGAAACGATCGGCGATATCACGAATCAAGACTGGATATACGGGACGGCTTCGCCCATAGTGCACGGCACGGAGGGAGGAGAAGCGCTCGTGGCCGGGAAGAGTGCAGATTCTCCCTCCGACTCCTTCACGGAACGGGCCGGGCGTCAGAGCGCTCGGCCCGTTTCTCGTTCCTCCACGACCTCGTAGACCGGGTCGCCCTCGCGCGGTAGCGTCCAGTTCGGATCGACACGCCGCTTCGCGGCGTCGCTCACCGGCACCAACATGGTCGTCGGGTGCCATCGGATCGGCTCTCCGGTCTGCTGCTCCACCACGGCTCCGGCCTCGAGCAGCCGCACCCGCTCGAGGAAGGGATGTCCGCGCAGCGCCCGCAACGCGGCGTGGAAGTGCCGACCGAACTCGTCGTCGACGAAGCCCGCCAGTCCCGCCGACTGCACCGCCAGCGCCACGTGCGATGGCACGTACGCCATCCCGTCGAGTTCGAGGTGCTCGCAGGCGAGCAGCAGCAGGCTCGCGACGTCGCGCAGAAGGCCGGTGCCCGGATGCTTCTGACCCGACAGTCCCGGCCGGTGCGCCGGGAAGTCCGAGCGTGGATTCTGACTGAGCATCCATTCCACGAAGAGGACGCGCAGACCGGGAACCATCTTCCACTCGATCCGACCGCGCAGCTCCATGATCACCGGCCGGTCCGGGGTGGCGGCGACCACGCGCAGGGTGTCCCCCAGCGGATTGTCCAGGTCGGCCTCGACCATGACGTGTTCGTAACCCAACGACCGCACCTTGCGCAGGAAACCCATGCGTTCCAGCGCGAGTTCGACTCCGTGGACCGTGTAACGTCCGAGCAGACGCTTCGCCGCGATCGAGTTCGGTCCGGGCATGTCCTCCTCGGTCAGGCCCCAGTCGTCGTCCGAGGGTTCGGACAGGAACATGGGCTCGCTCAGATGGCGCACCAGGCGCCGGTAGTCGGTGATCGGCAGGGCGGCCGTCGTCGGCGGTTCCACCGCGGTACCGGTGGCCAGCCAGGTCGCGAAGCGCGCCGTGTAACGCCACGCCTGGTGTCCGTAGCCGCCGGCGAGGAGGATCACCACGGGCAAACGCGACTCCTGCGGGCGGACGATCTCCATGACCCTCCGATCCCGGTACAGCATGGCGGCGGGGCTGATCTGCCAGTCGCCCAGACGATCGTCGTGGGCCGGATCGGCGCCGGCCAGATAGAACACGAACCCCGGCTGGACATCGGCCACCACGCGCGGCAGGACCTCCTCGATCGTCCGCAGGTAGAGCTCGTCGCCGACGCCGGTCCCCAGCTCCACGCTGGTCGACTCGACGGCCTCGACGTCGTCGAGGTGACGGTTGTGGATCGAGAGCGTGTGCACCGTCGGATCGTCGGCGAAGATCCGGCGCGTGCCCTCACCGTCGTGCAGGTCGAGGTCGACGACGAGGATCGGGCCGCCGAAGCCGCGATCGCGCAGGTGCGCGATGGCCACCGCGATGTCGTGGAACAGGCAGAAGCCCTGGCCACGGTCGGGCATGGCGTGGTGCAGGCCGCCGCCGAGGTTGAAGAGGACGCGCCGGTCCCGCAGCGCGAGACGTGCGGCGAGGACCGTGCCTCCCACCATGGCCCGCTGGGCGAGCAGGAAGTCGTCGACAGCCGCGGCGTCGACGGGGTGTCCGATCACTCGCGACAGACCGTCGGCCGACTCGAGGGCCCGCAGATAGTCGGGATCGTGCACGTGCAGGAGCTTGCGCAGCGATACGCGGCGCGTCCGGTGCAGGTCGCCCTGCCGGAGGATTCCCTCCTGGTCGAGCTGCGTGAGCACCCGCTGCCCGCGCCGGCGGTCGACGACCGGAGAGTCGAGGTCCACGGCGTACCGGCGGCTGTACACCCACTCGACGGGCGCACCGTGGCGTCGCGGAACGAAGCGGAGGAGCCTCCGACGCCACCGCCGTCCTCGTTGTCTCCATCGGGTCGTGTCCATCCGATGTCCTCCGTGGACCCGGGGCGCTCCGGGCGTTCGGGGCGGGCCGGTGCGTCGCATCGGGACCCGGGCTCTTCTTACCGGAGCCGGTCCCGAAGGGCCGTGCGTCGCTGCTCACGCGCGCGCACGGCCGCACGGATCGCGTCGATGCTTCCCACCACCGTCACCGACCGTCGCGCCCGCGTCACGCCCGTGTACAGCAGGGATCGGGTCAGCAGCGGGTGACGATCCCGCGGCAGCACGAGCAGGACGTGATCGGCCTCCGACCCCTGGGACTTGTGCACGGTCATGGCCCAGGCCGTCTCGTGTTCCGGCAGCCGGGCCACGGCCAGGCGACGCACCGAGCCCGTGGAGTCGCGAAGGAGCAGCGAGGGTTCTCCGTCGTGTTCACGGTCGGGCGCACACACGCCGAGGTCGCCGTTCGACACGCCCAGGGCGGCGACGTTGCGTCGGATCATCACCGGCCGTCCCGGATACCACGTCTCCGTCGTGTCCCACGCGCGTTCGGCGCGGCGCCGCAAGCGACGCTCGACACGGGCGTTCAATCCCTGCACTCCCCACGGCCCGCGGCGCAGCGCGGCCAGCAGGCGCACCCCCGACTCGACCCGGCGCAAACGCTCGAGATCGTCGCCGTCGTCCTGACCGGGAACGTGTTGCAGCCAATCGTCGAGCACGGGATCGAGGGTGTCGGCGGTCTCTCCCGGTTCCACGCGCCGCACCTCGTCGAACGCGCCGGTGTCGAGCACCTCGAGCACGTGATCGGGCTCGCCGGCGCGCAACGCTTCGGCGAGTTGCGCGATCGCCGGTTGGGCGTCGAAGCGATGGTTCACCCGGAGTTCGACGGTGGCATCGGCGAAGACGTCGACGTCGGCCGCGGTCTCGATCTCCGATTCGAAGAAGGGGCGTGCGAAGGCCGCGAAGCCCGGCGACCGCAGATCGCCACGCGTGGTCCGCGCCGCCACGAGATCGGCGAGCACCGCCCCCGCGTCGACACTGGCCAACTGATCGGGATCTCCCAACAGGATCAATCGCGCGCGCGGTGGCAAGGCATCGACGAGCGCCCGGGCCAGACCGAGGTCGAGCATCGAGGCCTCGTCGACCACGACCACGTCGTGCGGCACCGGGCGCCGGGCGTCGTGACCGAAGGATCCGTCGTGCGGGCGTGCCCGCAACAGGCGGTGGACCGTCACCACGGAAAGATCCAGCGCCGCACGCACGCGATCGCTCACGGGAAGCCCCGCGCGCTGATCGGCGAAGGATTCGCTCAGGCGCGCCGCTGCCTTTCCCGTGGGCGCGGCCACGGCCACACGCAGGGACGGATCGGCCGACAGCAGCAGGGCGAGGACACGGATCACGGTCGTGGTCTTGCCCGTGCCCGGCCCGCCGGTGACCACCGTCAGACGCGAGCGCAGGGCGGTCGCCGCAGCCAGGGCCGGACCCGTCGGTTCGCGCAGCGTGAACAAGCGGCCGAAGGCCTCGACGCGATCGGGGGTGGGCAGAGTGTCGTCGACGTCGGAGGCGAGCGCACGCAGCCGTCGGGCGAGTTCGATCTCGGCGCGATCATCGCGGTACAGGGCGAGGCTGCCGTCGGTGCGCCGGACCAGCGGTGTGGCCTGCGATCCGTCGCCGACCCAGGGCGATGCGGCGAGCGCATGCTCCCACGCGGCCACGTCGGGCAGGACCACACCGTCCAGATCGGGATGCTCGCGCACCGACGACCAGTCGTCGGGATGGATCGCGCCGTGTCCGCCACTCCTCTGGACCACGAGCAACGCGCAGAGCGCGGCCAGCGTGGCGGCACGCTGCGGACCGATCCGTTCGACGTTCGCACGCCACGCGGTGTGCGCGAAGGCGCGCGCCATGGGATCGAGATCGTCGCGCTGCAGCCAGGGCAGCCCTTCGATCATCGCGCACCCCCTTCCACCGCCGCCACGGCGAAGCAGGCGTCGACCGCGCCGACCAGGGCCCGGTCGGGCCGCCACCGCACCCAGCCCCGGTCGGGGCGTCCGCACAGTCCGCGCAGGAAGACGTAGGCGCCCCCGGCGCAGTGACGATCGTAGTCGTAGTCCCGGAGACGCACGCTCAGATGCCGGTGCAGCGCGACCTGGTACAGCAACAACTGCAGGTGGTAGGCGTGCTCGATCATCGCGCGGTGCACGGCGTCGGGATGGTAGTCGTCGACGTCGTCGCCGAGGTGGTTGCTCTTCCAGTCGATCAGGAACCACCGACCTTCGTGTTCGAAGACGAGGTCGACGATGCCACCGAAGAGTCCGCCCTCCTGCCGACCCGGCTGGGCCATCAGTTCGTCGACGAGACCGTCGGCGATGTCCCGCGGCGCGTGGTCGCGCAGTGCTCGCGCGAGACGCGGCAGGTCGAGGTGATCGACCGGGAGACGGAAGTTCCACTCGTTCGCACGGTGGGCCGCGTCGACCCGGGCGAGTTCGAAGTCCTCTCCGGGAACGCGTTCACGTCCCACCCGGGCGACCAGGTCCACCGCTTCGCGCAAGGGGTCGATGTCGGCGGCGTGGGCGGCCGGTCGGAGCATGTCGTGGTTCTCGAGGATCCGGCGCACGCGGTCGCGGTGATCGGGATCGGCCGGATCGGCGCCGAAGTCGCTGTGCTCGAGGATCTCGTGCAGGCAGTCACCGGCGCGGGGACCACGAGCGAAGGCGAAGATGCCCTCGGGCACGGACGCACTCACGGCGGCGGTGGTTTCGACCGCGGGATCGTCGTGTTCGGCGAGCGCGACCTCGGGCGGGACGCTTGGGTCGACGTCGCGGGTCAGGCGCGTGAAGCTCGACACGTACCAGGGGACGAGACGACCGCGCACGTCGGCGGGAAGCACACGCGCCCGCAGTTCGCCGACGTCGTCGGCATCGGCCGTCGTCGGTTCCGCCTCGGCCCGGACGGGCTCGGAGGAATTCAGGCGACGGAGTTCCTCGTGACGGCTCCCGGAACCCGGCTCGGCCTTCAGCACGTCGAGCGCGCGGGCCACCCAGCCCGTCGTCGATTCGCCCTCGGCTCGTGCGGGCCGGTGCAACAACCAGTGCAGGGGCGAGAAACGGCGTTCGGCCTTCTCGACACTCCGGGGCGTGAAGTCGGTGTCGACGACCACGCAGCGGCGCTCCGCCCGTGTCATCGCCACGTAGAGCAGACGCAGTTCCTCGGACAGCCCTTCGACCACGGCGCGCTCGCGACACGCGTCGTCGGCATCGACGGTCCGCCAGTCCACGGTCACGCGGGTCCGGTCGTCCGGATCGTGGTGGACCCACGGCGCGCGTGCCGGGCGGTCCTCCCACGCGAAGGGCACGAACACCACCGGGTACTGCAGCCCCTTGCTCGCGTGGGCGGTGACGATCTTCACCGCGCGCTCGTCGCGCTCCAGGCGCAGGCGCGTGACGTCGTTCTCGTCGCCGTCACGCTCGGACCACAGCGCCGCCACGGTGCCCTCGGGACGCAGGCCACGCTCGGTCTCGAGGCCGTGGATCCACTCCATGGCGTGACGGAGATCGGTGACGTCGCGCTCGCCGTCGCGCTCGGACAGCCACCGGACCTCGACCTCGCGCTCGGCCACGATCGACGACAGGACGTCGAACGCGCCGCGGCGCCGCCAGCGTTCCCGCAACGCCTCCAGTTCGACCACGACGTCGGCCATGGCGCGCTCGTCGTGTTCGAGTCCCGTGAGGCGGGAGAGCGGTGCGCCCCACAGTCGCGTGGCCAGCGCGGTGCGGACGCGCCGGGTGTCGGTCGGATCGAGGACCGCCTCGAGCACCGCTCCCGCCTCGGCCACGACGTCGGTCGCCCGCACGTCGCCCGAACCGCGCACGATCGCGTCGATACCGGCCTCGCGGAAGGTGTCCTGCATCTCGCGGCTCTGGGCGTGGGAACGGGTGAGCACGGCCACGTGTCCGGGATGAACCCTCTCGCCGTCGATCGGGACCCGCGACCGCAGCAGGCGCTGCGTGTGCTCGACCACCCGGGCACATGAGGCACGCCGGTAGTCGTCCTTCTTCGTGCCTCCGAACTCCCGGGCCCCGTCGGCGTCGATCCGGATCCATTCCACCGCCGGTCGACCATCTCCGATCGACAGGGCCTCGGCCGACTTCTCGGCCTGCACCCGACCCGACTGCAGGTCGTCGAGCGCGAAGGCGCCGTCGGCGGTGAAGAGCGCGTTCACCGTCTCGACCAGATCGGGATGGCTGCGGTGGTTGCCGGGCAACGAGGTGGTCGCCCGGGCGGCGTCGCGCGCCCGAAGGTAGGCGAAGACGTCGGCACCGCGGAATCCGTAGATGGCCTGCTTGGGATCGCCCACGAGGATCAACGGCGCGTCGGTGAAGAGCGTCTCGAAGATCGTCCACTGACGAATGTCGGTATCCTGGAACTCGTCGACCAGCGCGGCGTCGATCGAGCCGCGGATGCGGTTCCGCAGAGCGCGACGGGTGTCGGGGTCGATCAGCCGGTCGTGCACCTCGCCGATCATGTCGTCGAAGTCGCGCAGGTTCGCCGCCTGCTTGGCCGCGGCGAAGCGCCGGGCCGCCGATTCGAGCAATGCCCGCCGCAGGACCTCGAATCCGCGCTCCAGAGAGGACTCCAGCGGTTCCAGGCGGTCGACGACGGCCTTCCACACCTCGTTCTTCAGCGGCTTCGTGCCGACGGTCTTCTCGATCCTTCCGGGCAGCAGACCCATGAGAACCGACCAGGTGGTCTCGTCGTCGGCCAGGGCGCCCTCGTCCACGATCCGACGGAACTCCTCGAAACGCGCGCGGTGTCGTCCGGCCAGGCCCTGTTCCACCGTGTCGACCGCCTCCCGCAACGACTCCAGGAACCCCGGGTCGTCCAGGAGACCGGCGAGGATGCCGCGCACCTCGCGGTCGGCGTCGTCGACCGAGCTCTCGACGGCGGGCAGGAACTCGGCGCCGTCGTACTGCAGCCGCGTCTCCAGGTCGGCGTACAGATCACGACCCCGCCCTTCCTTGCGCGGCGGGTAGCTCTTCTCGGCCAGCCACGCCGCGCGCCAGGGTGGGCCGGCCTGCACCTGCGCACGCCAGGCGTCGGCCACCGCCACCTGCCGGAGGAAGTCGCTGTCCTGCGTCTCGTCGGTCTCGAAGACCAGTCCCGCCTCGAAGGCGCTGTCCTGCAGCACGCGCGCGCAGAAGCCGTGGATCGTGCTCACGCGTGCTTCGTCGAAGTCGCGCAGGGCGCGCAGGACACGATCGCGGGCGAGCGCACGGTCGTCGCACCGCTCCACGAGGCGCTGCACGAAGTCGTCGTCGACCTTGCAGCCCATCAACGCGTTCCGTGTGTCCTGGAGACGTGTGCGCAGACGTTCGCGCAGCTCGTGCGTTGCGGCCACGGTGAAGGTCACCAGCAGCAACCGGTCGATCGAGGCGACCCTGCCCTCGACGACCAGTCGGGTGGCCAGCGCGGTCAACGACCAGGTCTTGCCCCCGCGCTCGCTTCGATCAACAGGGGAAAACGGTCGAGGGGTTGGCAGACGGGATCGAACCTCCGGGAGGTCTCGTTCACGAAGTCCCCCCCTTCGCGCCGGACGCCGGCGGCCACTTCGCCTTCTTGCGGCCGCTGGTCGCGACGACGACCGGATCGAAGAGCCGCGCCCAACGCAGGAAGTCGTCGTCGATCAGTTCCGAGGTCCGCACGCCCCGCATGCAGAGGGTGACCTCGTCGTCGCCGCGGTCCCCCCGCGCGTGGTGGTCTCCCTCCCAGGCCGAGGCCAACTCGCCGAAACCGTGCCGCGCGACGTCGGGGTCGAAGCGATCGTCGACGCCCCGGGTCTTCGAGCACCACGCCACCGTGCTGCGCCGGAAGAACCGCAGGGGTCGGCGCTGACCCTCGACGAAGCCTGCGATCATCTCGTCGAGCAGAGCGATGGGATCTCCGACCCCATCGGTGAGGACCTTGAACGCGCCCTCGGCCGCGACGACACAGGTCGCCCACGGCGGCGGGCCGTCCTCACCGCGCGTGGCCCCCAGGATCACGTGCCGCACGTAGGCCTCGATCAGGGCATCGGCCTCGACCTTCGGCTTCGGTGTCCACACGACCTGACCCTGCGCGGGGTCGATGTCGAGCGTCCCGGTCAGACGCCAGGTCGGCCCACTCCGATCGACCTCCCGCGTCCGCGGCCGCGGATCCGAGGCGAGCACGTCGTGCCAACGTCCGAGCGTGGTCTCGACCACCTCGCGCGCATGCGCGCGTCCCGAGCGACCGCTCGCCGTGCCCAGTTCGTGTTCGGCGCGCTCCACGATCGCGTCGACGGGCGGCAGGTCGTCCACGTGATCGACCATCCAGCGTCGGATCCGATACTTGCCGAGTGCGTCCACGCCGAAGGGCTCGTCGTCGAGGTCGCCCTCGTCGAAGTGCAGCGCCATGCCCAGCACGCGCGCGACGAACCAGCGACAGGGGTTGCGCCAGAAGGTGACGAGGTCGTCGACAGTCACCAGCGCGCGGCCCTCGGCGTCGCGGACCAGGCCGTCGTCGACACGGCAGGAGTCGACGAAGGGACTGCGTTCCGCCGTCCGCGAACGCAACGCGCGCGCGGCGTCGACGGTCTCGCGCGCGTAGGTGAAGTGCTCGGGATGGTCGTCTCGGCCGTACGCGGCGTGGAAAGGTTGCAGTCGGTGCTCCACGGTGAGCACCGCCGAAGGCTTCGTGTCGGGATCGGCGTCGACCACGAAACTCGCATCGATCACGTCGACCAGTTCGTCCAGACACACGCTGCGCGCGATCTCCGTACCGTCGCGTTGCGACATCCCGATGGCCGTCAGCGCCAGGCGCCGGCGGGCCGAGGTCAGCACCTCCAGCAACATCTGCCGGTCGTCGGCGCGGGGCGAGCGGTCCCCGCGACGCGGCCGACCTCGGGTGAGATCGAGCCCTTCGGCCGGATCCCGGCGCGGGAAGGAATCGCTGTCGAGTCCGGCGACGGCGATCATCGCGTAGGGCAGACTCCGCATGGGCCGCAACTCGGCCACGGTGATGCTGCCACTCACGAAACCCTGCCCGGCCGCGTCGTCGGCGAGCTGCGCACGCAGTGCGGCGGCGAAGGTACTGCGCGCGACGTCGGTGTCGTCGTCGCGGGCAACCTCGGCCAGAGCCTCGATCGTCCGCACCAGGTCGACGCGCAGTGCGGCGTCGGTCCGACCGTCGGCGGCGGTGAGCGCGAACAGTGCCGACCGCAGGTCCTCGCACCACCGCCGCAACGAGCGCGGCCGGACCAGCCGGTCGAGCTGTGCGAACAGTGCGTCGACGGCGGTGGCCAGACGCCCCACGGTCTCCGCGCGGCCGGTCGTGGCGTCGGCACGGGGAACCACACCGTCGATCGTCACGTCCGAGCGGCCCAGGGCGAAGCCCAGCACCAGGCGGTCGAGTCCCTCGCGCCACGTGCCGCCGTCGAGATCCGGGAGATCGTGTTCGGCCGCGCGCGTCACCGGATCGCGACCGAAGCGGATACCGGCTCCGCGGACCAGGTCGTGCACGTCGCTCGTCGGCACGTCGTCCAGACCGAAGCGACGCGCCACGGGTCCGGACTCGAGCAGTTCGAGCACGCCACTCGCCGTGTGGCGTCCACCGGCGTGGTCGAGCAGGTCGAGCGCGAAGCGGGCGAAGTCGGAGTGGTCGGTGTCGCGCCCGTCCGCCACCTGCACCGGAAGGTGCACCGGGCCCGCCGGGGTCGCGCGCGGGCTCTCGAAGACGGCCCGCACGAAGGGCGCGTAGCGATCGATGTCGGGCACGAGGACCAGCACGTCCGAGGGCTCGCGCACCACCCCTTCTTCGAAGGCGCGCAGGATCTCGTCGCGCAGCACTTCGATCTCGCGGCGCTCGGAATGGCACACGTGGATGCGCAGCGAACGGTCGTCGGGCCGCACGCGCACGCGTTCGGGAGCCGCGCGTTCGTCCGCGCGGGCCGGCATGCGGGCGTCGAGCAGATCCTGCTGCAGCTGGCCGAGCACGGTCCTCTCGGGTGCCGTCTCCCGCTGGACCTCCGGATGGATGCCCTCGAGTTCGGTCAGCTGATCCTGCAGGTCACGGCCCACCCGCCCCCACTCGGCGAGCAACGGGTGGACCTTCGCCGCGTCGAACAGGTCTCCCTGCTCGACCGGTTGCCACCGCGCCGGACGCGCGTCGCCGATGTACTCGCGTGTGGGCGTGAGCGTGGCGATCGTCACCTCGCGGTGCCGGGACACCGCCTCGGCGAGAGAGAGCAGCACCGGAGGGACCGAACTCAGACCGAACAGCGTGACCCGCCGGGGAAGTCCTTCGATACCCTCCCCGCGTTGCAGACGCCCGATCCCATCGTCCAGGTCGCGCGCGAGCGACGGACGATCGGCCTCGTCCACCAGGGTGTTCCACAGCGCGCGCTGCCAGATCTCGCCGCCACTCTCGTCGGGATCGTCGCCGAACCACTCCCCGCGCTCCCAGCGCAGCAGCTCGGGCACGCGCAGCGTCTGGTACTGCACGAACAGGCGGGCCACGCGCCGGGCCAGTTGCCCGCGCTTGCGCCGGTCGGGGTCGTCGGCCAGGTAGCGCTCGAGCGGCGCGCGGGCGTCGGGCTCGAGATCGAGTTCTTCGACCCTTCCCAGCCAGGCGTGCACCCGCCAGGGCAGGGCCTGCGGCCCGAAGGGATCGGCGGTGTCGTTGCGGGTGCGGTCGAGGACGATGTCGGTGGTCCGTCGCGCCCAGTTGAACGGAAACGGATACGCCACCGAAGCGGCGATTCCCAGATCACGGGCCAGGAGCAGGTTCAACCAGCGGGACATGCCGCGGCTGCCCACCACCACCGTCTCGGTCTCGAGCGGAGGCAACGGCCGGGCGTGCAGGCGGGCGACGAGGTCGTCGGCCAGGTCCTCCAGACGATCGCTCGTGGGCAGACGCAGGCCGGATTCGAGGGGAGGTGCGGTCATCGGCATCGGCAGGTGGTACGAGACGGGAGCCTCGGGGCGGCGCAGTGTAGCGCGCGGCAGCGCGGCGGTCGAGACCGGGCTAGGCGCGGCGTTGACCGGAGCCCGCCTCCCGCGCACCCTGGATCGTGCCGGGAGATCTCCCCCACCCGTCAAACCGGATCGATGCACGACGCCGACGATCCCGCGATCGACCCCGCCTGGCTCGCGACCCTGCGCGCGCGCATGCTCGAGATCGCCGGACGTCGGGTCCCGGACGACGCGGTCGAGGACGTCGTCCAGGAGACCCTGGGCATCGTCCTCGAGAAGGGCCCCGGCATCGCCATGCGCGAAGGAACCGCGAATCCACCGCTCGCCTGGTGTTTCGTGGTGCTGCGCAACGTGACCGGCAACTGGTACCAGAAGCGACGTTCGCACGACGACGTGGACACGATCGACCTCGCCGATACGGCACCCGATCCGATCGACGCGCTCGACCACGAACGCCGCCACCGCGCGGTCCACGCCGCCCTGGCCACTCTGCGCGCCGTGTCGGAGGAATGCGCCCGCTGGTTGTGGGCCATGGCCCAGGGCCAGCGGCCGGCCGACCTGGCCGCCGGGGCCGGACTCGAACCGGCCGTGTTCTACCGGCGCGTGTACCGCTGCCGCAAGAAGCTCGAGGAGATCCTGCGGCGCGAGGGGGTGCAGCCGTGAACGAATATCCCGATCGACACGACGACGAAGCGATCGAACGCTGGGCTGCCGGCGACATGTCCGGCTCGGAGCGCGGGGCGTGGGAGCGGCGCGCGCTCGAATCGCCGGAGCGGAGCGAGGAACTGTACGCGGCGATCTCGATGCGCGAGACTCTGCGGGAGACCGCGAACGCGACGCCGACGCGTCGGCGGACACGGTGGGCACCGCGTCGCCTGGCTGCCGCGGTCGCCGCGGTGGCCGCGGTGGTCGTCTTCGTCGTGTTCGGCCCGTTGACCGAGCCCGGTGACGACGGAACGCCGCGTCTGCGGGGCACGGGCAGCTCCATCACGCCGCTCGCGCCCGAGGGCGAGTTCGACCACTTCCCCCGCCGCTTCACATGGTCGACCACGACCGACGAACCGGGAACCACCTATCGGTGGGAACTCTACGACGCGCAGGCACGACGGCGCGCGACGGAGGTCGTCGCCGATACCCTCCTCGTGCGCGCCCCTGAATCGACCCCCGCGGACAGCACGGGTCGTTGGCGGTGGATCGTGGTCGAGATCGCGCCCGACGGCGCCGAGGGCGGGACCAGCGCGAGCACGAGCTTCGAGGTGGTCCCGCCGCGATGACCCGTCGATGGCTGCTCGCCACCGTGTTCCTTTGCCTCGCGACGGTGGCGACGCCGTTGCCCGCGAGGGCCACGCTGGTCGACCGTGCGCGCAGCGCACTCGCGGATCGGCCCACCACACCGGAGCGGATGGAAGACCACGAGGAACGGCTGCTCGCCTACGCCGATTCGCTTCGGGCCCAGGACGAGATCGGACTCGCCGCGCGCTGCCTCGAAGTCGCGGGCATCGGTGCCTATCGGCGCAACGCGCTCGACCTCGCGCTCGAACGATGGCAGCGGGGTGTCGACCTGGCCCGCACCGAGGGATCGCCCCGCACGGAATCGTCGCTGCTCAACGCGCTGGCGATCGGTCACACCGTGAGCGGTGACGTCGAGGCGGCGCTGCCCGTCTACGAACGCTCCCTCGAGCTGCGCACCAGCCTGGCCGACACCGTGGGTCTGTCGCGCACCTGGGGCAACCTGGCGAACGCCTATGCAAACATCGGCCGCAACGCCGAGGCGCTCGAGGCCACCGCGCGCGAAGAGCACTGGCTGGCCTTCACCGACAACCACACCGGCCGCCTGGCGAACGCCCTCCGACGGGCCCAGCTGCTGAACCAGTTCGGACGCCCGACCGAGGCGCTGGTGTGGGCGGAGCGTGCCCTCGCCATGGTCGACGACCACGAGCTCGAAGAGCATCGAGGCATCGCCTGCATGCGCATGGGCGACGTGCTGCTCGACCTGCGCCGCTTCGACCGGGCTGCACCGTGGCTCGAGCGCGCCCGCGACCTCGCCCGAGCGAACGGAGATCGCTACACGGCGAGCTACGCCGAGCAGATGCGGATCGTCGCCCTGCTCGAATCGGGGCGGGCCGATGAGGCGCTGGATGCGGTGCCGCCCTTGATCGACGAAGTCCGGACCGCCGGCAACGATCCCCTGCTCACCGTCCTGCGTCGACTCGAGGGACACGCCCTCTTCGCCCTCGGCCGTGTCGACGAGGCCGAAGCAGCCCTGCGTACCGCGCTCGACCTCTTCGAGGCGCGCCGGAGCGAGCTCGTCGACGAGCGCAGCCGCGCCGGGATCTTCGCGGCGAGCGGAGAGGTCTACGCCGCCCTCGCGCGCTGCCTGCTCGAGCGCGGCGACGTCGAGGCGGCCTTCGACGTGGTCGAACGCGGACGCGCCCCGCTGTTCCGCGAACGCGTCGACCAGGACGTTCCGGATCGCGATCGTCTGCAGACGATCCTCGCCGAACACGACGGGGCAATGGTCCTGTTCAACGACTCGCGCTCCGATCCGCTCGTGGCCTTCGTGCTGACGGCCGACACGCTGGTCGCCGTCGAAGTCGGTCCGGTGCACGAGCCGGCGGCCGACGCCCGCGCCGCCCTGCGTCTGCTCGCCGCCGGCGAATCGATCGAAACGTGCGCACCGATCCTCGAGCGCCTGGAGCGGCAGATCCTGTGGCCACTGCTCGAGGCGATCCCCACGGACACGCGCCGTGTGCTCCTGGTCCCGCCGTCGTCGCTGGCCGGCTTCCCCTTCGGCCTGCTGCGCGATCGGGAGGGGATGGAATGGACCGATCGCGTCGCGCTCGGCTACCTGCCGAACGCCGCGTCGCTCCTCGCGCTCGCCGCGCGAGCACCAGCCGACGGACCGCTGGTCGCGCTGGCGGACCCGGACTTCCCGCGCGGCGTCGCTCCGGGACCGCTTCCCGAGTCGCCGGGACGCGCGCGGGCGGGCGTTCCGCTGCCCGAAGCACGGAAGGAGGTCCGCACGATCGGTGATCCGTCGTCGGTGGTCGCCGTGGGCGGAGCGGCCACCGCCGCCATGCTCCGCGACGACGTCACGCGCGACGCCGCGGTGCTGCACCTGGCCACGCACGCCGTCGTCGATCCGGTCGACGGCCGGCGATCGGCCCTGGTCCTCGCCGACGACGAGGGGCCGGCCGTCGTCGAGGCGCTCGAGGTCGACGGGCTGCAGCTGTCGAACGACCTCGTGGTACTGAGCGGCTGCAGCACCTTCGGCGATCACCGCGTGCTCGGAGAAGGATGGTTCGGACTTCCCCGGGCCTTCCTCGGCGCGGGATCCCGCAGCGTGATCAGCACGCTGTGGGACGTCGACGACGTCGGTGCCCGCCGCTTCGTGGAGCACCTGTACGAGGGGCTACGGGCCGGACTTCCCCGCGACGAGGCTCTCGCCCGCGCGCGGCGGCGCGCCCGCGCCGAGGGACTGCCCCCACGCGAGTGGGCGGCCTTCGTGCTCACCGGACCGGGACACGAGCCCGTCGCCGCACTGGCCGGCACCGGCCCGGCGGGCAACGGCGCACCGTCCGCTCCCTGGATCGCACTCGGACTGGTCCTGCTCGCCCTCCGCGGGCTCGTCGTGCGGCGACCGGCCGACTGACCCCGCGCGATCACCGCGGGAGATCTCAGCATCCCGTCAAACGACATCGGCACCCCCGACCGTTTCCGCGAGGTGCCGTCATGCTCCGCGACCGATCGATCCGTGTGCTCGTCGCGATCCTGTCCGTCTTCCCGCTCGTCGTTGCCGTACCGGTGGCCGCGACCCCCACCGTGGAGTCCATGGAGTGGCTCGGCTGGCCCGACGCCGTGCGCAGCGTGTCGAAGGTCGTGGTGAACGACGACGGCGTGGTCGCCCTCACGGCTGCGACCGAGCTCAATCGCACCCAGGGCCACGTCCGCGTCGGGGGCGAGTGGGCCGGGCTGCTGTCGTGGCAGAGCAGCGTCGAGAGCATCAACGCCTTGGGCGAGGTCACCGGCTGGAAAGTCGACAACGACTTCGAGCCCACCCACGGCTACGTGTGGTCACCCTCGAGCGGCTTCGCCACCACCGAGTCGGT
>Ga0102943_1000073_pt1 | contig 64053 bp, 59 predicted proteins | sample SalPonC_black_MG_FD_78174 | JGI IMG/M metagenome (GOLD analysis project Ga0102943, IMG submission 78174) | Salt pond soil microbial communities from South San Francisco under conditions of wetland restoration - Salt Pond MetaG... | ecosystem: Environmental > Aquatic > Marine > Intertidal zone >...
GACCCTTGGCAAAAAAACCTTTTTTCGCCCATACTGGCCCATGCAGTGACCAATCTGCTGCTGGGCATTTATGGTCTGATCAACGGCGCCTGGCTGTTAAAATCTTTTTGACTCCCCCCTGAGGATGTGATAAAAGTGTCAATGAATTACGATCTGCCAGAGACAATACGCATCTGGGCATTTTAACACTCTTTAGAATTAGGATTGCAGACCCAAATCACCCGGAAGCCAGGAGATCCTTGGCGTTTTGATAAGGTGTCCGCTCCCTGTCTTCCGTGACTCGGTTCTGTCCTGGCATGGATTACCCCGCGTTAACAACGGGTTTGACAGGAGACAAAGATTATGAACGATTTTTTAAGAAATTTGCGCAGCCCCCAAAAAAAAGAAACTCCGCCCCCCAAAAAAACCACGGACAGTCGTTTCTACAACCAGCCTGACCGGAGAATGGTCCGGGACAGACGGGTCGCCTCCTCTTACTACTCGTCTTCTCCTTCCTCTGCCGCCGAAACCACAGACTTTTCAGTAAAACAGATCGCAGACACCCTGCCCCAGTTCATTGACACCACCAGTATCATGGCCGAGCAGTTGGAACGTATCGCATCGGTGAATGAACGGGTCGCTGAATCAGAAATTCGCAAAAACAACGCCATTTCCGATTTTTTTGAAGGCCTTGAAAAAACGCTTATAGAAAGATCGCCTGAGGCCCCATTCCCAGACGCTCCCACAGCAACGGCAAGCTATGCCTCAGGCACCCATTACACCAAGGATGATATCCATTCCATCATCAATACCATGCGGGACCAGGGGGCCACCTTTTCAGTGATCGCAGATTACCTGAAAGAAAAGGGCATACCCACCTTCTCCGGCAGGGGAGAGTGGCATGCCCAGACCATCCACAGATTGTGCAAATAAACCTTAACTGGGTTTTAACCCGTTGCAGAAGAGATCAAAGGCGATCTTCAATGTCGGCTTTACAAAATCCTTTTCATCGTTGAGGCGCCGTTTGGAATCCACCCAGAGGACCACGCCCGAATACGTGGCCCAGAGCACATCGGCCAGGGCCACCGGATGCTCATCTCTAAAAAGGCCCTTATCTATACCCTCTTTGACAACAGAGGTAATGGCGCCGTGGGCCCTGGAAGAGTATTTTTTCAGCCTCTGCATCACCTCGTCAGACAGGTTGAGAAGGGTTTCACCGGACTGGAGGTGGAAGAGGTTGACCAGAATACTTGCGTCATTATCGTAGACATCGATAAACACATCCCGGAATCGCTCAATTTTCTCTTCAACCGAGATATCCTGTTCCACCACCTTTTCCAGTTCTTTGCCAAGATAGGCCAGAATATCAATGGACAATGAGGTATGCAGCTCCTCCTTGTTTTTAAAGTAAAGATACAGGGTACCTGGGCTCAGTTCTGCCATGGAGGCGATCTCCTCCATGGTGGCACTGTTAAATCCCTTGGCACTGAAAATATCCCGGGCCGCAGAGATGATTTCCTGGCGCCGCCTCTTTCTTTCCCGTTGCTTGCGTTCGTGTATTCCCATTACTCACCTCAGTATTTTTTGAATATCATTCATAAACTGTATATCAGCCTCAATAAATACATAAATCCTGATCAAATCACAAGCTAAACATGCGCATTCAAAAAATTAAACCCGGTTTTATTCCGTTTTTTTCTTTTATATTCACAACCGGCCATAAGTTTACTATGATGCCTATTAAAAACCCTTGGGAGAAGATGCCATATGAATAAAACAATGTACTGGGCTGATGCCTATGTGGAAAAACTGAGCACTGTCCAGGATGCCCTCGGCCATATCCGGCCCGGACAGCGGGTCTTTATCGGCTCATCCTGCGGGGAACCCCAGCACCTGGTCAATGAACTATCCCTCATCTCCGCCCGGTTCACGGATCTTGAAATCGTTCGTCTGCTCAGTGTTGAAAGCGGGCCTTTGACCCTGATCGCCAACCGTTCCAACTCCCAGCAGTTCAAGATCCGCTCATTTTATTTAGGGTCAGGATCTCCCAGCATCATCCGGAAAAACAAGCGATTTATCACCCCGGCCAACCTTTCCCAGATTCCCCACATGTTCAAGTCCGGGCTCATGCCCCTGAATGCGGCCCTGATCCAGACCACCCCGCCGGACGACTTCGGGTGGATGAGCCTCGGGGTATCTGTGGACATCAACCTGGCTGCATGCGAAACCGCTGACATCGTGATCTGCCAGGTCAACTCCAATATGCCCAGGGTGCTGGGACGCAGCTTCATCCATGTCAACGATGTGGACCTCATCGTTGAACACGAGGAAGAGCTTCTCACCATTAAACCCCCGCCTGAACTGGAGACGGCAAATACCATTGCCAAGCATATCTCGCGGCTCATCAAAGACGGATCCACCATCCAGACCAGCCTGGGTATTACCAACGATGCCACCATGATCTGTCTGTCCGAGAAAAACGATTTGGGCATCCATTCCCAGTATCTGTCCGACACCGTCATGCGGCTGTTTTCCATCGGGGTGGTGACCAACAAGAAAAAAGGGTTCAACAACGGCAAGCTTGTGGCAGGATCGGCCGTAGGGTCCAATCTGCTGTACGAATTCCTCGATGACAATCCTTCTATTGAATTTCACCCGTCCGATTATATCAACAATCCGGGCATTATCGGGCAGCACAACCGTATGGTGACCCTGAACACGGCCATTGCCATTGACCTGACCGGCCAGGTGGCTGCCGATGCCCTGCCCTTTAACAACTACACCGGCATCAACGGCCTGCTGGACTTTACCCGGGGGGCGGCCATGTCCCAAAACGGCAAATCCATTCTCATGCTGACCGCCACCTCAGACCACGGCAAAAAAAGCCGCATCGTTCCGAACCTGGACAGCACCGCTGTTGTGGTGCCCCGGGGGGATGTCCAGTTTGTGGCCACAGAGTACGGGGTGGTCAACCTGTTCGGCAAGACCCTTCAGGAACGGGCCATGGCCCTGGTTTCCATTGCCCACCCGGATTTCAGGGACGAACTCTTTGCCCAGGCCAAGGAGCTGAACCTCATCGACAAGGAGAGAAAGTTCAAACAGGCCATCAAAGGGGTGTATCCCCTGAAGTATGAGGAGACCATCACCATCAACAACCTTGCCATCACCTTCAGGCCGGCAAAGCCTGTGGATGAAAGAGGAGTCCAGGAACACTACTACACCATGAACCGCGGCGATATCGTCTCCCGGTTTTTCCACGAAAAGAAAAGCTTTGTCCACGACCAGATTGAAACCACCTACGAAATCGACTATGTCAATGACCTGACCATCGTGGCCACCATTGGTGAACTGGGATTTGAACAGATCGTTGCTGTGGGGGAATATTTCAGGAACACCATCATCAATATGGCTGAGGTGGCCTATTCAGTGTCCAGGGAATACCAGGGCATGGGCATTGCCAACATCCTCCAGGACAAGCTGGCCCAGGCGGCCAGGGATAACGGCATCAAGGGCCTGATCGCCTATACCTCCCCCCAGAACAAGGGAATGATCCGCCTGTTCAACAAACTGCCCTTTCAGGTCAAATCCGAAAAAGACGATGATATGCTGATTCTCAGCTGCCTGTTTTCAGAGCCGGTTGACAAGGAAGATGAACCTGAAAAACCCCAACCCTCAAAGGGATAACATCGATAATCTCCAAGCGCCCCCGGTTCATCAACAACAGCCCGGGGCGCTTTTTATTTTACCAGGTCACCCCCCTGGGGGTTATTTTCTCACCAAAAGGGCCACAGACTCAATATGATAGGTGTGGGGAAACATATCCACCGGGGTAACCTCCAGGACCGCATACCGCCCGGCTAGCATCTCCAGGTCCCGGGCCAGGGTGGCTGGATTGCAGGAGACATACACGATGCGCTCAGGAGAGCGGGCAAGGACATGGCCCACCACATCCTTGTGCATGCCCACCCGGGGCGGATCAATGATCATGACATCTGGCCGCTCTTTGATCTGGGACATGACATCCTTGATATCCCCCTCCAGAAATTGGCAATTGTCAATGCCGTTCCGCTCAGCATTTTTCCGGGCATCCACCACAGCAGACGGAACGATCTCAATGCCGTATACCTTTTTTGCCTTGCCAGACAGCCAGATGGGAATGGTGCCGGTACCCGAGTACAGGTCTATGACCGTTTCTGAACCGGTCAGGCCTGCATAGGCTTCAACAATGCTGTAAAGATGCTCACAGGCCCGGGTGTTGGTCTGGAAAAAAGAGTTGGCTGAAATCTTGAACTCAAACGCCCCGAGCTGTTCAATCAAATGATCTTCCCCGTACAGAACCACCTCTTCCTGGCCTGTGGACACCCCAGACCTTGCATCGGTGATATTGTTGACCACGGACCGGATATTGGGATACTGAGCAGCCAGTTCCTCTGCAAGGGCTGACACTGGCTCCAGCTGCTTTTGGCTTGTGACGATATTTACCATCCATTCATCCCGGGCCACGGAATGGCGCAGCATGAGAAACCGCCAGAACCCCTCGTGCCGGCGCAGGTGATAGACCGGCAAATTTGAATTCCGGACAAAGGTTCTGACTTGATTCAAAATGGCGTTGCCCTGGGCCGGCATGATCTGGCATTGTTTGATATCAATGACCTTGTCAAATGTGCCTGGCACGTGAAGCCCGATGCCAAAATCCTTTTTTACGGTTTCGTCCGCCAGTTCCTCGGGCAACAGCCACCGCTGGGCAGAACAGGAAAACTCCATTTTGTTCCGGTATTCAAAGACCTTTTCCGACGGCACCACATCCAGCACCCGGACATCCTTCAGCCGCCCGATATGGGCCAGGGATTCGGTGACATGGCGTTTTTTAAAGTTCAACTGCTGCGCATAGGGCAGCTCCTGCCATTTGCAGCCCCCGCAGAACCGACAATAGGCACATTTGCCCTCGGTTCTCAGGGAAGAGGGGGTCAGCACCTTGATCAGCTTTCCCTCTGCCCAGGATTTCTTCTTTTTGATAATTTTGACAAAGACCAGATCCCCGGGGACGCACCGGTCAATGAAGACAGGAAACCCGTCAGGCTTGGCAAGCCCTTTGCCCCCGAATGCCAGGTCAATGATTTCCAGTTCGTATGTTTTTCTTTTTTTTATGCCCATGATGGTATATATTTAATCGTTCCTGAGTTTAAAGTTAATGTTCAAGTAAAACCAGATATTATACAGGACTATTGATTTAAACACAAGATGAATGCCATTGACCTAAACGTCACCGCAGGAAACCGACAGCTTTTCGGCACCCTTCACCTGCCTGAAAAACAAGACCCTCCCCTGGTGGTGGGGTCCCACGGCCTGGAAGGCTCCCGGGAATCGGCCAAGCAGCAGGTATTGGCCAGACTGCTGCCGGAAAACGGCATCGCCTTTTTCAGATTTGACCACAGAGGATGCGGACAATCCCAGGGGGATTTTGTCACTGACACCTCTTTGGATAAACGGCGGCAAGATCTGGTGGCAGCAGTTACCACTGTCATGAACACCAAAAAAACCCGGTCGGATCTGGGACTTTTCGGCTCTTCCATGGGGGGAGCGACCTGCATCCACGCCTGGCAGGCCATTGAAGCCGCCGGATTCCCTCCCAAAGGCGCTGTGCTGTGTGCAAGCCCGGTGATCTCGTCCACCATTAAAAAAATACCCACCCAAGCCAATGACGGCCGGCCCGCCCTGCCATTAAGCTTTTTTGCCGAGAACCTGCTGTTTGATCTGACCCCGTCTGCCCCAGCTTTGCACCATGTGTTGATCTTTCACGGGGATGCAGATGAAGTGGTCCCCGTTTCCAACGCCCGTCTGCTTCACCAAACAGCGGGCGACCCCAAAGAACTTGTCATTCACAGCAGCGGCAGTCATCGGATGGATCTGCCGGCGCATCAAAAGGATTTTGAAAAACGGGCCCTGGCCTGGTTTAAACAGATGTTTTACCCTGCCCCATAAGCCGACCATTGCCCGTCATCACCCTGCCAGCGCCCTGCGAAGCATCTCAAGGGCAGCGGCGGCAAACAAATGCTTGTTCTTTTCCCGGCTGCCTGCATCCAGAACAAAGCGCCGGGCCGTGAGCCTGTCCGGACCGGCCACCCCGACACAGACTGTTCCCACAGGTTTATCTGCAGTGCCTCCAGAGGGGCCGGCTATCCCTGTGGTGGCCACGGCCCAGTCCGAGCCCCCGGCCCGCCGGGCACCGGCAGCCATCTGTTTGGCCGTCTCTTCGTGGACAGCACCATGGGCAATGAGAATGTCTTCAGCCACTCCCAGCACCCCGGTCTTAACCGAGTTGGCATAGGTCACCCCGGTGAACAGAAAATAGTCAGAAGACCCGGGCACATCCGTAATCAAATGAGAGATCAGCCCCCCGGTGCAGGATTCGGCCACACTCAGGGTCTGGCCCGCCGCCCGCAGCAATCTGCCCACCTCCTGCTCCAGGGTCAGCCCCTCAAATGAGATTACCCGGTGGTCCAGGCGGTCCGCTACCCAGGTGACGGCTGTCGCCATTTGTTCTTCTGCCACATCTTTGCTTGCCTCTTTTACAGATTTGACCAGTTTGACCTCAATCATGGGAAACACGGCCCTAAAGCCCAAACGAATTTTTGGATACGCCTGTTCAAATCCGGCAACACGCCGGCCCACTTCGGATTCGGCAAGACCGAATACCATAAGCCGCCGGATGCAAAGGGCGTTTCTGCCTCCGGTTTTTTCCACCAGTTCCGGCAGCACCCGGTCCTTGAACATCTTTTTCATCTCAGACGGCACCCCGGGCAGGCAGTAGAACACACAATTGCTGACTGCCAGTTTAAACCCGGGCGCGGTGCCATGGCAGTTTTCAAGCATATCCGCCCCTTTGGGCAGCATGGCCTGTTTTTCATTGTCCGGACCCAGTTCCCAGCCCCTGCGGCGAAAAAACCCCGCCATGGAAGCCAGGGCCTGGGCATGCCGCTCAAGTTCGGTGCCTGCGGCCCGGGCGCAGCCAGCAGCGGTGACATCGTCAGATGTGGGGCCAAGACCGCCGGTGACAATGCACAGCTCGGCCCGGCCGGCAACGGCTTTGACCACCCGGCAGATGTCATCGATGTCATCTCCTACCGCAGACACAGCATGAACGCCAAGGCCCAGCTGCATCAACTGCCGGCACAGCCAGGCGGAATTGGTATCCACAATGTCCCCAAGCAGGACCTCGTCTCCGGTGGACAGGATTTCTAGTGTCATTTACTCTTCCTCAAGGGCGTTAAAAAACATGGCATGGTTGGATGAAAAAAAGGCCGGGTTCTTGCGGAATCTGGATCCGATCCCTAACTCTTTTTTAAACTCTTTATCAATGAATTCCTTGACCCTCCGCCTGTCCCAGCCCAGGGGATGGTCAAAGTTCAGGTATAGGGATAAGTCACCGTGGTAAAATTTCTGGGTGGCAAGGCCCTGGGCATCCTGGCTGAACTCGGGCAGGTTGAACACGGCCAGGTTCAGGTAGTCAATCTCGTCCTGGTGGCTCTTTACGTATTCCAGGGTCTGTCTTGCCCCTGCCTTGTCCTCAAAACGGGTGCCAAAGAGCAGATAGACAAAGGTCAGGATACCGGCGTCTTTGAGATTTCTTAAGGTCCGGGACACCAGATCCAGATCCGTGCCCTTGTTCATCTGGTCCAGCACCTTTTGGTCCCCGGACTCCAGGCCCAGCTTGAGCATCTCACATCCGCTGGCCTTGAGATCCCGGCAAAATTGCGGATCAATGAACTCTTTTTCAAACCGGACAAAGCCATACCACGTGAACGGCACCTGCCTTTTGGACAATGCCTTGAGCAGGGCCGGGGTGATGGCATTGTCTATGAAATGCACCACATCCGGGCCATGATTCCGGGTCATGGTCTGTATATCGTCAATGGTCTTTGCGGCGCGCTGGGCTGAATAGGGTCTGGTCTCGGCCTTTTCCGGGCAGAACCGGCACTTGCTCCAATAACAGCCGATCGAGGCCCGGAAAGGAAGAATCCGGCACGGCGCCAGGTATTCGTGGTTTTCGGCAAACCCGTAATCCGGCACAAAATGCTTGTGATCCGGAGGGGTGCCCCCCAGAAGAGAGACCAAGGGCTGCTCGCCTTCTCCTTGCACAATGAAGTCAATGAGCCCTGAAAAGGGGTTGTCAAACCCGGGCCGCCTGGACCAGGAGGAAATCAGGCCCCCGCCCATGACCAGTTTTTTATCCGGGAATTCTTTGCGTATCCATCCGGCCAGGGCAAAGCTGACCAGGGCCTGGTTAAGATAGCACAGGGAAATGCCGACCCAGGGGCTGTCCCACGCCTGCAGCTGGGGCCTGAGACTGGCTTCAAAAAAAGGATAAAAAGGATTTTGCCGATGCTCTGAGGCGCTTTTCAGCAGTCCCTTTGAATCCACACTGGACAGGTGGGTATCGCTGTAGTCGCTCAAGGTCACCCGGAACCGGGACTGGTCAACGGAAACACTGAGCAGGCGGTTCAAATCATAGACCCGCTGGTGGTAGCGGTCCATATTGCGATACAGCCGGGGATCCTTCAGATCTGAAATGATCTGCTGTCTGTGCTTCAGGGCCCTTGCCGTCCATGAGTCGTCTGCAGTCTCAACAGAACGAATCAGGTATAAAAGCCCATCAACATTGGCATCATACACCTTGCAGTCCATGCCCTGTTCCTTGAGGGCTGCCGAAAGAAGGGCCACGCCTGCCGGGGGTTCACAGGGTTTTGCCACAGGGGGAAATAGTAAGAACATTGATATCTCTACACGGGTTTTAGGTTTAGGGGTATACTTTTTAGGACGCCATCAAATAAATTGTTTCATGATTGAATCAATAAGGTCATCCATATTTTCCAAAGTGACGCCGAGATTCTGGCTCATCTGCTCTGCAAATCTTCGTTTTACGGGGTCATAAACATCTGAGGGCGATGCCATCTGATGCGTCCGGCGTCCGATGCAGTAAAGCATCTGATCATGGTCATCCAGATCCAGAAACTGCCTTATTGTTGAAATCATCTGTTCTTTGTCGCCGGGCAATCTGCCGTCAACTTCTGGAAAAAGATTCAGGATATGATCGCTTTTGACCATACTTTCAATGCCGTCCAGGGATTCCAGAAACACAAGCAGTTCTCTGGCGGTATCCACTTGTCCTGGTTTATCAAAATCCCCGTTTGCATAGTGTTGGCTCAAAGGCGTCCCCTCTGGCAAGGCAAGGGTCCGGATCCTTATGAAATCCGGGTTGATCTGGTTCAGGGCATCTGCTGTCATTCGCGCATTCTCTTGTGATAGCGCCTTTCCCCCGAGTCCAGGCATGTAGTATTCGGACAGTTCAATGCCGGCCCGCCTGACCTTCTGCCCGGCCTTGATCTGGGTCTTTTTGTCTGTTCCCTTTTTGACCGTCTTTAATACCGAATCTGAGGCAGATTCCATGCCGATGTGGATGCGGTTCAACCCGGCCCCTGCAATCTTGGCCAAATTTTCATCACTGATCCTGGCAATTGTGTGGGCCCTTGCATAGGAGGTGATCCGGTCTACAGAGGGAAAGGCCTGCCTGATGTGGTCGAGGATAAGGACCATATCCTCTGGTTTGATGATCAGGCTGTTGCCGTCCTGAATAAAAATGGATTTCATGCCGTTGGCCACAAAGTTTCGTGCTGCATGAAGGGCCTGCAGGTCATCTGAGCCTTGTGTTTTCCGGCGTTTCAGTATTGCATCCACATACCCCCTCACGGTATCAATATCTTTGAGAACATGATCCACCGGGCGTTTGCTGAATTTTGTCCCTTTGTACAAGCCGCAGAACGTGCAAAAGTTCCACGGACAATTTCGGGTAATGCGTATCAAGAGGCTCCTGGCTTCGCTGGGCGGCCTGATCGGCCCCTGTTCAAATCCAGCGTATGGTTCTGCTTGTTTCATTTATTGTCCTTTACCCTCTTTCTTACAGGATCAAACATTTCATGCAGCCCCTTTTCCGGGTAGGGAACAACCCCATGAAAGGGACCCAATGCGTCATTGTGAAATAAACGGGGCAGCCTGTCCTGATCAGGCCCCAGCCCTGACGCCTGGTTAAACGCAATCTCAGCCAAGAGGATTGATTCCCCCATGGCCTGCCACTCTCTGCCGCCAAAGGCGGTACCTGTCATGGCACTGACAGCCTCGCATACGGCATCAATGCCGCCGGACTGGGCAAACATGCACAGTCCCGTACTGTCAAGGGCCGCCATATGAACCTGGGAAGAACGTGACATCTGCATCAGTTGATGTGTTGACCCCTGAGCCCCGCCAACAAAGCCTGCCGTGTGGTCAGCGCCCATGGGGGATGTGGCATAGGTCACCCCCATGCCCGGCATGGCCCGGGGATCATAGCCGGCAATACTCTGCCCTTTGACTGTGGGAACCTGGTCATGATTAAAGTGCGCTGCCACGGCATCTGGACCGTTTCCGATCAGCAGACCCAGTTCAGCTTTTTCAATAATGGATTCCACAGCGGCTATGGCAGCCCTGTGGTCACCAAAATCAATGACACCTGCATCCATGGCAACAGCGATGGCGGTTCCAGTATTCATGGTATCCAGTCCCAGATCATCGCAGAGAAAATCAAGGGCAGCAATGGCATCCAGATCATCAATACAGGTCATGGCGCCCATGGCCCAGATGGTCTCATACTCCAGGGCCGACGTCATTGTTTGGCCGCTGTCGGATTTATAGATATTGGAGCAGTGAATAACGCAGTTGCTGCACCCCTTGTGGGTGGTTTTCCCGCCCCGCTTGCTAATCCTTTTAAACAGGGCATCTCCGTCTATCTTGTCCGCGCCCTCAAACGTTCCCTGGCTGGCATTTTGGGTGGGCAGGGCACCTGATGCATTGGTATTGGCAAGAATGCTCGCTGTTCCAAACTTGGGCAGGACATCCCCACTCCAGCCGTCTCTTCTGATATCAGAGGCAAACTGCTTTGCGATCTGTTTTAACCTGTCAGGATTTGATATTTGAAGCAAGGCGTTGCCCTGGGTTGACACAACAACAGCCTTTAAACCCTTGGCCCCCATCACCGCACCAAGGCCGCCCCTGGCCGCAGATCGGCATGGCCGCCCCTCTGGATCCGTGACTTGGATAGAGGCACTTTTCAGGCCCATTTCCCCGGCCGGTCCGGTGCATGAGACAGCGATTTTCGGTCCATACCGTTCAAACAGCTTTTTTGCCAGTTCATAGTTTTGAAGCCCCTTGTACTGTTTTGCATCCTCAAGGCTTGCATTCCCCTCTGCATTAATGACCAGATTAAAGCGGTTACCTGTCACTGCCTGACCTTCAAAAATCACTGCACGAAATCCCAAACGAGCCAGTGCCACGGCCATAGTACCGCCTGAGTTGGCCTCCTTGATACCGCCTGTCAAAGGGCTTTTTGCGCCAATGGATAGCCGCCCGGTATTGACCATGGGCGTTCCGCATAACAGCCCGGGCGCAAATATCAACAGGTTGTCACGCCCCATAGGATCGCAGTCCGGGGGAACCATCTCGTTTATCAGGGTAGAGGTTAAGCCCCTGCCCCCAAGCATCCTGTATTGTTCAGGCAACAGGTCTGTCTTGACGGTGCCACTGCTCAAATTGACACGTAATAGCCTCATCAATGCGTCCTTATGTGAAGATTCTTTGTAAATGTTTAATCCTGCCCCGAAAAAATCGAGATTGGGTTAAGCCGCATTTTTGGTAACATACAGCCATTTGCCAAAGGCTTTCTTCGTTGGTTATAGTAAATTTCTATGTATTTAAAAAGGTTTCTTTGCCAATCCCCGGTTTCTCAACCACTTCAAAACACAGACAGTGTCAAAAAAATTTTAATTGCCTTGACATTGTCAACCGTTCCTGTATGCTCTTTTCCCATTGCACTACTTTAAAAGTGCTTGAGTTTCTTCCTTAGATGTTTTCCCCGAGAAATCAGTGATTATTCTTTAAGATCGAGACGATTATTTTTTATTTTTATTTAGGAGAATGACCATATGTCAAATGGTATCGTAAAATGGTTTAGCGAGTCAAAAGGTTTTGGATTTATTGAGCATGCTGGTGGTGGCAAAGATGTGTTTGTCCATCATTCAGGCATCAATGCAACTGGTTTTAAAACTCTCAATGAAGGTGATCAAGTATCATTCGACATTGAACAGGGTCTCAAAGGACCGGCAGCTGCAAATGTGACCGTGATTTAAAACACCATTTTATCTGTGTGACATTTCGCCCCTGAGTAAATCCATACTCAGGGGTTTTTTGTTTTCGACTATTCTCAGTTCGTGATTTTGGGCCGGCCATGGCCGGAATGATTTTAATGTCTGACCTAAAAATGATGAAAAACCATCAAGATTATCGCAGACGGCCAACTTGGCCAAGCGAACCATTTTAATCTGGATTATCAGTCAGGACTTTGAGTCCTTGCCATCCAGCACCTCTCGTATTTTGGCCCCAAGCTGCTGTCTGGAAAACGGTTTCTGAATAAAGTTCACGCCTTCATATAAAATGCCATGGTGGGCAATGACGTTGGCAGTGTATCCGGACATGAACAATTGTTTAAAATTCGGATAAATGGATAAGATGTTTTTGGCCAGATCTCGTCCGTTCATTTCAGGCATCACCACATCTGTCAGCAGGAGATGGATATCGCCGGCATGCTCATGTGACAGGCGAATGGCCTCTTTCGGTGTTTGGGCCGAAATCACATGATACCCGAGCCTTTCAAGCATCTGTGCTGTCATTTTTAAAATGGCAATGTCGTCTTCAACCAGCAGAATGGTCTCATCTCCCGGCTCGGTGGTAGGGGGATTCTCCTTCTCCGCTATGGTTTTTGCATTGGACCGGTATCTTGGAAGATATATTTTAAATGTCGTTCCCTGGCCCGGCTCACTGTACACGTTTATAAACCCCTTGTTTTGCTTGACCACGCCGTATACCGTGGCCAGCCCCAGACCAGTGCCCTTGCCCGATGCCTTGGTTGTGAAAAACGGTTCAAAGATGTTGTCCAGGGTCTCGGGGGCCATGCCGTAGCCATCATCGCTGACAGCCAGAAGTACGTATTTACCAGGAGTAAATCCAGGATGATCCCTGCAATAGGCCTCGTCGAACGCGGCATTGCCCGTTTCGATGGTAATCTTGCCCACACTTGCAATGGCATCCCGGGCATTGACGCATAAATTGGCCAGGATCTGGTCGGTTTGACCGGGATCCACCTTCACCGGCCACAGGTCCTGGCCCGGCAGCCAGATCAGATCGATATCCTCTCCAATGAGGCGATGCAACATACGGGTAATACTCTCTACTGCCCTGTTGAGATTGAGAACCTTGGGAGAGACCGTCTGTTTGCGGGCAAACGCCAGAAGCTGGCGCGTCAGGTCGGCAGAACGGTCACCTGCTCTTTTGATTTCCTTGAGTCCTTCATAGATTGGTTGGGAGGGATCCACGTCCTCCATTGCCATGTCTGCATGCCCGATGATCACGTTGAGCATGTTGTTAAAATCATGGGCCACACCTCCTGCCAACCGCCCAACGGCCTCCATCTTCTGGGCTTGGCGCAGCTGCCCCTCAAGCCGGGCCTTTTCCTTTTCGTTTTGCTTTCGATGCGTCACATCGGCAGAGACAACCGTTATATAGTCGACATTGTTGCTGTCATCAAAAACCGGAATGAGCGAAGATTCCAGCCACACTTCATTTCCTTGAAAATCATTGGCCGCCGCTTCCATGGAAATTGTTTCACCTGTATCCATGACCATTTTCAGCTTTTTTTTCATATCATGTTGAAACGCCTCCGGAAAAAAAGAAAACGGATATGGCCTGCCGTAAACCGCCAGATCGTGATCAAGCTTGAGCATCTTAAACCCGCTGGCACTCATGTATTGAAGATTAAAGTCACGATCAACGATCTTATGACAGACAGGAGAGTGGTCCAGCAGTGCTTGATTTCGTCTCTCTAAAAACAATATATGATCTTGGGCCTGCTTGCGATCGGTTATGTCCTGAAAGGATCCGGCAAGCCGGAATACTTTTCCATTCTCATCGTATTGCGGTTGTCCCCTGGAAACGCAATGCCTTATTTCACCATCAGGCCGAATCGCTTTCAACTCAATTTCATAGGGTCTTCCTTGATCAATGCAGCTCTCAACAGCATCCTTCAACCGCTGTATGTCTCCTGGCGCATAGAAGTCTGCCTGAGCTGCCAGAGATGGGGCACCTGCTGCAGGATTTCGCCCGAATATCCGAAACAACTCTTCCGACCATTGTGCTCGGTCATGCTGAACATCCCATTCCCAACTGCCGATACTGGCCATGGATTCGGTACGCTTGAGCATCTCATGGCTTTTCTGCAGCACATCTTCAGCCTGCTTGCGATCGGTTATGTCCAGGGCGGTAAAGGTGACCCCTTTTGAATAATTCTGCAGGTCCACTGGCGTAGAGCTGAGAAGCACATCCATAATGGTGCCGTCTTTTTTCTGCCACCGGGTTTCCACAGTGCCTGTGGCTTGATCCGCTATCTGGGCATATTTTTTCCGGCCCACAAATTCAAAGTCTTGATCACTGGGGTACAGCATCCGAGCGCTTTGGCCAAGAAGCTCTGATTCATCATATCCTGTCATTTTGCACAGGTGGTCGTTGACTTTACTCAACACCCGGTTGACAACCGACCCAATACCGACAGGTGCGGTCCTGAAGATACTGCTGATCTGATTTTCACGTTCCCGCAAAGCCTTCATGGCCTGGGTGGTCTCAATCATTGAGCCGATGAGTTCGGCTGTGGTGTTGAGGCGTCTTTTGGCCATCTCAATGATATAGGCCGGGCGGGAATCATAAGCATGGGCCTCGTAAACAAGATCATCGCAGTTGAGATGATAAGTATTACCCAGCATCTTGATTTTTTCAGGATCTTTCGGCGGATCTCCGTACCCGAAGTTGATGGCACCAATAACATTTCCATTGGCAAAAATGGGAACACCATACATTCGAATGCCCCCATTGCACTGGATGTCAACCGCCTCACGTTTGGCAATCGCCTCTTTAGAACAAAAGGTCCAGCAAGACTCATGGCACAACCATCGGCCGGATTTCAGCGCTTCAACATTGTCCGGGGTATGGCAAAGCTTACGCGAGGCACCATCCATCATTCGACACCAGCCCGAAGCAAAAATTCCAAAGGCATAGTCTCCATTTATCTCGTAGATCGCGGATGAAGTTCCGAGCAATTCCAGATAGTCGTTGGCAAAATTTTTCAGATTTTCATACCCTATGGATTTCAGGATAATGCCATTATGATTCAATTCGGTCAGGTCACCATATCCCTGGTCGTAATTGGGTTTATGGGCTTCGATGTTTGAAATCGATTTTTTGGACAGCATCCATTGAATTCGTTTCAACTCTCTTTCGGTTCGTTTGCGTTCGGTAATGTCATTAACAACGCCCATGGTGCCAATAAATTCACCACTTTGTTTATCAAAACGCGGCCCTGCTCCGATCAACACTGGTAATTTATGGCCATTCTTGTGGCGCAGCGTAATTTCATACCGGTCAATATGTCCTTGAGCCCGCCTGGCGACTACTTGCTGTGCAATGGTCTGCTGTTCGGCCGATATCATATCCAGCCAGCATTTTCCGATGATTTGATCAGGCCGGTATCCAAGTATTTCTGCCAAACGTTGATTAACGAATATGACAGTCTCTTGGGTATCTGTCAGAACAAGGCCTTCGGTCATGTGCGTCATTATTTCTTCTGATAACAAGGTCGCCTGGTGCAGTTTTTGTTTAAGCTGCAACGCGTCTTTTTCCAGTTCCTGAACCCGTCGTTTCAATTCTTCATAGGTGGGGTTGGCTTTCATTTTCATACAGAACCTCGTTTCAATGTCTCAATAGACACAAATACCCAGCCCATAGTTTTCTTGTTTTGGCCAATTGCTTTTTGATCCTTTAGACATCCAATTGTGATTGAGTTATTCATAAAAAAATACCTTAATCCTAAAAATGGTTCCTTGGGGTCAGCAAATTCTCCATAGGAAATATCGTCAGAATATTTTTCCTATGGACTTTGTCCATGCTATACAAATCAAAAAACAAAAGCAATTATTCCAAAAAAATGAGTAAATCGAAACACCGCAACAATGGGTTTAAAAAACTTCTTTTCATGGTGGCAAGGCAGAGGTAAACCGCCTCACGCCCCATTAGCGCCTGAATATTTTTGTTTCTCTTTACAGAAACATTTGTCTTGACAAGTCCCGGAGAATCCTTTATTTTTCATGGTATTGTAACCTGAATGACAAAGAAAGATTCATGAAACATCAGACACACGGCAGCACCAGCATGATACAAGCATGGCCCTGGTGGCCCCGGGCCACATGGCCGTTGCTGCTGCAGTGCCGATCTGGATAGACCCAAGGGTACTGAATTGATATGCTGCAGCAGCCGCACCTTTGGTCCCTGCAGTGGTTAAGGGCTGCATCACCCATGCACGCCTTTTTTTATTGATGAAACAAGACTTTAGGAACTTTCCATGATATTAGATCAAACCCCGGATCAGCAACGCTTTACAGATCTTGCCGGATCAGCCACGGTGATCCCCTTGGCCACCCGGATTTTGGCGGACACAGACACCCCGGTCTCTATCCTGAACAAATGCTACAACGCCGACAAAGAGTGCTTTTTACTGGAAAGTGTCGAAGGCGGCGAACGCTGGGCCAGGTATAGTTTTTTCGGGGTCTCGGCCTTTGGCCACATCAAGGTCTTCCAAAACCAGGTGACCCTGACCACCCGGCAGACCGACCAGACCTTTGACCACAAGGGCGATCCCCTTGGGGTCATGCGGGACATCCTCGGGCAGTTCATTCCTGCGGATATCCCGGACCTGCCAAGATTCTGGAGCGGGGTCACCGGTTATTTTTCCTATGAAATGGTCTCTTTTTTTGAAAATATTCCAGTCTGTCTGCCCAAGGAAACCCCATACGGTCACTTCATCATCCCCGAGCAAATGGTGATCTTTGACAACGTGAACCAGACCATGACCTGCCTGCAGATCTGCTATCTTTCCAAAGGCGGCGATCCAGGCAACGCCTATGAAGAGGGAATAAAAAAACTCAACAAACTGGTGGAGATTGTCCGTCAGCCCCATACAGAACCTGCCGGGCAACCTTGCGCCCCCGCAGTCCTGGCCGCTTTGACCCCGGCACAGGAGTATATGGACGGTGTTAAAAAGATAAAACACCATATCCTGGAAGGTGACATCTTTCAGGCGGTTTATTCCCAGCCCTTTTCCTGTGAGACTGATGTGGATCCTGTGCTGATCTACCGGGCCCAGCGGTATATCAACCCCTCTCCCTATATGTTTTTCATGAACTTCAAAGACCGGGTGATCGCAGGGTCCTCTCCGGAAACCATGGTCCGCCTTGAAAATGGGGTGGCCACCTTAAGGCCCATTGCCGGAACCCGTCCCCGGGGAAGCAGTCAGCAAGAGGACCGGCAGCTGGCTGATGACCTGCTCAACGATGAAAAAGAGCGGGCCGAGCATGTGATGCTCATCGATCTTGGACGAAACGATCTGGGCCGGGTGGCCCAGGCCGGAACGGTCCAGGTCACCGACACCATGGTCATTGAGCGGTACTCCCATGTCATGCACCTGGTCTCCAACATCACCTGTGACCTGAAAGATGATCGCGACGCCTTTGACCTGTTTCGGGCCACCTTTCCGGCCGGCACCCTGTCCGGGGCTCCGAAAATCCGGGCCATGGAAATCATCGGAGAGCTGGAAAACCAGCCCAGGGGCATCTACGGCGGGGCTGCCGGATATATTTCCTTTACGGGAAACATGGATTTTGCCATAACCATACGCACGGCAGTCATGGAGAACGGAACACTCACCGTCCAGACCGGCGCCGGTGTCGTCCATGATTCAGACCCGACAACAGAACATCAAGAGTGCATCAACAAGGCCAAAAGCGTTGAAATGGCCCTGGAACTGGCCCTGGCCCAGAATAAGGGAGGCAGATAAATGAAGGTTGCCATCATTGACAACTATGACTCTTTTACCTTTAACCTGGTGCACTATGTCCTGCACACAGGGGTGGAGACACAGGTATTCCGCAACGACAAGATCACTGTGGAGCAACTGGAAGACATGGCACCCGGGGCCATTATCATCTCGCCGGGGCCGGGGCGTCCCGAAGATGCCGGGATTTCCCTGGAACTTGTGAAACAGCTGTCGGGAAAACTTCCCATCCTGGGCGTCTGTCTGGGGCACCAGACCATTGCCCAGAGCTTCGGGGGCACCATCATCCATGCCAGATCCATCATGCACGGAAAGACCAGCGTGGTAGAAGCCGACGGAAAACATATCTATTCGGGAATCAAAAAACCCTTTACGGTCATGCGCTACCACTCCCTGGCGGTCCAGGAGTCGGACCTGCCCGACTGCCTGGCCGTGACGGCCCGGACCCAGGACGGAGAAATCATGGGGCTGCGCCACCGGGACCACCCCACACAGGGGGTTCAGTTTCACCCGGAATCCTTCATGACCACCGTGGGCAAACGCTTGATCCGAAACTTCATCAAAGGAGCCTGATATGAGCTTTACCACCCATTTGAACACCATTATCACCGGCCAGAACCTGGATGAGGAGCGCATGGCTGACATGCTCACCCACATCTTTTCCGGCACCATCACCGAGTCCCAGATCGGGGCGTTCATGGCGGCCCTGGCCACCAAGGGAGAAACCTTTGAAGAGCTGGCAGGGGCTGCCCGGGCCATGCGGCGCAAGGCTGTCCGGATCCAGGCCAATGCCAAAAAGGTCATAGATACCTGCGGCACAGGCGGGGATTCTTCCGGCTCGTTCAATATTTCCACCACCACCGCCTTTGTGGTGGCCGGTGCCGGCATCACCGTGGCCAAGCACGGCAACCGCAGCATTTCCAGCAAATGCGGGTCTGCCGATGTGCTTGAGGTGCTGGGGGTCAAGCTGGACACGGATCCGGAAATCGTAGAAGAGGCCGTCAACGAAATCGGTATCGGCTTCATGTTCGCCCCCATGTACCACGGCTCCATGAAATACGCCATGAAGGCCAGGTCCGAATGCGGGATCCGCAGCATATTCAACATGCTTGGCCCTCTGACCAACCCGGCCTCAGCCTCCTGCCAGATCCTGGGGGTCTTTGCCCCCGAGCTGACAGAGATGTTTGCACAGGCATTAAAGCTTCTCGGGGTTGAAAAGGCATTTGTGGTCCACGGCCACGACGGCATGGACGAGATGACCACCACCGATCTGACCCGGGTGACCGAACTTTGCGACGGTATGATCAAGACCTATGATGTGGATCCCCTCTCCTATTTCGAGGACTATGCCCAGCCTTCAGATCTTCTGGGCGGGGATGCCAATGAAAATGCCGCCATCACCCGGGCGGTGCTCAAGGGCGAAACCGGCCCCAAACAGGACATTGTCCTGCTCAACGCCGGTGCCGGCCTTGTGGCTGCAGACGCTGCCCCGACAATTGAAAAGGGCATTGCACTGGCCCGGGACGCCATTGAATCCGGCAGGGCCATGGAAAAACTAGAGGCCCTGGCAGACTATACCCAGGAAAACGGATAGGGGCAGCATCATGCAAGGATTTTTAAAAACCATATTTGAGATCAAGACCGAACAGATCAAGGCAGCCATTCGGGCCATTCCCCTGGCAGACTTAAGGCGGGAGGCCGAAGCCATGCCCGCACCGGCCTCATTTAAAGCGGCCATGGCCCACAGCACCAAGGCAGATCCCGGTATTATCGCCGAAATCAAAAAAGCCTCCCCCTCTAAAGGAGATATCCGCCCGGACATTGATCCGGCAACCTACGCCCAAGCCTATACAAAAGGCAAGGCAAGGGCCATTTCAGTTCTGACAGAGACAGAGTTTTTCAAGGGCAGCCTGACGGATCTAGACGCCGCCTGTGCCAATACAGATCTGCCGGTCTTAAGAAAAGACTTTATCTTCACCGAATACCAGATATACGAAGCCTGCCGGACCGGGGCCTCTGCCGTTCTGCTCATCACCACCATGCTCTCGGCCGCCCAGCAGGCGGAACTCACCGCCCTGACCCGGGAGCTGGCCATGGAACCGCTGGTGGAGATCAACTCGGAATGGGAGTTTGAACAGGCGTATAAAAGCTTTGCCCAGGTGGTGGCAATTAACAACCGGAACCTGTCCACCCTGAAAACAGACCCCTTTGTGGCCAAACAGGTGGTCAAAATATTTCCCGAGGATATTATCCCTGTCGAGGCCTCGGGCATATCCTCCCGGGCCGGTATTGAAGCAGGCCTTGACACGGGCATCCATAATTTTCTGGTAGGAGAAAGCATTGTCAGGGCAGAGGATCCTGCCGCCTTTATACGAAAGCTGTGTGCAAAAGAGGCAGAAGAGCCATCCTTGAAAGACACCTTATGAGCCGGCAAATAGACCCTAAAAAATACCGGTTCAAGACCGGGGCCCCTCCCCTGGTCAAGATCTGCGGCCTCACCCGGGTTGACAATGCCTTGGCTGTGGCCGGGGCCGGGGCCGACCTCATCGGCCTGGTCTTTTTTCCGAAAAGCCCGCGAAACGTATCTTTGTCCAAAGCCCGTGAGATCTGCCAGGCCCTGCCCCCCCATATCGCCTGCTGCGGTGTCTTTGTGAATGCGGATTACGATACGGTCATGGCCACTGCAGAATCCTGCGGTCTTGCCGCAGTACAGCTCCACGGTACGGAATCACCAAAAACAGCTGAATACCTGTCAAAGCAGGGCCTTATCGTGATTAAAGCCTTTTTCGCCACCCGAAACCCCAGGCTTGACACAGTAGAAGACTATCCTTTCATTGACTATTACCTGGCCGAGTACGGCAAAGGCACCCTGCCCGGGGGAAATGCCGAAGTCTGGGACTACGGCATGGTCAAAGGATCCTGCAAAACCGTTCCCCTGGTGCTGGCCGGCGGGCTGTCCCCGGAAAATATCGCCACGGCCGTGGCCCTTGCCGAACCAGCCATGGTGGATGCCTCCTCTTGCCTGGAATCCGCCCCGGGAATCAAGGATATAAACAAAGTCACAGCCTTTATCAAAAATGCCGGAACCGGATAAGGGGGCCTGACAGGTGGCATGGGCCTAGGGGCTTACCGGACCAAAATATTGGTGCCCGGATAGATTTTATCCCCGGGAGACAATTTGTTGAGCTTTTGAATGGCCGTCACTGTGGTCTCATACTTTTGGGAGATGGACCAGAGGGTCTCCCCCTTTTTCACCGTATGAAACATAGAGGCTTTTGGGGTTTGCTGAACCGGTTTTGTTTTCACAGGAGCCTTTTGGGCCGGTTTTGACACAGATTTTGTCTTTGTGGCCACAGAAGCGGATCGGACAGAAGCCTGCTTCAGCTGGATAATACGTTTCTCAGCACTTGCAATCCGTTTTATAAGGGCATCCATTTTCAGGGTCATGGCGGTCTCAAGCCGGTCCACACGCTGCCCCAGCTCTGCCACGCCCGTGGTCTTGCTCAAGGATTCGCCAGCTTGTGTTGTCCGGCCGGACGCTGCCAGACGGGCCAGGGACACCTCCAGTTCGGCCACCCGCTTTTCAATGGCCGCATCCACACCCGTGCCCGGGGGTGTCTGGTTCAGGACCACAGGTTTTTTCTCAGGCCCGCCACTGTCCCAGAAAAAGACGAAAAACACCACCACTGTTGCCACCAATGCGCCCACAATGATCAGGGTGAATTCATTTTTTTTCAAAACAGAGACATCCATGGCATCTGGAGAGGTGTCCTTGCTTTTCTGGTTGGTATTTTTTCCGGTAGTGGGAATCTTTGACTGGGGTTTGGCCTTGGGTTTCATGCCGGCAGCTCCTGTAAAAGTATTGTTCCTGGTTATTCATATCATCTGGGTATGATTTTTCAACCCATAACCTGTCTGGCCGGAGGCAAAACCATTGAATCCCTTTGTCTTAGTATGGTATGGTTTTGGGATAAACAGACCTGAAAACAGGACGGTTCTATATGAGAATAACACAAGTGGGTACACTCCTGGCGTTGACTGCTGTGTGCGGTCTGATTTTTGCCGGAACCTGCTCGGCCCAGGACACCTTTACCAACAAGCTTGGCATGCGGTTTGTAAGAATCCCTGCGGGCAGTTTTATCATGGGAAGCCCGGACTCGGAACGGGGGCGGCAGTGGAACGAATCCCAACACCGGGTCATTATCAGCAACAGCTTTTACATGGGGGAAACCGAGGTCACCCAGGGACAGTGGAATCGCCTGGTCTCCCCCAACCCCTCTGCATTCAAACTGGGCAAAACCTATCCTGTGGACAGTGTTTCCTGGGATGAGGCCATGGCATTCATCGACTTTCTGAACAAGTGGGAAGGAACAACAAAGTACAGGCTGCCCACTGAAGCCGAGTGGGAGTATGCCTGCCGGGCCGGCAGTACAACCGCCTTTGCCAACGGCCCCATTACCACATTTTCCTGCAAGGATCCGGAACCGGCCCTGATCAACACGGCCTGGTATTGCTACAACTCAGGTCTGACCGGGCCGGCAAGGGATTTCAAGCCCCACCCGGTAAAACGGCTCAAACCCAACAAATGGGGGCTTTACGACATGCACGGCAACGTCCAGGAGTGGGTCCTTGACCGCTGCAAATGGCGAAGCCTGCTCCGGGCCAAGGTAGGCGTGGTCACATCCACATATAAAGACGGTATAAAAGATCCTGTGGAAACCAAGGGAGACCACCGGATCATCCGGGGCGGGGGCTGGTACCAGAACAGCAAATATCAACGGGCCGCATACCGCTCCTACTACAAGCCCATGGCCCGAAGGAACAGTTTAGGCTTCAGACTGGTCCGCATGCCCTGACTTTTGCCGAAAGCGTCGCCATAAAAAAAAACCGGCTCCCAGCAACAGGACATCCCGGATCATCAGCCGGACGGCCGCCTGTTTCAGCCCGTCTGCTGGCCCGGCATCAAAGGAAAAACAGCCGCAGTCAAACTCATGCCCCCGAAAAAGGTTAAATCCGATGATCAATACAAAGCTGAGCAGCATCAGATTGATCACGGCAAGCCCGGCCTCTTTGGACAGCATGCCAAAGCCCCCGGAAATAAGGCATATACCAGATAAAATTTCGATAAAAGGCACCCACAGGGCCAGAAGATTGATCAAAGAACCGGGAAATATCCCATACCCATAGAGGATGCGGGCAAAATCAGCCGGGAAGGCCATCTTATGCAAAGAGGCATAAATAAATGTCCCGCCCAGAACCAGGCGCAAAAGCCAGTCCAGCAAAAAATCCCGGCCGGTATTCATTTGCTGTCTGTCAAACAATCCTCGTGGCTTTTCGATATCAGCCTTCATCTTTTTCCACCTGAAACCCCATCTCAGACCATTCGTCAAATCCGCCGCTGTATACCATCACATTTTTCACCCCCATGACCACAAGTTTTCTTGCAAAGGTGTGGCTGTCCTGGCATGCCACCCCTGAGCAGTATACCACCACGGGCAGCTCCCTTGCCAGGGCCTGCCCCAGGGAGGTGAGATTTTCGTTGAACCCATGAAGGGGAAAAGACAGGGCCCCGGGCAGATGACCCTGGGCATAGCTCATTTCCGGCCTGGCATCGATGAGCAGCAGCTTGCCCGATGCCACCATGCGCCTCAGCCTCAGGGGGTTGTTAAGTTCCGGGGCCCGGGCCTCACCGAATTTGCCTGGATCCGCCATGACCACACCGGCCTTGGGATCCCACTGCCCTTTCAAGGGAATACCCTCGGACGACAAGGCATTTACCCCCAGGGCCAGGGCAAAAGACAACACCAGAATCAGCACAACGCCTTTGATATGACTGTATGGCATTATACCCTCGCGCGAATCCGCTTGAAAAGCAAAAGCCGCTTGCGAACCACCAATAGGGCCAGCCATCTTTCCATGAGCCTGGCAATTTGCTCTTGCTCGGGGGACCAAACCGGTTCTTCACATTCAACGTCCCTGTTAAGGGCAGCCAAAGAAGCGGCAATGGCCTGCCCTGAATCTGCCGGTGGTTCGCCATGTCTATCGTTGCTCTGCCGCTTTAAAAGGGTCAGTTCCAGCCGCTTTACTGCAGCCCGAACCTCGGCCCCTTCCGCCAGAGCATCATCCTCCAGGGACCTGTACATGGCCAGGGCATCTTGAATATATCCTTGTGTTTCGTATAGCCTGGCCAGTTCAACACTGGCAAATTTCCGGGTCATGGCTGCACGTCCTTTCGTGTGGTCTTGTCTTTGAATATAAGTTCATCAGGTTCGGCCATCTCGTGTTCATGCTTGGCCAGATGCTTGATGTATTCGATATCATGCTTCAGACTCTTGATCTCTTTTTCAATCTTTTGGTTCTGTTCGGCCTCAAATTTAACCCTGGCCTTGACCTGATGCTCTTTTTCCCTTAAGGCCCGGTAATCCATGACCCCGTCTGTTGAAAAGACGATCATGCCCAAAAGCCCCAGGATGAGCAGAATGCCTAAATAAAATCCAAGTTTTTCAATTCCGGTCATGATGATCGGCCAGTATTTGTCTTAAAAGGGTCATTTCCGGCCTGGCCACCAGCATGGCTGTGATCAGAAAACTGACCCCGCCAAGGCCGATTACAGCCAGGAGCACACCTGTCCGGGCCGTAAAAGATTCCGCCAACGGCATTAAACCATCAGCAGCCCACCGGACCAGGCAGGCCATTATACCAGAGACCAAAAGGGCCCGGCAAGCAGAAACCAATACCCTTTTGATGGACACCCCCAAGCCGGACAGGCCCCCGAGTACCAAAAATCCCCCCAAAGATCCCAGGGCAAGTGCAAGGGCCAGCCCGGATACCCCAAGCGCCTCGTTCAAAAAAAAGGCCGCCACAACATGGACCAGGATGCTGGCACCACTGGCCACCACTGGCAGCCGGAACTGAGATGCGGCAAAATGGCGGATGACCAGCAGCCGGGTGCCGGCCATGGCCCAAAGGCCTGGAACCATAAAAAAAAGGCAATTTGCCGTCTGATCCACGGCAGCGGTGTCAAAGGCGCCCCGGCCGAAAAGCAGAGCGACAATATGCCGGTCCAGGGCCATGATCCCGGCCATGGCGCCCATGGTTAAAAACAGGACAACCTGGATACCCTTGTCTATTTCAGACACCGTGCCCCCCTGCCCTGCTGCTGCCCTGGACAGGGCCGGCAAAAAAACAGTGGCGGCCGAGGACACCAGAAGGGCCATGGGAAATTGGACCAGGCGCTCGGCATAGTAAAGATGGGAAATGCTTCCTTGGGCCAGGGTTGAGGCAAAAAGCGCCGATACCAACAGGTTGATCTGAAAGGCAGAGGCCCCGAGCATACAGGGAAAAAAGCGCCGTGCCGCCCGGATTGCACCGGGATGACAAAAATGAAAGGACCTGGGTCGTCCCATGCCGCCGCGGTAAAGGACAGGCACCTGGAAAAGCACCTGTAACACCCCGCCCAGGGTCACGCCCATGCCCAGGGTCAGCACCCTGGGCTCCGGCGTTAAAAGCCAGACCGATGCAATGATCCCGATGTTCAGTAAAATAGGAGTGGCCGCAGCCCCCTTGAACCGGCCCTGGGCATTGAGAAATCCCATGCACAGGGCCAAAAAAAGAATCACGGACAGATAGGGCAGCATCAATCTTAGCAATACGGCGGTCAAGGTGTGGGAATAGCTTTCCCGGGCAAAGCCCGGGGCCAGAAAATCCACCAGAAACGGGGCCGCATAAATCCCAAAGGCAACCCCAATGGCGGACATTGCCGACAGCATCACCAGGGCAGACCAAAACATGGCAACAGCCTCATCCCGTCTTCCCCGGGCCAGGTACCTGGAAAAAACCGGTACAAGAGAGAGGCTTAAGGTACCGTCAGAGAACAGTTTACGAATCAGATCAAAGGGCCTGAAGGCAAGAAAAAACGCGTCGGACAGGAGGCTTATGCCGAAAACCGCTGCAATCACCGCATCCCGGACCACGCCCAAGACCCGGCTGACCAGGGTCAGCCCACTGATTGATGCGGCATGCCCAAAAAGGGTCGTCACAAGGTTTTCCTTGACATAATCAAAACTTCGGTGTAATTTTTCAAATTTGAAATATGATCTAATTTTAACATTTAATTCATTTATCTGAAGGAGCTAGACCAAGTTGGCTAATCATAAATCAGCAAAGAAACGTGCCAAACAGAGCCAGGTTAGACGGATGAGAAACAAATCCGTTAAAACCACCCTTAAAACCCTTGAAAAAAAGATGCGCGCAGCCAAAGCAGCCGGAGAGGATGCCCAGGAGCTGATGAAACAGACCCAGTCTGCCGTTCACAAGGCTGCCCAAAAAGGGATTATTCACAAGAAAACCGCCTCCAGAAAAATTTCAAGACTGTCCAAGCTCGTCAGCGCCTAAGGCAGCTGCCTTTTGCATTAGCACAGCCGGTCACACCATATTTGAGGACAGGTATTTAGGGAAAACACCCCCCTGCATACCTGTCCTTTTTGTGTTAAAAATTACTCGTCATCCGGCTGACCAGGCGCTCTGCCATCCGGGTGGCAATGGCGGCGACGGCCGCGTTCTTATTGGCGTCATCATCCACCGTGCTGGCAGAGGTCTCATAGTTTTCCGTGGCCTTAAAGGCCTTTACGGACCACAGGATCTTCTGGTCAGCATCGAGAATTTTCACATCCACCACTGCAGTCACCTGTCGCTCATCCACCGTCTCAGTCGAGGTTCTGGACAGGGTGGCGTAGGTAATGCCTGTGATGGTGCCGACAATGGTCCGGGCGGCCCCGTCTGCCACGACAGTATCTGTCTTGGCCTGAATCTCCCGGACCAGTTCATTGGTAAAGCGCACTCCGGCGCTGGTTTCGGATGACCTGTTTTCAAATACATCCACGGCCACCCGTGTGATATCCGTGTTCAAATAGCCCCCGCCGGCCAGCTTATAGCCGCACCCGACGACCGAAAACATCAGACACAGGGCAAGTATGATGATCTGTTTCATGTTTACACCACTATATTGACCAGGGTTTGTTTTTTACGGATAACGATCACCTTTTTCACCGGTTTGTCCTGGACATGCCTCTGGACATTGACATCGGCCAGGGCCATCTCCTTGATCGTTTCTTCCGCAGCATCGGTGCTGGTGGTGAATTTGGCCCGAAGCTTACCGTTGACCTGGACCACCACCAGCACATCATCGGTTTTCAGAGAGTCTTCCCTGTACACCGGCCAGGAGCGCTCCAGAACAGACCCCCCATGCCCCATGCGCTCAAACAATTCCTCACAAAAATGGGGAACAATGGGGCTGAGGAGAAGCAAAACATTTTCAAGGCTGAACCACAGCACCGATCTCATCTGGTCATCGGCATTGTCCATATCCTCGGCATACATGGCATTGACCAGCTCCATCACCGCTGAAATGGCCGTATTAAAATGAAAGCTCTTGTCAATGTCCTCTGTCACCTTCTGGATGGTCTGGTTGGCCTTGATATAAAGGGCTTTGGCCCTGGCCGACCCAAGCCCTGCTGCAGCCCCGGTATAAGGCTCACCTCCCTTGAGGGTCTCGATGCAGGACAGGGCCAGGCGCCAGACCCGGTTCACAAAGCGATTGGCACCCTCTACCCCGTCTTCACTCCACTCAAGATCCCGTTCCGGCGGCGCTGCAAAAAGACAGAACAACCGAGTCACATCAGCCCCGTATCTTTCCAGCAATTGGTTGGGATCCACTACATTTTTCTTGGATTTAGACATCTTGATGACCCGACCCACGTCCACATCCTTGCCGCAGAGGGTACAGCCAAGACCGTCACCCCTCTTTTCAGCCTGCTCGGGAAAAAGATATCCGTGTTCCGGACAGGTCATTGTCTCTTTACAGACCATGCCCTGGGTCAAAAGCCGGGTAAAAGGCTCTTTGAAATCGATAAATCCCAGGGTATTCAAGACCCGCATGAAATAGCGGGAATACAGCAGGTGAAGCACGGCATGCTCCACACCACCAATGTACTGATCCACAGGCGCCCAGTACTTCACCGCCTCAGGATCGAACATGCCCTTGTCGTACCGGGGAGAGCAATACCGCAAATAATACCAGGAGGACTCCACAAAGGTGTCCATGGTGTCGGTGTCCCGCCGGGCATCCTTTCGCCCGCAGGAGGGACAGGTGGCACGGGTAAAATAGTCCAGGGCAGGCAGAGGAGAGCCCCCCTTTTCCAGGAGATTGGCATCTTCAGGCAGGGTAATGGGCAGATCCGACTCCGGCACAGGCACCACCCCGCAGGAGGGGCAGTGGATCACGGGAATGGGCGTGCCCCAGTAGCGCTGGCGGGAGATGCCCCAGTCTCGAAGACGATAGGACACAGCCTTTTTGCCGTGGCCGGCACTGTCCAGCCACTCTGTCATGGTCTCCAGGGCGTTTTGGCTGTCCATACCGTTGAACTGCCCGGAGTTGACCATGATGCCTCTGCCGGAATAGGCTTCAGTCATGGTGGCCGTATCCAGTGCCTCGTCCTCGGGCTGAACCACCACCCGGATTTCAAGGCCGTATTTTCTGGCAAAGTCAAAATCCCGCTGGTCACCGGCTGGCACAGACATAATGGCACCGGTGCCATACCCCATGAGAACGAAGTTGGCCGTATAAATGGGTATCTTTTCCCCGGTGGCCGGATTGATGCAGTGGGCCCCGATAAATACCCCTTCCTTTTCATACTTCTCAACGCCATCCGCAGACCGTTCCTGCTTGGACACCTTATCCACAAAGGCATCCACTGCAGCCTCCTGATCTGTCCTTCTGGACAACCGCTCCACCAAGGGGTGTTCCGGAGCAAGACACATGAAGGTGGCACCAAAGATGGTATCTGGACGGGTGGTGAATACGTCAAGCGCCTCATTTGAACCGTCAACCTTAAATGTCAGTTCAGCACCGATGCTCTTTCCGATCCAGTTTTTCTGCATCACCGTAACCTTGTCCGGCCACCCGGGAAGTGCATCACAGTGAACCAGCAGGTCTTCGGCATAGTCGGTTATCTTGAAAAACCACTGCCAGAGTTTTTTCTGCTGAACCGCCTGGGAGCACCGCCAGCACAGGCCCTGCTCCACCTGTTCATTGGCCAGGACCGTCTGGCATTTTTCACACCAGTTGACAAAAGACTCCTTGCGGTAAGCCATGCCTTTTTCCAGCATCTTCAAAAACAGCCATTGCTCCCATTTATAATACTCTGGCCGGCAGGTGGCGATCTCCCGGTCCCAGTCATAGGAGAATCCCATCTTCTTGAGCTGGGTCCGCATGGCGCTGATGTTGTCATAGGTCCAGGCGGCCGGATGGGTATTGTTGTCAATGGCCGCGTTTTCGGCGGGCATACCAAAGGCATCCCATCCCATGGGATGGATGACGTTGAACCCCTTCATCCGTTTATATCGGACCACCACATCGCCGATGGTGTAGTTGCGCACATGACCGATATGAATTTTTCCCGAAGGATAGGGAAACATTTCAAGCAGATAGTATTTTTCCTTGGATGGATCTTCTGTGACCCTAAAAAGGTTGTGATTTTTCCAGTATTCCTGCCATTTCGGCTCTACAGCAGAGGGGCTGTACCGTTCCTCCATTATGCCAAGTCCTTTCTACGCATCATTGACGCATTAGTATTAATTTATGAACCTTATTAGATGCCATAAGCCGTCATAAATAGCAAGAAAGAACACAGGTCTGTTTTCTCACACCAGGCAAGAAGATGTATTTGGTTTTTTCTTGACCCGCCCCATTGATTATGGTATAAAATCAAGTTTTTTATTGCACCTGACTGGCAGGTGCAGCATGTATTAATCCTTGCTCCGAACAGACATCCTTAATGGTTCGGGGCTTTATATCCGTAAGGAGTAAAAATGAGGAAGTATGAAACTGTCCTTATTTCTGACCCGGATCTGCAGAGCCAAAGCCGTGCAGACTTGTTTGACAGGGTCAGAAATATCATCACCCGGGAAAATGGTATTCTTTTAGACTTTGACGAGTGGGGCAGCAAAAAGCTGGCCTATGAAATCAGAAAAAAGCTCAGGGGCTATTACGTCTGCATGACCTATGGCGGAGACGGTTCCCTGGTAAAGGAGCTTGAAAGAAATTTAGGTCTCAGTGACGATATCATGAAATACATGACCATTCTTCTTTCCGACCAGGAAACGGCTGAATCTCTTGAAAAACAGGCGGCTGAAGCCAACGCTGCCAGTGAAACCGCTGAAGAAACAGCCCCCACTGACGCGGCGGCTGAAACTGCTGACACGGCAGAAGAAAAGGCTGAAGACCAGGCCCCTGCAGAAAAAGCAGACGCCCCTGCACAGGCGGCTGAGCCTGAAGCCAAAGCCGAAGCGGAACCCATTGAAGTCAAAGAAGAATAGATCGTAAAGGAGATAAAGCATGTATAAAGGTCAAAGAGGCGGAAAAAACAGGTTTTACCAGCGCCGCAAAACCTGCAGATTCTGCGTGGACAGCGGGATGGAAATCGATTACAAAAATCCAAAAGGCCTGAGGCAGTTTGTCACTGAACGGGGTAAAATTATCCCCAGACGAATCACCGGGACATGTGCCAAACACCAGCGTCAGCTGTCTCTTGCAATCAAGCAGGCACGCCAGATCGCTCTTTTGCCGTATGTCGGCAGGCCCATGCATTAAGCATTTACAGGCAAAGCGAGGTCAGGTGTCTTCTGCTATCCCCCCCCATCCCAGAGTTCTCAAAGAGATCCTCATCGGGACCTCTTTGTGCGCACTGATTTTCGGAATCACTTTTGCGCTCCCCCTGCTGGGGGTATTTGCCCTGCTGTTACTGCCCCTGCCGGTATTGTTCTTTCGGCTGAAACTGGGTAAAAACAGCGGAGCAGCCATTGTGGCGCTCAGTTTTACGGTGCTCATGATCATGACCCGGGGGCTGGCGTTTGACATACTCTACTTTGGCTCTCTGTTGATGACCGGACTCTTTCTGGGAGAATGCATTGAGCGGCAGTTTTCCATCCAGAAAACCATGACCCTGACCACCCTTGTGGTGGCCGGGGCTGCATTGGCAGCCTTTGGGTTATATTCTGCCACCCAGGGCAAAAGCATGGGGGGACTGGTCGCTCAATACCTGGACCAATACCTGAGTCTCACCCAGGAGCTGTACGCTGAAATGGGAATGGACAAAGACCAGATTCAAGTCCTTAACCAGGCCTTTGTCATGGTCCTGCCCGGCATGTTCCTGGTCTCATACCTGGCCACCCTGTGGCTGAACATCCTGATCATCAGGACCCTGCTGCGTCGAAAGGGAATTGCCCTCAGGAGCATGACCCAGTTGAACTGCTACAGAAGTCCTGACCATCTGGTCTGGGTTGTGATCCTTCTGGGACTGGCCCTGATGCTGCCCAGTCAAACGGCCAAAGTTGTCAGCATCAACTGCCTGATTGTTTTAATGCTTGTATATTTTTTTCAAGGAATTGCTGTTGTGTCCTTTTTTTTTACAAAAAAAAACACGCCCATGTTTTTGAGGGTGGTCTGCTACAGCCTCATTGCTGTACAGATCTATTTTATGATCATGGTCATTGGAGTGGGTTTTTTTGATAATTGGCTGAACTTCAGAAAACTGGACACAACAACCTGATAAATTAAAGATCATTTTTCCCTGCCAGGGTAAAAATGATATTTGGAGGTTTACAATGAAAGTCATTTTAAAAGAGACCATTGATACCCTGGGTATTGCCGGCACCGAGTGTGATGTGGCTGCCGGGTATGGCAGAAATTATCTTCTGCCCCAGGGCAAGGCTGTCCTTGCCACCCCCCAGAACCGCAAGGTGATGGAGCAGACCCGGGCCAAACTGGAACTGCAGATTGCCAAAGAACGAAAACTGGCCGAAGACATGGCCGCCAAAGTCAAAGAGGTGGCCTGCACCATTTCCGCCAAGGTGCGCGAGGAAACCTTTCTTTACGGTTCTGTTACCAGCCATGATATCAAAGATGCCCTGGTTGCCCAGAACATCGAGGTGGAACGTCGGGCCATTCTACTGGCTGAGCCCATTAAGGAGACTGGTGAGTATAAGATTCCCATCCGCCTTTACAAGGATGTTGAGCCTGAGATCACCGTCACAGTTGTGGCTGAGAAAAAAGAAGACAAATAAAAGAGGCAGATGCCCGGGCTTCGGCAGACATGCCGGTGCCCGGGCACCCTTTAGAGACCATTTTGCCTGATAAAACCCCAATAAAAACTGACCCCCTGCTAAGCCGCACCCCGCCCCATGATATTGATGCGGAAGAATCTTTGCTCAGTGCAATCTTCATTAATAATGACTGCCTTCTGGATATCGTGGACATCCTGACGCCGGATGATTTCTACAAAGGGGCCCACAAAAAAATATTCAGGGTGATCCTAGCCCTGGCCTCAAAAGAAGAGCCGGCAGACCTGGTCACCGTGGCCAATGCCCTGAACGAAAATGATGAGCTGGAAGGCATCGGCGGTCCCGCCTTTCTGGCATCCATCTCAGATGCCGCCCCTGTGGCGGTGAATGCGGTCCACTACGCCAAAATCATCAGGGGAAAGGCTGCCCTGCGCCAGCTCATTGACGCTTCCACAAAAACCATTGAGCGCTGCCTGGAAGAAAAGGGGGATTTCAAGGATATTCTGGACGAGGCTGAAGCTGCCGTATTCAAGGTGGCTGAACGGCGGTCCGGCAGTGCATTCAAACCCTTGGGCGAGCTCATCGATCTGAACATCGACCAATTGGAGGCCCAGCAGGGCAAGGCCGGGGGACTCTCCGGGCTGTCCACAGGCTATCCCAGGCTGAACCAGATCACCTCAGGACTTCAGGGATCAGACCTGATCATTCTGGCGGCCAGGCCCAGTATGGGCAAGACCGCCTTTGCCCTGAACATTGCCCGTAACGTGGCCTTGGAAGAGCAAAAACCCGTCGTGGTATTCTCCCTGGAAATGTCTTGTGACCAGCTTTCCATGCGGCTGTTAACCTCGGAGGCCCGGATCGATTCCAACCGGCTGCGCACCGGTTTTATCAGCCCGGAAGACTGGCAGAGCGCCACGGATGCGGCCGGCGTTCTCAATGAAATGCCCATTTTCATTGATGACACCCCCAGCATATCGGTGATGGATGTCAGAGCAAAGGCCAGAAAGCTTTACCAGAAAAAAGGAGAGCTTGGGGTGGTGATCATTGACTATCTCCAGCTCATGAAGGCCCCCTTTCGCTCGGACCGAAGAGACCTTGAAATTGCTGAGATCTCAAGGTCCCTCAAGGGTCTGGCCAAGGAACTCAACGTTCCTGTCATCGCGCTTTCCCAGCTGAATCGTATGCTGGAACAGCGGTCGGACAAACGCCCCATGATGTCCGACCTTCGGGAGTCTGGCGCCATTGAGCAGGATGCGGACATCATTGGCTTTATTTACAGGGATGAGGTGTACAACAAAGAACCGGACAACCCCAAAAAAGGAACCGCAGAGATCATCGTGGCCAAAAACAGAAACGGTGCCACCGGAACGGCCCACATGGTATTCAACGGACAATACACCCGGTTCGAAGAACTGGCACCTGACGCTTACCAGGAATTTTAATGAAACATCTGGTTTACGGCCCCACGGACGGATTGCGCAAGACCCTGGTTGACCGCATCCAAGCCCTGTATACCCATAAATGCCCACCCGAATTTATCCTGGCCCCTGAAACCGCCGAGGAAATGGTGGCCATCAGCCACGAGACCCGCCGCCAGGTCGGCATCCTGCTGGACCGTAACGGTAAAATAATCTGTGTCATTGCAGGGGAACCCCACCGCATTGTCATCCCGGTCACCTCGGATTACATGGCAGGCCCCGGACGCCTCAAAGGGCTGCGTTGCGTGCATACCCACCTGGGTGATGATCCCCTGACCCGTGATGACCTGACAGATTTGGCCCTGCTCCGCCTTGACTATATGACGGCCCTGTGCATCACGCCACAGGGAAAGGCGGGACCTGTCTATTCCGCCCATATCCTTCCTGATCCTCAAGCAGATCCTTACCAGGTCCTTGCCGGCACAACCTTGGATGACCTTGACCGGGATATCCAGGCCAGGATACTGGAACTCGAATCTGAATTGTCCAGGCGCAACCGGCAGCACCGGCCTGAATCCGGCAGGGAAAACGCCTTTCTCATCAACGCCACCACCGGTGCCCCAAAAGACGCCCATGTCTCCATGGATGAACTCAAAGAGCTTTGCAAAACCAGCCACATCAAAGTCATTGGCTCGGCAGTTCAGCGGCGTAAAAAAATCGATCCCAAGTTTGTTGTGGGCAAGGGCAAATTATCCGATCTGATCATCACAGCCATCCAGAACTACGCCACCATGCTGGTCTTTGACCGGGAACTTTCCCCGTCCCAGATTCGTTCCATCACAGACTTTGTAGAGATGAAGGTCATTGACAGGACCCAGCTTATCCTGGATATCTTTGCCAAGCAGGCCAAATCCAGGGAGGGAAAATTCCAGGTGGAGCTGGCCCAGCTGGAGTATCTGCTGCCCAGGCTGATCACTAAAAACACGGCCATGTCCAGGCTTACCGGCGGCATCGGCGGCCGGGGGCCCGGTGAGACCAAACTGGAGATCAACCGGCGACGGGTCAGGGACCGGATCGTCCGCCTGAAAAAGGAAATCCTAAAAATCCGAAAGCAGAGAAAGCAGCAGAAATCCAAACGAAAACGGCGGGATTTGCCTGTAGTCTCTATTGTGGGATACACCAATGCCGGCAAGTCCACCCTGCTGAACACCCTGACCCAGAGCAAGATCATTGCCGCCGACCGGCTGTTCGCCACCCTGGACCCCTCGTCCAGACGGCTGCGCTTTCCCCGGGATAAAGAAGTCATCATAACAGATACCGTGGGATTTATTCAGAACCTGCCCAAGGAGCTGATGGAGGCCTTCCACGCCACCCTGGAAGAACTGGCTGAGGCTGATGTCATCCTTCATGTCATTGATATCTCCAACCCAAGGTACATGCAGCAAAAGACCTCTGTGGAAACCCTTTTAACTGAATTGAACCTGGATAAAATTCCCATTTTGCATATTTTCAACAAAATGGACCGGGCCGATCTGAACGCATTTGACACCCCCTGGCTTTTGAACCAGGGCATTGTGGTATCTGCCCTTGACAAACAAAGCCTGACCCCTCTGGTAGAAAAACTCGAAGCCATGGTCTGATCTGCAACCCGGTCTTTGCCAAGCTGCAGACCTGGATTTCATGTGGGCATATTGCCTTGACCTGACCTTTGATTTGCTTTAAACATAGGGATGAACAAACCCTCTTAAGACTGGATATCTGATATATGGAAATTAAACTGGACCAGATGCTGACTAACGATGATCATGCGAAAGAAGATGCCCTGGACAGGCCGGAGTGCTTTGGTGAATTTGACAAGGAAAACAGACTTTGTTTTCGGTATTGTGCTGTTTCCATCAAGTGCTGCCTCATGCACAGCCTCAACCCCAAGGTGGATGTCCTTGAACAACTGCTCACCTACAACGACTATTCCGTAAAACCCAACTAGACCATTTGAAAAAGGCCTGTCTCCAGTGCCTGGGACTGGGCCTATAAAAAAATTTTCCCGGGATTGAGAATGTTTTCGGGATCAAAGACCTGTTTAATGCCTTTCATGAGGGCCAGTTCTTCAGGCCCGATCTCTTTTGGCAAATAATCCATTTTCGTTATACCCACCCCGTGTTCTCCGGTAATGGTTCCCCCCAGTCTCAGGGTATGACCAAACAGATCATCCATTGCCTGGTGGGCCCGAGCCGCCTGATCCGGATCGGTCCTGTCGTACATGATATTGCAATGGATATTGCCGTCCCCGGCATGGCCGAAGCTGACCACGGTCAGACCAGAGGTCTTCTGGATCTTTTCAATGGCCTTGACCATGTCAGGGATCTTTGAAATGGGCACCACAATATCTTCGTTCAGCTTATGGGGCGCGATTTTATAAAGGATGGGAGACAAGGCTTTTCTGGCCTCCCACAGAACGGCGGTTTCCCTGGCATCCTTTGCTATCTTCACTGCCAATGCCCCGTTTTGCAGACAAAATTTTGAAACAGACCGGCTGGCCATATCCACCTCGGTCTCGGATCCGTCAATCTCAAGGATCACTAGCGCCCTGGCCCGGTCCGGCAATGAAAAAGAGAGGCGCTGTCTGACCAGGGCCAAAGATGCCTGGTCCAGGTACTCAACGCACCGTGGAATCAGTGCCTGCTTCATGACCGCAGACACGGTCTGGGCGGCCAGGGACATTTGATCAAAAAACACAGCCATGGTTTTTACCGCAGCAGGTTTGGGCAGCAGGCGAAGGGTGATTTCCGTAACCAGGGCAAGGGTGCCCTCCGAGCCCACGATGAGACGGGTCAGGTCATAGCCTGCCACGCCCTTGGCCGTGGATACCCCGGTTGAGATCAGGGCCCCTGAAGACAAAACCGCCTTCAGACCCAAAACATAATCCCGGGTAACCCCGTACTTGACAGCCCTGGGGCCGCCGGCGCATTCCCCGATATTCCCGCCGATGGTACACACGGCAGAGGATGCCGGATCCGGAGGGTAGAAAAGCCCTTTGGCCTCCACAGCCTTGTGCAGGTCTGCCGTGATCACCCCGGGCCCCACCCTTGCCGTAAAATTTTTTTCATCAATATCCAGAATTTGGTTCATCCGGCTGGTCACCAGCACCAGACCACCTGCCACAGGAACGGACCCGCCGGTCATACCGGACCCGGCCCCTCTGGGTACAATGGGAAACAGATGACGGGTGGCCAGTTTAAAAATATCAGAGACCTGTTCCGGGGTTCGGGGAAAGACGATGCCCTCTGGAAGAAATGACTTTCCAGTGGCATCATACGAGTAGACCAGACAGTCTTCTTTCTTGGTGCTCAGGCCGTTGCTGCCGACGATGGTTTCAATTTCCCTGAAGATATCCCGGGTGATTGCCATTTAAAACTTACCTGACTCAAGCCGTTTTGACAGATAGTTGACCTGCTCGTAAAGCACCCCTTTTTGTTTCATCTCTTTTTCCACGGCATTGACTGAATAAATGGCTGTGGCGTGGTAGCGCTTGAAGCTGGAGCCAATTTTTTTGATGGGAAGGTCTGTGTACCGCCGGGCCAGAAACATGGCCACCTGGCGGGGTTTGACAATGCGTTTTTTCCTGGACTTGGAGATGATATCATTCTCGGTTATGGAAAACTCATTGCAGACCAGGCCTTTAATCAGCTCAATGGTAATGCGTTTCCTGTTCCGGGTCATATTGTCAAGAACGCTTCTGGCCAGTTCCATATCGATGTTCCGGCCCATGAGCTGACCCTTGGCCACCACACCGAACAGGCCGCTTTCCAGCTGCCTGACATCATTACACAACTCCTGGGCAATATATTCGGTGATATCACCCGGCAGGGCGCATCCCAACCCCTTGGATTTTTTATCCAGAATCTTCACCCGGGTGCCAAAATCCGGGACCTGAATCTCGGTCAAAAGCCCCATGTTCAAACGGGATCTTAAATTTTCGTTAAGCTTGGGAATATCGTCGGGGCGTTCACATCCAGAGAAAATTATTTTTTTATCTGCATCCAGAAGATAGTCCAGGGTCATGGCAAGCTCCTTCTGGGTGGCGGTTTTCCCGGATAGGAAATGAATATCTTCAAGAATTAATACGTCGCAACGTTGACGATACTTTTCCTTAAATCGCTGGATCGTGTTGTTTTTCAATGAAAAAATCATCTCATTGGTAAAATCTTCGGCAGTCACATAAAATACGCGGTTCGCCATGCTATTGGCCATGATATGGTGGCCCACTGCCTGGGAGAGATGACTTTTTCCCAGACCGGTTTTACTTAGCAAGTATAACATTCCAGCCCCGTTAATCCTGCCCTGGGCAAGGGAAATTGATGCGCTGTAAGCAAAGTTGGAGTTGTCCCCCACAACAAAATCATCAAAGGTGAACCCTTTTTTCAGCATCCGCCCGGAACCAAAGGCCGGATCCATGCCAGGAAGACTGGCATCCTGAAACCGGGCCTGGGGATATGCAGTAGGAACTGCAGGCAGGGTACCGCTAACCGGGGTGGCTGCCAAAGCAGCACTTTGGGCCCTATCAGATGTGGCCGCCGGTGCTGGCAGTTCAGCAGTCGTGTTATGGGAACTTTTTGATTTAAACTCAATTTTCACCGGTTGCCCCAGCCGCTTGAATTCTGTTATAAAAGACGCCAGGTACTTTTCTTTCAGGCGTTTGCTGAAAAACGCATTGGGTGTGGATAGCCTAACGCAGTCCGCATCTGACCCGAGGAAAGATACCGGCTCAACCCACATACGGTAACAGTGATCTGGTACTGATTTTTTAATCTGAGATTTTACTTTATTCCAGAACAACTCCATTCGATAAAAAAACCTTCCTGTACAAACAGCGATTCACTGCATTTTTTGCCAAAAAATAGCAAACTCAAGAAAACAGCATAGACCTTCCAAAAGTTTCCATTTTTCTATGCGAATACGAATTTTGGGTCAAATTGAATTTCTACGGTTAGGATAAAGTTAGATCAGGGTTTGGTATGTTTTTTTAAGTGCTTGTTTTTATACAAAAATATATGTGAAACAATACATTTTCATTTAAATTACAGACAGTTCTCCAACCCCTTATTTTTCAAAGAGATTTCCCATGACTCCCACTGTCCCGTGTTTATTGCCAAAAAAATTTCCTTGATATTACTCCGATTTTCTCCAATTTTTATCAAATTAAACAAATTCTCTTCATATTTTCCAAACCTAAAAATTATGGGGGTTTCACAATTTTGCCGCTTTAAATTATTTACATGCCCCAGTTGGAATAGTATATTCGACATTTATTCAACCCCAAATTCAAACACCGGATCTTGATATGACTGCCCCAAGCCCCCCCCCAATAATCGGTATCACCATGGGAGACCCAGCCGGTATCGGCCCTGAAATCATCGTCAAGGCCCTGAGCCGACCTGATATTTATCAGGCCTGCAGGCCTGTGGTCATCGGGGATAAAACCATTATGGAAAAGGCCATTGCCCTTACAGGTATTCCTCTGTCGATTCACCTGATTTGCCATCCGGATCAGTACGCGTACCGCCAAGGCAGCCTCCACCTGATTGAAACATCCACACTCAGTCCGCATGCCGCCACATTATCCCATCCCACAGCAGAAACCGGCCAGGCCATGGAAGGATATATCCTGACCGCCGCACGCCTTGCCCTTGAGGGGGCCATCTCTGCCATGGTCACAGCGCCCATTACCAAGACAGGGTTACGCATGGCAGGCTCTGCCTTCCACGGCCACACCGAATTGATCGCCAGCAAAACCCAGACCCCCAACTATGCCATGATGCTGGCCGGGGACAGGCTCAAAGTGGTTCTTGTCACCATTCATACGCCCCTGGCCCAGGTGGCAGATGCCCTGACACCGGCAGAGGTGGCCAGGATCATCGATCTGACCCATGCCTCTCTTAAATCCCGGTTCGGTATTGCCGCCCCCAGACTTGCCGTGGCCGGGCTCAATCCCCATGCCGGCGAAGACGGCATGTTCGGCACAGAGGAGGCAGACCGCATTGCCCCGGCCATTGCCATGGCCCGGGAAAAAGGCGTCTGTGTCACAGGCCCCCTGCCCCCGGATACGGTGTTTTACCATGCCGTCAACGGCGCCTTTGATGCCGTGATCTGCATGTACCACGACCAGGGCCTTATCCCATTCAAGCTCATCCATTTTGAAGATGGTGTAAACACCACCTTGGGACTGCCCATCATCAGGACATCGGTGGACCATGGCACGGCCTATGACATTGCCTGGAAGGCAATTGCCAATTCAGCCAGCATGATTTGCGCCATTGAAATGGCCGCACGTCAGGCCGTGAACCGCAGGGAAACCGCCAATGCCAGCTGACCACATCAGTATCCAGGGCGCCAGGGAACACAATTTAAAAAATATCAATGTTGCGATTCCCAAAAACAGCTTCATCGTTGTCACCGGGTTGTCAGGATCCGGCAAATCCACCCTGGCCTTTGATACCCTTTATGCAGAAGGCCAGCGCCGGTATGTCGAATCTTTATCCACCTATGCCCGGCAATTTCTGGGACAGATGGATAAACCTGAGGTGGACGCCATTGAAGGGCTTTCCCCAGCCATTTCCATTGAACAGAAGACCGCCAGCCACAATCCCAGATCCACCGTGGGAACGGTGACAGAAATCTATGATTATCTCAGACTGCTTTTTGCCCGGATTGGCCGGCCCCACTGCCATGTCTGCGGCACTCCCATTTCCCCCGCCTCACTGGACCAGATTACCACCCAGGTGCTTGACCGAAAAGCAGGGGATCCCACAGGGGAAAAACTGATCATCTATGCCCCCCTTGTCCGGGCACAAAAAGGCACCCACGGCACCCTTGTGGCCAAAATGAAAACCCAAGGCTTTGCCAGGCTGCGGGTGGATAAACAGCTTTATCGGATTGAAGCGGTCCCGGCCCTGAACAAAAACAAAGGCCATGACATTGATGTGGTCGTGGACCGGCTGGTCATCAAGACGGGTCTGGACAGCCGCCTGGCCGACTCCCTTGAAACGGCGCTGGCTTTATCCGGGGGCCAGGCCATTGTTGAAAACCTCAGCCTGAAAACAGAAAAATTGTTCAGTGAAAAGGCTGCCTGTCACACCTGCGGGATTTCCTATCCGGAATTCACTCCGGCCAGTTTCTCTTTTAACTCGCCCCAGGGGGCCTGCCCCCAGTGTGATGGACTTGGACAAACTGCAGAATTCGATCCAAACCTGATTGTTCCTGACCGCCATATTTCTTTGCGGGAAGGCGCAGTCCTGCCCTGGGCCAATAAAAATTCGGTTCAGCACATGGAGTTTCTGGACGCCCTGGTCACCCACTATGGCGAGGACATTTACACACCCTTTAAAGACCTGTCTGAAAAATTCCAGCGGGTATTGCTGAAAGGATCTGGAAAAGAAAAAATTCCCTTTTACCTGGAGCGGGCCGGTAAAAAAATCATTTATAAAAAACCATTTGAAGGGGTGATCCCCAACCTGGCCAGACGGTTCCGTGAGACCTCATCGGCCAGTGTCCGGGAGGACTTGGGAAAATACATGGGCACTGCGGCATGTTCAGCCTGCCAGGGCACCCGGCTGAACCCCGGCGCCTCTGCCGTAAAGGTGGCAGACCGGCATATCTGGGAAATCACGGCCCTGTCTGTCAGAGAAGCCGGCCATTTTATAAAAGAAATGGTATTAACCGGAAAAGACAAGGTAATTGCCGACGCCATTGTCCGGGAACTGACCCAGCGCCTGGCCTTTCTCGAGGATGTGGGGCTTGGTTACCTCACCCTGAACCGGTCCGCTGCCACCCTGTCAGGCGGGGAAAGCCAGAGGATACGGCTGGCAACCCAGATCGGCTCCAGGCTCACAGGCGTTCTCTACGTTTTGGATGAGCCCAGCATCGGCCTGCACCAGCGGGACAATGCCAGGCTGCTCAAGACCCTCATGGACTTAAAGGAGCTGGGAAACACGGTGCTTGTGGTCGAGCATGACGAGGAGACCATCATGGCCTCGGACCATGTCATTGACATTGGCCCGGGGGCGGGTATTCACGGCGGGGAAGTGGTCTTTTCAGGCCGCCCTGAAGCCCTGATCAAAGCCGCAGGCTCTCTGACCGGTGATTATCTATCCGGTAGACGCAAAATTGCAGTACCGTCCAGGCGGCGCAGGGGAAACGGCCGCTTTTTAACCGTTACCGGGGCATCGGCCAACAATCTGAAAAAAATCGACGTTGCATTTCCTCTGGGGTGTTTTACCTGTGTGACCGGTGTCTCCGGTTCAGGTAAATCCACCCTGGTCCTGACCACCCTGTACCAGGCTCTGGCCAGCCAGCTGAACCGGTCCGGAACCCCTGTGGGCGCCCATAGGGGTATAGACGGCATCCAGCATCTGGACAAGGTCATCCACATTGACCAGTCCCCCATCGGCAAAACCCCGCGGTCCAACCCAGGGACCTACACCGGTGTACTGACACAAATCCGGGAACTCTTTGCCCAGACCCGGGATGCCAAGGCCAAAGGATACAGGGCCGGACGATTCAGCTTCAATATCAAGGGCGGCCGATGCGAGGCCTGCGCCGGGGACGGCATTGTCAAAATAGAGATGCATTTTCTGCCCGATGTCTACGTCACCTGCGACCTTTGCAAGGGGCAGCGGTATAACAAAGAGACCCTGGAGATCAGGTACAAGGGAAAAAACATCGCCCAGGTCCTTGATATGACCATCAACCAGGCTGTCCGGTTTTTTGAAAAAATAGCCAATATCCGGACGACATTGGCCACCCTGGTGGACACCGGCCTGGGCTATATCAAATTAGGTCAGTCCGCCACCACCCTTTCCGGCGGTGAGGCCCAGCGGATCAAACTGGCACGGGAGTTGTCCAAACGCAGTACAGGCAACACCATTTATATTCTGGACGAACCCACCACAGGCCTTCACTCCGACGACATTCAACGGCTTTTGACTGTATTGGGCAAATTAACCGACGCTGGAAATACCGTTGTGGTCATTGAACATAATCTGGATGTCATTAAATGCGCGGACCATATCATCGACCTGGGTCCTGAAGGGGGCGACAAAGGCGGGGCCATTGTCGCTTCGGGAACGCCAGAAAAAATCGTATCCCACACCCGTTCCCATACTGGATTTTATCTGGCCAAAATTTTATAATCCTTTGTGGGTCAAGGTTTGTCCTGAGTCCTGTCTGGATAACAATACCAGGTGTCACACTTAAAATCATTGTCCATCAAACAAGACCCCTCCACCTCGCAGGCATAAGCGATGCGCACGGCCTTTTCAACAATACCTTCAGGTATGGTCACCGGCGGATCCGGAATCTGGGTCATGAAAGAATCTTCTGGTCCTGGTATTGCCTGAATCCCCTCTGCTAAAACCTTTCCGGTGAGACCGGAAACCACCTCTGCATCCTCTCCATTGGTTGTCACCACGATAGGAATATACACAGGCTGAATCATCCTGGACAGGGCCAGGTTGGAAAGACGCCGTGTGACAAGGGACCCGGGGGCATACTTTATCAGCATGTCCACCCGGCTGCCACAACCCACCAGAAAATCCACGGTCACCCGGGCAATCTGGGAGCCGGAGGGTATCTCTACCGTTTGTTTCTGACGGATCTGCTCTCTGGTATATCCCAGGGTTTCAACCAGATGCCTGGCCAGCTTTTGATGGTATCGTTCATCGTGGGTATCGGCAATGCACCGGCCGGTGAGAAAATCAGTCAACTGTCCCATGACCAGGTGGTGGGAATTCGGTTCCATAGGGTCCTCGCAAATCGTTTTTTATTCACATCATTTCTATATGGTAAGGATGCTCAATCAATTAACAATAGCCTTACAGGTTCTAAACAAAGGTAAAGGCCTTTTGTCTTCTGGACCGCTGTATCAGTTCACAATCGGCCAGCACCAGGGCAGCCATGCTTTCCACAATGGGCACTGCCCGGGCCACCACACAGGGATCATGCCGGCCCTTGGCCTCCAGGGTCACTGGCCGGCCCTGGAAATCCACCGTCTTTTGGGGCAGTCCAATGGTTGCCGGGGGCTTGAACGCCACCCGGAAAAAAATGGGCTCCCCATTGGAAATCCCCCCCTGCACCCCGCCGGAAAAATTGGTCCTTGTCCCAAGCCGGCCATTCTTTAATACAAAGGGATCATTATGTTTTGAACCTGCCATCCTTGCCCCGGAAAACCCGGAACCAATTTCAAAACCTTTGGTGGCAGGGATCGATAGCATGGCCCTGGCCAGCATGGCCTCTAATTTGTCAAAGCACGGCTCTCCAAGGCCCGGCGGAACATGCCTGCACACACAGGAGACAACACCCCCCACAGAATCCTTGGCCTCTTTGGTCTGTTGAATCAATGTTTTCATCTTTTTGGCTGCATGGCCATCCGGGCAGCGGATAATGGTCTGATCAACGGTTTGCCTGTCCAGGGTCATTAGATCAGGCAGCGCCCCTTCAATATCCTTGACACGGCTCACCCAGGCCACAATCTCAACCCCGTGGGCCTTGTTTAAAAACTGTTCAGCAATGGCCCCGCCGCAGACCCGGCCGATGGTTTCCCTGGCTGAGGATCTGCCGCCGCCGCTGGACGCTTTGATACCGTACTTTTCCTGATAGGTGAAATCCGCATGGGAGGGGCGGGGAATATCCACCATATCCGAATAATCCTGGGGCTGATGGTCCAGGTTCCCCACAAACATGGACACAGGGGTACCAAGGGTTCTGCCGTTCTCCACCCCGGACTGAATCACCACCTGATCCTGTTCCGAGCGGGGGGTGGCCACATCACTCTGGCCCGGCCGGCGGCGGTCCAGCTGGCCCTGGATATCCGCCTCACTGAGGGCCATGCCCGGCAGGCAACCGTCCACGACGGCCCCAACCCCTTTGCAATGGGACTCGCCAAAGGTATTAACCCTGAATAGTGTACCAAATGTGCTTGCCATTTATTTCCCCCCTTGTGTTGGTGTTGTTTCCTTATTAAACTCTGATCCAGACGTTGCGTAAAGGGAAAAAAATGATTGATTTTACCCCGCATGGCCATCGGATGTGATATGGTGCCATTGTAAATTCAAGCTAAAGGAAAGATCATGCCCGACATACCCAAACCCTGGAAACTTGCAGAAAAAAACCGCAATAAAGGTCAAAACAGATCCTCGTCCAGACAGTCCCACCCCTTTCTGGCCCAGGACCCCGACGCTGTGGTGGGGCAGTTTCACTGGCTGCCTGTGGAAAATTTCTCTGACTATGGTGTTTATTTAAGCTTTGGCCGGGATCGGGTGCTTTTGCCCAATAAATATGTTCCTGAAGGCATTGCCGTGGGCCAGGAAATCCGGGTCTTTATATACGCAGATTCCGAAGATCGCCCCGTTGCCACCACCCGTGAGCCGGCTGGGGTGGTAGGGGATATCCTGGCCCTCAAAGTCAAGGACACTGCGGCCTTTGGGGTGTTCATGGACTGGGGCCTTGAAAAGGATCTTCTGATTCCCCGCAGTGAACAACAAGACCGCATGGAGCCGGGGCAAACCCACTTGGTTAAGATACTCCTGGATGAATCCTCTCATCGGATATACGGATCCACACGCTTGGAAGCGTTCTGCCCCAACCATGATCACAATCTTGCCGAGGGCCAGGCCGTGGACCTGATCATCCACAGTATCTGCCCTATCGGCTATGCTGCGATCATCAACCAGACCGGCCTGGGCATGCTGTATAAAAATCAGACCTTTGAAGACCTGTTCATAGGGGATAGATGCCAAGGATACGTTCTGAAAATCAGACAGGACAGAAAGGTGGATCTGACCTTAAAGCAGCCTGGATATGCCTCTGTGAAAGGATCTGCCCTGAAAATCCTTCAGGTCCTTGAGAACAGCGGCGGATTCAGCCCCTGCCACGATAAAACCAGCCCCCAAAAGATTCAGGCCACATTTTCAATGAGTAAAAAAGAATTCAAAAAAGCCCTGGGCAGCCTTTACAAACAGGGCCGCATCACCCTTCACAAAGGGCACGGCATCCAAATGACCTAAAAAACAAATTTCTTGACTTCAAGCTGAAAAAATCATTTATTTACAGCTGAAAAAAACAAAAGCCATTTTTCAACTCAAAACAGGGGGTGTTTATGCTCAAAAAAAAATTTAAGTCTTACAAGTACTTAGCAAGCCTGATCCTTTTTAGCTTTGCCTTTGGCATGACAGCAATGGTTTCAAGTGCAGGGGCGGCCTGCAAAAATCAAGGCGACCTTAATGCGGATTATTGCGACGACAACTATGATCTTGTGGCTGATACGCCAAAGGACGCGGATAAATGGCTTGATCCCAATACCCTTATTTTTTCTTATACTCCCGTGGAAACCCCGCTGGTGTATAAAAATGTCTTTACTGAATTTCTTGATTATCTTGCAGAGACCACGGGCAAAAAGGTGAAATGGTATGGTGCCGAATCCTACGCTGCCCAGGTAGAAGCCATGCGGTCAGGCAGGCTTCATATCGCCGGCATTTCAACAGGGCCCACCTGTTTTGCGACCAATCTTGCCGGATATGTCCCCTTTGCCATCATGAGCGGGCCCCAGGGATATGGCTATAAACTTCAGGTGATTACCCATGTCAACAGCGACATCAAAGACATCAAGGACATGAAAGGGGCGAAAATCGCTCATGTAACGCCGTCCTCCAACTCAGGTAATCTGGCGCCCAGGGCCCTGTTCCAGGATATGGGCATTGAGCCGGGCAAAGATTACGAAGTCAACTATTCTGGCAAGCATGACAACTCCATACTGGGCGTCGCCAACCAGGATTATGATGCCGCTCCAATTGCCTCAAGTGTTCTGGACCGCATGGCAGCCAAGGGCGTGGTTAACATGGATGATCTGAGAGTTATCTGGGAATCAGATCCTTTTCCCACCACATCCTACGGTTTTGCCCACAACCTTGACCCGGACCTGGCGCGCAAAATCATGTACGCTTTTTACAGTTTTGACTGGACCGGTACGGCTTTGGAAAAAGAGTTTAAACCAAACGGGTTTAACCGGTTCTTACCCATTACCTACAAAAAGCAATGGAAGGTGATCCGCACCATCCAGAAGTATAATGGAATTGAATACACCCAGGAAGCCTTGAAAAAACAATAGCGCCCGGGCTGGTTTTTGTATATCCAGGTCGCTTTTTTGCGGCCTGGATATCACAAGTCCCAGATATGCTAAAATGCCTTTACAGTATAAACAATAAAGCTAAGATATGATTTTTTATAATTTTTTTCTCTTACCTATCAATGCCGTGCCTTTATCATGTTAGAATTGCGTAATCTCTCCAAGGTTTACCCCAACGGTACCAAAGCCCTTGATGATGTCTGTCTTACCGTGGATCAGCCCCAGGTTGTTGCGATCATTGGTCCTTCAGGTGCCGGTAAAAGCACGATCCTCCGCTGTATCAACCGCCTGGTGGACTCTTCATCCGGGCAGGTTCTGCTGAACGGCGAAGATATTTGCTCGCTGAGCAAAAGCGGCCTGAGAAAGGCACGGCGCCGAATTGGCATGATTTTCCAGGAGTATAACCTGGTGGAACGGCTGACCGTGATGGAGAATGTGCTGTCTGGCCGGCTGGGCTATGTCGGTTTCTGGACAGCCTACCGCCGTAAATTTCCTGCCGAGGATATTCGGACGGCATTTGAACTGCTGGAACGGGTGGGTCTGGCCGGTACGCAGAACGCCAGGGCAGATGCACTGTCAGGCGGACAGCGTCAGCGGGTGGGTATCGCCCGTGCCGTTATCCAGGCCCCGGATCTGCTGCTGGTAGATGAACCCACCGCCAGCCTTGACCCAAAGACATCCCGTCAGATCATGAGGATCTTGGTGGAGCTGTCACATGAGCGCAATACACCCAGCCTGATCAATATCCATGATGTCAGACTGGCACAGACCTTTGCCGATCGCATCATCGGCCTGTGTGGCGGTAAAGTTGTATTTGACGGTCTTTCAAGCCAGATCACCCCGGAAATCCTGACCCGCATTTATGGAGAAGAGGACTGGAGCACGACCATTAAAAAAGATACTCCAGAAGACAATGATGGGGCAGTTCAGGCCTCAGAAGAATTGAAAGATCAGGGCCCGGAGCAGGCACAGCAATGACCCCCACAACAACGAGCAACACAGGTCAACTGCCTGAATGGCAACGGATTAAGCTGATCCAGAATACCAAAACAAGATGGTTTCTGGCCGGGGTGGTTGTTCTGTATATCATTGTCACCTTGTTTACCCTGGAGGTTGACTGGAGCCGGATTGCCAGCGGCCTGACCAGGGCCGGCAAAATGTTTGCCGGTATGATCCCGCCTGATACGAGCCGGCTGCAGCTTATGTTTAACGGAATTCTGGAGAGTGTGCAGATGGCGCTTGCCGCTTCAGTGTTCGGCATGATCCTTGCCGTGCCCATCGGCATATGCGGGGCATCGAATCTGGTGCCCAAACCGGTTTATATTTTTGGTCGGTCAATTATTGTCCTGACCCGGACCTTCCATGAAATTATCATTGCTATTTTCTTTGTTAAAATTTTTGGTTTCGGTCCCCTGGCCGGCGTGCTGACATTGATTGTTGCCGGAACCAGTTTTATTGCCAAAATGGTGGCAGAGGATATTGAGAACATGCCGCCCGGGCATCTTGAGGCCATCCGGGCCACTGGCGCAAGCTTTCCCAAGCTTCTACTGTATTGTGTTGCCCCGCAGATCCTACCCCGGTATCTTGGGGTTTCCATTTACCGGCTGGATGCCAATATCCGTCACTCCACGGTGGTGGGAATCGTTGGTGCCGGCGGCATTGGACAGACACTGGCTGCCACCTTCAGCCGATATGATTATGATTTCAGCTGCACCATCCTGATTGCCATTGTCGCGCTGGTCTTTCTAGGGGAAATTATATCCAGCTGGATCAGGAGTTATTTGAGATGACCCGGACCGAAACTTCCAGCCGCTACCCAGATATCTGGAAAAAATACACCCCTGTGCAGACGCTGCTGCGTTATGTCGGCTACATGATTGCCGTCTTTATAGCGGTCTGGGCCTTGAGTGACCTGGATATCACCTGGTTCTATTTTTTGGACGCTCATGTGCAGGTGGCTGATATGCTCACCAGGATGTGGCCGCCTGATGCGGCGTTTATACAGAATCTGACCAAGCCGCTTGTGGAAACCATTCATATTGCCACACTGGGCACGGCAAGTTCTGTGGTCATTGCTTTTCCCCTGGCCTTTCTGGCGGCCCGCAACACAACCTATAACAACCTGACCTGGTTTATCGGCCGGCTGATCCTGGTCACCTCCAGATCGGTCAACACCGTGGTCTGGGGACTGCTTTTTGTCGCCATTTTCGGGCCAGGACCCGTGGCCGGTATCTGGGCCATTGCCTTTCGCTCTATCGGATTTGTGGGAAAGCTTATTTCCGAGGCCATCGAGGAGATCGACCCGGGTGTGGTGGAAGCCATGGAAGCCACGGGGGCATCCCGGCTGCAGGTGTTGATGATAGGCATACTGCCCCAGGTCATGCCCGTTATCGTCGGAACCACGGTCTACCGATGGGATATCAATATCAGGGAGTCCACGGTCCTGGGCTTTGTGGGTGCCGGCGGCATCGGTATCCTGTTGTACTCCTCTATAAATCAGTTTCTCTGGAGAGAGGTCACTGTTACCCTTATTGCGATCTTCGGCATCGTCGTCCTCAGTGAGCTGATCTCTGCAACGGTGCGCAAAAAAATCAGTTAGACGTTACGGGCTTTGTGCAGGCAAGCCAGCTGCGGTAAACATTCCTTGTGGATCAAACCGTTTGTCGCCACGATCTCTTTTCCGAAAATACAGTTGCGGCCTCCGGTGAAGTCGCTGCAATGGCCGCCTGCCTGACGGACCAGAAACGCACCAGCGGCAACATCCCAGGGCTGGAGGTTGTACTGGAAAAACAGATCATACCGGCCGCATGCGACATAGGCCAGATCCGTGGCAGCAGATCCGGGCCGTCTCAGCCCATGGGTGCGCTGGGACAGATCCGTTATAATATCTATAAAAACATCCCTGCCCTCAAGGTCTGCCAAGGGAAATCCAATGGCAATGAGTGCATCTGAAAGGGTGTCAACGTCTGACACCGTTACCTCAAAGTCGTTGCAATACACAGGCAGGTTCACTGCCGAGGAAAAGCACTCGCCCAGGGTTATTTCATAGACCACGGCAAGCACTGTTTCATCTTCTTTCATCAAGGCCACGCTCACCGCATATGGGGGCGCCCCATGGATGAAATTGGTGGTGCCGTCCAGCGGATCGACAATCCAATTGTATGTTTCGCCTCTGGCACTGCTGGTTCCCTCTTCTGCTATAAAACCTGCTTCCGGCATGAGGCGGGTCAAATCCGTTACCAGCATTTTTTCGGCATTTTTATCAACATATGAGACAAAGTCGCAGGGCCCTTTGGCAATGATGCTGTCTCTTGTGAAATTTTTGCGCTGTGCCGCTATATACCGGCCTGTTTTTTTGACGATCTCAGTTGTTTTGTCTAAGAGCTGCTGCATCACATACCTATAGGATAGAAGCCTGTTTTGGGTATAAAAATTTGCTTTGTCTCAGGCAAGGTATAGCAAAACCTGAAAAGATGATCAACAGCCCCAGATTGCGGTGAAAGCAAAGATACACGCATTCAAGAAATGGGACGGGCAGCCTTGATGGACCCCGACCCAATTTTATTTGGAAAACCATTGCATTTTCCTTGAATTCCCCTTATATGTTTCTATCATTAGAAACAATCAAACCCGTACAAGGAAATTGGCAATGACACCACTTGAAAACACTTCCCTGCCCGATGAAGAGGGCCGGTTCGGATCATACGGCGGATCCTATGTACCAGAGCAGCTTCAGGCTGTTCTGGATGAGATCACCCAAAGCTATAATCAGATCAAAACCGATCCAGGTTTTATCAAGGAACTGACCGACCTGAACAAACACTTTACCGGCCGCCCCTCTCCGATATTTTACTGCAAGAACCTGTCTGAAAAAATGGGTGGGGCAGACATCTATCTGAAACGGGAAGACCTGAATCATACCGGTGCTCACAAAATAAACCACTGCCTGGGGGAAGCGCTTCTGGCCAAGCACATGGGCAAAAAAAAACTTATTGCCGAAACCGGGGCAGGCCAGCATGGGGTGGCCCTGGCAACGGCCGCCACCCTGGTGGGGCTGGCATGTGATATTTACATGGGTGAGGTGGATATTGCCAAGGAATATCCCAATGTGGTGCGCATGAAAATTTTGGGCGCCCGTGTGGTGCCGGTGAGCCGGGGAACCCAAACATTGAAAGACGCTGTGGATGCAGCCTTTGAAGCCTATATGGAAGATCCCGTTTCCCAGATTTATGCCATTGGTTCTGTGGTTGGGCCCCACCCCTTTCCCATGATGGTCCGGGATTTCCAGCAAATTGTGGGTATTGAAGCCAGACAGCAGTTTCTGGAAATGACCGGGAAACTGCCGGACAATCTGGTGGCCTGCGTTGGGGGCGGCTCCAATGCCATGGGGCTTTTCTCTGCATTTCTCAAGGACAATGATGTGTCTATTTACGGGGTTGAGCCCTCAGGCAGAGGGTTTAAAGACGGGGACCATGCGGCCACCCTGACCCTGGGCAAGCCTGGTGTGCTCCACGGCTTTTCCTCGTACCTGCTCCAGGATGATGCAGGAGACCCTCTGCCGGTTTATTCTGTGGCCTCAGGCCTGGATTACCCGGGTGTGGGCCCCCAGCACAGCCTGCTCAAGGATTTGGGCCGGGTCAATTACGTAACAGCCTCTGATGATGAGGCCATTACTGCCTTTTTTGATCTCTCTCGTACTGACGGTATTATTCCGGCCATTGAAAGCGCCCATGCAATGGCCTATGCCGGAAAACTGGCAAAAGAGGCAGGCAAAGGCAGCACTATTCTGGTCAATCTCTCCGGCCGGGGTGACAAAGATATTGACTTTGTCATTGAAAACTATGGCGCAGATTTTGGTATCTGATCCCGTGATATTTAGAAAAGCCGGCAGACCGTTTTAAACAGTCTGCCGGCTTGAAGCATTGCCTGAAAGACAAGATTCCATGGACCCCAAAACCCTTACAAATACCTACTATGCCCTGCGCCACGGCCAAAGCCTGGCCAATATCAAGGACCTCATTGTCAGTGACCCGGCAAATGGAATAACCAACTGGGGCCTGTCTGAACTGGGAAAAAAACAGGCTGCATCAGCCTTTGCAGCCTGCCCTGACCAAAATTTTCACTTGGGACCGGATACCCTGATTGTCTCTTCTGATTTTCTGCGAACCAAACAAACCGCCCAGATTGCTGCCCAGGCCCTGGGCTGTACCACTGAAATCCAGTTTTCCCCCCTGCTTCGGGAACGGTTTTTTGGAAAATGGGAACTGACCCAGGGAAATTATGATGCCAAAATATGGGACTGGGATACAAAAAACAGGGTTGAGCCGGGCTCTGGTGTGGAACCGGTGGGCCAGGTTCTGGATCGGGGGCTTAGGTTACTGGCCGAGATCGAAACCAGGCATGAGAACCAAAACATTCTACTGGTCTCCCACGGGGACACCCTCCAGATTCTCATGACCTTTTTTCAAGGCTTTCCCCCCCATTGCCACAGAGAGCTTGACCATTTGGAAACAGCAGAGGTCAGAAAACTTTGATGCATTTGGTTACATATCCCCCAGCACGGTGATTTTAAAATCCATCTGTTTTTCCAGTGGAAAGATGGGGCGGTTGATGTGGCAGAACGGGAACCTTGTAAAATCCGGGTTAGTAACTCCCGGGCCTGGAATTCTGACCACATGCCGGGCAATGGGTTCAAACGCCGCACGAAAATGTTGCCGGGACTTGAGCAGGGTATACTTTCGATGAACAGGATCAAGCCCCACATGGGTGAAGACTGCAACGTCAAGGGCTTCGATACGCTGCTCAGTGACCAAAATATCAATATCTGCCACACTCAGCACAGCCATCAACCCGATGGAGACGGTCAGCCCCTTAAGCATGGGGCCGGTGGCCGTAATCCGGCCGTCCACAACAGCCCTGACCCGTCCGGTCACGCCCAGCGGGGCAGCCCTGTATCCAAGGCGAGGCGCCTCAACCCTGCCACCGATGTCCAGGGTCACCTGTTGTCCAACCCCTGCCTTGATCATCTTTTGGACAGCACCAGGGTCATGAAATGGCCCGGCGATCATGTCTGCAAATCCCATGGCCATGGCTTTTTTGAGCACGCTCATGTCTGCGGCAAATCCGCCAGAGGCAGGGATATCGCCTGAATCTGCCATGATCACAGGTCCCTGGGGCAGGCCAAGGGCCTTTTCAAGCATATTTTCGTAGGGTTCTACAACTTCCACAAGGTCGTGGCGATGCTGCCACACGGTATTGAGAATCTGATTTGCGGCAGCTGCTGCCGTATCCGGTGCGTTGTCAGATGTGATGGTCAGGCAGATACCGCCTGGTCCGGCATCGGTAAATGGATGGCCGCAGCACAGGTCTATATTGAGAAGGCTGTCTTTTTGTTCCAGAGCCCTGATCTCATCCCAGACCCGGTTCAGGGGAAAATCCCCGGGATCCATCCGCTCCAGACTGGCCATCACAGGAATCCTGTAGACCCCGGTCACAGGGCGTATCCGGCCTTGGATCATATTGACAAGCAGATTGGCTGCCCGGGTCCCGGTGTCATACATGTCCACATGGGGCAGGGTCCGGTAAAGCGTGATGATGTCAGCGAAATTGGCGATGGCGTCGGTCAGGGTGGCATGGAAATCAAAGACCACCCCGACCGGGATTTGGGGAGCCAGTCTGCGGATTCTTTTGAGAAGCTCTCCCTCACCGTCTAAAACGCTCTGGGTCACCATGGATCCGTGAAGGTCAAGCAGCAGACCGTCACACCCGGTGGCCACAGCTGTTAGAATTTTATCGCAGAACCACTCAAAGGCCTGGTCCACAACCGGGCCTGACGGCATGGCCTCTCCCATTGCCGCGACCATCACATCCATGCCTTTGTTCTCCAGGACATCAACAAATGCGGCCAGCGCTGTATTCTGTCCCCTGCAGGCGGCATCTGCCTCTGCCCCGGATAACGGGGCCTCACCTGCAAAAGTAAAATTTTTCAGCGGGGTGATCGTGTCAACAAAACTGTGGGTTTCATGCTTCATCTGAGCGACAACAACTTTCATAGGGATCTTTCCTGCCCACCGGGGCGTTCCAAAAGGATTTGTGGTAAAAAAATTTATTTAAAATACTGGATAGCAGACAGCCTTTGATCACACCCATGCCTGTGAATTACCAGATCGGTTTTTTCCAGAACCCAAATACTTTCAGCAGCACAAGTGCCACAATAACGTATCCGGTGAGGCATGCATATAAAATCAGGGGGTTCATGCTTGGCAATGGATAAGCCACCACCAGGATCGGCATCAGCACGATGGAAAAGGCATTGTACAGGCCAAGCTCTGCTGCTGCCGGTGTCTTGAAATCCGGATCCACGATCCGAAGCAGCATCAGCCCGCTGGCACCGGTGCCGGTGGCCGTGCCAAAAATGGCCAGCATTCGTTCAAATCCATACTCGGGAAGCCGCCGCCCGAAATAGACGATCAACAGGGTGGTCAGCACCCCGGCGATGATACAGACCAGCAGCAGCGGGGCAAGATGGTTGGTAATGGCTGCCACCTCCACACCCACCATGGTGGCCACCACCATGTAATCCACGCTGACCCCGGTGATCCGGCGCTGAAGACTGGTGTCAATAAACCGAAGGATCCCCAGCCGATCAATGATGGCCCGAACCAGGATGGCTGTGAAAATGCCCCACAGAAACATCAGGCCAAAGGCCAGTCCCTGAAGGGTTTTGGGTAAAACTGATTTAATGGCCAAGCACTCATAATAGGTTAAAAAATAGACCGCCATCACAAGAGCCAGCTGCAGGGCAAGCCCATCGATATTGCCCGAGTGGGTGACCAGTTTACCCGCACTTTTCTGTTCCTTCTGCAAAAAAAGGCCGGACAGCACCGGGCGCGAGATCCGCACCCCAGGGTCTGCAATCACTTTTTTACGCACTCCCCAGTTGGCCAGGGGCACCCCGATCAGACTTGCGATCAGATAGCCCACCGCTGCAAAGGTCAGCCCCACGGAAACAGCATTTTGAATCTGAAAGGAATTTTCCCATACCGATGCCAGGGCCACGGTCTGCCCTGCGCCCTGGGCAAATCCTGTGCCCACAAGCATGCCAAGTCCCGGATACATGGACGGCGATGCTGTGGCGTTTGTCAGGTAAATGACAATCCCACCGGATAGGGCCTGGATGGAGATGGCGGCCACATAGACGCAGGCCATCCAGAACATGCCCCGGACAACGCTTTTGGATGCGCCAGGCCCAGCGCTCTTTTTACGACCGGTACCGGTCAGGCCAATGGAAATAAAGCTGATGGTAAACAAGTGGATGGCAAACAGGACAAAGGTGTCATGGGAAATGGCTATGACCCCTAAACTTTTCAAGACAAACCCGGCAAGACCGCCGATAATAGCGGCAGGGAACAAAAATTTCTGGAAAAAACCGATCTTTGCACGCAAGATCACACCCGCAATCAGTAAAATGGAAATCCAGCCAAAAGTACCGAACAGGGGCATAAATGACTCTTCGTGCATGAAACGCCTCCAAAAAGATGATTGATATCAGGTGCGCAACAACGCCTGTGCCATAACTGATCCGGCAACCATTGCTTTGAACAGGTTTTGTCAAGGCATCACATTGCTGTCTTAGGATAGAAAGTGCTGATTTGTCAACAAAAGTCTGCCACCCTGTATTCAGGATCCGGGTATTCAGAATCCGGTCCTGTCTCTATCCAGCAGACCCTAGGTCACAGCCGGAATATTCCGGGTGCTGACAGAGACCATAATACCCCGGGCCGTGACCGATCCAAGTACGATGAAAGCCCCGACAAATGCCCATGGACCAGGAACCTCTCCGGTGCACCAAAACACCCACAACGGATTGAAAAACGGTTCCACACTGCAAATCAGCACGGCGTCCAGCGCAGTCACGTGTTGTATGGCACGGGAAAATATGGCATATCCAGCGCCGATGCATAAGACGCCCAGCCCGAACAATCCGAAAATTTCCCAAGGTCCGGGCATCTGACTGAACATAAAGGGCGAACACAGACCTGCGGCAATGAAACATCCCAGTGTGAGGGCCCATGAAGTGGAATTTTTACGGGATTTTCTCAAATAAATATTGGTGCCGGCCCAGAAAATCGCTCCTGCAATGCCCAGCAGAATTCCGGAAAAAACCTTCACAGATAGTTCATCCAGAAAGAAAAGACAGATGCCGCCCACGACCAGCACCAGAAAAAACCAATCCTGCCGCCTGGTCGGCTCTTTGATGATCCACGGGGCCAGAACCGCCACATAAGCCGAAGACGAGTACTGAAGCACAATGGCATTGGCTGCGGTTCCCAGCTTGGTGGCCCCGACAAAGCAAATACAAAAAAGGCCCATGCAGACCGAGGCAATCAAGGTATCCCGGTCCAGTGAGATCCGGATGGATTTTCTGCAGAAAACGAGCATGGCCAGGGCGCCGATAAAGCACCGCCAACCGGCAATGGCAAGGGGAGGCAACGATACCAGTTTGATCAGCACCCCGCTGATGCTCCAGAAAAAAGCCGACGCAAGCAGCATCAGTATGGCCTTTTGATTGTTGTGCATGATCCTTCCTCTTTATATACGCCCTGAAAAGCGCTAACCGCTTTTACAGGCGCTGTTTTTATAGTCGCAAAATTATCTCACCCATGAAAAAAGAATAACAGCCACAAAAAATTAATTTTGTAATCAGTACAGTTGTGGTAATCATAAATCTGTTATGGCTTTTCCAAAGTAAAATTGTGTCTATTCATTGAACAGGAAGCAGGCGTGCAGGGAACCAAGCCAAAGTACCAGCAGGTGGCAGAAAAATTTGCAAAACTGATTGAACAGGGCGTTTTCGGTCCCGGAGATGCCGCCCCATCGGTCCGGAAGCTGAGCCGCCAATGGAAGATCAGCATCAGCACGGTGCTGAAAGCTTACTATTTGCTGGAGGCCCAAGAGTTGCTGGAACCCCGTCCCCGTTCCGGCTTTTACGTAAAAAAAAGCCTCTCCCATACCCCGCCTGAACCGGAACTGTCCCATCCCAGCCCTGATCCTCAAGACGTGGGGATGCGGGAGCTGATTACCATGATCATCCTTCGGGACACCATGAACCCCAGCCTTGCCCAGCTTGGCGCGGGCCATCCAGCTCCGGAGCTCACCGCCACACGGACCATAAACCGGCTGATGGCCTCAGCCGCCCGCCGGATGGGAGACAGGGCCGGCTTATACATGCCGCCTTCCGGCCATCAAGCACTCCGCAGACAGATTGCAAAACATCTGGTTACGGCCGGTACCAGCCTGCAAGCCGATGAGATCATCGTCACAGCCGGATGCGGAGAAGCCGTCTACCTGTGCCTCAAGGCGGTGTGCCGTCCTGGGGATACAGTGGCAGTGGAGTCTCCCATCTGTTTTGACGTATTTCAATATCTTGAACACCTGGATCTCAAAGCCCTTGAAATTCCCACCCACCCCAGAGACGGCATCAGCCTGGAGGCGCTGAACTTTGCACTGGACAATCATCGAATTCAGGCCCTGGTGATTATTTCGAATTTCAACAATCCGCTTGGAAGCTGTATACCGGACAAGGGCAAGCAAGCCTTGGTCAAGCTGTTGAAACGGTATCAGGTGCCTCTTATTGAAAACGATATTTACGGGGATATCCATTACCGGGACCGGCGCCCTTTGACGGCCAAATCATTTGATACAGAGGGTCTTGTCATGTTGTGCAGCTCTTTTTCAAAAACGCTTTCCCCAGGGCTGCGGGTGGGATGGGTTGCGGCCGGACAGCACCGGTCCAAAGTGGAATGGCTTAAGTTCACTGCGAGTCTTGCGGTTTCTACCCTGCCCCAGCAGGCAATTGCCTCGTTCATGTCCCAAGGGGGATATCGCAAACATATTGACCGGATCCGCCATCAGTACCAGCAGCGGATCGCAGGGCTTCGACGGGCGGTGATTCGGCATTTCCCCTCAAGTATCAAGGTCACAGACCCCACTGGCGGGTATCTGTTATGGATCCAGCTGCCCGAGATCATTGATGCACTGGAACTTTACAAAACCGCGTTAAAAAAGAACATTGCCATTACGCCCGGCCATCTTTTTTCCACGGGTGAACGGTATCACAACTTCATCCGCCTGAACGCCTCGAACTGGTCCGAGGAGGCAGAACCTGCCATTGAACGCCTGGGCAGCGTGATATCCTTTATGCTGGACTCGTAAACCAGGCCCGGCAACTGATCTGGGCCCACGGCCTGCAAGCCGGAACGAATCAATCATAGGGTAATCTTGACTTTAACAGGATTACGATCTATCTTTTTTTTCGTGTTTCCGAAAAGCTAGTTGTGCAGTATTTGGCCATAAAACACAGACTCAGAGGAGACGGTCAATATGATTAAACAAACCCTGGTTGGACTGGGCCGGACCCCAGTCACAATCACGCAAAGCCTGCCCGGGGATACGGCACCCGAATCGATCCAAAACACTGAAATTCCCTTGTTTTTGTCTCGGTAAGATGCGCCAAACAGCACCCTGTATCGACACGGTTCCAGATTGCTGCAGACCAGGGCTTTTTTCCAGTGTTCTGCCCCTTGTTTTATTTGGAATGCTCTGCCTGGCCTGGCCCAAAGTGAGTCAGGGCGAGGTGTTCCAGGTGGAATGGGCCTGGGTTCCCAGCCTGGATATCTATCTGCGGTTCCGTTTGGATGGACTGAGCCTGTTATTCTGCCTGATCGTCACCATGGCCGGTTTTTTTGTCAGCCTTTACGCTTCCAGCTACATGGCCGGAAAACAGCATCTGAACCGCTTTTTTGTCTACCTGCATGCATTCATGATCGCCATGCTCGGGATTGTCACGGCCGATAATCTGCTGCTGCTCTTTGTGTTCTGGGAAGCCACCACCATCCTGTCCTACCTGCTCATCGGGTTTGACCATGAAAACAAACCGGCACGGGAGCATGCCCGGCAGGCCATCCTGGTCACGGGAGCCGGCGGGCTTTTTCTGCTTTTCGGTATTTTGCTTTTAAAAACAGCCGGCGGGTCGATGACACTGAGCCAATGGGCCCTGTCCGGCGATGAAATCCGTAACCATGGTTTGTATCCGGCTATTTTTATCTGCATCTTGGTGGGTGCCATAACCAAATCTGCCCAGGTTCCATTTCATTTCTGGCTGCCCAATGCCATGAGCGCTCCCACTCCCATCAGTGCGTTTCTCCATGCTGCCACCATGGTCAAGGCGGGTATTTATCTGCTCATGCGGTTTCATCCCCTGCTGGGGGGGACCGGTCTTTGGATGGGAACCCTGGTCCTTTTAGGAGGCACCACAGGCGTATGGGGTGCTGTCCAGGCCCTGGGTCCCTGTGACCTTAAACGGATTCTGGCCTATACCACCATGATGGCACTTGGGATTCTGACCCTGTTCCTCGGCGGGCAGACCGCTCTTTCTTTGACCGCAGCCACAACGTTTCTCATGGTTCATGCCCTTTACAAAGCCTCGTTGTTTCTGGCAGTGGGCAGTATTGATCATCAGACCGGAACCCGGGATCTTCGCAAGCTTGGCGGGCTGCTGAAAGCCATGCCCCTGACAGCCTTGGCCGTTGCCGCTGCCACCCTTTCCATGGCCGGATTTCCCCTGTTTTTTGGATTTATCGGCAAAGAGATCATGTATGAAGGGGCCCTGGCCGAAGAGATGTTTCCCGTATTTGCCACCACGGCGACACTGGCGGCCAATGCCCTGATGACGGCGGTGGCAGCCATCATCCTGATCACGCCGTTTTTGGGCCGTCGCCCCCTGGCCATGGCCCAAATTTGTGAGGTGCCCTGGACAATGCGGCTGGGTCCGGCCATCATGGGCGGAATCGGGGTTGTTTTCGGCATCATTCCGGCATGGGTTTCTGAATATCTGATTCAACCGGCTGTGTTTGCGTATCATCCGGCACGGGAAAAGATCCGAATGGCTGTCTTTCATGGGTTCAATCTTCCGCTGCTGCTGAGCATGATCACCCTGGCCACGGGCGGGCTGATCTATTGGCAGCGCATCCGGCTGCGTTCTTTTATTCAAACCCGCATGGAAAGGTTGTGGATCACCACCCCTGGGATATACCAGTTCATCCTGGATCTGTTTATCAAAAGTGCTGGCTGGTTTACCCGGACATTGCAGAACGGATCTTTGCATACCTATATTTCCATCATACTGATGGCGCTGGCAGTCATTGTGGGGAGGGCCTGGTTCGTTCACATCCCTGGTGTTTTCATGATTTTCGACATCAATGACCACTGGCTTGCAGCCGGACTCTGCGGGTTTATTCTGCTGGCTTCAGGCGTGGTGGTAACGGCCCGGCAACGGCTGGCCGCCATCGGGGGACTGGGCGGGGCAGGCGCCGGTGTGGCCCTTATTTTCCTGATTTTCGGTGCGCCAGATATCGCATTGACCCAGCTGCTGGTGGAAACCCTGACCGTGGTGATTGTCTCTATGGTGCTGTTCCGCCTGCCACCCATTGATACTGTTCCCAAGAGAACCCGAACCAGGAATCTGTTCAACGCTGTTCTTTCTCTGGGTATCGGCCTGCTGGTGACCACCATTCTCATGGGGGTGCTGACAATGCCTCTGGACCGCAGCATCACCGATTTTTTTGAAGATTATAGTTATATTTCCGCCCATGGCCGGAATATTGTCAATGTGATCCTGGTGGATTTCAGGAGTCTGGACACCCTGGGCGAAATCTGTGTGGTCGTTCTGGCAGCCTGGGCCGGTGTGGCCCTGATGCGCAGCAAAAAACAGGAGGACTAAGTGGAATCCGTTATTCTAAAAACTGCAACACGGCTGATGGTCGGATTGATGCTGGTTTTTGCCGTATACCTGCTGTTACGGGGGCACCATGAACCTGGCGGCGGATTCTCAGCAGCACTGGTAACTGGTACTGCCTTTGCCCTGTTTGCCATTACTGAAGGACCCAAACGGCTTCGGCAGGCCATCCGCATCCGGCCTGAACTCATTTCTGCCACAGGCCTGGCCCTGGCAGCCGGTTCAGGGCTGCCCGCTCTTGTTATGCAAACCCCCTATCTGACCGGTGTTTGGTGGTCGGTTAACACCCTGGCCGTGGGTACGCCGCTGATATTTGATATCGGTGTTTTCCTGGCGGTTCTGGGAGCGATTCTTTCTGTGTTGCTGGTTTTGGAGGAACGTTAAGATGGAAGCACTCTTGGCAATACTTGTGGGACTGATGATTGCTGCGGCGCTTTATCTGATGCTTTCCGGTGTTCTGGTCAGGTTCGTTTTCGGTTTCACCCTCATGGGCAATGCCGTAAATCTGTTGATTTTTGCAGCTGGCCGGCTGAATTATTCAGATCCTCCCCTGATCGATCCACAGCAGACAATTTTGACCGGTCAAGCAGCCAATGCACTGCCCCAGGCACTTATCCTTACTGCCATCGTGATCGGGTTTGCAATGACCACGTTTTTGTTGATTCTCCTGGTCCGGACCTTTGATCAGACCCGGACCCTGGACACGGATCAGCCGCCGTTTCACTGTGAATTGCCTGATGTCGGCCTGGTGGACACAAAAACCGGTTTACCGGGAAAAAAGGGATGATGAAAATGCTGCTTGTTTTTCCTGTTCTTGTGCCCATGGGTGTTGCCATTGCAATGGTTCTTTTCCGGCTGGATAAACAAAAGGCCAATACAGCTGCTTTGATGGGTGCCCTGCTCCATGGCTTTGTCAGCATTCTGCTCATGGTGACCATCCTGGACCGGCAGGCCATGGCCTTGTGGGTGGGAAACTGGCCGGCACCGGCCGGCATCTGCCTGGTGGCGGATTATCTGAGTGCGGTCATGGTACTGATCACCAGTGTAATCCATACGGCAGTCATTATCTATGCCCGCAAGGATATCCACAGCAGCCAGGTCCGGATGGGCTTTTACCCGTTCATGCAGCTGTTGACCGCCGCTGTCTGCGGTGCCTTTCTTACCGGGGATCTGTTCAACCTATATGTCTGGTTTGAGGTGATGCTCATGGCATCCTTCGGCATTATGGTCATGGGGCATTCCTCTGGCCGGATGACCGGTGCTGTTAAATACGTCACCATGAACCTGTTGTCCACCCTCTTTCTGATCACAGCCATTGGACTGATTTACGGCCTCACCGGAACCCTGAACCTGGCAGATCTTCATGAAAAAATGGCCCTGGTGGAAAATACCGCCCTGGTGAACAGTGTCGCCCTGCTGCTGATCACGGCTTTTGGCATTAAATCTGCCCTGTTTCCCTTGTTCTTCTGGCTGCCGGCATCCTATCATATCCTGCCGGTACCGGTCTCCGCATTTTTTGCCGGCATGCTGACAAAAGTAGGGGTCTACGCACTGATCCGTATGTTTACCCTGGTGTTTGTCAACGACACCGCCATGACCCATACCACGCTAATGATTTTGGCTGTGCTGACCATGGTGTCCGGTGTTATTGCAGCTGCCTCACAGACAGAAATTCGACGAATTCTGTCATTTCACATCATCAGTCAGGTGGGATACATGGTCCTGGGGCTTGCTTTGTTCACCCCCCTTGCCCTGGCCGGCACCCTGATCTATCTGGTTCATCATATCGTTGTTAAAGCCAATCTGTTCCTGGTAAGCGGCCTTATACGAAACGCAGCCGGATCTTTTGACCTGAAAGATATCGGCAGCCTTTATAAAACCAACGGCCTGGTTTCTGTCGCATTTTTCATCCCGGCTTTTTCCCTGGCCGGTTTTCCACCTTTATCCGGTTTTTGGGCCAAGCTTCTGATCATTTATGCCTGCCTGGAAAGCCAGCATTATATGCTCGGCGCAGTGGCTGCGGTGGTTGGGCTGATGACTGTATTTTCCATGACCAAAATCTGGTCACAGGCTTTCTGGAAACCGTTGCCAACCGATGGTAATGCCCGGGTTGCAGTCAGACCCCTGTCTGCATGGATGATGGCACCGGTACTGGGGCTTGCCATCATCACCATTGTGACCGGGCTGTTCATGGAGCCTGTTTATCGTTTGGCCATGGTGGCGGGAGAACAGCTGATGAACCCGGTTCAGTATATCCTGGCTGTCAAAGGGGGTGGCTGATGCCTCTTTTTATATTGAATATTTTTTTTGCCGCTGTATTCACCCTTCTTACTGGCAGCGGCCGCATTGGTGTCTTTTTGTTCGGATGTGTCCTTGGCTATGGGATTTTATGGCTGTCCAGCCCTTTGTACAAAGATACGCGCTATTTTAAAAAACTGCCCAAGACCCTTAATCTGATCACCTATTTTCTCAAAGACCTTTTCGTATCCAACCTCAGGGTTCTCTGGGATGTGATCACACCCCGCCATATCAGTCGTCCGGGTATTATCGGCGTCCCTCTGGATGCCAAGACAGACCTGGAAATTTTTTTGGTCGCCAATCTTATATCCCTGACACCTGGCACCCTGAGTGTGGATCTGTCTGAAGACAAAAAAACTTTGTTTGTTCATATCATGTTTCTTGAAGATGTGAACGCTGCCCGGGCTGATATAAAAAATGGTTTGGAAAAAAGAGTTCTGGAGGTGATGCGGTCATGATGACCAACACGCTATTTTTGTCCGGTGCCTGTCAGGCCGCAATGGTCATGCTGCTGGCCGCGATGATCATGCTGCTCTGGCGGCTGGCAAAGGGACCTGTTGCTGCAGACAGGGTGATTGCCATGGATCTTATGTCCATGCTGGTGGTGGCTTTTCTGGTGGTTCTTTCCATTTATACTGGGAAAAAAAACTACCTGGATGTTGCCATTGCCTATGCCTGTATTGCCTTTCTGGGTACCATTACACTGGCGCGGTTTCTTCATAGACGCGGTCGCAATAATGATCTGCAGCCGCCGCCATCCGCACCTGATTCAACCAAAGGAAGATCAGATGATTGAGTATTTGACCGGCATTGTGTTGATCATTGGCAGCTTTTTTTGCCTGATAGCGGCCCTGGGGGTAATCCGTCTGCCAGATCCTTTGACGCGCATGCACGCTGTCACCAAGGCAGGATCTCTGGGGGCAGGCCTTTTAGTCTGTGCGCATGCGCTCTTTTACCAGCAGCTGGGGATTTCCCTCAGGGCCGTGAGTATCATTGCCCTTTTGCTGTTCACAGCCCCAGTGGCGGCGCATATTATTGCCCGCACCTCTTACCGAAGCGGGGAGGCGATTTCAGACCGCACCTGGATTGATCAACTCAAGGAAACAGCCGCCACCCGGCAGGGCACAAACCGATGAATCAGAGTGCCTAAGGGATCTCTATGGGTATTCAGGGTGAGCCGGTTCACGCCTTAATGCCGTGGACCTTACCCTGGAAATTCAGTCTGAAACCGTGGGGAATCAATACCATGCCC
>Ga0102943_1000077_pt1 | contig 63305 bp, 50 predicted proteins | sample SalPonC_black_MG_FD_78174 | JGI IMG/M metagenome (GOLD analysis project Ga0102943, IMG submission 78174) | Salt pond soil microbial communities from South San Francisco under conditions of wetland restoration - Salt Pond MetaG... | ecosystem: Environmental > Aquatic > Marine > Intertidal zone >...
GGCTCAGATTTTTTCTTGCTTTTGCCGCCCAGGGGGAAGCCGGCATGGCGGAATATATTGATACCTGTATTGACCTGACCTGTTCGGCCCAGAAATACATCGCCTCCCAGCCCGATTTTGATGTTCCATATACACCGGAAAGCAATATACTGTGTTTTCGGCATTCAGCTTCTGAAACGGATCAGCTTGCCATACGGGACCGGCTCATACAGAAGGGAAATTTTTATTTATCCTCCACCAGTATTAATGACCAGCGCTTTTTGCGCATGGTAATTATCTCCCCGGCCACAACCCTGGATGACATTAAAGCGCTGGTCCATGCCATCCGGCAGGCGGCAGAAACAGGGTAACCTGTGAGAAAACCGGTTACAGCATGATTTCTGAATATTTGCCATAGACGCGTGCACCTCTATGGGGAACCCCTGGTGGTGTCCTGTAAACAGACCGTCAGATGATGATCAAATACTTTTTGACGATCCGGTTGGGTTTATGTATACTGTATAAAATTTCATGCTCCCGTTATAATTTGTGACTTTTCCTGCAGCACCTGTAAAGTATTTTCCCAATCAAAGATTTTTCAATACCGGTCATTTTTCAAAGGAAAGGAGCAGGTATGAAGGACAAATCTTCCGAGGTTTTTCTCCAAAGATCCCGCGTCTTCAGTGCGATCAGAAAAATCGTCTTTGTTTTATTCATCCTTTTTTTATGCTATTCTCTGGCCGCCATTATCTATTCCACCCAGGTCATGTACAAGGTCAAGCTCAACCATGCCGTGATCCTGGAAAAATTCGGGGGCAAAAGACAGGCAATCACAGATGTGGGATGGCATTTCAGGCTGCCGTTTTTCACCCGACTGGAATCACAGGTCACCCTGATGAACCAGAACCTCTACCTGGGCGGATCACCAGCACCCATAAAGATCATTTCCCAGGAAAACGTGGCCCTTTGGACATCTGCTATGATGACGTTCAAAATAAAGGATCTGAGGGTGTGGGGCATTGACAACCTGAAACCTGAAACCCTTCTCCAGGGGGATTTTGACGGTATTGCCAAGGATATTCTGCAAGGGGAAAAGGTAAACAAGCTCATCAGTGACAGAGAAAATATAAAAGAAGCCATATTTGAGGCATTGAAAAACAGGCCCATCAACCAGCACGGTCCCACCCTGGAGGAAAAATACGGTATTTCGGTTATCAGTTTTGTGCTCAATGAGACCCGGTTCGGAGACAAGCTGGTGGAAGCCACTGAAGAAAAAAAGCGGCGCCAGCTTATCGCAGAGGCGGAAAACTATGCCGCAGACCAGGAAGCCCAGCGCATCAAAAAACTGTACAAAGCCTACCTTGAGGGCATACAGGCCCTGCACCTGGCCCTGGGCAGTGACCGGGGCCAGGCGGTAAGCCCCTCACTCCTTGCATTTTTGTCCCAGCAGAAATGGGCAGATGCCTATGAAAAAAACCAGACAGACCAGAAAACCTTTGTGCTCCATGGCAAAGAGGGGGTGCCTGCATTAACCCTGCCGGAAAATGCATTCCATACACCTGATTCCAGTGCATCTCTTCAGGAAAAACCGTAAGCTTATACAGGCTTTTTGGGAGTAAAACAGATGGCGAAACGCATCACCAAAGAAAAAACCTATATTACCCTGCCTGAAGAAAATATCCAGCAGATCGAATCCCTGGTGTCCACCTGGACCTATGACACCAAGGTGTTTGTCCGGTCCCGCCTCAACCAGTACAAGGCGCCCCATCCAGTGATCAGTGCTGCCAAGGATCTGTTCCACCTTGTATTTTTCATGCGGCGAAAAAAGAAAACCATGGCTGTGCTCAACAACCCTGAAGTACTGACCGACTGGAAAAAACGGTTTTTGTATTCCGGCGAAACCAATCCCGGGGCATCCTGGAACCGTATCATTGAAAAAGAATTGACCAAAGCCCAGTACCATTACCTGATCGCTGTTCTGGACAAAGAACTCACCGACATACACGTACCTGTGGAACTGGCGGAAACCTTTGAAAAGATCTACCGGGTACATATCCGCAAAGAATATGTTGAAGATACAGACATACCCAAGGCCCCCATCGTGCTTGTAGAAGGCACCTCCGGCAGCGGCAAAAGCGCCACGGTCAGAGAAGCCCTTGAAACGGTGATATTCAGAAACCAGGTTATTCCCACCGTGGACTGGAAGCAGAAAAAAAAAGAAATCCTGGCCAGCCACAGCCTGTTTACCAACCTGGAAGACGTGGACCCGGAATTTGCCGTCAAAATCGCTGAAAAGAAAAAACAGAACTTTTACCGCTGGCTGGCAGGTATCGTGTTTTTACGCCGGATATTCAAAAAACGGATCATGGACAATCTCACCCGGTTTGAGGAACGCGGCATTGAGGTGGATGCATCGGTCATCACCCCCAACGATTACCAGACAGCCCTGTCGGGAGAACCGGGCAACTACTTCAAGCGGGCCATGGGAAATCCCAAAGTAACCTGCATCCGCCATATTGAAGAGGCCCACTCTGCATTCGGCAAGTCTGAAAGCGGTCCGGGCTCGGGCGGTGGTGAAAAACAACAGCGGACCCTTATTGATACCTCCAATATCGTTCTGGACGAAATCATTGACGGCCGGCGGGACTGCTTTGTTATTGCCACCACTGATCAGACCCACCGGTTTGACTCTGCCATCTACCGGCGGTTTGTGGAAAAAGGTGCCATTATTGACATATCCAGGTTCTGGATGAACCGGGAAAATCTGAAAAAAATTATTTTTCTGGAAATCAGACGTCACCAGATTCCCACCAGATACCGGCCGGAATCAGCGAAACTGGATCCTGCTGCCGACAAAATATACACCATTTTCAAGGACCGCAGCCTGAAAATCAGTCCCGCCTATGTCAGAAAACTCATTGAATCCATCATCAATATCCAGGGTGATTTTGTCCTTGATTTTTTAGACGACAGCGTTCTGATCCGGTCAGCTTTTCAGCTGGTGGCCAAAAATGTTTACGGCGAACTGTATAACAAGGTGGTGGACCATATGGACAGGAATGTGCAGTGGGATGAATATGTGGGGGATATAAAGGATAAATTTTCTGAAATGGCCAACAACTGCTTCCAGTACGGGATCAGTGAAGACAAGGGAGTGGTGCTCACCGGCCCGCCCGGCAGCGGTAAAACCTTTCTGGTAAGAACCTGGCTTTCCTCCAATACCAAAGTCCATGACATTGCCACGTCCCCGTCTGCACTGCAGGATTCCACCAGCCCGGTCCACGGCACTGTGGCCAATCTGGAAAAGGTGTATGATATCGCCAAGATGATCGCCCCTACCGTGATCTTCTTTGATGAAGGTGATGCACTGGCTCCCAAGCGCAGCAGCACCGGGGGACAGCCGTCGGATGTGCTCACCAATAAATTTCTCAACATCATTGACGGAGAGGTGCCCCTGAATCAGGTATTCACGGTGCTGACCACCAACCGGCTGGATATACTGGACCCTGCCCTGATCCGGTCCAAGCGCCTCAAAACCCTTGAAATATCGGGACATATGCGGCAAAAAGACATCTTTGATATTATTTCAAAACAATTTGAAACCATGTCCCACCGCAGAAAAGTGGATGTAAAACAAATCATAGAGACAGCCCAGGGTATCTGCAATACCCCGGCGGATTACACCTCTTTTACTGAAAAAGCCATTTCTCTGTGCACCACGGAATTCAAAGTGCTGCGCAAACTGCGGCAGCTGACAAACTCTTCCAGAGAAGAAAAATATGAATTTGTTAAATTAAATTTCAAAACAGTTCTGGGCATTCTGGATACGGTCAAGGCCCCGCCCCTGCTTAAATCAAACATTAAAAATGATTTAAAAAATTTTGTGACCCATTATGAACAGATCCTGGAAAATGTGACCCACATCACCAAAGAAACAGATTATCCGCTGGTGGAGGCCCACCTGAAATCTGCCCGGCGGGAAATTTCCCAGAGCCCGGTGCGCAAGGGTTCTGTGCAGCTCAATGAATTTCTTGAAACCGAACTGAGCAAAGAACCCCAGGTAGGATTCATCATCGGCGCGGGGGCCAGCGAGATGACCGGCATGCTGCTGCCCATTGCCACCAGCCTGACCGGACGGGTGGAACGTTCTCCCATCATCGTGACAGGTGCGGTGTCCTCTTCCGCTCCCAATGCGGCCCAGCTGGATATGGCAGTGCAGATGACCCGCCAGTCGGCCCAGGAAGCCCTGACCATGGTAAAAAACTATATCCAGCAGTTATCTCCGGATATCAGTATTCCCTGGTTGTTCGGCGATTTTCTCAAAAAGTACTCCATCCACCACCAGCTTTTATCTGCTTCCTATAACGTAGGGGGACCGTCTGCCGGATATGCCCTGGCTTTGAACACCCTTTCCGCCCTGCTGCAGATTCCATTGTGTATTGATTTCGGTATCACCGGGGCCCCCTGGACCAAAGGGGTGAGAAAAGATGAAGTAGGGGGGTCTGTCATCATCGGGGGTCACAGAAAAAAAACGGAAAAAGTGCTTTTGTACCTGCGGCGCATGTACATGCCTCTGCAGAATTACAAGGACCTTGAGCCTGAGTTTCTCATGGGATACTGGCTCAGGCAGAAAGATATCATTGCTGTCACCCATTTTGCGGATCTCATGCCCGAGGTGCTGTATTTAAACACGGCCCACAATGATATGAGAGAAGAATTGATTGCAAAACGTATCAGGTACAAGATTGAAAAATACCATGAGACCCCTAAGACGCCTTCTTTGAAGCAAGAAATCATCCATACAAAAAAATTGATGCGCCAGCGGGCGGAATCAGAAATCCTGGGCAGGGTCAATGCCATCCGTTTGTACCTCGAAGACGTATCCCGCAAAAAATATATCTCCCACGAAAAGATATTCAAGACCTATATGATAAAATCAGAGTGATCTTTCCGCAGGGCCGCGGGCTTGCCGATGATTTCCGCCCAGATCACCGCCTGGCGGAGGCTGGGACGTCTGCCATAAGGATGAATGGTCGGCGGCGGCACTGTCTGGTCACTAAGTTTTTTTTCAGGTCTTTTGGGGGGGTGTTTTTGTGTTTGACGTTCTTCTATGGCAGGGCTTTGGGATGCCACCGAAGGTGATTCAGCCTCGGCAGGTGTTTCGTGTTCTGCCAGTTCCCCCGCTGTCCATTCCTGCTCTGCCATTTCATCCCAGAATCCGGTGTCTGCAGATTGTTTTTGTTTTTCCTGTCTGGCCTGTTTTTCCAGTTCCTGAATAGATTCCTGTACCTGATTCTTGATTTTCTGAAAAAAAGAAAACAAGGGATTTTTTGACAATTTTTTCTGAATCCCGGTGGTTTTTTTCTTTCTGGAGGCAAGGGCCTTGGAAAGCAGGGTAAACAAAAGAAAAAAAACCACCAGAATTACATTGATAAGGGTTTCCAGATTCATGGCACTCCTTGTGCTGCCGTGAATCCTGTAAATTTTACCTTTTACAGGATTCACGGCTGTAAATATTTATGTATTCTGATCTGTCTGGGCAGTGTCTGTTTCACCCTTGGAGATCTGCTCCCGCATTTTGGTATCAGCTGCCACATTTTTCATTTTGTAATAATCCATGATGCCGAGGTTGCCGCTTCTGAAGGCTTCTGCCATGGCCAGGGGCACCTGGGCTTCCGCCTCCACCACCTTGGCCTGCATTTCCTGGACCCGTGCCCGCATTTCCTGTTCGGTTGCAAATGCCATGGCCCGCTTTTCCTCTGCTTTGGCCTGGGCAATTTTCTTGTCTGCCTCGGCCCGGTCGGTTTCCAGTTCCGCCCCGATGTTTTTGCCCACATCCACATCTGCAATATCAATGGACAGAATTTCATAGGCTGTGCCGGCATCCAGGCCTTTTTTGAGGACAGTCTTGGAAATCATGTCCGGGTTTTCCAGCACTCTTTTGTGGGTCTCGGCAGACCCGATGGTGGTGACAATGCCTTCCCCCACCCGTGCCAGGATGGTTTCAGCACCGGCCCCGCCCACCAGGCGGTCAATATTGGCCCGGACCGTGACCCTTGAAATCGCTTTCAGCTGGATGCCGTCCTTGGCCATGGCCGCAACTATCGGGGTTTCAATGACCTTGGGGTTCACCGACATCTGCACTGCTTCCAGCACATCCCGGCCGGCCAGGTCAATGGCGGCTGCCCGGTTGAAGCTCAGATCGATATTGGCCTTGTCCGCGGCGATCAGGGCCTGGATCACCCGGGACACATTCCCGCCGGCCAGATAATGAGATTCCAGGCTGTCCGTGGGAATCTCCATGCCGGCTTTCACCGCCATGATCTTGGACTCCACAATCAGTTTGGGCGGCACTTTTCGAAACCGCATGAAAATAATATTGACCAGCCCGACCTTTGCCCCGGAAACCAGTGCCTGCAGCCACAGGGCAATATAGGCAAATATAAAATAAAACAGGGCCACGCCGATAACACCGGCAATAATTAACAGGATGTACATAAACTCCATGTCTGATTCTCCTTATTCGATTTTGTCAACCACGATTCTGTTTCCCGACACCAGGATCACCACAACCGGTGTACCGGCATCCACATATTCTCCGTCGGTTACCGCATCCAGGCGCTTTCCCTCTATTTCTACCGTGCCTGAAGGCCGTAAATCCGTTATCGCTTCTCCCTGCTTTCCCTTCCATGATGCCAGTTCCGGGGCCTGGGAAAAAACCCCTTCCTTGCTGGACAATATTTTATGCAAGGATAAAGAAGAGGCTCCCAGGGCCTTGAACCCCAGAACCAGAACAACCGGTATCACTATAATATCCACCCCCAGAAACACCATGCCCATAGTAAAAGAAATGGTGGTAAATACCAGGTAAAGGGAATAAAACAATATTCCGGCAGCCATAACTGATAAAAGTCCCAGAGAGGGTACAAAAATCTCCATCACAATGACCGCCAGCCCCAGCAGCTGGAGTGCAATGGGCATTATATAGGATGTCATGATTCATTCCTTTTGGATGCAAGTCTATCTGCAGCTTTCACCAGCACGCGGTTCTGTTCCAGAGCATCCACTGTTACATGGGTACCGGGATCCAGAAATTCACCTCTGGTAATGGCATCGATTTTCCGGGTACCGATCTTAATTTTTCCCGAAGGCCGCAAAGCAGTCACTGCCGTGCCTGATTGTCCCACACTCACGGACCGGGATTCATCCGATCCCACCAGGGCCTCGCCAAGAGTGGTTTCCAGATACGGACCTTTTATCAGCCTGGACAGTCCGGGCAGCACATACCTGAGCATGAACAGAGAAAAAACCAGGGCCCCCAGAAAAGCGCCCAGGACCATGGCCAGATTCCGGATCAGAAGACGGCCTTCCCAGGGCATTTTGGGATCCGGTACCACAAATCCCTGGAAAGAGAGGACCAGACCGGCTGCCAGCACCAGGATTCCGGCAACCCCTGCCACGCCGAAACCCGGCAGCACCAGGATTTCCACCACCATGAGCAGGGTGCCGATGAGCAGGAGCAGCAGTTCGGTGTAATCTGCCAGCCCCACCAGGTACTGGTTCATAAAGACCAGCCCCAGGCAGACAATGCCGATGATCCCGAAAACCCCGAATCCCGGGGCCTTAATCTCTGTATACAGGGCACCGAGCCCCACCAGCATGAGTATGGGCAGCAGCGGCTGGAGAAACCGGACCAGGCTTTCAGACCAGGTCTCTTTCATATAGGCCAAAGTATAATTTTCATATCCCAGTTGTGCCAGCGCCTGGTCCAGGTCTGTGACACTGGCCCTGGAAAATCCCAGGTTCCGGGCTTCCACATCATCCATGGTCAAAAGTTCCCCCTCTGCCACAACGGTGGTTTTTTTTGTGATACGCGCTTTTTCCTCTTCAGTCAGGTCATTGAACCTGACTTTGTCCATATACACGGCTTCTTCATCCAGGGTGACCTGGTAGACCTCCATGCTTTTGGTAACCATGGATTCCGCCAGCACCTCAGGATAACCGTTTTTCTTGGCCAGGGTCCGGAACTGCGCCCGGAGCACGGTCTGGGTTTTTTCCCCCATCTCTTTTTGCCCTTCACTGGTCTGGATGATGGGGGCACAGTCCCCGATCAGGGTATTTTCCTTCATGACCAGGACATTACCGGCCAGGGCAATGAGGGCCCCGGCAGAGATGGCCCGTTTTTCCACATAAGATATGGACTGTCCCATGGGAATGGACAAAAGGGTCTCCACGATTTCCAGGGCTGCATCCACCCGCCCCCCGAATGAATCCAGTTTGAACACTATAAGGGCGTCCGGCTCGGCTGAAAGAATTTCATCCACGCTTCTTTTGATGAAAGCAGCCATACCCGGCTCCACCGTACCGGTGACAGGTATGACATGAATGGTTTTATCTGCTGCCGGTACTGCATCTGTCCTGAAAAATACAAACAGGCTTGCTACAGCCAGAAACAGGATCAGCCAGGTTCTGCTGCTTCTGGCACCATTGTTCACATATTTTCCCATGGATCTTTGCCCTCTCAGAAATCATACCGCAATTGCCCCGTCACTATACCATGAAATACCGGAGTTTGAAAAAACAATCGTACCGACTTTACAAAATAAGACCGTCCCGGCCCCGGGTCAAGCTGCCACCACAATCTTACAACAGCTGCATTCCCTGCAAATTCACCATAATATTTTTACCGGTATAGCAGAACAGTCGCCTGCAAATCTCGCAGCAGATATCTTGACCCTGCTCCGCCCCTGGTGGTGTGGCAAATATCCAGATGCCGCATTCTGTGATTGCCAAACCGGCAAAATTTTTTTATACATTACTTTTGGCATTTGGCCAGAAATCTGCATACAAAAACATATATCTTCATGTTTGTCATTAAAAACAAAGGAAACCACCCATGGCTGCGACCGATAACCCAAAATCAGATTCCATTCTCTCCCAGGTGCACAAAACCCGTCAGGCACGGGAAAAAACCTACCGGGAAAAGGCCCTTAAACTGTTCCCCTGGATCTGCGGCCATTGCGGCAGGGAGTTTGAGGGCAAACGTCTCAAAGAACTGACGGTGCACCACAAGGACCACAACCATGACAACAACCCCCCGGACGGCAGCAATTGGGAGTTGCTGTGCATTTACTGCCATGATAATGTGCATTCCCGGGACCAGGTTGCCGATGCCTATGCAGACGGGCCGGCGGACAACCATGCAGACAAAGGAGGCGGCGCCAGTCCCTTTGCCGGTCTCGGAGACTTGTTAAAAGGCAGACTGGATTAAAAACGCTTGTCTGCATTATAAATTCAATACAATATAAGCCGCGTTCACCAATCATTGAACCAGGAGGAAACATGAATCTACAAAAGCCCAATGCCAATGATGCCCTGCAGACAAAAAACCGGTCCAGAAATATTGCACCGCAGTCAGGTATCTGCAGCAGGTGCATTGATGGATGCAAGGGCAACTGCGACCTGTTCCACGCCACCTTCCGGGGAAGGGAGCTTTTGTACCCCGAACCATTCGGCAGTGTCACCGCCGGTGCTGACAAGGACTATCCCGTGGATTACTCCCATCTGAATATCATGGGATATGCCCTGGGGGCCAAGGGTATGGCACCGGACCCGGACAAGGCCACATTTCCCGCTGTAAACACCGAAACCCGATACGGGGTGACAGACAAGGTGAAAATGAAGGTGCCCATATTCACCGGGGCTCTGGGCAGTACGGATATTGCCCGGAAAAACTGGGAGCATTTTGCCATAGGGGCCGCCATCTCCGGCATCACCCTTGTGTGCGGTGAAAATGTCTGCGGCATCGATCCTGCACTGGAACTGGACAAAAACGGCCGGGTGACAAAATCCCCGGAAATGGACCGGCGGGTCACGGAATACCGCCGGTTTCACGAAGGATACGGGGATATCCTGGTACAGATGAACGTGGAAGACACCCGCAACGGCGTGGCCGAGTATGTCATTGACAAACTGGGGGTGGAAACCATTGAACTCAAATGGGGGCAGGGGGCCAAATGCATTGGCGGTGAAATCAAGGTCAATTCCCTGAAACGGGCCATTGAACTCAAAAAAAGAGGCTATATCGTCACCCCGGACCCGGAGATGCCGGCCCATCAGGCATCCTTTAAAGCCGGGCCGTTAAAACAGTTTGAACGCCATTCCCGTCTGGGATTCATCGACCAGGACAGTTTCATGAAAGAGGTGGAAAGGCTGCGGCAGCTGGGGGCCAGACGGATCACCCTGAAAACCGGGGCATATCCCATGCGGGAACTGGCCATGGCCATCAAATGGTCCAGTGAGGCCAAAATCGATCTGCTCACCATTGACGGGGCACCGGGCGGTACCGGCATGAGCCCGTGGCGGATGATGACCGAATGGGGCATCCCCGCTATTTACCTGCATGCCATGGCCTATGAACTGTGTGAACGCCTGGACAAGCGCGGCCTGCCTGTGCCGGATATCGCCTTTGCCGGGGGCTTTTCCTCAGAAGACCATGTGTTCAAGGCCCTGGCCCTGGGTGCCCCCTACTGCAAGGCGGTCTGCATGGGCCGGGCTCTGATGATTCCGGGCATGGTGGGCAAAAACACAGAGCGCTGGCTGAGAAACGAAGACGGGGGGCTGCCGTCCACCGTATCCAGATATGGTACCACCAAAGAGGAAATATTCATGAATTATGAGGTGCTCAAAGAAAAATATGGTGACCAGGCAAAAGATCTGCCCCTGGGCGCCATCGGCATCTTCAGTGCAGTGGACAAAATCAAGGTCGGGCTCCAGCAGATCATGGCCGGTTCCAGAAACTGGGCCGTCCCCCATATCAGCCGCCAGGACATCTTTGCTCTGACCGAAGAATGCGCCAAAATCACCAACATTGCCTATGTCATGGATGCCTATCGCAAAGAGGCCATGCAGATCATTGACGCGTGAATAAACAGGAGGGTACCATGTCTGATATGCTGTCTTTCATAAAGACAAAAAATCCTGGTGAACATGAATTTCACCAGGCTGTGGAAACCGTGACCGCCTCTGTGCGGACATTGATCGACAGACATCCGGAATACCGCCAGGAAGCCATTATCAAGCGGATCACCGAACCGGAAAAAGTGTTCATCTTCTGCGTACCCTGGGTGGATGACCAGGACCAGGTACAGATCAACCGGGGGTTCCGGGTGGGCATGAACAGCGCCATCGGTCCCTATGTGGGAGGATTGCGGTTTCACCCCTCTGTCAGCCTGAGCATCATGAAGTTTCTTGCCTTTGAGCAGGTGTTCAAGAATGCATTGACCACCATGAATATGGGCGGGGCATGCGGCGGGGCAGATTTTGAGCCCAAAGGCAGGTCCGACCGGGAAGTCATGCGGTTCTGCCAGAGCTTCATGACGGAGCTGCATGCCCATATCGGTCCTGACAAAGATATCCTCACGGCCGACATCGGTGTGGGTGCCAGGGAAATCGGGTATCTGTTCGGCATGTATAAAAAGATACACAAAGAATTTTCCGGGATTCTCACCGGAAAAAGCCTGACCCTGGGAGGCAGCCTGATCCGGCCCGAAGCAACCGGATACGGCACGGTCTATTTTGCGGCCCAGATGCTGGCTACCCGAAACCAGACCCTGGAAGGAAAAAAATGCCTGATCTCAGGTGCGGGCAATGTGGCCCAGCATACAGCGGAAAAGCTTCTCGAACTGGGGGCGGTGGTGCTTACCATGTCGGATTCTTCAGGCTATATTTATGATGAAGAGGGCATTGACGCAGGCAAACTGGACTATATCAAACGGCTGAAAAATTTCAGGCGGGGCCGCATAATGGAATATATAAACAAATACTCCGATGCGGTGTATGTGGAGCGGGATGCCACCCTGGACCACCAGCCCATGTGGGATATTCCGGCCGACTGTGCCTTCCCCTGTGCCACCCAGAATGAACTCACCGGCAAAGATGCCCAGAACCTGATGAAAAACCAGGTGGGCCTGGTGTGTGAAGGCGCGGATATGCCCTGCAGCACAGATGCTGTGGCCATTTTTCTTGAAGAAAAAATACTCTATGGGCCGGGTAAGGCTGCCAATGCCGGGGGCGTGGCAGTATCCGGGCTTGAAATGGCCCAGAACAGCATGCGGTTGAACTGGCCCAGACATGAAGTGGATGCCCGGCTGAAGACCATTATGAAAAATATCCATGCCATCTGTCTGGATGCGGCCGAAGAATACAGCCACCCCGGCAACTACCTGGCAGGCGCCAATATCGCCGGTTTTGTCAAGGTGGTGGATGCCATGCTTGACCAGGGCGTATAGGGAGCTGTCCAGACATGGAATCCAGTACCGTCACCGCTTCAGCCAGCTGCTTTCTCATCCGTATGACAGCTGTTTTTGCGGCTGTATTCCTTGTTTCCGGATGTTCCGTCTCATCGAAGATGATGGTCCACCTGTCCGACACCATTGTGAACAATGATGATCCGGCCATGGTGGAAGCCGGTGCCCCGGCCTATCTGCTCATGATCGACAGCCTCATCAGCCAGGACCCGGAGAAAGAGGATATGCTCACCACAGCAGCCCTTTTGTACACAGCTTATGCTGATGTGTTTGTCACCGATGACCTCCGGTCCAGAAAACTGGCTGCCAAGGCCCTGAATTATGCAGAAAAAGCCGTCTGCCTGTCTGACAAAAAGGCGTGCCGCCTGACTGAAAAACCCTATGACGACTTTACATCAGCTGTTGACAGCCTGGATGAAAACAGCCTGCCTGCCCTGTTTTCCCTGGGCGCGGCCTGGTCCGGCTGGATCATGGCCAACACTGATGATTTCAATGCCCTGGCAGATATATCCCGCATTGAAGATATCATGAAAAAAGTGGTCCTGCTGGATGCATCCTATCGGGACGGTGCTGCCTATCTGTACCTGGGAACTTTGGCCACATTCCTGCCCCCGGCCCTCGGGGGCAGGCCGGAGCAGGGCAGAACCTTTTTTGAAAAAGCCATTGCGCTTTCCAAAGGCAAAAACCTCATGGCCAAGGTGATGTACGCCAGGCTGTATGCAAAAATGACCTTTGACCGTACCCTGCATGACCGCCTGCTCACAGAGGTCCTGGCAGCCGATCCTGTGGCAGAAGGCTACACCCTGATGAACACCCATGCCCGGCAGCAGGCCAAATTTCTGCTGGATGCGGCTGATGACTATTTTTAACCGGAGTCTTTATATGAAACATGTTCTTTACTGCACCGTCGTTCTGGTGATGCTCCTGGGAGGTGCCCCGGCCATTGCTCAGGGTATCACCCTGAAAATTGCCACCCTTTCCCCGGAAGGATCCATGTGGATGGAAAAAATGCGCCAGGGTGCTGCACAGGTGGCTGACCAGACCCAAAACCGGGTGACATTCCGGTTCTACCCCGGCGGTGTCATGGGCAATGACAAGGCGGTGCTGCGCAAAATCCGGGTGGGCCAGCTCCACGGCGGTGCCGTGGTGGGGGGGACCCTGGCGGATTTTTTTTCAGGCAACCAGATCTATGCCCAGCCCATGAAATTTTCCACCCTGGAACAGGTGGACCATGTCCGTCAGCACATGGACCGATATATCCAGGACGGCCTGTATGATGCCGGTTTAGTCACCTTTGGCCTCACCGGCGGTGGATTTGCCTATATCATGTCCAAAGAGCGGGTGGAAAGTATTGCAGACCTGAGAAAACGCAAAGTCTGGATACCGGACAATGACAAAGTCAGCCGGGATGTCATGACTGTGTTCGGTATCTCCCCCATCCCCCTGCCCCTGGCAGATGTGCGGACCGCCATGCAGTCGGGCCTCATCGATACCGTTGCCACCTCCCCTGTGGCAGCCCTGATCCTCCAGTGGCACACCCAGATCAAATATGTCACCAATATTCCGCTGATCTATTTATACGGTGTCCTGGCTGTGGACAAAAAACAGTTTTTAAAAATTGGCGAACCAGACCGGGCAGTTGTCAGACAGATCATGACAAAAACTTTTGCAGATATCGATGAACAAAACCGCACAGATGATATCAAAGCCATTGCGGCCCTGAAAAACCAGGGGATCCAGTTCATTACCCCGTCCGGACCGATACTGGCCGAATGGCGTACAACCGCGGCCAGAGCCGTGGACAAAATGGTGGCCGATGGGACCCTGCCGGAGGATGCGGTGAATCAGATCAACCAGCTGCTCCAGGCATTTCATGACTGATAGTATTATCCGATTGTTACAGAAAATGGAAGACAGCATCCTGGTGGGGCTGCTTCTGGCCATGATCGGCCTTGCCGTGGCCCAGATCGGGCTGCGCAATTTTTTCGGGTCCGGTATTGTGTGGGGGGATTCTTTGGTCCGGGTGCTGGTGCTCTGGACCGGCCTTCTGGGGGCAATGGCAGCCAGCAGGGCCGACAACCACATCCGCATCGATGTGATCTTCCGGTACCTGCCCCCTGGTGCCAGACAGACTGCCACCCTTGTCATCCACGCTTTCACCGCCATGATCTGCCTGGTCATGGCCTGGCACAGTGCCCGGTTTGTGCACATGGAAATGGCTGACGGCATGACAGCCTTTGCCGGGGTCCCGGCCTGGGTGTGTGAGCTGATCATACCGGTGGCGTTTCTTGTCATGGGCATCCGGTACCTGCTCTTTTTCATTCGCAGACTTGCCTTCCCCGGCCAGGAAAATCCTGATAATCCATCTGGTTCCCGGAATTCATCATGATTTTTCTGGTCATCTTCGGGCTTGTTCTCATGACCCTGCTGGGGGCCCCTTTGTTCACGGTACTTACCGGGGCAGCCATGGCCGGGTTTACCATGCTGGGCATCGACCTGTCCGTGGTGGCCATCGAGTTCTACCGCATCGCCGACACCCCCATCCTGGTGGCCCTTCCTTTGTTTACCTTTACCGGGTACCTGCTGGCGGAAAGCAAAGCCGCAGCCAGGCTGGTGGGACTGACCCGTGCCTTTCTGGGGTGGATGCCCGGGGGGCTGGCCATTGTGGCCTTTGTGGTGTGCGCCCTGTTCACAGCGTTTACCGGCGCTTCCGGGGTGACCATTGTTGCCATGGGGGCTCTGTTGTACCCGGCACTGAAACAGGACGGATATGAAGAAAACTTCAGCCTGGGACTTGTCACCACCTCAGGCAGCCTGGGGCTGCTTCTGCCTCCTTCTCTTCCGTTGATTCTCTACGGCATCATTGCCCAGCAGATGGATGCCGGCGCAGACATCAGCATTGAAAAACTGTTTGCCGCCGGCATTCTGCCGGCCCTGCTCATGATCCTTCTGCTGTCAGCCTGGAGTATCCGGGCCAACCGGCATAACCCGGCCCCCTTAACCCGGTTTTCCTTCAAAAACTGCCTGTCCGCCCTCCGGGCTGCCGCCTGGGAAATTCCTCTGCCCATATTTGTGTTTGCCGGTATCTATTCGGGATATTTTGCCGTGTCAGAGGCTGCTGCCGTGTCGGCCATGTATGTGCTGGTGGTGGAAATGCTGGTATACCGGGAAGTCAAATGGTCACGCCTGCCGTCCATTATCAGAGAATCCATGATAATGGTGGGGGGCATTCTCCTGATTCTGGGGGTGTCTCTGGCATTTACCAACTTTCTCATTGACGCCCAGATACCCATGAAACTCTTTGCGCTGTGCCAGCAGTGCATTGCCAGCAAATGGGTGTTTCTGATTCTGCTCAACCTGTTTCTGCTGATGCTGGGCACCATGCTGGATATTTTTTCCGCCATTGTCATCATGGTGCCGCTGATGCTGCCGATAGCCATGGAATACGGCATCCATCCGGTCCACCTGGGCATTATCTTTCTGGCCAACATGCAGATCGGGTATTTCACCCCGCCGGTGGGCATGAACCTGTTCATTGCCGGTTACCGGTTCAACAAGCCCATCATGACGATCTACCGGGCCACCATCCCGTTCATGCTGGTGCTGCTGCTGGCGGTGATCATCATCACCTACTGGCCGGGGCTGAGCCTGTTTCTCATCTCCTGAGGTTCCCGGGTGCGGCAGGATACCGGCAGCAGAATTGTGGCAGGCGGATGAAACATGGGCAGTTGCGCGTGACCCGCCCTGTGCGGGTGCCTTGCGCCCGGTCCGAGATGTCAGCATCTGACGGCCCTGGCACAAGGCACCCGCACAGGGCTTGGTCAATAGATCGGGCAGTGACTTTGCCAACGATTATCCGGGAGCATCCGGGTGTTGACATTTCAGATTCCCATGGTAAACAAACACAAAAGGTGACATCATGGAAATATTGAAAAGCATATTCGGGTATGATGATTTCCGGCCCCTGCAAAAAGAGATCATTGACCACATCCTGGAAAAAAAGGACACCCTGGTGGTGCTTCCCACCGGCGGCGGCAAATCATTGTGTTTTCAGCTGCCGGCCCTGGTGTTTGAGGGACTCACCATTGTGGTGTCTCCCTTGATCTCTTTGATGAAGGACCAGGTGGATCAGCTCGGGGAGATGGGAATTTCTGCGGTATGCCTCAACTCAAGTCTGTCACAGGAACAGTACCGGCACCATGTGTCTCTGGTCCGGCAAGGCCGGGTCAGACTGCTGTATATCGCCCCTGAATCCCTGGTCCGTGCCAATATCCTGGAGATGCTCCACGCTGTGACCGTGGACTGCCTGGCCATTGACGAGGCCCACTGCATTTCCGCCTGGGGCCATGATTTCAGACCGGAATACCGGCACCTGGCACAGATCCGGCAGCAGTTTCCCCAAGCGGTCTGCACCGCCTTCACCGCCACGGCCACCCCGGTGGTGCAGAAAGACATTCAAGCCAGTCTGGGATTTTCACGGGATACCGGATTCCGGCCGTTCATCGGCAGCTTTGACCGGAAAAACCTGATGATCCGGGTGATGTTCAAGGATGATCCGCTGCAGCAGACCCTGGATTTTCTTGGATCCCATAAAGACGACTCCGGCATCATCTACTGTCTGTCCAGAAAACAGGTGGAGAACCTGTCCCATCAACTGGCATCCCGGGGATTTTCCGTACGGCCCTATCATGCCGGTCTGGATGACAGTACACGCAGCCGCTTTCAGACCGAATTCATCAAAGATGATGTCCGCGTCATGGTGGCCACCATCGCCTTTGGCATGGGCATTGACAAACCCAATGTCCGGTTTGTGCTGCATTATGACCTGCCCAAAAGCGTTGAAAGCTATTACCAGGAGATCGGCCGGGCCGGACGGGATAACCTGGATGCCCAATGCCTGCTTTTGTTTTCCCATGCCGACATCCCCCGGTTGAAATCCCTTGTCACCAGCCAGGATGAACAGCGGAACCGGGCTGCCTGGTTTCATCTGGAGGACATGGTGCGGTTTGCCGAGGCGGAAGACTGCCGCAAAAAAAGGCTGCTGGCCTATTTCGGGGAAACTGCGGCCCGGGATGACTGCGGCATGTGCGACAACTGCCTGGCGCCACAGGACCAGGTTCAGGATGTTTCCATTGCAGCCCAGAAATTTCTGTCTTGTGTGAAACGCACCGGCGAGCGGTTCGGGGCCGCCCATATCATCGATGTGCTCCGTGGTGCGGAAACAAAAAAAATCTTCCAGTTCAGACACCACCTGCTGTCCACATACGGCATTGGAAAAGACCTGTCAAAAAAACAGTGGTTCTATCTTTCCCGGCAGTTCCAGAGCAAGGGGTTTGTCCAGCGGGAGGACCAGTACGGCGGGCTGACCCTTACCCCGGCGGCCTGGGGGGTATTGAAGGGAGAAACAAAAGTATCTGGATGGCAGGATCCCCGCCACAAACTTTCCCGGCCCGGGGCAACACCAATCGATGCCGAATCTGCCGACCCGGCAGCCCATCATCCGGATCTGTTTGAACTGCTGCGGCAAAAACGCAAAGAAACAGCTGATGCGGCCGGTGTCCCCCCTTATGCCGTATTCCCTGACAAAGCCCTGATGGAAATGGCCACCTTTTTTCCGAGAACAGACCAAGATTTTTTGGGCACTTTCGGTGTGGGACAAACCAAACTGGAAAAATACGGCCCGGCATTTATGGGGCTCATTCAGGATTTCTGCACCACCCATGCCATTTCAGCGGTTATATTACCTGTATGTGAACAAAATCGACCGATGAAGTAAAAAAATTCATCCCCCGGTCATCTGCAATGCCATCTGTCTGACCGGGCAGGGGGGTATCCCCTGTTTCATTGGTCTGCCAGATAACGGTCATACATCGCTTTGACCGCCTCGGTCATCTCCTTGAACCGGTCAGAGGTCACCTGCGGCTTTTTCTCCTGCAGGGTCAGGCGGTGGACCACCTGCCGCAGGGTGATATAGGCTTTCTGCAGGATACCGCTTTCCTCCCCGGAAATCAGCCCTTCACAGCTCAGCCCTTCCAGGAGCCGGACATTGTCCGTCCACACCGTGACATCCGGGTACCCGGCCCCGTGTTTCAGCGTCAGGTACTGCACCAGAAACTCGATGTCCACAATGCCGCCGGGACCCTGTTTGAGGTCAAACATGCCGGGATCCGGTTTCAGACGCTGGGTGCGCATACGCTCGCGCATTTCTCTGACCGCCTGCTTCAATTCATTTTCCGGCCGGGGGGCACACAGGATTTTCTGGCGGATGATACTGAACCGGTTGAGAAGAGATTTGTCGCCGGTAATGGGCCGGGCCCGGATCAGTGCCTGGTGTTCCCAGGTCCAGGCCTTATGCTCCAGATACTCTTCAAATGCCGCGATGTGAGAGACGATCATACCCGCCTCCCCGCCCGGCCGCAACCGCATATCCGCCCCGTAAAGGGTGCCGGCCGGGGTGTGCATGGTCAGGGCGTGAATGATGCGCTGGCCCAGGTTGGCATAGAACCGGACCGTTTCAATGGACCGTTCTCCCTCAGTGGTATCCCCCGGCTCACCCTGGTACAGAAACACCAGATCCAGGTCGGACTTGTACCCCATCTCCAGCCCCCCCACTTTGCCGTAAGCCACAATGGCAAACCCGCAATGATCAATGCCGTCTTTTGCCAGACCCGGCGGGATGCCGTATCTGGTGGTGACAATATGCCAGGAAATCTGGAGTATCTGTGCTAGAACGGTTTCTGCGATATAGGTGAGATGGTCACTGACCTTCATCAACGGATAATCACCGCTCACATCAGCGGCTGCCACCCGCAGGGTGTTGACCTGGCGGAAAATATTCAATTCCTCCAGAAGATATTCCAGGTCGTGGGGGTCAAGTTTGGCCATCCGGGCGGCCATCTCTCTTTCCAGGGCCGCTTTTTTCGGCAGGGCATACAAGGTGGCAGGGTGCAGCAGTTCATCCAGCAGCACCGGATGGCTGGAAAGAAAAGAGATGATCCAGGGACTTTTTGCGGCCAGGGTGACCAGGGTATCCAGGGCCTGGGTATTTTCAATGAGCAAAGACAGATAGGTGGTCCGGCGCTCGATGGTGATGATCAGGTCCACCAGCCGGACCAGAACTGCTTCGCTGTCTTTGGCTCGACCCGCTTTTTTCAGCAGCACCGGCACCAGGCGGGCCAGTTTTTTTCTGCCGCCAGGAGTGAGGCGCAAGGTATTGGGATGGGCCGCCAGTGATCTGAGTATCGAGAGCACCCGGCCGGGATCCGCATATCCGGCCACCTCGATGGCTTCCGGCGAAAACTGGGGATCGTTGATATTCATCCACATCTCTTTTAATTCCCGGGCAGCCGCATTTTTGTTTTCATCAGCATCCGTGATCAGCAGCTGGGAAAAATGACCGTGAACAGCATCCAGAACCTGGTCCAGCTTTTCCCTGAACCGGCTGAAAGAATCAAACCCCATGGACAGGGCCAGAATCTGCTGATGATCCGGATGATCCGGAATATCATGGGTCTGCAGGTCCTGATACTGCTGGAGACGGTTTTCCACGGTGCGCAGAAATGTATACGCATCCCTGAGATCATCCCGGGTGGCGGTATTTATACAATCGTGGACCACCAGCCGGTCCAGGACCTGCAAAATCCCCGGGGCCTGCAGGGAGGGCTCCACCCCGCCCCGGATAAGCTGGAACAGCTGGCCGAAAAATTCGATCTCCCGGATCCCGCCGGCCCCCAGTTTGATGTTGTTTTTCAACCGCGCGCTTTTCACCTGCAGCGTGATGCGCTGCTTCATGTCCCGGAAAGAATCAAATGATCCGTAATCAAAATACCGGCGGAAGATAAACCCGTTGAGATTGTGGAGCAGCAGACGACCGGCAGCCAGATCCCCGGCCACAGGAGCGGCCTTGATCATGGCGTACCTCTCCCATTCCCGACCCTGGGTCTGGTAATATTCCTCAAATGCATCTGTGCTCATGACCAGCGGACCGCTGTCCCCAAAGGGTCGCAACCGGGTATCCACCCGGTAAAAATGGGTGCCGCCGGAGCCGGCAAAAAATGACAGAAACTGCTTGCACAGCCGGGTGAAAAAATCCTGGTTCGAGGTCTTGACCCGGCCGTCCAGCCATGTGTCCCCCTCTTTGGGATACACAAAAACCAGATCAATGTCCGAAGAAAAATTCAGCTCTTTTGCTCCCAGTTTTCCCATGCCCAGAACCACCATCTGCTGGGAATGGCCGTGCTGGTCCATTGGGGTCCCATGGGAGGTGCACACTTTTTCATAAAGAAGCTCAAGGGCGCGGGAAACACAGGCCATGGCCAGGTGTGACAGATCAGACAGGGTTTCGGACAAATCCGCCCTGCCGGTCAAATCCCGCCAGGCGATGCGGATGATCTCCCGGTGCTTGAAAACCATCAGCAGTTTTTGGGCCTGTTCTGCATCGGCTTCGGCAGTAATCTGTGCGGCCCGGACATGGTACCATCCCGGCTTTCGGACGGTGGACAGGTCCTTTGAGGCAGACAGATCATGGAGTATGCCCGGATCCCTTGCCAGGCAGTCCGCCACGAAATCACTGAACAAAAATACCCGGATCAGATCTGCCGGGTCCAGACCGCGGGCATTCAGATCCTGACCAGCCGTTTCAAGACGGTCAAAAAACCGGTCCAGCCGTGTCGTCAAAAGGGTTTTCAAAGAAGGAGACAGACCGGGAAATACGGTGTCGATCATCCGGGCATCGGGTTTGTCATTCATGGCACCGCCAGACAGTTACAGGTTGTCATTTTTCATACATGGCGTTTTTCAGCCTTCATACATAATATCAACAGCATTTTTTATCAAGCCCTGAAGCTGCAGAGAGCAGGTCTGTGAATTTGGGGAAGTAATCATTTTCTTTTCATCCTGATCAGGATATGATATCAGGCCAGTGCATCTTTATGCAAAAACCTGATACCACCGAACCACTTATTGCAGGGATATAAAATAAGGGGAGGGAAAAAATCAGACTTTGTATGTTGTTTGAAAAAAAACCGCTGCATGGGGTTACCTTTAACTTATAAAGCTCTTGAGCATACCTAATGAAAAACAAAACCAAAGGCCAGATGGAAGCGGAAATCAGCGAAGCGGTGATAAAGTTTGAAAAAGAGTTCATGGGCCGGGGTCCACTGGAAACCAAAACGTATATCATTGATGACATGGTGCTGGTACGGCTCAAGAATGTGCTCACCCAGGCAGAATTGAAACTGGCTGACATGCATGAACAAAAGGATGGCAGAGAGCTGGTAAAACGGATGCGGATTGCGCTGCTGGAACAGGGCAGGCCCCTGCTGGTGGAAGCGGTGGAAAAAATTCTGGGGATCACGGTAAGGAGCCTGCACACCGACATCAGCACGGTCACCGGTGAAAGGGTGATCCTTTTTACCCTGGCCTTTGCCCCTGCAATTCAACGAGACAGAATTCAAGGACGGTCGGGGATGCATACTGATTGAGCAGGACTTTCCCTTTTTTACGACCGTCTCCGGCTGTTGGAAAGGTGTAAGATTCACAGCCGCGGGGAATGACGGCTGCGGCAAAAGCCATGCTTCTCAAAGAAAGAACAATGGATGACAACCCGGAAGTAAGGCACCCTGGCAGGGAACCAGGGCATTGAAATTGTGATTGACAACCTTGCAATTTTATGTTTTAAGACAAAGACCATCTGCTGGAAAATGGTGTGCTGCACAACTTTCCGGGGGATGACCTGATCATGTAAAATCTTAGTGTTGGAACGGGTCCTCTGGTGTTTTGCAGAGGGCGCAGGAAAAATATAAGGCCGTTGTCTGTTCTGTATGGAACAGACAACGGCCTTTTTTTGTGGTCGCCATGACCCAAAAGAAAGCATTTCATGGGCTGACCGAAATTTAAAATACTGAAAAAAATGGAGGAAAAATAATGATTTATCGAAATCACGCTGGTGACAAACCCACTGTGCATGCAACCGCAACGATTCATCCGTCGGCTGTGGTGATCGGCAATGTACAGATCGGTGAAAAGGTCTTTGTGGGACCCAATGCAGTCATCCGTGCGGATGAACCCTGTCCGGAGGGCAAAGTTGAGGCCATAGTCATTGGGTCAGAGGTCAATATTCAGGATGGTGTGATCATCCATGCCCTTGGCGGTTCACCTGTACACATCGGAAAAGGGGTATCCCTGGCCCACGGTGCTGTCATCCACGGACCCTGCCATGTCGGAGACAACTGCTTTGTCGGTTTTAAAAGCGTTGTTTTCAAAGCCCGTCTCGGTAAAGGCATCGTCATTCAGCACCAGGCCCTGGTGGAAGGGGTCGAAATCCCCGATGGCATGCATGTGCCCTCCATGGCCGGCGTGCTGACAGAAGCGGATGTTCACACCCTCAAGCCGGTAACTCCCGAGCTGTCCGACTTTGCTGAAAAAGTTCGAAAAACCAATGTTTTTCTGGCGGAAGTGGCATAATATGGATGATTTGCATTAATTCCTTCAAAAAGATCAATAACACGCACATACTTGCAGGGCAGGCCCGTATATTCCGGACCTGTCCTGCAATCAATGGCAATAAAAAAAGTACAGAAAATCACATGAAAACCTTTGTTTTGCCCAGGCATATCACGATTCATGATACCACTGTCAGAGAGGGGTTCCAGAGAGAAGAGCGGCTGATTCCCACCGATGCCAAACTGTGGGTGGTCCAGCAGCTTGTCAAAGCGGGTTTCACACGGCTTGAAGTGACCAATTTTGCCAGTCCCGTCCGGCTGCCCCAGTTTGCCGATGCTGAAGAGCTGCTGCGGCTGGTACGGACCCACCGCTCCCTCTCCTCCCTTCTGGCAGATGTTGAATTTTCAGCAGTGACCATCAACCAGAGGGCGGTGGACCGTGCCCTGGCAGCGCACAGCAATGGTTATGGCCCTGACAGGATTCTTCTGGTCATCTCTGTCAGTGATGCCTATCAACAGGCCAATACCGGCATGGGTATCGATGCATACTGGAAAATGGCGGAAAAGTGTATCCAGACTGTCACATCATCGGGCATGAAGGTGTGTGGTGTCATCAACGGTATCTGGGGATGCCCCAAAACCGGAAGAACAGATATGCAGAAGGCGGTTGCCTTTGCCCGGCACTGGCTGCAGATAGGGGCTGATGAGATAGAACATGCTGATCATAACGGTTCGGCTACACCGGACCGCATTTTTGCCTATTTTTCTGCCATTCTCGATGCGATGCCGGATCCGGAGAAACATGTTGCCCATTTTCATTCCACCCGGGGATGGGGAATGGCAAATGTTTTGGCTGCCATCCAGGCCGGCATCACCCATTTTGAATCCACTCTTGGAGGTATCGGCGGACAGCCTGCCAACTTTGTTGACGGTGTCCCTGTGGCCGGCACCGGTGACTATTACCACAAAGACCCGGGCCTGTCCGGACTGGTCTCCACTGAAGACCTGGCTGTGATGCTGGATGAAATGAACGTGGAAACAGGGTTGGACGTGGATACGGTGATCTCCATCGGAGGAACGGTTGAAAGGATTGTCGGCCGGCGCCTCCGGTCTGAATGCCTTCATTCAGGCCGTATTGCAAAGTGACATATTAAAAAGACCCACCAAGCCAGATCATGCAGCCCAGGATATTTTTCCAGCCGCAATCTTGAATTTCGTCATTACTGCCTTGCTAAAATGCTGTGTTTTATGATACTTATTAGGGCTTCAACAATGGAGCCCGACTATGATATATGATCCGGACAGGCCTTCGGATCCATAGATGTCAACATAAGGTGATAAACAGGTAAACAAACAAGATGAAAGCATTATTAGCCCTGGAAGACGGCAGGACTTTTTCCTGCAGAAGCTTTACAGGACCAGGAGAAGCACGCGGTGAAGTGGTTTTCAACACCAGCATGACCGGTTATCAGGAGATCCTTACCGATCCCTCTTATTATGGCCAGATGGTGACCATGACCTATCCGCTCATAGGCAATTACGGGATAAATTTGGAGGACGTGGAATCAAACCGGATTCAGGTGCCTGCATTTATTGTAAAAGAATACCAGGATTTTCCCAGCAACTTCCGGTCCAGGGGAACCCTGGCTGATTATCTCATCAAAAACCATGTGCTGGGGATCGAAGATCTGGATACCCGGGCCTTGACCCGGCATATCAGAAAATCCGGGGCCATGCGGGCAGCCATTTCCACCTCGGATCTGGCACCTGACTCCCTGGTCAAAAAGGCCTGTAAGGTGCCCTCCATGGCCGGCAGCGACCTGGTGGGGTTTGTGAGCACCAAAAAACCGTATTTCTGGAAATACAACCAGCCGGATTATGTCAATGCCGATACCCTGTCCAACACCTTTGTCTGGCGCCACAGAGGAAAAAAACACTCTGTGGTGGCCCTGGATTTCGGCATTAAGTACAATATCATCCGGTGCCTGGAGCGGGCCGGATGCGAAGTGCTTACCGTGCCGGCCACAACATCCCCTGAAGTTATAAAAACGCTGCAGCCGGACGGTATCTTTCTGTCCAATGGCCCGGGAGATCCAGAGCCCCTGACCTATGCGGTGGACACCATCAGGAAACTGCTGGGGTTTGCCCCGGTTTTCGGGATCTGCCTGGGTATGCAGCTGCTGGGACTGGCCATGGGCGGCAAAACCCTGAAAATCAAATTCGGCCACAGGGGGGGGAACCAGCCGGTAAAAAACCTGGCCACAGGGAAAGTGGAAATCACTTCCCAGAACCATGGATTTGCCGTGGACCTGAACAGCCTGAAACAGAATACAACCGCCCTGACCCATATCAACCTGAACGAGGATTCTCTGGAAGGTATTAAAAATGACGGCCTGAAGGCATTTGCTGTCCAGTACCACCCGGAAGCTTCCCCAGGGCCCCATGATGCTGCCTATCTTTTTAACCAGTTTGCCAAAGTGATGACACATGCCAAAGCGTAATGATATCAAAAAAATCCTGATCATCGGGGCTGGTCCCATTATCATCAGCCAGGCCTGTGAATTTGACTACTCCGGTACCCAGGCCTGCAAGGCTCTGAAGGAAGAAGGATTTGAAGTAATCCTCATCAACTCAAATCCCGCCACCATCATGACCGACCCGGAAACCGCCGACCGCATCTATATTGAACCGGTCACCCCGGACACCCTGTGCAAAATCATCAAAGCGGAACGGCCTGATGCCATTCTGCCCACCCTGGGGGGGCAGACCGCCCTGAACACCGCCATAGAAGCGGCCAAAACCGGGATATTTGAAGAATATAATGTGGAGATGATCGGTGCCTCCATCGAAGCCATCCACAAGGCCGAAGACAGAGAATTGTTCAGGAACGCCATGAACAAAATCGGTCTGCGCATTCCCAAAAGCGGATTCGCCCACAACTTTGCAGAAGTGGAAGCAGTGGCCCAGAAAATCGGATTCCCTTTGATTGTCCGTCCCAGCTTTACTTTAGGCGGCACCGGTGGCGGGGTGGCCTATAATGCGGAAGAACTGAACCGTGTGGCCAAATCCGGACTGGATGCCTCTCTCATCAGCCAGATCCAGCTCGAAGAATCTGTGCTGGGGTGGAAGGAATACGAACTGGAGGTGATGCGGGACCATGCCGACAATGTGGTTATCATCTGCTCCATCGAAAATGTGGATGCCATGGGGGTGCATACCGGGGATTCCATCACCGTTGCCCCGGCCCAGACCCTGTCGGACAAGGAATACCAGGTATTGCGGGATGCATCCATCGCCATCATCCGGGAAATCGGGGTGGATACCGGCGGTTCCAATGTGCAGTTTGCCGTGAACCCGGAAAACGGGGATATAATTGTGGTGGAAATGAATCCCCGGGTCTCCAGAAGTTCTGCCCTGGCCTCCAAAGCCACCGGCTTTCCCATTGCCAAGATAGCGGCAAAACTGGCGGTGGGGTATACCCTGGATGAAATTCCCAATGACATCACCGGCGAAACCATGGCCTGTTTTGAACCCTCCATTGACTATTGTGTGGTGAAAATTCCCAGGTGGACCTTTGAAAAATTTCCCGAAGCCCAGGATGTGCTCACCACGGCCATGAAATCTGTGGGGGAAACCATGGCCATCGGCCGGACCTTCAAAGAGGCCTTTCAAAAGGGGCTGCGGTCTCTGGAGATCGGCCGGGCCGGATTCGGGGCTGACGGCAAGGACCACCTGCCCGATTCTCTGGCCGGCAACGACCTGGAATTCAAGCTGTCCACCCCCAACTCCCAGCGGCTGTTCTACATCAAATACGCGTTAAAACACAACATGCCCATCACCATGCTCCATGAGCTCACCCATATTGATCCCTGGTTTCTATATCAGATGCGCCAGATCGTGGAACTGGAGAACCAGATCAAACTGGCAGGGAAAAACCTGCCGAAAAACCTGCTGGAAAAAGCCAAAAAATACGGGTTTTCAGACCAGCAGCTGGCCCATTTGACCCAGCTTACGGAAAAACAGGTGGAACAGGAAAGAAAAGATCTGGGCATCGTGCCGGTGTACAAGCTGGTGGATACCTGTGCCGCCGAATTCCGGGCCGTCACCCCCTATTACTACTCCACCTATGAAACCGAATGCGAAGCCCGGGTCAGCGGCAGGAAAAAAGTGATCATCCTGGGGGGCGGTCCCAACCGCATCGGCCAGGGCATCGAGTTTGACTACTGCTGTGTGCATGCCTCCTTTGCCCTGAAAGAAGAAGGGGTGGAATCCATTATGGTCAATTCCAACCCGGAAACCGTGTCCACGGATTATGACACCTCGGACAAGCTGTATTTTGAACCGTTGACCCATGAAGACGTGCTCCACATTGTGGAAAAAGAAAAACCCTTCGGGGTCATTGTTCAGTTCGGGGGCCAGACACCCCTGAATCTTGCCACCGGCCTTCACAAGGCAGGTGTCCCCATCATCGGCACTTCTCCGGAAAACATTGACCGGGCAGAAGACCGGGATCTGTTCCAGGCCATGATGAACAAACTGGGGCTGCTTCAGCCGGAAAACGGCATTGCCCATTCCTATGATGAAGCCCTGGCCGTTGCCAGAGATATCGGGTACCCGGTCATGGTCAGACCCTCTTTTGTCCTGGGGGGCCGGGCCATGAAAATCGTGTATGATGAAAACGATCTGGAAGAATTTTTTGACCTTGCTGTGCAGGCATCACCGGACAAACCCGTGCTCATTGACAAATTCCTGGAAGAAGCCTTTGAACTGGATGTGGATGCCATCTCTGACGGAGAAACTACCGTTATCGGCGGCATGATGGAGCATATAGAAGAGGCCGGCATCCATTCAGGCGACTCTGCCTGTGTTCTGCCCCCTTACTCCATTGCCCAGAAGCACATCGATGAGATGGCGGATGCCGCCACCGCCATTGCAAAGGAACTCAATGTCAAAGGGCTGATGAACATCCAGTTCGGCATCATGAATGACAAGGTGTATGTCATCGAGGTGAACCCCCGGGCATCCAGAACCATCCCCTTTGTTTCCAAAGCCATCGGCGTTCCCCTGGCAAAACTGGCCACCAAGGTGATGCTGGGCAGAACCCTCAAAGAACTGGGGTTTACCACCCAGGTCATCCCGTCCTATTATTGTGTCAAAGAAGCGGTGATGCCCTTTGACCGGTTTGAAAATGTGGACCCGGTTTTGGGACCGGAAATGAAATCCACCGGCGAGGTCATGGGCATAGACAAAGATCTGGGCGCAGCTGTTGCCAAGGCCCAGTTTGCGGCAGGCCAGAAACTGCCGGAATCGGGCACCGTGTTTATCTCGGTCCAGGACAAGGACAAGATGGCAGCCCTGCCTGTGGCAAAAGATTTTTATGACATGGGATTCACCATCATGGCCACCCGGGGAACTGCTGCATTTTTTGAAGAAAACCAGGTACCTGCCACTCCGGTAAAAAAAGTGTCTGCAGGCCGGCCCCATGTGGTGGATGCCGTAAAAAACAAGGAAATCCAGCTCATCCTCAACACCGGGGCCACCAGCCAGACCCAGCGGGACGGGTATGAAATAAGGCGGGCTGCCATCAAATATAAAATTCCCTATGCAACCACCACCGACGGTACCCGGGCTATCCTTGGCGCCATCAAGGCGCTGAAAAAAGAACGCCTGTCTGTCAAACCCATCCAGGAGTATCATAAGCAAAATGTCTGATTGTATGACCCTTCCCCCCAGTGAACGGCCCAGGGATGAATGCGGTGTGTTCGGTCTGTACCAGCATCCGGAAGCCGCCAAAATTACCTATTTCGGCCTGTATGCCCTCCAGCACCGGGGCCAGGAAAGTGCCGGCATCTCTGTCAACCGGGGTATCAATGACAAGATCTTTTCCCACAAAGGCATGGGACTTGTGCCGGAAATTTTCAACATGGATGACCTGGAGCGGATAGAAGGGGGATCTGCCATCGGTCATGTGCGGTATTCCACCACCGGAGATTCGGTGCTTCTCAATGCCCAGCCCTTTGTGGTCAACCACCGCCACCGCTCTTATGCCCTGGCCCACAACGGCAACCTGGTCAATGCCCATACCCTGAGAAAGGAACTGGAGGAAAAAGGCTCTATTTTTCAGACCACCATGGATTCCGAGGTGTTTTTGCACCTGTTCATCAAGAACCTGGTGAAAGGTGATTATGAAAATGCCATTCTCAAGGCGGTTTCCAAAATCCAGGGGGCCTATTCCATGATTCTGCTCACCTGCAAAGGCGAGATCATCGGCATGAAAGATCCCAACGGGTTCCGGCCCCTGGCTCTGGGCAAGCTCAACGGCCATTATGTACTGGCATCGGAAACCTGTGCCTTTGACCTGATCCAGGCGGAGTTCATCCGGGAACTGGATCCAGGAGAGATTATCATCATCAATGATGAGGGCATCAAAAGCATCCACCATCCGAAAACAGCACAGCATAAATCTTTGTGTATTTTTGAATATATCTATTTTGCCCGTCCCGACTCCACCATTGACGGCAAAAATGTATATGAAATGCGCAAAAATCACGGCCAGCGCCTGGCCCAGGAAAGCCATGTCAACGCTGACCTGGTCATGCCGTTTCCGGATTCCGGCAACTATGCCGCCATCGGCTATGCCAGGGAATCCGGTATCCCCTTTGAAATGGGCATGATCCGAAACCATTATGTGGGCAGAAGCTTTATCCAGCCCACCCAGTCCATGCGGGATTTTTCCGTGCGCATCAAACTCAATCCAGTGCGGGAACTGATCAAAAACAAGGACATCATCATTATTGAAGATTCCATCATCCGGGGCACCACCGCCAAAACACGGGTCAAGGCCCTGCGGGAACTGGGGGTAAAAAAGGTGCACATGCGTATCTCCTGTCCGCCCCACAGGTTTCCCTGTTATTACGGCATTGACTTTTCCTCCAAAGGCGAACTTATTGCCGCCCAGAAATCGGTGGATGAACTGCGGGATTACCTGGGGCTGGATTCCCTGCATTATCTGTCCATTGAAGGCATGCTGGAGGCATCCGGGGTCACAGACCCGGAGCAAAATTTCTGCAAAGCCTGCTTTGACGGAAACTATCCAGTGCCCTTTGACCCCAAATTCACCAAGCAGTGCATGGGATAGAATGGAATGGAATAGATGATGCAGAAAAAAACTGTCGCCTTTTCCAAAGAATCTGCCAACCTTTTTTTTCACCTCTTAACCCGGTGCAATCTGTCCTGTTCCCATTGCTATATCAACCCGGACCAGCACGGAAAAAACACCCTTCCCATTGACACCATCCAGCGGTGGCTGGTCCTGTTTGCAAAAAAGGCTTCCCAGACCAACCTGATTTTTTTAGGGGGGGAACCCACCCTGCACAGAGATCTGCCGGCTGCTGTAAAAGAGGCGAAAAGACTGGGATTTCATTCCATCACCATTGATACCAACGGGTTTCTTTTCCACGATATCCTGAAAAAAATCACCCCTGCCGAGGTGGATGTCATATCCTTTTCTTTAGACGGGGCCACGTCAGCCACCAACGATGCCATAAGGGGCAAGGGCAGTTATGATGCTGTTATTTCAGGCATACACCGGGCCAGAAAAAAAGGGTTTGCCTGTTCCATGATCTATACGGTGTCGGACAAAAACCTGCACGAACTGTCCCAAATGCCGGAACTGGTATCCTCCCTTGATATTGACCGGTTTTTCATCCAGGTTATCGGCATGCGGGGAAAATCCGCCGGCGCCGGCAAAAAAACCCAGGTATCAAAAGACCTCTGGCTGTCGGTCATTCCGGAAGTTGCCCGAACCATTGCACAAACCGGTGTCATTGTCACTTACCCCAAGGTGTTTCTGGACCCGGAGGAGACCTTTGCCTGCGCCGGCATTGTGGCGGACAACTATTTTGTGTTTCCCAACGGCCGGGTATACCGCTGCCCTTTGTGCGAAGATTATCCCCTGCATGCCTATACCATAGAGAACGACGCGCTTGTTCCATCACCCCCTGTCAACGAAACCCACCTGTTTGAGCTGACCATACCTGAAGGCTGTGTCATGAACAAAATCATCCAGCCGGACAACCTGGATTATCTGGCAGACGGCGAACCAGCCCACAGAATCGCCTGCTGCATGCTCAAACAGGAAATACATCCACAGCCATAGCGGCTGACTCCTCGGTTTCTGGTAAAAAAACAAGAAAAGAGGAGCTGCACCCGGGATGCGTGGGCATCGCCCGCCTTAGGATTTCTTTGTTTTTTTTCTGGATTTCTTCTTTTTTTGGGCTTCCCCGGCCAGTATCATCTCCCTCAAGCTGGCCGAATCTGTTGGATCCACAAGAATTTGCGCATGTTCTTCCAGGGAGACTGGCACCATATGAATGGGTTTTTTGAGCAAAGCCTGAATCTTTTCCAGCAGGGGTTCTTCTTCCGGACTGCAAAAAGAGAATGCCTCGCCTTTGCGGGAGCCCCTGCCGGTGCGGCCCACCCGGTGCACATAGTTTTCCGGATCTTCGGGCAGATCATAATTGATGACATAGTCCAGATCAGGAACATCAATGCCCCGGGCCGACACATCCGTGGCAATGAGGATCTTGTCTTCTCCGGCCTTGAACTTTGCCATTACCTGGTTCCGCTGTGCCTGGTCTTTGTCCCCATGGATGGTCACACACGCAATGCCGCTTCTTTCCAGGGCCCTGGCCACCCGTTCCACCCGGACCTTTGTTCTGACAAATACCATGATCCGGGCATCTTCATGATCCCTGACAAACCGGCGCAGAAAAAACCGCTTATCATCCATTGCCATTTTCATCATCCAGTGGGTGACATTTTTGGATACCGGATCATCCGGAGAAATCTGGATTCGGATGGCCGTGGTTTTTACCTGGGAGAATGCCAGCTTTTTGATCTCTTTGTCAATGGTGGCCGAAAAAAACAGGGTCTGGTGCCGAAGGGGCAGTTTTTTCTTGATGGCCTGGATATCTTTGATAAAGCCCTGGTCCAGCATGCGGTCCGCTTCATCCAGCACCAGGGTGTTCACCCGGGACACGGTGACAGCGCCCTGGCTGATCAGGTCAAACATCCGGCCCGGAGTAGTCACCAGGATATCAACGCCTTTTTTTAATTGTGCAATCTGCTGCTCCTGCTCCACCCCGCCGTAAATGCACAAAGGCGTCACCCGGGTGTGCCGGGACAGGGCAGTGAATACCGCCCCTATCTGACTGGCCAGTTCCCGGGTGGGCACCATGACGATGCACTGGATACCGGTTTTTCTCCCGGAACCCTTGGATTTATGAATCCGGTCAATCACCGGGACGGCAAAAGCAGCTGTTTTTCCGGTGCCGGTCTGGGCTACGGCCAGGACATCCTCCCCTTTGAGAATGGAGGGTATGGCCTTGTACTGGATATCAGTGGGCCGTTTATATCCGGCGGCTGCCAGGTTTTTTTTGATGATTCCGACTATGGGGTAGGTATCAAATTTCATATGGCACTTCCATGCATCCTTTGGTAATAATCAATAGTATTTGTTTATAAAATACAGGCAACCTGCCCAAAACGCAATACACCGACATCCCGATATTTGCTATAAGCATCCCGGGTTTTCGATTGTTGCTGCAGCACGCTGTCCGTGACCCCGCCCCTGGTGGTGTCCTGTGCCCGGCCCGAGATCCTGCGGAGGCCTTTCGCAATGAGCAGCCTTTTCTGCAAAAAGCGTACAGCCAGTTGAAGCATGTATGTTCCAGGCAATTTTTACCAGGCCCCCTGCGGCTCTGACGGTCCGTTCACAGGACACCACCAGGGGCTCCTCATAGAGCGGTACGCTGTTATAACAAATATCGAATCCGACAATTTCAAGACCGACATTTTTACACACCCGTCATTCCTTTGTTGGTCCCGGTGCTCTTGTCACAAGAGAATTTACAAACCGTTCATTAAGCAGCCGGGCTTAACTCTGCAATTATACAGGAGTTTTACATTGTCTTGTCCATATTTATGCTTGACACCTGAATGGGAAGCAGGTAAGGTAATTAGCTGTTTCAGGTGCTGCATATGCAGGTAAAAGGGAATCCTGTGAAAATCAGGAACGGACCCGCCGCTGTAACCGGGGATGAACACCACACAACCACTGATGACAAACGGGAAGGGTGGTCAGTAAGCAGATCCGGGAGTCAGAAAACCTGCCTGAAAAGTTGATCGTTATACTTGCGAGGGCTTGGGTAGATCAACCTTATGCGGATAAAAACGGTTCCCATATCAGATATTTCTGGTATGGGTTTTTTAATGCCTCAGCAACAGGATGCGCCATGCTCTCCAGTATACCGGCTGCCATACCCAAAGGGAAAACAGGATTTCTGGTGGTTCTGTTTTCCCTTCTCCTTTTGGGCTCCATCCTGGTGTCTCTTTCCATGGGATACATGGAAATTCCCCTCCAGGACATTCCGAAAATCGTTTTGGGAAAAGTCATGGGGGCTGGTCATGATCCATCTTCCATGAAAGCAACCTATGAAACGGTTCTGGTTGATATCCGCCTGCCCAGAATTTTAACCTGCGCTGCCGTGGGAGCCGCTCTTGCTGTTTCCGGGGTGCTTTTCCAGGGCATATTGTTGAATCCCCTTGCCGACCCTTACACCCTGGGGGTTTCTGCTGGGGCTGCATTCGGTGCCAGTATCGCTATTTTATTGAACCTTTCGGCCGCCTTTGTGTCCATTCCGGGATTTGCCTTTGCCGGGGCCTGCGCGACCTTGTTTTTTGTTTTGTTTTTGTCCTATTCCCCGGGCAGCCCCGGTGGTGGGTTGTCATCCAGCAACCTTATTCTCTCAGGCATTATTGTTGCCGCCATCCTGTCGGCAGGACTGAGTTTTCTGAAATTCATCGCCGATGAACAGGTGTCTGTGATTATTTTCTGGCTCATGGGCAGTTTTGCCTCCAAAACCTGGCCCCAGTTTCTGCTTGTGGCAGGGGTTTTACTGGTGGGATTTGTAGTGGCTGTTTTCTATGCCAGGGATCTGAACCTTGTTTCCATGGGAGACCGCTCTGCCGTAAGTCTGGGCGTGGATGTGAAAAAGGTCACCCTGATTCTTCTGGTTACCGGTTCCCTGCTGGCTGCGGTCTGTGTGTCCATATCCGGTATCATCGGGTTTGTGGGACTTCTGGTGCCCCATATGATGCGGTTTCTCACCGGGCCGGACAACCGGAACCTGCTGCCGGTTTCCATGCTCACCGGTGCTGTGCTTCTTTTATGGGCTGACACCATTACCAGAGCGGTACTGCCCCATGAAATTCCCATCGGGGTACTGACCGCTCTGATCGGCGGACCGGTTTTCTGCTGGATTTTCAAAAAAAGCCGGATGTGACCGGGGTGTTATGGAAATTTGCATGGAACATATACACTTTTTTCATGGGGACACACAGGTGTTACATGATGTGACCTGCCGTTTTTCTCCAGGCAGGTTCTATGCGGTCCTGGGTCCCAACGGCAGCGGAAAAACAACCCTGCTGGATCTGATGTGCGGTTTCCAGACCCCTGAAAAAGGGCAGGTCATTCTGGGAGATACCCCGGTTGTGTCTTTGGCCAGACGCAGGGTGGCCCAGACCATTTCCCTGGTTACCCAGAGCTATGAAATTAATTTTCCCTTTCTGGTAAAAGAGGTGGTCATGATGGGACGGCATCCCCATATAGACCGATTTTCCCGGCCCTCCCATGAAGACCTGCGTGCCGTGCAGCAGGCCATGGAGATGACCGGTATCACCCATCTTGGGAACCGGCACATAACCGAACTGTCCGGAGGGGAAAAGCAGCGGTGCGTGTTTGCCAGAGCCCTATGCCAGGACACACCGGTACTGCTGCTGGATGAAGCATTCTCCAGTATGGATATCCACCACACCTTTCATTTACTGGGCCTGGTAAAAAAAGCGGTGCAGGAGCATAAAAAAACAGTGATTGCCGTGCTCCATGATATAAACCTGGCTGCCAGCTTTTCCCATGAAATGATTTTTTTAAAAAACGGACAGATCACGGCCATGGGAAAAACCGATGAGGTGCTGACCCAGGACACCATTCAAACTGTATTCAATGTAAGATCCAAGGTGGAATACAATGCATATGTGCAGGCAATTCAGGCATATTTCAGGCCTGTGTAAAAATATGATACCGATTCTGACAGGGCTGATGCGTGTTGCTTTTACTTCCGGATTTTTGTACCGGCAGGGCAGCCTGTCAACAAAAAGAAGGCATGTACCTGCAATTAGCCTGCTGGTTCTGCTGGCAGTTATTGCATCCAGACCAGGGGCGTGCTTTGCCGGGACCACTGCCATCATGGATGCCAAAGGCAGAAAAATCCATGTGGAACAGCCTTTTTCCCGCATCATCTCCCTGTATGGGGCCCACACGGAAAACCTTTTTTATCTGGGCCTGACCAAGGAAATCATCGGTGTTTCCGTCAATGACCGATTTCCCCCCCAGGTAAACAGCAAACAAAGGTTTTCCTTTCATGATGACCCTGAAAAATTTCTGGCTGCCCGGCCTGACCTGGTTTTGATACGGCCCATGATCGATAATGGATACCCGGATTTTGTCAGGCAGCTTGAGCGGTTCAACATCACGGTGGTTTCCCTTCAGCCGTCAGATGTAAACGAAATGTTTGCCTACTGGATGGCCCTGGGACAGCTTACCGGGAAAACAGTTGCAGCCGAAGCGCTTGTGGCCGATTTTCAAAAAAAAACCCGGAAGATCATCTCCCGGCTTCCGCCGGTGGCAGCCAGGAAAAAGGTGTATTTTGAAGCCATCCATGCCAGGATGAAAACCTTTACCCATGGGTCCATGGCAATCTATGCTCTGGAAACCGCCGGGGGCATCAATGTGGCTGCAGATGCCCCCTCATCCAGAAACACCAATATCGCCAATTACAGCAAGGAAAAAATTCTGGCAAAAGCACAGGATATTGACGTGTTTCTGGCACAAAAAGGGATAATGAACCCGGTTTCCATTGAACAGATTGTCACTGAACCCGGGTTTCACATAGTAAAGGCAGTTGCTGACGACCAGGTATATCTGGTTGATGAGAATATCGTTTCCCGGCCCGTGCCCAGGCTGTTACAGGGAATTGTTGCCATTGGCGACCTGCTTTACCCCAATATTTTCGCAAAAATCAAAAAGGACTTATAATGGAAAAAACTGGTAAACTGTATGGTGTCGGTGTCGGACCAGGAGATCCTGAACTGATCACTGTAAAAGCGGTCCGTGTAATAAAAGAGGCTGATATTATTTTTACGGCTGCGTCCAGCAAAAACAGCTACAGCCTGGCTGTGGAAATAGCCGGGCCGTATATTTCACCTGCGACAAAAATACACACCCTTGGATTCCCTATGACCAAAGAGGAACCCATGGTGGAAAAAGCCTGGATGGAAAATACAAAACAAATTGTTCACGCCCTGAAGCAAGGACTTACCGTGGTGTTTTTGACCCTTGGTGATCCCATCACCTATTCCACTTTCGGGTATATTCTCAAAAAGATGAAACAGATCCTGCCCACAGCCTTGATTGAAACCATCCCGGGCATCACCTCTTTTCATGCTGCATCCGCCAGACTCAACAGGATACTGGTGGAAGGAGAAGAATCTTTGCTGATCACCTCAGGCGCTTTTGGGGGCAGCCAGATCCGCAATATCAAGCAGGTGGAAAATATTGCCATTGTCAAAGCCTATAAGAATATCAAGGATATCAATGCTGCCTTAAAAGAAGCCGGCATGCACAAAAAAGGGGTGGCGGTTTCCCATTGCGGCCGCACAAAAGAAAAAATATTTGATAACCTGGATGATCTTGAAACCCGGGATCCGGATTACTGGACCCTGATTCTGGCTGCAAAATGAAACACCGGCAACTCAGGCTCCGGCTGCTGTGTATTTCTGCCGGCATATCCGCTCTGCTGCCTTTGGCAAGTGGTCTGTTTTTTGCTCCGGTTACCACAGATGTCCTGGTGAACCGGTTGCTTTTTCCTCTGGTTCGGCTTACCTGCTTTATCGTTGTGGGGCTTGTGGCAGGGCAGGTCATTGAAGGCCTTGGATGGACCCGTCAGGTGGCAGTGGTGGCCCGTCCTTTTTTCAGGTTTTCCCGTATGGGGGACAGGTGCAGTGCTGCATTCACAACCGCATTTTTCTCTGGTGCTGCTGCCAACGCCATGCTGGCCGATTTTTACGACCAGGGAAAAATTTCCAAGATGCAATTGTTTTTATCCAACTATATCAACCAGTTTCCTGCTTTTTTTCTCCATCTGCCCACAACGGTTTTCATTGTACTGCCCCTGACCGGTATGGCCGGGGCCTTTTATTTCCTGCTCACATTTCTGGCTGTTCTGGTGCGAACCTGCGGTTTTCTGCTCTTTGGCCGTTTTTATCTGCAAAATACTTCTGCTGTGAATACAGGACCTGATATACCCGGCTCTTTGCCCGCGTCCGGGAAAAAACCCTGGTCCGAAATACTCCATGGTGTCGGCCACAGGCTTCCCATCCGTCTGGTGAATATTTTCATCTGGGTGGTGCCCATCTATACCCTGGTATTTCTTTTGCACTGGCACGGGGCTTTTGACCTGCTGAACACCGCCCTTTCTCAATATGTTGCTGTAAGCCTGATGCCTGTGGAATCATTGTCCGTGGTGATATTGAGCTTTGCCGCGGAATTCACCTCCGGCTTTGCCGCTGCAGGGGCTCTCATGGATGCTGGTGTGCTGACCATAAAACAAACTGTGCTGGCACTTTTGCTGGGCAATATCCTTGCCTTTCCCATCCGGGCTTTGCGGCATCAGCTTCCCAGGTATCTGGGAATTTTTTCTCCCAAAATAGGGCTGCAGCTGCTATTATCCGGCCAGGCCTTCAGGGTTGTCAGTATTGTGCTTATTGGAACCATTTATTATATGGTGGTATGATGAAACCCGTATATGTTATCGGCATCGGCCAGGGAAAAGAGGATCTGACCACCCGGCAACTGGATATCATTGCGAATGCGGATATACTGGTGGGGGGCCAGCGGCTTTTGAACCTGTTTTTCGGCCACAAGGCAGAAAGACTTGTCATTGACCGGCACATTGACCGTGTCATCCGCAGGATCAAAGACGAGATGGTCACCCGGCAGGTGGTGGTACTGGCATCAGGTGATCCCTTGTTTTACGGCATCGGCACCACCCTGCTCACCCATATTGACAAAAAACATATCCAAATACTTTCCAATGTTTCCTGTGTTGCAGCCGCATTTGCCGCCATCAAGGAACCATGGCATGATGCCCGTATCATAAGTCTCCACGGCAAAAGCATGGATGGTTTTTCATTTTCCGGCCTTGCCTGGGAAAACAGGGTGGCATTTTTAACCAGCCCCAAAAAAGATCCCGGGTTTATCGCCCGCAACCTTCTCCGGGAAAATGTGTCAGGCTTTGGGTTCTGTGTGCTTGAAAATATCGGATATACCCGGGACCGAAAGATTACCTGGTTTCATTCCTATGCTGAGGTTATGTCCAGAAATTTTTCCCATCCCAACATGGTCATTTTGCTGCGGAACAAAGACCTTCCGGCCAATGTTTCACATGAAACATATCTGGGCATGGAGGATAATCTGTTCCAGCATGCCAAAGGATTGATCACCAAATCTGAAATCCGCAGCATCAGCCTTTCCAGGTTGAAACTGGTGAAAAAAGACCATATTCTCTGGGATATTGGATCAGGCTCTGGGTCAGTGAGCATTGAAGCCGCCCTGGCAATTCCAAAAGGTTCCGTGTTTGCCATTGAAAAAAACAGGCACCGCACAGAGGATATCTTCCATAACATAAAAAAATTCAGATGCCCCAATATCCAGGTGGTGCCCCAGGCTTTTCCTGATGGCGCCCACACCCTGCCGCCCCCGGACCGGGTTTTTGTGGGGGGCGGCGGCAGACACCTGGACATTGTTCTGGAGGCAGCCTGTGACCACCTTATGGAAACCGGCATCATCGTAATCAACACGGTGCTGATTCAGAATATGGAACGTGCGTTCACTTTTCTGGAAAACAAACAATTTTCCCCTGCCATGGTTCAGGTCCAGGTGTCCCGTTCCCAGGCTATGCCTTTCGGGAACCGGCTTGAATCATTGAACCCGGTGTGGATCATTTCCGGCACCAAACCCATGTCATAAGGATTATTTCCATGAAACCATCATATCATCCGGTTATTTTTGCCGGAGCCGGGCCGGGAGATCCTGATCTGATCACGGTCAAGGCAATGAAAGCGCTTGCTGCCGCAGATCTGGTCATCTTTGCGGGATCTCTGGTGCCTGAAACCGTACTCTGCTGGGTCAAACCCGAAACCCGGACCATCTCCAGTGCAGGGTTGCATCTTGACCAGATCATTGACACCATCCGCACCGGTTACCAGGCCGGACAGCGGGTGGTCCGCCTGCACACAGGGGATCCTTCCCTGTATGGCGCCATTTTTGAACAGATCCGGGAACTTGAAAAATCCGATATCCCGGTGTCGGTGATTCCCGGTGTCACTGCCGCATTTGCCGCTTCTGCCGCCATGCACATGGAATATACCCTGCCGGAACTCACCCAGACCCTTATTTTAACCCGTATTTCCGGCCGGACCCCGGTGCCGGATACGGAAAACCTGGAAAGCCTGGCCGCCCACCAGGCATCCATGGCCATTTACCTGAGCATGGGCCATGCACGGCAGGTGCAAAAAATTCTGCAGACCCACTACGGGGAAGATGCCTGCTGTGCCATTGCCTATAAGGTGAGCCACCCGGAAGAAAAAATCATCCCATGCCGGATAAAAGACCTGGACCAGACCTGCCGGGAAAATGCCATCACCCGCCATGCCCTCATCATTGTGGGCAAAGCAGTAGCAGCCTGCATGAAAAACCAGGACCTGGTGCCATCAAAGCTGTATGATGCCGGATTTTCACATGGATACCGCAATGGGGGAGAATAAGCCTTTTTCCGAAGCTGCTGTGGCCATCTGGGCAATCACCCCCAATGGCAGAACATTGGGACAACAGCTGTGCGCCCATGGGAAACAGGCCCGCCTTTTTGTCAGCGCCGGCCTTGAAAACACGGTCCCGGAAAAACCGTTTTCCTCTGAAACAGAGCACTCAAACCACAGGGCTGATGACCCGTTCACAGTGACAGATGAGGGTGACACACCAGTTGTGTTTCACCGGCTGTCTGAAGCGGTTGCAGAACAATTTCACGCCTGGGACTGTCATGTGTTTGTTTTTTCCACCGGCATTGCCGTCAGGATATTGGCCCCGCTTGTGGTTTCAAAGCTCACAGACCCGGCAGTGGTGGTCATGGATGACAAAGGGCGGCATGCCATAAGCCTGATATCAGGCCATATCGGACAGGCCAACAATTATACCCGGCACATTGCCCGGCTGCTCGGCGCTGACCCGGTTATCACCACGGCAACGGATGTAAACAACCTGCCGGCCATCGATGTGCTGGCAAAAAATTTGGGATTGTTCATCGAAAACCCCGGACAGATCAAAACCATCAACATGGCCTTTCTCCAGGGCCGCGGCATCTGCCTTCATGATCCCCTGCATTTGGTTGGACCATCACTTCCTTCTTGCCTGATCGAATCCACATTCCGGCAGGGACCCACCGTGGTGTGCGACTGGCAGAAACAAAAAGTTTCACGTGAAACCCTGGTGCTGCGGCCCAAGGTTCTGGCAGTGGGCATCGGGTGCAACCGGAACACCCCCTTTGAGGTGATTTGCGATTTTTTCACAGCAACCCTGGACGCAGCCGGCATCAGTGTGCATGCGGTGGCGGTCCTGGCCACAACAGATGTAAAACAGGATGAACCGGGCATTCTGGCATTGGCCGCCCATTTACAGATTCCTGTACAATTTTATGACAGAACCGCACTGGCATCAATAAAAACCATCCAGACACCATCCGCAATGGTTGAAAAACATTTAGGAGTAAAAAGCGTATGCGAAGCAGCAGCAATACTGGCATCCAGCAACGGCACTTTGGTCCTTCCCAAAAAGAAAAACCCGGATGTGACCCTGGCTGCGGCCCTGCATCCAACCGGCTCTTTGTTGTCGGCACCGGACCAGGCCATGTGAAACACATGTCTGAAAGGGCTGTTCAGGTAATCACTGAAGCAGACTGCATTGCCGGGTACACCACCTATATCGGATTGATCCAGACACTGGCCGCAGACAAAAAAATCATTTCCACCGGCATGATGAAAGAGGTGGACCGGGTGGAAATGGCTATCCGGGAATCCCTTGCCGGCCGATCCTGCGCCCTGGTCTCCGGCGGAGATCCCGGCATATATGCCATGGCAGGTCTGGTGTTTGAAATCTGCCGCCAAAAAAGCATCCAGGTCTTCCGATCCGGGGAGACCATTTCAAAACACAGGACCATGCCATGGCTGGAACTGGAAATCGTTCCCGGAATACCGGCTCTGGCCGCAGGGGCGGCCCTTGCCGGGGCACCTTTGACCCATGACTTTGCCGCCATCTCCTTAAGTGATCTTCTGACAAAATGGGAAACCATAGAACAGCGCCTGACCAGCGCTGCCATGGCGGATTTTGTCATTGTTCTGTACAATCCCAAAAGCAAAAAAAGACACTGGCAGCTTGACCGGGCCCGGGAGTTGATCATGGAACACAGGAAAGGCAGCACCCCGGTGGCGGTTGTCACCGGCGCCATGCGGGACAATCAGACAATTGTCTTCACCACCCTGGACCAACTGGATACAGCAGATGTGGGGATGCAGACGGTCCTGTTCATCGGGTCCAGTGCTTCCATACAGTACATGGATTTTATGTTCACGCCCAGGGGATACACCGATAAATATGCTGTCCCTTCAGTATAATATCTAACGCAAAAAACCCGCAACCCGGGTGCCCCCTCAGTTTCTTGTTTTTTTTAACACAAACTGCGGAGTACGGTGCCTAAAGGAAACAAAATGAAAGGATATGTGCAGGTTTATACAGGAAACGGTAAAGGAAAAACCACAGCCAGCCTTGGCCTGGCCGTCCGGGGGGCCGGTGCCGGCCTGCAGGTGTTTGTGGGACAGTTTCTCAAGCAGGGAAATTATTCTGAAATAAAGGCATTGTCCAGATTCGAAAATATCACGGTGGAACAATTCGGCATGGGAAAATTTGTCAAGGGCGCGCCCTCAAAAAAGGAAATTGCCGCTGCCAGGGCCGGATATGCCAGGCTGTGTGAAATTCTGACAGCCAACAAACATGACCTGGTAATTGTGGATGAAGGCAATGTGGCAGTGACCTGCAATCTCATTTCAGAAAAAGAACTGCTGGCGCTCATTGACAAAAAACCTGATGATATGGAACTGGTAATTACCGGCAGGGGTGCGCTGCCCTCGGTGGTACATCGTGCAGATCTGGTTACTGAAATGCAGGATATCAAACATTATTACCAACAGGGCGTGGCTGCCCGCAGGGGGATTGAAAAATGAACAAACCGCATATAGCTGTTCTGGGTACGGGATCGGACGTGGGAAAAAGCATTGTGGCTGCCGGTATATGCAGGTATCTGGCAGACCAGGGGCAGGCAGTGGCACCTTTCAAGGCCCAGAACATGTCCAATAATTCCGGCATAACCCCGGAGGGCCTGGAGATGGGAAGGGCACAGATTGTCCAGGCAGAAGCTGCCCGCACAGTACCCCATGTACAGATGAATCCCATTCTGTTAAAGCCTTTTGGGGACAAACAATCCCAGGTGGTCCTGAACGGAAAAGTCCACGGCAACCATACAGCCATGGATTACCACACCCACAAAGCCTTTTATTTTGAAAAAGCCTGCCAGGCCTTTGATGCATTATCTGCCAGATTTGACCGCATTGTCATGGAAGGGGCCGGATCCTGTGCAGAAGTGAATCTCATGGAAACGGATATCGTGAATTTTCCCATGGCCCGATATGCTGATGCCACGGTTATCCTTACGGCTGATATCCACAGGGGCGGGGTATTTGCGCAAATTGTCGGCACCCTTGCCTGTCTGCCGGATCATTATAAAGATATGGTGAAAGGGATCATTGTCAACCGTTTCAGAGGCGACATTGCATTGTTCAAAGAGGGGGTGAAATGGATTGAACAGGAAACCGGCAAAACAGTGCTGGGGGTGCTGCCCTGGTATTCACACTTTAAAATTGACGCAGAAGAGTCGGTCGAAATAGAAAAAATTAATAATTTCAAATATTTAAATAAAAAATTGCCGGCAATCGCTATTTTACGCCTGCCCCATATCGCCAATTTTACAGACTTCCATGCCCTGGCCCGCATAAAGAGCGTCCAGACGGTTTTCATCGATTCTCCGGAAGAAATGGACAGGTTTGCCGCTGTCATCATTCCAGGAACCAAAAACACAAGAAAAGATCTGGAATGGGTGACTTCCCGGTTTGAAAAAGCCCTGACCACCTATGTGCAAAACGGCGGGCATGTTCTGGGAATTTGCGGGGGATACCAGATGCTGGGACATGTTGTAGAAGACCCGGAAGGACTGGAAGGTACACCTGGCAAAACCCGGGGGCTGGGATTGCTGCCGGTGGAAACCACCCTCCAGTCACCCAAAACAACCACCTTGAGCGAATTTGACTGGGATGGACATCCCGGCAGGGGCTATGAAATACATATGGGCGCCACCCGCTTAAAATCAGATGCGCCATTTATCCGCATTCTTTCCAGAAATGCAATACTGGTAAAGGAAACAGACGGATGTCTGGCCGCAAGCGGCCAGGTGGCCGGTACCTACCTCCATGGGTTTTTTGATTCAGGGGCCATTGCCAGAAAATGGTTTTCCATGATCGGTCTGGATACTGTGCTGGTAATGGAAAACGATCTGGCGGCTGAAAAAGACAAAGACTATGACCTGCTCAAGCAGCACATGGAAAAATATCTGAATCTGGAGACCATCCGGTAATCCCGGGCCAAAGACCGCAATCTTATCATTTACATTTTTCAGCCGATTATTTATGGTGTTATCTGATACAATTGCCTTAACCCTTATGGAATATACGCTGTGACCGATTTCAATACTATCCCGACCCTTGCCTGGCTTGCTTTGGAATATGGTACCATTCAACAGGACCAGTACCGCCAGATCACAGCCTTGTATACATTGCGGCAAAAACAGGACCCTTTGCCGGATTATGCAGATCTGCTTCTGGGCCAGGGATTTGCCACCCGGTATCAGGTGGGACTGCTCCAGCTCATCCAGGAATATCACGTCATTAAACACCTGGGGGAACAATTCGGCAAAATCGCCATCGAGAAAGGATTTGCCACCAAAGACGATGTCCGCAAAGCCCTGGAGCACCAGAAAAAAGAATTTCGCCGGGCCAGGATCAAAAAATTAATCGGGGATATTCTGGTGGAATCACAGGTTATTACCCTGAAACAAAAACAGGAAATTTTAAAGGAACAGGCGTTTCTGGAACATCTGGGCGGGCAGATTTATTCTCAGGCAGGGCAGGCTTCCTCTGCCCCGGACCAAAAAAAAACCGGGATCCCGTTATCTGAATATGAGCGGCAGTTTTTACAGATTAAAGCCCTGGACAGAGAATTTGCCGCAGCAGTGCTTGAAAAAAACCTCGCCTCCCAGCGGGATGTGGCCATTGCCCAGAAAGTGCAGGAAGACGCGTTTGAAGCCAGCCAGCCCCTTAAAGCACTGGAAGATGTCATGGTGGACATGGGAATGCTGACCCAGCGGGATAAACATTTGATTCTGGCGGAGTTGCACCGGTCCCAACAAAATGATCAGGCAATTGTTTCTGCTAATATTCAGGTATACACCAGCCCGGACAAAACAGAGGCCGGATTTATTATCGCCAAAGAAGACCTGGACTTCACCAGCCTGGAAACACTCACACACACCCTTGCCGCCGCAGGCATCACCCATGGTATATATCCGGATGCCATACTCCAGGCACACCTGGAGAGAAAAGACCAAAAGTTTCCTGCTGCCAAAACAGATTTTTCCACAACCCTGATGCGCCATACCCAGGCCACCTGTTTGCTGGATACAGATGAGACCGTTCCCGGGCAAAAGCGCAAGGGAGAAATCCTGATGACCCAGACACCCGGTCCTGACACCTATCTAAAAACCGATGTATTCGGAAAAAAAAGACAGAAAAGACAGGGCACGGATTTCACCTTTCAGTGCGGCGGCAATACCCGGTCCGCCCAGAATGGCCTGGGGGTGGTGGCGGCAAAAACCGGGGTACCCGGCCTGTCCCTGGAACGTAAATTATTTATTTATCCGAAAATTCATGTGCTGGAAGATGCAGATCTGCGATACGGTCCGCTGGAAGCCTATGCAGATCTGTCCATATCCGGGATCCTTTTTGGTGCCTATCCCGTGACTGCCGGCAAAATTATTGCCACAGAAATCAGAGATGCCACAATTGAGGCCATGGGTGATATTACCGCCAGCATAGGCATAACTGATACGGTCATCCGGTCCCAGGGTGATATACATGCGCGGTACCTGCATAACTGCCGCATTGAAACCTTTGGAAATATTTATGTAAAAAATGAAATCATTGATTGTGTGATCCGCTGCAGCGGTAAAATTGACGCAGGACAATGCCGGGTCATTTCCTCGACCATTCATGCCAAAAAAGGCATCGTTCTCAGGGGCATTGGAAGCCAAAAAACCCGTTCCTGTATTATTGCTGCCGGATCAGAACACCATATCACTGCACTGGGCATGTCTGTTCAGCAAAAAATTCACCGCATCAAAGAAAAACTGACAGTCCTGGAAAACCAAAAAAAAGAACAGGAACAGCTGGAGAAAAAAATATTCCAAAAAATGGTTGAGTTGAAATTGTTTCATGACAGGGCAAAATACAAAAAAACCATTCTTGAAAAAGAATGGAAAAAAATAAATACCAAGGCAGCCAATGAAAAAAATATTTCAAAACTCATCAAAAATTTTGAACACAGAATGAAAAAATCCATTGCCTCGTTAAAAGAATTGAATGCAGAAAAAAAACAATACCAAAGAAAAATGCATGCCCTTGAAAATGAAATCAATGCGCTTCGTCCTCAAACAGAAAAACACATACTGTCTTTGCAGCAAACACAGTTTTCTTTTTATGAATGGGCACGGGCCGACAAAAACATTCCCAAAATTTCTATTTCCGGCAAAGCTTTCCAGGGAACGCAGTTAAGGGGAATTTTTTCCGGCGTGACCCTTTCAACGGATATGGAAAACTTTTTTGCTGCAGAGAGTGAAGAAAAAAATGGTCATGCAATCACTTTGACACCATTGCACTGATCAGCAGCAGACATAGAACACCCCGCCCACACCAAAAAAACACCAGGCAATCTTCATTTTAAGACAGGGAACCCTTTCCCTTTGAACGTTCATGGCAGGCATCTGCAATCAGAGGTGCCGAGCGGTGTGTGAAACAACCGGGTGTGAATGGCGCCCCGGGCTGAGAGGGTGCTTTTATAAAGGACCATGTTAGCGGCACAAAATTCATCAGACCAAATATGTTCAGATCTGTGGATCAGGCCAGTCAGTTTTTGAGAAGAAACCGGCCGCTTGATCCGTGCCAGAGTGATGTGCGGCGAAAATGACCGGGTTTGTCCGGGTATCCCAAGCACATCCAGTTCTTTGTCCAGTTGGTAAAATAGCTTTTCCAGCCGAAGGGTCTGTCCTCTGATATCTGCCCAGATGACCCGGGCTTTTGATCTTTTCGGAAAAACACCGATGCTGCCGGCGGCCAGAACAAGCCCTGGGTATTGTCCGGAAAACCTGTTCATCACCACCTGGATCTGATCCAGGCGGTGACAGGAAATTTCACCCAAAAACTTGAGCGTCAGATGAAACCCTTCAGGTCTTGGCCAGGAAGCCTTGATACCCGCCTTTTTCAGTTGAAGCTGAAGGTCTTTGAGCAGATGGCGTACAGGATCAGGCAGAGGGACTGCAATAAAGGCTCTGATAGTGTTTACACAATTTTCAGCCATTTGTTTTGTTTTTAAATCCCAGAAGCACCCGATACGGACCCGGGGTGCCATGGGGGACAAACGCCACCCGATCCTGGTCCTTGATCCTTGTTTCCAAAGGTTGCACCCGGCCGTTTACAAAGACTGCTTCCACCTCTTCTTCGGTGAGCTGCATCTGAAAAATCAGATCCCTGGCAGTGGTGCCTGAAGAGATAGACACCCGGGCATCAGCAAAGGGAAGATTCTTTTCTTTGAGTTTTTTCTGCAAAAAGGAAAATGCATTAAAGGTAATAAAGGGCATGGAGGTCACTTTCAAAAATATTATTATCAAACCTGTCTGCCCTATCCTATCGAAGAACCACAATATTCTCAATTGAAAAATGGTGATACTTCTGCCTATACTTAGAGCATGCGATTGCGACTGATCATATTGTTTCTGGCTGTATTTGCCTTTTTATCCGCCTCTGCCGGGGGATGGCTTTTCTATTATTCCTATCGAAAAGCAGTGTTCCAGAAAGCTGAAACCCAGTCCGCAGCCCAGTTGAAGCTGCTCACCGGACAGCTATCCACCTATTTATCCGAACATATCAAACCCATCAGAACCCTGGCCCGAATCCGGGAGCTGGGATTGGCCCTTGAAAACCAGAACCTGGAAACCATTTACCAGGCAAATCAGATTCTGGATTTGTATGCCCAGTCACTGGAACTGGATGTGAGCTACCTTATGGACAAAGAGGGGGTAACCATCTGCTCCAGCAACCGGAACCAGCATGACAGCTTTGTGGGACATGATTTTTCCTTCAGGCCCTATTTCAAAACTGCCATTAAAGGCAAACCTGCTACATATCTGGCCCTGGGCACCACCTCCATGAAACGGGGCGTCTATTACAGCCATCCAGTCTATGACCAGTCAAAACAACATATACTTGGGGTGGCCGTGATCAAATCTTCCATTGAGTTTATTGAAACCACCTTGTTTTCAGCTTCTGAACATATCCTTATATTTGTTGATCCTGATGGGGTGATCTTTATCAGCAACCAGCCTGAACTGCGGTTCAAACTGCTGTGGGATCTGGATGGAATTAAAATGGAACAGCTTGCCGATTCCCGGCAGTTTGGCCATGGTCCCTGGCAGTGGTCCGGATTTAAGCGGATAACACCGGAAACCGTAACCAGCGCGGAAGGTGTGTCATTTTTATATTCCAGCCTTCCGGTTACCAATTACCCGGAGTGGCAGGTGGTTTCTTTGAGAAGCAAAACCGCTATTGAAAAACAGGTGAGCCAGCCATTTATACAGGGCATCGGACCGGCTGTGATAGGCAGTTCCATTCTGGCAGGTATTCTTGTTTTTTTTCTGTACCAGCAGGCAGTAAAAGAAATTTCCCAGCGCAAAGAAGCGGAAAAAAAGCTGCGGGTGAGTGAAGAACGGTACCGGCACATTTATCATAAAACCCCGATAATGCTGCATTCCATTGATACCCAGGGCAGAATAATCCGGGTTTCCGATCATTGGGTGGAAGTCATGGGCTTTAACCGCAATGAAGTTATCGGCAGGCACCTGACTGATTTTTTCACCCCTGAATCAAAAAAATATGCATTGTCAAAAATTTTTCCTCTTTTTTTTAAAACAGGCTTTTTCAAGGATGTGCCATACACATATATAAAAAAGAACCGGGAAAAAATAGATATTTTGCTTTCCTGTTATGGGGTAAGAGACGAAACCGGCCAGGTGGTGAGATCTCTGGCTGTCAGTGTGGATGTTACAGAAAAAAACCGTGCCCAGAAAGATCTGGAAATTGCCACGGAAAAACTGTCCCGGTATTCCCAGGATCTGGAAAAACAGGTGCGCAGACGAACAGCACAGCTGGAAAAGGCCCAGACCAATCTGAAAAATTTATCCAAAAACATCATCGCGTCCCAGGAACGGGAAAAGGAACAGGTGGCCAGGGAACTGCATGACCACTTAGGGCAGGTATTGACCGCACTGCGCATTGATACGGTCTGGCTCAAAAATCATCTGGCCGGACCTTGTGCAGATGCTGCAGACCGGGCACAAAAAATGAGTTTTCTCATAGAAAACACCATCCAGGATGTCCGGGACATGTCTTACCGGCTCAGGCCCCGGGTTCTGGATGACTTGGGACTGTCGGATGCTTTGGAATCTTTGGTATCGGATTTTGAAAAACGCTCCAATGTTTCCTGTATATTCCGGCAGGATTTTATTCCTGAAATTGATAAGACCCTTGCCACCGCCCTTTACCGCATCGGCCAGGAAGCAGTGACCAATGCCATTCGCCATGCAGATGCCACCACCATCATTGTGGAGCTGAGGGTCGATGCCCAGGGCCTGGTGCTGACAGTGGAAGACAATGGTATCGGATTTGATCCCGCACAAAATACCAGACAAACCGGATTCGGTTTGGAGGGCATGATGGAACGGGCCAGCCTGGCAGGGGGGTGTATGGATATTACATCTACCCCGGGCCGCGGCACCCGGATCACGTGCAAAGTAACAGTGAAAGGACACACATGATCACAGTTCTGCTGGCAGATGACCATGGCATTGTCAGGGACGGCCTTCGCAGGGTTCTGGAAGACAGTACCGACATCAAAGTGATTGCCGAGGCATCAGACGGAGAAACCGCCTTTGACCAGGCCATGGAAAAAAACCCTGATGTGGCGGTAATTGATATTTCCATGCCCGGCATGGACGGGCTGGAGGTGGTGACCCGCATGGGCGCCTATTGTCCTGATATTCCGGTGCTCATACTCACCATGCATGAAGAAGAACAATATGTGATCAGGGCCATTGAGGCCGGGGCCATGGGATATGTCACCAAGCAGTCCGCACCTGAACAGCTGGTGGCAGCAGTGAAAAAAATTCATGCCGGAGGCAGGTATCTTACCGAAAAAGCCAGCGAAGCCCTGGCCTTGCGGTTCATTCGGGGAAATAAAAACAAGGGATTGACAGAATCATTGTCCATGCGGGAACTGCAGGTACTGCGCAAACTGGCAACCGGCAGCACCAACCGGGAGATTGCCGTAACCTATAATATCAGTATAAAAACGGTGGATACCTATCGGGCCAGAATTTTGAAAAAACTCAACCTGCGCAATAATGCTGATTTATCCAGATATGCTATCCAGCATCGACTGGTGGAGTTTTGAACAGAAACGCGGAAGCGTTGAGGTGGTCAAAATTGGCAAATATCTTGTTGAGGGTGGTTTTGCACTGGGCCATTTCCTCAAGAGAAATTCCCTGTTCCGCCTCCTGGAGCATTTCTTCCACCAGTGCCATTAACTCCTTCTGAAACGTCTTGGCTTTGTTGGTCAGATAGACCAGCTTGCTGCGTTTGTCTGTGCGGTCCGGAATCCTGAGAACGATATTTTTTTTCTCCAGAACATTGAGAAGCCGGGTGATGGCTGCTTTGTCCTTGACCGCGATATTGGAAAGCTCCTGCTGGGTCTGCCCGTCTTTTCTGTACAGATGGATCAGGATACTCCATTGTTCATAACTGACATCAAATCCGGCATCTGCAAATTTTTTGGTCAACCGTTTGATAATGGCTCGGGACGTTCTTCCCACAAGATAGGCAATAGAGGTATCAATAACGCGTTCAAAATTATCTGGTGCAATAGTATTCATGTGCATATGTTCTGTTTCAGGTATCAAATTAATCCGGTTTCATGTGCAATTTTTTTTATGCCATAACAATTGCCTGCTATTTTAATCAGTTCCCACACAATATGGACTAAAATTGTTGATTATGCAACCAAATTTTTATTTGACATCTCCTTATATTTGAAAAATATCATTTCAAACAACAAACCCGTTTTGGTGAAATTTTTTCACCAAAACGGGTTTTGTTGTCTGTCCAAAAAAAGATCAGGCTGCTTTTCTTTTAAAAATCGCTCTTCTGATAGGGGTAATCCAGATGCCGCTGAGAAACCAGGAATAGGCATAGGTGCCGATGATAATGGCCACAAATGCCTTGACAATATCCATGGCACTGCCGTCCAGGGAAAATCCGGGCACATACCCGAAAAGCAGCGGTCCCAGGTAGAGGAACTTGGCGAATTTAAAGGAAGTAAACGCGGTTTTCCACATATTGGCCTTGGCAATGGTGGCCCCTGCAAAAGCAGCAATACACACCGGGGGGGTGATATTGGAATCCTGGGACAGCCAGTACACGATCATGTGGGCGGCCAGTTCATTCACACCCAGATGGGTCAGTGCCGGCACTGCCACCACAGCGGTAACCAGGTAAGCCGCTGTCACCGGCACGCCCATGCCCAGCACAAGAGAGGCCAGGGCCACCAGCAGAATGGTCAGCAAAAGAGAGCCCCCTGCCAGTTCAATCATTATATCGGCAAAAGTCAGAATCAGTCCGGAAAAGGTCAAAACACCGATGATGATACCGATGACACCGACGGTGGCGCCGATCTTCAGGCTGTTTTCCGTGCCTTCCCTGGCAGCCTGAACAAACCGTTTGGGACCGATGCGGGTTTCTTTTCTCACATAGGAAATCACAATGCAGGTAACCAGGCCCAGGATGGCGGCATATGCAGGGGAGAACCCGTACAGCATAAAAATGGTGATAATGACCAGAGGCAGGATATAAAACCACTGCTTCTTAAATATCTGGGTGGCACTGAATTTGGATTTTTCACCCACCACATTGTCTTTTTTGGCTTCATAATGCACCATGACAAAGACAGAAAAAAAATACATGAATGCCGGAAAAATGGCCACCAGCATGATCTGGGAATAAGGAAGCCCGGTCAGTTCCGCCATGATAAACCCGCCCGCCCCCATGATGGGGGGCATGAACATCCCGCCGATGGAGGCGGCCGGTTCGATACCACCGGCAACATGGGGCTTGAAACCGGCTTTTTTCATCATGGGAATGGTGAACATCCCCGTGGAAACGGTATTGGCAATGGCGCTGCCGGAAATGGAGCCAAACAGGCCCGAGGCAATGACCGACACTTTGCCGGGACCGCCGATGCGGTGGCCCACTGCTGCCAGGGGCCAGTCAATGAAAAATTTCTGGGCCCCGCATTTTTCCAGAAACGCCCCGAACAGAACAAACAAAATCACATAGGTGGCCAGCACACTGGCCATAATGCCGAAAACCCCGTCGCTTTTGTAAAAGATGCTGACACACAGCTCGGCAAAGGGAGCCCCGGCATGGGAAATCAGGTCCGGGGCCTTATACCCGTAAACCCCGTACACCAGAAAGACAACACCCATGATCACAAATATATTGCCCACCACCCGCCTGGCCAGTTCCACGCCGATGAGCACCCCGACAATGGCAAATGCTGCATCCACAGGGGTTTCCGCCCCGGTTCTGTAGTTGATGGTTTCAAACATGATGATCCAGTACCCCACACATGCCACAGACAATATGATCAGGATATAATCAATAACCCGGCCGATGGGTGTTTTGGCTTGATAAAGCAAAAAGACAAGAACATAGGTAATTATTACATACACACCCCGGTGATACTGGGTGGCCATGGGCTGCACCACAGCAGCCCAGGCATAGAAAAGAACCAGGGTCACCGAACAGATATCAAAAAAAATTTGCTCGAATCGATTCAGTTTATTGTACACAATCCGCCTTCCTGTCTTTTAAGTAATTATTTAATTGTAGATACCTGTTTGTTCGGTCTGAGCGCATCCAGAAATGGAATTTTAAATTGGTGGCCCCAGCCGCGCTGTATATTTATGGGGAGAACAGAACTGCCAGGACACGGGGGCAATGCCCGCCGTGCCCTGGATATCATACACTGCTGTGCAGAAATGCGGTGTTATAAAACACCTTTTTCTTTCCAGAACTTTTCAGCGCCTGGATGAAACGGGGTAACAATGCCGGTGGGACCTGATTTAATGGACATACTCTTGAAGGTCTTTTTCTGGGACACCATATGGGCCAGGCCTTCATCTGTATAAATCAAAGACAGCATCTTATAGACGGTATCAGCAGACACATCTTTGTTGGCTACCCACAATGCGGCATCCTGGAAAGATTTCACTTCATAGTCAACCCCTTTATAGGTATTGGCAGGAATAGTGACTTTATCAAAATAGGGATATTCTTTATAAAATCCTGATGCTTCCGCATCCTTGTGAAGGTTGACCATGGCGATATCATTGGTCTGGGCCGCCATCATGACAGCACCGGTGGGATATCCCACAAACAGCCAGAAAGCATCCAGCTGGTTGTTACCGAACGCCTGGGCTGCGTCATTATAGCCCATGGCGTTTCTTTCAATCTTGTCCCACACGCCCATGTGCGTGAAAAAAAGTTCACAGTTGGCAAATGCACCGGAACCGGCATTGCCCACGCCCACTTTTTTGCCTTCCAGGTCTTTCACACTTTTGATGCCGGAACCGGCCTTGACCACCAGCTGGGCCGGAGCACCGTATAAAAATGACACAGCCATGACATTTTCATATTTTGTGGGATCATTTTTCATTTTTCCGTTCCGGCCCTGGTATACATGTCCGGAATACACCACACTCATATGCTGCCGGCCGGCATCGGTTTTTCTTAAATTTTCCACAGAACCGGCTGAAGACTGGGCCTGTACTTTGAAATCAGGTTCCGCTTTAATAGGGTCATACACCTGGATGGCATTGGCCACCACCTGAAAAGTACCGCCCGCAGGCCCACCGCCGAAAACGATTCTTTCCTTGGCAAAGGCAGACTGGCAGAACGCCAGGGAAACAACAGCGATAAGCCCGATAAAAAACAGATGTCTTACTTTCATACGATCCTCCTTGTTAGTGGGGTTAAAAAACGGTCTTATATCATTTTTTGCACATATCACCATAACAAGATGAAAGTAAAGGATCAATTGGAATATTTCTGATTTTTGTGTAGGTATTTTTCTTACAAAACCTGGTCGATGCGGTTAAAAAGCTGTGAAAACCGCTGTCCGTTTTTTGCATGGGTTTTATAAAAATCCAGACAGGTCCGGACCACCGTCAGCACCTGTTCAGGGGAATACAGGCCCGGCATTTCCAGGGCCAGCCGGGGATGGCGTCCAAGCCGCCCTCCCAGAAGAATGCGGAATCCGGAAGCAGCTTTTTCAATGGTATGGGCAGGGCATACCTGGATACATTTGCCGCAGCGCCGGCATTGATCCATATCAATTACAGGTTTTTCTTTTTGATCTGTCCAGTGAACCGCCATGTCCGGGCAAACCTTGACACAGGCATCGCAGCCGGTGCAGTCTGCGGCTCCCACAACCGGCATCACTGCCCCCATGATGCCGATATCTGCGATCTGGGGACGGGAACAGGCATTGGGACAGTCACACAGGGCAATGCGGAATTCATGGTGATATTTGATATTCTCACCCAGAGAATACTTCAGGAATAACAAAATATCCGCCTGTTTTACCAGGTTTTCCAGATCTGTCATAAGATCTGCACTGGAGCAGGCCGCATGGGGGCAGCCTTCGCTGCCAAAGCAGGTGGAAACATCATATCCTTTCACCTGCTTTGCCATGCCCCCTTTGGCAAGGAACTGCTGTTTCAGCGCGGTCACATCCGACAGGTGCACCAGGTACCGGCCACAATTTTCCACATGGGCAGCCACTTTTTTTTTCACCTTTTTACGGATGAAAAGCGGCACTTTGTCAATGGCTGCTTCCGCCTCAGGGGACCATTTCACGAAAGGATCTCTCCTCTGGCACTGACAGTGACCTCGGAAAAAGGAATATCCATGCCGCTGTTTTCCAGCGCTTTTTTAACAACAGCCGGCAGTCCGGCACAGCAGGGCACCTCCATGCTCACCGAAGTGATGCTTTTGATGCCTGATTCTTTGAACACCCGGGTGAGCTTGTCCACATATTCCTGGGCATTGTCAAACTTGGGGCAGCCGATCATCACGGCCCTGCCTGCCAGAAAATCCTTATGAAAAGAGGCGTAGGCCACCGGTACACAATCAGCTGCAATCACAAGATCGGCATTTTTTAAAAAAGGGGCCCCGGCCGGCACCAGCCGGATCTGCACCGGCCAGTGACCCAGTGCTGACGGACCGCCCGAGGCCCGGGTCTTTGCCTGGTTGGCGCAGTCACACGGGGAGGTGGAAAAACTTTTCACTGCAGCAGAAGGACACCCCCCTGATATCACTGCCGGTCCTGTGGTCTCTGCTTCTCCGGTCTTTGCCTGTTTTTCAAGCAATTGGTGCACAGCCTCTTCGTCAAATTCCTCTGCTTCCCGTTCCACAATGTGTAAAGCATCCTGGGGGCATTCACCAAGGCAGGCGCCCAGACCGTCACAGTACTTGTCCGCAATAACACGGGCTTTGCCGTCGATAATCTGAATGGCCCCTTCTGCACAGGAAGGCACACAATTGCCGCATCCATCACATTTTTCATCATCTATTTCAATTATTTTTCTGATCACCTTCATGGTCTTTCTCCTTTATATTTTCAATCGCAGGTTGTTATCTGTTTATTTTCAGCTGTTTTGTATCAACGTCTGCCGGGCAAGCTTTCTGCCAGCATCCGTCAAATAGATACGAAGAATTTTTTTTGACAGGGTGTCTGCATCAATCTGTTCTTTTTTCTGGCATTCCTTCATATTGGCCAGCATGTCCGCATCATATACCACTTTAAAGTTTATGGTTTCATCAGATCCCGGATGGTGATGGTGGGCGATGATATCACACACCTCTTTTACCAGTTCTTCTTTGGCACCCAGGTTTTCCAGAATTTCTTTTGCCACAGGCGGGCCTTCGATATGTTGGTATTTTGCTTCTGCTGAACCATATTTTTGTTCCGCATTTTTTATGCCGATGTCGTGGAGATAGGCACTGCACAGCACCACCGCCAGGTTGGCTTTTTCCTGTTTTCCGATCTTTTCAGCATATCTGGCCACCCGGCCGGCATGACCGATGCGTGTAAAATCAGTGCCAAAATACCGCTTCATGGCCACGGCTACCCGGTCCTTCAGCAGGTCCTCCTGCTGGGCCACAAACTCTTCCGGCAGTGTGCCCAGACATTGCTCGGCAAACTTGCAGTAGGCAGCGCATCCAAAATCCATTTTGGGATTCACGATTTTTTTGCTGCAGTGGCTGCAGCGCCGGGTGGCATCGTCCTTGAAAAATTCCATTTCATGGCCGCATTCCGGACACCGGGTTTCAAAAATCGCATCCTGGTCCCAGTACTGGGTATCTTGTCCCGGACATTTCATTATCCTTCTCCCTTGTTTTTCAGATTACCGACAAATACACTTTACATCCTGAAACAAACTTACTATAGCATGGCATATAAAACCTTGATCTGAATCAAGACAGTACTTTTTTAAGTACATTTTTTATGTGTTGCCGGAACCGGCATAGTGATAATTGATATAATAAGGATAAGTATACAATATCAAAGCCTTAAAAACAATCACCCTTTTTTCAGGCCTGTCTGCCGACCAGCTGGAAACCCTCTCCTGTATTGCGGTGCGCAAAAATTATAAACGCGGAGAAATGATTTTCCATGAAGGGGACAAAGGCAACGGCATTTATATTGTGGAGACCGGCAGAATAAAGGTTTTCAAACTTTCCATGGACGGAAAAGAACAGATCCTGCATATTTACGGTCCCGGACACACCTTTGGTGAAGTGCCGGTGTTCCAGGGAAAAAATTTTCCCGCCTCATCCATGGCGCTGGAACCTGCCGGCATTATTTTTCTGCCCAGGGACCGGTTTGTGGAACTGCTCACCACCTCCCCTGCACTGGGCATGAATATGCTGGCGGATCTGTCCAGGCGGCTGCGGGATTTTACTGTGCAGATAGAAGCCTTAAGTCTCAAGGAAGTACCGGCCAGGCTTGCCGCCTATCTGCTTACCCTGTCCAGGGAACAGAATAATGAAATCCGGGTCAGTCTCCCCATTTCCAAGGCACAGCTTTCCAATCTCATCGGCACTACCCCGGAAACCATCTCCAGAATGTTCAAAAAAATGGGGGATGCCGGCCTCATTGACGTCCAGACCCGCACCATTGAAATTCAGGACAAAGCAGCTCTTGAAGAACTGTCGGAATCCGGCCGTCTTTAACTGATCGTCCCACGGGTTTTCAGAGGGTTGCGCCTTTATTTTATACTGGACTTGAACCCATTGTCATGGCATAAAGGGGATGCAGGCATGTTGGGCCCGGTGTATGGGTCACACCGGGTTCACAGTACCATCACCAATGAGATCACAACAATGGCCGGCACTGTCTAAAAACCATTTGCTGCCATGCGGGTTTTAAAAATGAATGCATCTTGCCAAGGAGGAAACATGGGAAAATTATTGCGGATCAACACAAAAAGCAAAACCTTTACGTTTGATGAAACCCCTGAAAAATATGCAGGCCTCGGGGGCCGGGCCCTCACATCCAGGATGATTCTGGATGAAGTGCCGGCCACCTGTCATCCTTTGGGAAAAAACAACAAACTCATCTTTGCCCCTGGTGTTCTCACCGGCTCTCCTGCTGCAGATTCCGGCAGGATGTCTGCCGGCGCCAAATCGCCTCTCACCGGCGGCATCAAAGAAAGCAATGCCGGCGGCCTTGTTTCCCAGAAGCTTGCCAGACTGGGTATCACTGCCCTTGTTCTGGAAGACAAACCCGAAGATGACGTATACAGCCTGGTGATGGTAAACAAGGATGGAATTGAAATCCTTCCGGCAGATGACCTGGTCAAAAAAGGCAATTACGCTGTCATGGAAGCCCTGTGGGACAAATACGGCAAAAACGTGGGGGTGCTGAGCATCGGCCAGGCCGGTGAACAATGCCTTAAGGGGGCATCCATCAACCAGGCGGACATGAACGGCCGGCCCGGACGGGCACACGGCAGAGGCGGACTTGGTGCGGTCATGGGATCCAAAAAGATCAAGGCCATTGTGGTGGACGACACCGGCGCCCCCCGGGTGGAAATCAAAGACCCGGAGGCATTCAAGGCTGCCAACAAACGCTGGGTGGAAATGCTCAGAAACCACCCTGTCACCGGTGAAGGACTGCCTGCCCTGGGTACGGCCGTACTGGTGAATGTGATCAACGAAGCCGGAACCCTGCCCACCAAAAACTTCCGCTCCGGCCGGTTTGAGCATGCCCAGGCCATATCCGGAGAAGCCATGGCGGAAACCATTGAAAAACGAAACGGCATCACCACAGAACCCTGCCATCCCGGATGCGTTATCAAATGCTCCAATGTGTACCATGGCAAAGACGGCAGCTTTTTGACCTGCGGATTTGAATATGAAACCATCTGGGCCTTCGGGGCCCACACCACCATCCACGACATGGATCACATCGCCACCCTGGACAGGCTGTGTGATGATTTCGGCCTGGATACCATTGAAACCGGGGTGACCATCGGCATTGCCATGGAAGGGGGTATGATCCCCTGGGGAGACGGCCAGGCTGCCATTGATCTGCTCTCCAAAGTGGGGGAATATGCACCGGAAGGCAAAATCATCGGAAACGGCGCCCAGTTCACCGGAGACGCTCTGGGCGTTGACCGGGTACCAGTGGTGAAAAGACAGGCATTGCCCGCCTATGACCCCCGTACCTGTAAAGGGGTAGGGGTCACCTATGCCACCACCCCCATGGGTGCGGATCACACTGCCGGCTATGGTGTCACCGCCAACATTTTAAGTGTCGGCGGGACGGTTGATCCCCACAAAAACGCAGGCAACATAGAATTGTCCCAGGGGCTGCAGATCGCCACCGCTGCGATTGATGCGGCCGGGCTGTGTCTGTTTGTGGCTTTTGCCGTCCTGGACAACGAAGACGGACTGCCCACCGTGGCCAAAATGCTCAATGCCAGATACGGCCTGAACCTTACCCCGGATGATATTCTGGAACTGGGAAAATCCATTCTCAGAAACGAAAAAGAGTTCAACAAAAAAGCCGGGTTCACAGACATTGACGATCAGCTGCCGGAAATGTTTACAGATCCGGTGCCTCCCCATAATGTGACATGGGATTTTACCACGGAAGACCTCCAGAAAACCCTGAACTTCTAACCCCTTCATTTGTGTTTTAAAACCTGCAAAAGGGCAGAAAGTTTTTCTGCCCTTTTGTTATTGTATGAAAGAACTTTCCAAATCCGTTGGTTTCTTTTTATCCGGTGTGGGTATACCCGGATTAAAAGTATTGGTCAGCCAAGGCTCTTATTTCCTGGATTAACTGCATGGTTTCTGGTATATCTTCGGCTGTTTATAGGAAACAAACGGGCAGGCTGCCGGAGGATGGCATGATTTATTGTGCCTGCAAGGCATGCCTGTTATTAAAAAAAGCCGCCCTATTTTCTTTAAACCCCTAAACAGTAACAAATAAAAAACCATGAGACTTTTTCAATACCCTTCCCGGGAAGCAGAAGCACATGTCAAAAAGATTACAGACAGGGGCCTGGGGTTTTCCACCGCAGATCATGACAATGTTCTGGCATATATCAATGATGTGAAAACCCGGGGAGACCAGGCCCTGGTGGAATACACCAACCGGTTTGACTCGGATGCCGTGACCCTGGACACCCTGAAAGTGACATCCGAGGAGTTTGATGCAGCCCTGGCATCAGTTGATCCCGGGTTTCTGGATACCCTGGACCGGACCATCTTTCAGCTCACCCGGTTTCATGAAAAACAGAAACAAAAGGACTGGATCGACACCCCGAGAAACGGGGTGATACTGGGACAGCTGGTCAGGCCGGTGGGCGCGGCAGGCGTCTATGCACCCGGTGCCACAGGCGGAAAAACACCTTTGGTTTCATCCGTGCTCATGGGCGGCATTCCTGCAGCAGTGGCGGGTGTTTCCTCCATTATTCTCATGACCCCGCCCATGGCAGACGGCAAAATAAACCCCCATATCCTGGCAGCCGCCCGGAAAGTGGGTATCTCATCTGTTTTCAAGGCCGGCAGTGCCTGGGCCATCGCTGCCCTGGCCTATGGCACGGAACAGGTGCCAAAAGTGGATGTGGTTGTGGGTCCGGGCAATATCTATGTGACCCTGGCCAAAAAAATCGTAGCAGGCACTGTGGGCATTGACATGATCGCAGGGCCCAGTGAGATTCTGATCATTGCGGACAGGTCTGCAGTCCCGGCTTTTGTTGCAGCCGACCTGTTGTCCCAGGCAGAACATGATGCCATGGCATCCGCCATTTTGGTGACCGATTCCAGAGAACTTGCCACCCAGACCCTGACCGTCATGGAAGACCAGTTACAATTGCTGCCCAGACAAAAAACCGCCAGACAGTCTCTGGACAATTTCGGGGCTGTCATGCTGGTGCCGGATATTGAAACCGGTATTGATCTTTCCAACCGCCTGGCTCCGGAACACCTGGAACTGATGGTGTCAGAACCTTTTGACTACATTGACCGCATCCGCAATGCCGGGGCCCTGTTTCTGGGATCCTACACCCCTGAACCCATGGGTGATTATATTGCCGGGCCCAACCATGTTTTGCCCACCGCCGGAACCGCCCGGTTTTCCTCTGCTCTGGGCGTGGACAATTTCATAAAAAAAACCAGTCTGATTCACTATGCCAAAAAGGCTTTTCAAAAAGAGGCAGATGATGTGATACGCCTGGCGGAAATAGAAGGCCTGCACGCCCATGCCAATTGTGTAAAATTGCGGAAAAAATAGGTCCTGTCCCTCCAGTTCCTGGATTTACATATTGACTGACAGGTTGATTTCACACTATAAAGAACGTTTACATAAAATTTTGGCATTAACCTTATACCTGAAGATGCAACCACCATGCAGACCATACGAGGATTCAGAGACATACTGCCTGAACAGATACGGCTGTGGCAGAAAGTTGAAACCCTGGCCTTTGAATTATTTGAAGCCTTCGGCTACCGGGAGATCCGCATTCCTGTGCTGGAAAAAACCCAGCTGTTCGCCCGGAGTATCGGTGAGGCCACGGATATTGTGGAAAAGGAAATGTACACCTTTGCAGACCGCAAAGGAGACAAACTGACCCTGCGGCCGGAAGCCACCGCCTCCATCTGCCGGTCCTATATCCAGCACAAGATGTATGCCAGTGATCCTGTCCGAAAATTTTATATGACCGGCCCCATGTTCCGGCGGGAAAGGCCCCAGAAAGGCCGGTACCGCCAGTTTTATCAGATCGATGCAGAGGTGTTCGGCATTGCATCCGCCCTTGTGGACTGCGAGCTGATCTTTTTACAGCATGAACTGTTCAAAAGACTGGGCCTCACAGGGCTGAGCGCCCATATCAACAGCCTGGGCTGCCCGGAATGCCGTCCGGATTTTACCCGGTCCCTGCTGGATTTTCTGGGGGAGAAAAAACATGCCCTGTGTGATATCTGCCGGCGGCGGATGACCAAGAACCCCATGCGGATACTGGACTGCAAGGTACTGACCTGCCAGGAGGCCCTGGCCGGAGCCCCTGCCACGGTGGACCATCTGTGCCCTGTTTGCGAAGACCATTTTAACACGGTGAAAACCACGCTGCAAAAGCAGGATGTGGACTTTCTCATTGACAAATCTCTGGTGCGGGGCCTGGATTACTACACCAGAACCGCCTGGGAAATCCAGACTACCAGCCTGGGCGCCCAGAGTGCTGTTGCCGGCGGCGGCCGGTATGACGGCCTGGTAAAGGAACTCGGAGGACCTCCTACCCCTGCCATCGGGTTTGCCATCGGGTTTGACCGCCTGGTGGAGGTGATGGAACAGCTGGAACAGATACCGGCAGAACCAGGTCCTGACCTTTTTATTGTGGCCCTGGGGGCACCTGCCATGGAAGCGGCCTATCACCTGTCCTGCGATCTGAACCGGGCAGGGTTTCAGGCTGTCACCGATTTCAGGGGAAAAAGCCTGAAAGCCCTTATGAAGCGGGCGGACAAGCTCAATACCCGCCACGTGCTCATTGCCGGACAGACTGAAATGGCAGAAAACCATATGATTCTGCGAAACATGGCTACCAGGGAGCAGGTTTCCATCCCCATGGACCGTCTGGTCCCTGAGCTGAAAAAATTTTTACAAACCGATAACGGATAACTTAAGGATAGACCAGGTGACAGACTTACTAGGAGATATGAAGCGGACCCATTTTTGTTCTGAACTCCGGGACACAGATATTGGAAAAACCGTGGTGTTAATGGGATGGGTGCAGCACCGCCGGGATCACGGCGGGGTCGTTTTTGTGGATCTGCGGGACAGAGAAGGCATCACCCAGGTGGTTTTCAATCCCCTGGTTTCCAGAACCGTCCATGAAAAAGCCCAGGAGATCAGAAGCGAATATGTACTTGGCATCCAGGGAAAAGTGACGGCCAGACCGGCGGATATGATCAATCCCAATATGGCCACCGGCGCCGTTGAAATCCTGGTGGAGGAACTTGCCATCTTTTCTGTGGCCAAAACCCCGATTTTCCTGATTGAAGACCGGGTGGAAGCCTCAGAAAATATCCGGCTCCAATACCGGTACCTGGATCTGCGGCGGCCCCAGCTCAAATACAATATCCTGGCCCGTCACAAGGCCACCATGGCCATCCGCAATTACCTGGACCACAACGGATTCATTGACATTGAGACCCCTTTTTTAACCCGGTCCACCCCTGAAGGGGCCAGAGACTATCTGGTTCCCTCCCGGGTCAACCAGGGCCAGTTTTATGCACTGCCCCAGTCTCCCCAGCTCTTCAAACAGCTGCTCATGATTTCAGGATTTGACCGGTATTACCAGATTGTCAAATGTTTCCGGGACGAGGACCTGCGGGCGGACCGGCAGCCGGAATTCACCCAGATCGACATGGAGCTGTCCTTTGTCAATGAAGACCAGATCATGGAGATTGCCGAAGGCCTGATCCGCGCCATTTTCAAAAAAGTGTCGGACATTGATCTTTCCGCTCCCTTTCCCCGGCTCACCTATGCCGAGGCCATGGACCGGTTCGGCCTGGACCGTCCGGATCTGCGGTTCGGTCTGGAGCTCGTCAATGTATCAGACATTGTGGCAGACACCGGTTTCAAGGTGTTTGCCAATGTGGTGAAAAACGGCGGCCTGGTCAAGGCCATCAATGCAAAAGGGTGCGCCGCCTTTACCCGCAAACAGATAGATGAGCTTACCGAATTTGCCGCTGTCTACCGGGCCAAGGGACTGGCCTGGATCAAGATAAAAGAAGACCAGTGGCAGTCCCCCATTGCCAAATTTTTCACTGATGATGAAAAACAGACCCTGGCACAGCGCCTGGATCTTGCCCCCGGGGATATTGTGTTTTTTGTGGCAGACCAGCCCCAAATCACCAATGAATCCCTGGGCCAGCTCAGAAACGAACTGGCACGCAGGCTCAATCTTGTTCCTGAAGACCGGTTCTCATTCACCTGGGTTACCGACTTTCCCCTGCTGGAATACGATGAAACAGAAAAGCGGTATCAGGCCCTGCACCACCCGTTTACCGCCCCCAGTGAAGCAGACATTCCCAAGCTGGACACTGACCCGCTGCAGGTCACTTCCCGGGCCTATGACCTGGTGCTCAACGGCGTTGAAATCGGTGGCGGCAGTATTCGTATCCACGACACAGCCCTCCAGGAAAAAGTCCTGGCGTGTCTGGGTATACACCAGGAGGAGGCCCGGGAAAAATTCGGTTTTCTTCTGGAAGCTTTGGCTGCCGGGGCCCC
>Ga0102943_1000078_pt1 | contig 63003 bp, 49 predicted proteins | sample SalPonC_black_MG_FD_78174 | JGI IMG/M metagenome (GOLD analysis project Ga0102943, IMG submission 78174) | Salt pond soil microbial communities from South San Francisco under conditions of wetland restoration - Salt Pond MetaG... | ecosystem: Environmental > Aquatic > Marine > Intertidal zone >...
CCGCCCGTCGTCCATCCACCATCACGGGCCCGAGCCCGCGACGGAACGGTTCTACTTGCCCGTCTGCGACTCCGGACCGTCGGCCCGGGCGACGGCGGTCAGATCGAAGCGATCGTTCGTCATGACCTTGGTCCAGGCGGCGACGAAGTCGTCGACGAACTTCTGCTTGGCGTCCTCGCCGGCGTAGACCTCGGCCAGGGCACGCAGCTGCGAGTGCGAACCGAAGATCAGGTCGACCGAGGTGGCGGTCCACTTCAGGTCGCCCGACGCGCGGTCGCGGCCCTCGTACACGTGGTCACCCTCGTCGGACTTCGACCACTCGGTGTCCATGCTCATGAGGTTCACGAAGAAGTCGTTCGTGAGCTCGCCGGGGCGGTCGGTCAGCACGCCGTGGTCGGTGCCGCCGTGGTTGGCGCCGAGCACGCGCAGGCCACCCACGAGCACGGTCATCTCGGGCGCGGTCAGCGTGAGCTGGTTCGCCCGATCGACCAGGGCCTTGGCCGGCCGCATGACCGCTTGGTCGGAGTGGTAGTTGCGGAAGCCGTCGGCGGTGAGCTCGAGGGCGTCGAACGACGCGGCGTCGGTCATCTCGTCGGTCGCGTCGGTGCGGCCCGGAGTGAACGGAACCGTGACGTCGTAGCCTGCCTTCGATGCAGCATCCTCGATGGCAGCCGCGCCGCCGAGCACGATCACGTCGGCCAGCGACACGCGCGTGTCACCGCGCTGGGAGTTGTTGAAGTTCTCCTGCACGGTCTCGAGCTTCGCGAGCACGGGGGCCAGCTCGGCCGGCTCGTTCACGGCCCAGTCCTTCTGCGGAGCCAGGCGGATACGCGCACCGTTGGCGCCACCGCGCTTGTCGCTGTCACGGAAGCTCGCGGCCGAGGCCCACGCGGTCTTGACCAGCTGCGCGTTCGACAGGCCCGAGTCGAGGATGTCGGCCTCGAGCTGCTCGACGTCCTGCTCGTCCACCAGTTCATGGTCGACGGCGGGCACGGGATCCTGCCAGATCTGCACCTCGGCGACCTCGGGGCCGAGCAGGCGCGTCACCGGACCCATGTCGCGGTGCGTGAGCTTGTACCACGCGCGCGCGAAGGCCTCGTTGAACTCCTCGGGATTCTCGTAGAAGCGCTGCGAGATCTCCTTGTACACCGGGTCGCGGATCAGGGCGATGTCGGTGGTCAGCATCATGGGCTTGTTCATCTTGCCCTCGATGTGGGCGTCGGGCACGACCGGGTCCATGTCGACCGGCGTCCACTGCCACGCACCGCCGGGGCCCTTCTCGAGTTCCCACTCGAACTCGAACAGACCCTCGAAGTAGCCCTGCGACCACTCCACGGGCGACGGCGTCCATGCACCCTCGATCCCGCTGGTGATGGTGTCGGCGCCCTTGCCGCTGCCGTAGCTGCTCTTCCATCCCAGACCTTGCTCCTCGACCGGAGCACCTTCGGGGTCGGCGGCCACGTACTCGTCGGCCTTGGCCGCGCCGTGCGACTTGCCCAGGGTGTGACCGCCGGCGATCAGGGCGACGGTCTCCTCGTCGTTCATGGCCATGCGTGCGAAGGTGGTACGGATGTCCTTGGCGGCGGCCATGGGATCGGGCTCGCCGTTCGGGCCCTCGGGGTTCACGTAGATCAGGCCCATCTGGGTGGCGGCAAGCGGCTTCTCGAGTTCGCGGTCCTTGCTATGGCGCGCGTCGGCCAGCCACTCGCCCTCGGGGCCCCAGTAGATGTCGGTCTGCGGTTCCCAGACGTCCTCGCGGCCGCCACCGAAGCCGAAGGTCTCGAAGCCCATCGATTCGAAGGCGACGTTGCCGGCCAGGATCATGAGGTCGGCCCACGAGATCCTCTGGCCGTACTTCTGCTTCACCGGCCAGAGCAGGCGGCGGGCCTTGTCGAGGTTCGCGTTGTCGGGCCAGCTGTTCAGCGGCGCGAAGCGCTGGGTGCCGTCGGACGCACCGCCACGGCCGTCGCTCACGCGGTAGGTTCCGGCGCTGTGCCAGGCCATGCGGATGAAGAGTGGACCGTAGTGACCCCAGTCGGCCGGCCACCAGTCCTGCGAGTCGGTCATCAGCTCCTCGAGGTCCTTCTTCACGGCCGCCAGGTCGAGCTCCTGGAACTCGGCGGCGTAGTCGAAGTCGGTGCCGAGCGGGGTGCTCTTCTCGGAGTTCTGGTGGAGGATGCCCATGTCGAGCTGGCTGGGCCACCAGTCCTGGTTGGTCATCACGCCGCGGGGAGGGTGCGTCTCGGCATCGGCCTGCGGCGGGTAGTTTCGGTGGGGTGAGTCCTGGGCGAGAGCGGGCACGGCCGCGAACAGCACCGCCAGGCTCATCATCGCACGAGAGAATCTGGTCATGGGGTCCGGGTCCTTTCCAGGGCAAGGGGGCGGTCGCAGGCGCTGTGCTGAGGAAGGGGTCGTGCGAGCCTGCGGTCTATTATTCGGACTCATTCGTAAGTAGGAATCGTTCGGATCCGCAAGGTGGCATCCGGATTCTAGTCTCGTTGGGGCCATTGTCGAGGGTTTCCCCCGTCGACGTGTCCGGTCGGCCAGCCCACCCCTCCCGCATCGCCATCCCTTTGCTTATACTGCTGCGTCCGGTTCCGAATCGCCCGACCGCGCGCCACGGCCGGGCGTTCCCTTCACGATTGTCCGAGGGTGATTCTACATGGGTCTCTTCACCGAGGAAGGTCTCCGCAGGCTGCGCAAGGAGATCGAGAATCTCGAGCGCCTGATCAAGGTGGACATTCCGCGCGATCTGCAGGCGGCGGCCGCCCACGGTGATCTGCGTGAGAACGCCGAGTACGCGGCGGCCAAGGAGAAGCAGGCCCTGTCGATGTCACGCCTGCGCGAACTGCGCGATCGCGTGCGCCAGGCCGAGGTCGTGAGCAAGCGGGACTTCCCCGACGACATCGTCACGCTGTTGAAGCAGGTCGAGATCAAGGACGTCGACACCGGCGAAACGGAGTCCTACACGATCCTCGGCGACGGAGACACCGACCTCGACGACGGTGTGATCAGCTACACGGCTCCCATTGCCGCCGCACTCATCGGCCACAAGAAGGGCGACGTGGTCGAGGCCGAGCTTCCCGCGGGAACACGCCGGCTGGAGATCCTCGACTTCCGGTTCCACGACGGAGCCTGAGGCTCCCGAACACCGTTCGAGCTTCGTGTCGGACCCCGTCTCCCGGCTCGGGAGGCGGGGTTGCACGTTCCGGAACGAATCGTCCCCGCGCAGTTCGATCGCCCGTGTTCTTCGTTTCTTCTCGCGCGCGTCAGCCGGTTTCCTCTCGACGCGTTGCGCGATCGGTGCCGGTTTCTCGCATGCCGGATCAGCCCCCAGTACCACGACCCACTCCGGACGGAGGACGCCCGTGTCCACTCGCGATCTCATCCCCGCACTGTGCGCCCTGCTGCTACTCCCCCTCGTCGGCTGCGGCGACGATGACGATCCGACCGGCCCGAGCGCCGCTGCGGGCGACATCGAACTCTCCGTCACCGAGCTCGACTACGGAACCGTGTTCGAGAACTCGAGCGACGAGCGTTCCTTCACCATCGAGGCCGCGGCCGACAACGAAGGCGACGTGAGCGGATCGATCGCCCTGGCCGAGGGCTCGAGCGGCGACTTCAGCGTGACCATGGGCGGCGGCGACTTCACGCTGGCACCGGGCGAGTCACGATCGGTCGGCGTGACCTACTCCTCGCCGGGGGCGGGGCGGGTCTCGTCCGGTGCCGTCGAGTTCGATGTCGGTGGGGTCACGCTGCCCCTACGGGGCTTCAGCTCCGCCCCGGCCTACTTCGAGGTCGACCCGGACGGGGTGAGCGGCGCCGTCACGCGGACCAACTACGCACCCTTCGCCGACGGTGGCGTGACCATCTCCTACGGCACCGGCCGGTCGCACGGCGCATCGCCCGACTGGATCCGCTGCGGTTCCACGGCCAAGTGGATCTTCAACGGCAACGGCATCTCCGAGAGCAAGGTGGACTTCACCTTCCCGCTCCCGTCCAGCGTGACGGGCATCGGCGTGTCGATGCTCCGCGAGGCCGAGAGCGACTGCACGCAGATGCTCGTGGAGGTCGACGGCGAGGAGTTCCGCTACGAGAACCAGACCGGCTGCGACACCTGGTCGGACACCTACGGCGTGGCCGGGGGCGGTCACACCGTGGGCATCGGCACCGACCAGCAGGGATTCTGCGGTGGCGACCTGCACGTGCGGTCGATCACCTTCAGCTTCCAGGGATTCCTGGTGCCGGAATCCCAGTGGAACTGACCGCCGGCGGAGGACGGCGGGCTATTCGCAGAACACGCGGATGGTGTCGCCGTCCTCCGACTCGACCTCGACCCACAGCTCGCGCAGGGCGTCCATGAGTTCGTCGCCGTCGAGCTCGTTCAGACGGCCCAGGTCGATGCCCTTCTGCCGCAGGTGCTCGCTGGCATCGTTGGGCATCAGCGTGCTCAGCTTGATGCCCGTGCGGATCAGCGCGATCGGCACGCGCACGTTGACCTTGTCGTCACCGCCGTTGATCACGACGCGCAGGTACTTGATGGGTCCGGGCGGCCGTTCACCCCGTTCGGTGGAGGGTTCGGCCACGGCCGTCGGCGCCCTGGGGTCGAGCCGGTTCAACAGCTGCTCGGCCTCGTCGGGCGTGATCGTGCCGTCGGCCACCATGCGGAGGATCTTCTCTCGTTCGCGGGACATGACGACTCCTTCCCTTCCGGTGGGAGCTCAGGAAGAACGGACGTGGGTGCACGTGCGGTCGGTGGTGTCGAGGTCGACGCCGGGGCCGAGCGCGGGCCTCATGGTTCCAACCTCTCCAGCGCCTGCTCGACCGAGATCTCGCCGCGGGCGAGCCGGTCGAGCACGAGCTCGTTGTCCGACGGAGCGTCGAAGGTGGCGTCGAGCTCCGCCGCGATCGCGTTCAGGCGGTTCTTCACGGTCGGGTAACTGATTCCGAACAGGCCTTCCATCTTCTTGATGTGCCCGTGGTTGCGGATGAACGCGATGACGAAGGCCTGGTCCTCGAGCGGCAGCCGCGCCAGCGGCGGGACCTCGAACTCGCCCTCGAGCTGCACGTCGCAGCGATCGCACACCATGCGGGCCACCGCCATGGAGCGTTCGCACTCGGGGCAACGGGCCTTGGAGATGTCCATGGAATCCTACCTTTCGGTGAGAAAGGTAGATCAGAGTATCAATAAAATCAATAGTTAGATTGACTATATCAACACCGCGGCTCGTCTTTGCCTTCCTGGGAAGGCCGAGGACGGGGGGCGGACTCGGGCGCGCCGTCGACTTGCCGGCTCGCAGACCCGACCCGGCACCGGGCCGATCGCTGCGTCCAGACCGCGTGCAGTTGCTTACGGACCCCCGGACGTGAGAAAATCATCCGGAATGTTCCGGATCGGTCCCTCCCGGTGGCGTTGCGACGCACGGACCGGTCCCTGTACCCCCAGCGGGACCCGAGAGGATCGACACCATGAAGACATTGTTCACGCTCCTGGCGTTCGTCGCCCTGACCGCCAGCCCCGCGCTCGCCCAGACGTACAACGCGGCCGGCGACTTCAACGGCTGGGACAACGCCGGCAATCCGATGTACGACGACGGCACCAACGGTGACATGGTCGCCGGCGACGGCATCCACAGTGTGGAGATCGTCATCCCCACCGCGGGTCGTTACGAATGGAAGGCCACCGCGTTCGGCAGCTGGGACAGCTCGTGGCCGATCAGCGGCAACAGCTGGCTGATCACCAGCACCGACAACGAGACCGTCCTGTTCACCTTCGATGCGAACGTCCCCGGCGACGGCTGGATGCCCGACGGCAACGTCCCGCACAGCAGCCACACGCGCGGCGACCCCTACGTTCTGGTCGGCAGCCTGGGCGACGAACTCGGCGGCGCCGACTGGGATCCAGCTGGCAGCCTGGTCATGCACGACGACGGCCTCGACGGTGACATCATCGCCGGCGACGGCGTGTACACCTTCGTCGGCGACATCGCCACCGCCGGTACCTACGAGTGGAAGGTCGCGGTGAACAACGACTGGGCCGAGCAGTTCGGCGCCGACGGTCCGAGCATCAACGCCTCGACCGTGCAGATCGAGGTGACCGATCCCGTGTCGTTGCGCTTCCTGCTCGACGCCAACAGCGGCCGCATCACCTGGGCGCTCGCCGAAGAACCGGTCGACACCGACGATTCCTCGTGGGGCGCGGTGAAGGAGTCGTTCCGCTAGATCGGACAGATCGGATCGCGATCGCGCGTGAAGGACGAACACCCCGGTGGCGGATGCGACCGGGGTGTTCGTCTGTGGGGGCGACGTCAGCGCGGTAGCCGGATACGGCCGATGGTCGGTTCCTCACTCCTGAATTCGCCATACACGAACTCCACGTGACGGGACGTCTCGCGCAGGACGAAGCGCAACCAGCTCGGCAGCTCGTACTCGAAGTCCTCACGCTCGGAGAAGTCGGAGCTCCACCGGACGATGCGGTCTTCCCCGGTGGCATACACGCGGCCCTGCGAATCCGTCTGCAGGTACGACTTCCCGAAGCCAGGTGCGCGGAAGGACTCCCGCCCCTGGGTGTCGAACACGACGAGATCGCCGTCCGCGGGGCCCGTGGTCGCCACGATGCGCGCGTCGGTCGAATCGCCGACCACCACCACGGAGCGCCAGAGAGCGCTCTGCAGGATGGGCCATCCCAGCTGCCGTTCCGACACCAGGACTTCGGGATCGTCGAACGCGGGCGCACGGAGGACCTGCACGCCATCGGGTTGGTCGGACGTGAGGGTGTTGCACGCCACGTACACGACGTCGGATCCGAGACGGGCCATGTCGCCGATCTCGATCGCCAGTGGATTGCCGTCGTGGTCGTGGTCGACGACCACGCCGAGAGACGGAGCCGCGAGGTTGTCGAGCCGCAGCACCGCCTGGTCGTAGGTCCGCGCGATCCAGAGTTCCCCGTCGAACCATCGCATGCCGTAGTCGTGCTGGCTCTCGTAGCGATACACCTCGGACAGGCCCGTTTCCCCGAAGTTCCAACGGTGGATCACGTTGTCGGCGGCGTGGACGTCCTGCAGGAGGAAGAGCGCGTCGTGGTCGGCGTCGTACGCCATGGCCGACAGGTCCCCTTCGGACCAGGGCCTGGTGAGCACGGTATCGCGGACGGCGAGGTTCGCGTCGTCCCCCGGCGCCGTGGGAGCGTCGTCGTCGTCACAGGCGGCGAGCAAGAGGACCGTCGCGATCAGTGGAGTCAGCGACCGAAATGCGGTCGACGGCCTTCGACGGCGGAGCCGATGCATGGTGGCCTCCTTTCCCGTAGGGGGGCACCATGGGATGCGTCGAACGCCGTCGGTGTGCGCAATCGTGGCGGAACGACGGCTCACTCCGTGCCGGTGGGGTCGTCCGGCAGTGGCGCCAGCCGGTACACCTGCCGCGTGTCGATCCAGATCTCGTCGCCCATCTTCCGGTACTCGAGGTCGCGCAGCGGCCGCCTCGCGCGGCCGTACTTGACGCTGCCGTCGGCGGCGAAGAGGCCGTCGTCGCAGGGGCAGAGGTAGTGGTTCTCGTCGGGCTTCCACTGCACGCGGCAGAACTGGTGCGAGCAGAGCATGGACCGCGCCCGGATCTCGCCGTCCTCGCGTCGCAGTTCGACGACCACGCGGCCCTGCTTGCGCTCGATCCGGCCCTCGGTGGGGACGTCGGCGACGGGCACGCGCAGGATGGGGTCGGTCTCCTCGTCGTCGGACGACGCACACCCCGACAGGGCCGAAACGAGGCCGAGCGGGCGCGCCAACAGCATCGCGACGGTCGCGAGCATCCAGCGACGACGGGTGATCGAGCTCACGATCCGGGCTCCGGGGGGGGGGAGGCGGGAAGTCGACGATACGGAGGAAGCGTCGACGCGGTCAAGCGGGACGGGATCCGGGGTCGCTTTGCGGATGCGCAGCCGGGTCCGTAGGATGGTGCGGTCGCGCGGGGCTCGCGCGGACCACGCTCAACTCCTCTTCGTGAGGCCACTGACATGATCGGAATCGTCGGCGAACCCCAGGTCGGCAAGAGTTCGCTCTTCTCGCTGCTCATGGCGGGCGAGGGCGCGCGCCGGGGCAAGCAGGACCACGAGGTCACGGTTCCCGTGCCCGATCCCCGCCTGGACTGGCTCGCCGAGAAGTATCAGCCGAAGAAGACGACGCCGGCCCATCTCGAGTTCACGGATCTGGGGGCCGAGCCCAGGCACGCCGGCGCCGACCTGAACGCGCTGCTCGCCGTGCCCGAACTTCGCAACTGCGACGCCCTGGTGCTGGTGCTCGATCGCTTCAGCGGGAGCAGCGAGGACACCGACGACCTCGAGTCCTTCGAACTCGCCACCGCGGTGACCGACCTCGACCTGGTCGACCGACGGCTCGAGAAACTGGTCGCCGATCGCAAGCGCGGCCTGAAGGAGGCCGAGGCCGAGATCGGGATCATGGAGAAGCTGAAGGCGCACCTCGAGGACGAGCAGCCGCTGCGCACGCTCGACCTGGGCGACGACGAGCTCACCCGCCTGCGCGGCTACCAGTTCCTGTCGCTGAAGCCCGTGGTGGTGGTGGCGAACGTGGCCGAGGACCGGGCCGGGGCCGAGCCCGAGCCCGCCCTGGCCGCCGCCTGCGAGCGGGCGGGCCACGCGCTGTGCGCGCTGTCGGCTCCGATCGAGGCCGAGATCGCCGGACTCGACGACGAAGAACGCCGCGAGTTCATGGCCGACCTCGGCATCGACACGCCCGCCGTCGACCGCTTCATCCGCACGGCCTACGCCGGGCTGGGTCTGATCTCCTTCCTCACGTCGGGGCCCGACGAGTGCCGGGCCTGGAGCGTGCGTGAGGGCGCCACCGCGCCCGAGGCCGCCGGCCGGATCCACACCGACCTGCAGCGCGGCTTCATCCGCGCCGAGGTGGTCGCCTTCGAAGACCTCGAGAAGTACGGTGACGAGAAGGCCGCCAAGGCCGCGGGCGTGTACCGGCTCGAGGGCAAGGACTACGTCGTGCACGACGGCGACGTGATCGAGGTGCGGTTCTCGGTGTGAGCGCAGGCCACGCCGTGGGTCGTGAGTCCCTCGGTAGCTCCTTGCGGTGATCGTGCCGAACCCTCGCAGTGCACGAGGGGCGAGGTTCACTCCAGCAGCACCATCTTCTCCGAGCGGACCCGTCCGTCGCGAGGCGGAAGCGGATCGTCGTCGACGGGTTGAAGGGATTCGGTGCGATCGACTCGATCGCCAGCCGGTGACGGACCGGCGCCGGGTCGTCCGACACGGGACCTTCGATTGCCACGGCTTCGGACCCGGACATGGCGAGCTCGACCGAATCGAGGTCGTTCGTGAAGCGAGCCTGCGCCTCGGGCGTGAGGTAGTGGAGCTGCTCGAACTGCTCCGGCGCCGATTCGCTCCCTGCCCAGGGCACGGCCAGGAGGTCGATGATGTTCGGATCGGGCTCTCGGCCCGCGATGTCGTCGGCGCTGCCGCCGAACTGCCACTCGGTCACGTTCGCATTCACCCACCGTGCGCCGCCCCAGTCGTCCGCATTGCTGGCGCCGTCGTGACCGCTCATCAGGACCAGCAGATCCCACTCGTCGACCCGCGCGAGTTCGCCGATGGCGATCGCCGTCGTGGGAGCGAAGTCCCTCCACATCGAGGCCGCCTGGGCGGGGGCCGTGCCCGCGAGCACGGACTGGACGAGAAGGATCAGCGACAGGATCGGACCGGCACGCACGGGCACGGACCTCCCGGTGGTCGGGTGGCGGGAGCCGATCGTCGGGCCGGCGGTGTGATGCGCTTCCGGCTGAGTCCCAGGCTTCCCACTTCCGTCGCGGAAGTCGACGGACTCGACAGTCGGCGTGCACGGGGAACGAGACCTGACGGCCGCGATCCTCGTCCCCGTGCGGCGCCGAGATCGACAGACCGCGATCAGTCCCGCTCGTACGTCCCCACCAGCCGGTTCATGCCGAGCACGTGGGGCTCGATCTTCTCGAGCAGCTCCCACAGCGTCAGGCCGGCCGGCAGCTCGACGTCCTGGTCGAGCGCGAGCACCCAGAAGAAGTAGTGGTGCACGCCGTGGCCGTTGGGCGGCATGGGGCCGGTGTAGCCGGCCTCGCCCGTCTCGTTCTTGCCGGCGGTGTAGTCCTGCGTGCCCTCGTGCAGCTCGGTGACCGAGCCGGGGATGTCGTACAGCACCCAGTGCACGTAGCCGTACTGGCCCTTCGGGGTCACCAGCGGGGCGTCGGGATCGTGGCAGATCACGGCGAAGGCCTTCGTGCCGTCGGGAGCGTCGGTCCAGGTCAGCGGCGGCGACGTGTTCTCGCCTTCACCGCTGTGCTTGGTCGGAATCGCTCCGCGATCGGCGAACGCGGTGCTGGCGAGCTTCATCGGCGACGGTGCGAATCCCATGTCCTCCTCCTCGGTCTCGGGTCAAGAGGGCGGAAGTGTAGGACCTCGGACGGATGCGGTCCACGGGGCGTCGCCGGACGTCCGGGTGATGGCATCCCGGACACCGGTCAGCGGCGGCCGGTCTCACGGTGCTCGGCCACCAACCGCTCCACGAGGTCCGTCCCGATCCGGTAGCAACGCACGAGCGTGGCGCGCTTCTCGTTGCGGAAGTGCGGGCTGAAGTACTCCCAGACGACCTCGCCGTCGGGCGTGACCTCGAACACGCGGCCGGTGTCGGACTCGGTGATCAGCGTGTTGCCGTTCGGCAGTCGCTGGTTCGAGCCGCGGCCACGGGTGTAGAAGTCGTAGGGATGTGGGGCGCGGTAGCTCCACACGATCTCGCGCCGGAGCGGATCGAGTTCGATCACGCGCGACCAGTCCCGCCCGAGACCGTTGTCGAAGATCAGCAGGTTGCCGTTGGCGAGTACGTGGGCGTCGTGCGGACCGCTGATCTCGCCCTGGCCCCAGGCCCACAGAAGCTCGCGGTCGTCGAAGTCGAAGATGGAGATGGTGTCCTGGTGGCGGATGCTCACGATCACGTTGCCGGCCTCGTAGATCCGGTCGCGCCCGAAGAGATCCGGATCGGTCATCCAGCGCACGGAGTTGGCGTGCAGGAGGTCGACGTGGCCGACCTTCGGATCGGGCGCGACGAACTGGAAGTCGAAGCCGCCGTCGTGCAGGACGTCGTACAGCGACGCCTCGTCGAGGATCTCTTCGGTGGGTCCGTCGAAGACGGTCACCGCGTCGTCGCGCACCGGTACCTTGGTGGTGATCGCCGGCAGGGAGCGTTCGTACAGAGTGAGCGTGGCCACGTGGCCGTCGGGTGTGAGCCGGATGTCGTGGTGCGAGGGGAGATCGTGGCGCCACAGGACCTCGCCGCCCCAGGTCTGCCGCATGACGTAGCGCACGTCGTCCTTGCCCACGATCAGCAGGTCGCCGTTGTCCAGGAGTTGCACGCGCGCCCAGCGTCCCGGCGGTCCGGTCCAGCGTCGCACCACCTCGCCGCGGGCATCGACGAGTTCGGCCATCGAGAGCTGGCGCACCGTGTAGAGGTTGTAGCCGGGGGACGAACGCTCGGGGTCGAAGTGCACGGTCCCCGACTCGTCCTCGTCGGCCTCGCCGGTGAAGCCGAGATACGGGAGCGAGCGGAGTTCGTCGATCGATGGCTCCTGTGCCTCGTCGGAAGTGTCGGTCTCCTGACCGCTGCCACAGGCGACGAGCAGCAGGGGCAGGGCGAGCGGGAGGAGAAGGGCGCGGGGCACGGTGGATCTCCCTTCGCGAGGTGTTCCTACATGGCTCGGAGTTCGGGACCCGATTCCACGGCTCCGTGTCGGGATCTCAGGAATGGGACGCGTAGGCGGGCGCGAACGAGGATGCCTGCGCTCGGTTCCACGCACGTTGCCAATCATCGGGTGCCGACCCGTCGACGAGCGCCCCGGGCTCCAGGGAGTCGGACAACTCGGCGAGCGTGCGGACGCGGCCGTCGTCCGCTCGGCGGTGAATGCGGTCCGGCGTGATCCCGTCGAGTGAGTCGATACCCATTGCACCGAGCAGCTCGACGAAACTCGTGATCGTTCCCTCGTGGAATCGCCGGACCCTCTCCGACTTGTCCGCGACGACCAGCCCTTTCACCAGTGCGGGATTCTGGGTGGCGACTCCCGTCGGGCAAGCGTCCGTATTGCAGCGGAGCGCCTGGATGCATCCGAGCGCGAGCATGAAACCGCGCGCGCTGTAGCAGGCATCTGCGCCCAATGCCATTGCGCGCACCATGTGGAAACCGGTGAAGATCTTGCCGCTCGCGAACACCCGAATGTTCGTTCGCAGCATGGAGCCGACGAGCGCGTTGTGTACGAAGCTCCAGCTCTCGCGAGCCGGCATCCCCATGGAGTTGGAGAACTCGAGGGGCGCCGCCCCGGTTCCTCCCTCGCCACCGTCGACCGTGATGAAATCGGGCGTGAGGCCCGTCTCCCGCATCGCCTTGCACAGTGCGAGGAACTCGACACGCTCCCCGATGCAGATCTTGAAGCCGACGGGTTTGCCTCCCGAGAGTTCGCGGAGCTGCGCTAGGAATTCGAGCATCTCCACGGGGGATTCGAACGCGGTGTGCCGAGGGGGCGAAATGACGGTCTTCCCCTTGGGCACTCCACGGTACTTCGCGATCTCCGGCGTCACCTTGCACGCCGGTAGCACCCCACCATGTCCGGGCTTGGCTCCTTGTGACAGTTTGACCTCGATCATGCGAACCTGCTCGATCCGTGCATTGTCCCGGAACCGGCCGGGGTCGAACGCTCCGTCGAGTGTTCTGCAGCCGAAGTAACCAGTCCCGATCTGCCAGATGATGTCGGCACCCGGTTCGAGGTGGTGTTGCGACAAGCCCCCTTCACCCGTGTTGTGCGCGAACCGGCCTTCCCTGGCTCCGATGTTCAGTGCGCGGACCGCCGCCGAGGACAGGGCTCCGAAACTCATTGCCGAGATGTTCAACGGTGACGCGTCGTACGGTTTTTCGCACTTGTCCGATCCCACGCGGACGCGAACGTCCCGGTCGACCTCGTCGGTGCCCTGGAGTGCGTGCCCCGCCCACTCGTAGCCCGGGCGGTACACGTCTCGCTCCGTTCCGAAGGGCTTGGTCTCGAGTTCTCCCTTGGCTCGCTGGTAGACGATGCTCCGCATCTCACGCTCGATGGGATGCGCATCGATGTTCGATTCGATGAAGTACTGCTGGATCTCGGGCCGGATGTCCTCGAACAGATACCTGAAGTGACCGATGAGGGGGAAATTTCGCAGAATCGTGCGTTTCGTCTGCAGTACGTCGTGCAGGCCGAGCAGGGCGAGCGGGCCGAGCACCACGAGTGACCAGAGGCCAGGCGGCCAGATGATCGCGAGTACGGCTTCGATGACGACCAGGACGATCAGGACGGCGAAGAACCAACGTCGGACCACTGAAGAGAACTCCTCGGGAATCAATGAGCAAACTGTGGAACTCGGAACTCTGCCCAGTCTAGGAGGCTCGACCGCCGACCGCTTCCGTGGAGGCGCGTGAGCCACGACCGTTCGTGGTACTCCGGTGAGTCCAGCCGGCACGCGGGCGGTGTGGAGGTTGCTGGTTTCGGTCCTCTCGTCGCGAGAACGGGAACCGGGATGCCACCGGCGCGGGTCCTGACAGACCCCTCGGGAGTCGAGAAGACCGGGAACCGGCCGACGGGACTGGACACCGGCGTGCTCGCGGTGCACAAACGCAGGAGCCCCCCGGCCCGTGAGGATCCGAGGCGTGAGGATGTCGCTCGTCGTGTCGATCGTCGTCGCCCTGGGCGCGGCCTACGCCGTGCTGGTCCTGCTGGCGTGGGCACTCCAGGACCGCTTGCTCTACTTCCCCGACCGCACGCTCGACGCCGATCCCGGCGTGGTGGGTCTCGATCACCGCGAGGTCACCTTCACCACCGAGGACGGCGTCACGCTCCACGGTTGGCTCGTGCCGCACCCCGACGCACGCTTCACCGTGCTCTTCTGTCACGGCAACGCCGGTGACATCGCAGATCGTCTGTTCACGCTGCAGGTCCTGCACGATCTCGGGTTGTCGGTGCTGATCTTCGACTACCGTGGCTACGGTCGGAGCGAGGGTTCGCCGAGCGAGTCGGGTCTGTACGATGACGCGCGGGCGGCGTGGCGATTCCTCGTCGAGGACGAAGGGCTTCCCCCGGAGCACGTCGTGGTCTGGGGCCGCTCGCTGGGAGGAGCCGTCGCCGCCGATCTCGCCCGGCAGGTCCGGGTCGGCGGGCTGGTGGTCGAGTCGACCTTCAACCGCGCCATCGACGTCGCCCGGCGCCACTACGGGTGGCTGCCCGTGGGCCGGCTCCTGCGCTTCCGCTTCGACGCCGCCGAGGCCGTGGCCGCGACCGACGTCCCCAAGCTCTTCCTGCACAGTCCCGACGACGAGGTCATTCCCTACGAACTCGGCACCCGCCTGTACGATGCCGCGGCGCCCCCGAAGCGACGGGTGGACCTGCGCGGGGGCCACAACGACGGGTTCGGCTCGTCACTGCCCACGGTGCGGGGTGCGATCGGGGACTTCCTCGGTTCGCTCGATCGGGCGCGGGACTAGGGAGCGACGCGGGTCACGCTCAGCGGCTCGAACTCCTCTGGAGTGACGACGGTCGAGGGCCGGTGCGTCGACCACCAACGCGACGCGTCGGTCTCGGTCCACGTTCCGACCTCGACGATCGCGGCCAGTCGGCCCGACAGCTCGCCGGCCGAGGCCGGTCGTCGGGAGGGTTCCTTGGCCAGACACCCCAGCACGAGTGTCCCGAGATCCGCGGGCACCGCGACCTCGCTCACGTGCGACAGGGGGGGCGGAGCGTCGTTCACATGGGCGAGGATCGTGGCCATGGCGGTGTCGCGTTCGAAGGGCGGTCGCCCCGACAGCAGCCAGTACGCGATGCACCCCACCGCGTACAGATCCGCTCGGCCGTCGACCGCTGCGGGGTCGGTGGCCATCTCCGGGGCCATGTAGGCAGGAGTCCCTCCGACCATGCCCTCGATCGTGAGTTTCGGGTCGGCGACCCGCTCCTCCTCCTCGAGAGCGACCAGTCCGAAGTCGAGCACCTTGACGAAGTCGTGCCGCAACCCGTGGTGGCAAAGCAGCACGTTGGCCGGCTTGACGTCGCGATGCACCAGGCCGGCGACGTGGGCCTCCTCGAGCGAATCGCAGATCTGACGCAGGACGTGCACCACCCGTGGTGGCGGCATGGGTCCGTACCGGGTGACCGCGTTATGGAGATCGATTCCGTCGAGCAGTTCCATGACGTAGTAGTAGGATCCGTCCGCCGAGAGCCCGAAGTCGTACAGTTCGACGGTGTGGGGCGACTGGAGCCTGGCCGTGACGTGGGCCTCGCGCTCGAAGCGTCGCTGGGTCTGGGCACGGCGTTCCGGGTCGGTGTCGCCGTCCGGCCGGATCAGTTTGATCGCGGCGTCACGCCGCAGCATCGCGTGGCGCGCACGGTACACGGTGCCCATCCCGCCCTCGCCGAGCTTCGCCTCGAGCGTGTACTGCCCGAGACGTTGCGCCGCACGGACCTCGCGGCGGAGGCCGTAGATCACGTGCGACGTCACCGCCGTGGCGAGCACGTACGCACCACCGATGAACACGATCCCCTCGAGGATCGTGGGGTCGAGCGAGCGGACGGCCTCGCCCCCGAAGACGAACACACACGCCACACTGGCCAGACCGATCGCTGCCGTGCGCGGAACGGGACTCGGCACCAGTGCCGCCCGCACACCCAGCAACAACATCACGCCGAACATCGCGAACACCGGCCCGAAGGGGGTGAACTCGCCGTCGAGGTGTACGGTCGCGATGTGCACGTACACCAGCGCGAGTCCGAGGGCCACGGACGTTTCGAGGGCGACGAGTGCCGTGCGCCCGGGCTGGACGAAGCGTGTCACCGCCCACGCGGCGGCGATGAGCACGGTCACGCCCCAGCGCACGGCCAGGGTCACCGCCGGGTAGTCGGGCGTCTCGAGGCCCTCGAACAGCAACGGCGTGACGTGATCGCTCAGGTGCGCGACCACGTCGACCGTCAGCATGACCTGCAGGTACAGACGGATCCGGTCGCGGAGCTGATGAACCTCGACCGGATGGTCGGACGGGTCCGGTCGACGGGCGGGACGGAGCACACCGATCCTCTCGGGATGCGAGCCGGCGGGCGGAGGATCGTGATCCGTCCGCGCCCGGGTGTCAACGCGCTACAGGATCGTGTCGCCGAAGATCGCCGCCGTGATCGTCGCGACGACCAGGACCCAGAAGGCGACACCGTAGGTGTAGAGCCGTCGCTGCGAGCGGACCGCGCGCTGCTCCTCGCGCGCCGTACGACGCTCGCCCACCGGCGGTTCGGACGGGGGGACGGCCAGGGACAGGATCACCAGTGCCACGAGCAGACTGACCACCGCCATCGGCACCCAGCTCACGCCCCAGAGAGTGGGTCCCTGCGGGCCGATCCACGCCGACGCGAGCCACGCGAACAGACCGATCAGCACGAAGCTGAAGGCCAGCGACGCCAGGACGTCGTCGGAGCGGGGATGTCTCCACCCCAGTCCGGACACGAGGATCAGGCTCAGCACACTGGCGAGCACGAACACGAAGAAGAATTCACCAAGATACATGGTTCGGCTCCTCGATCTGCAGTTGCGCGGTGAATGTGCGGCGAGAGGGCGTCTGCATCGACGCGGGAGCCCCCGACCCCTCGTCTCGGGAACGACCCGACTCCGGACCCGAGCGGAACCTCCGAGCCTGACCGGTGATCCTTCCGCGTCCCAACAGGAGGCCGCCATGATCGCTCGACTTCTCGCCCCCTGGTCCGAACCCATCTACGCCGCCCTGCGGATCGTGGCGGGGCTCATGTTCTCGTTGCACGGCATGCAGAAGCTCTTCGGCGTGCTCACCGAGAGCCAGCCGCCGGTGGGGTCGCAGTTGTGGATCGGCGGTGTGGTCGAACTCGTCTGCGGTCTGGGCATCGCCGTCGGGCTGTTCACGTCGCTGCTGGCCTTCCTCGCCAGCGGACAGATGGCCGTGGCCTACTTCCAGTTCCACTGGAAGTTCCGCTTCGACGACTCGTTCTTCCCCGTGGTCAACCAGGGCGAGCTGGCCGCGCTGTACTGCTTCGTGTTCCTGTACGTGGCGTCACGCGGCGCGGGCGTGGCGAGCATCGACGGGGCGCGGGCGTCGTCGGGCGAGGGTGGCTGATCGGTGAGTGCCTCTCGACGGTGACAGGCCGATCGGGCACACTGGGCAGACCTTCGATCGCCTGTGCTCCCGGAAGACACCTGCGTTCGTGCGACCCGAGAAACTCCGTCCGAAGCGCTCCGGTGTCCGACGTGTCGAGCGGATCCTGCGCGACGAACTCGGCTGGCTGCGCGGTTTTCCCACCGCCGACGGCCGCTGGTGTACGGTGCCGCCTGCGGCACCCAGTCGGACGATCGACCTCGACGACGGAACGCTGCGCACGACCCGGGCCCGCGTGGTGTCGCTGCGCAACGAGTTCCCGCGCGCGCTGCCGAAGGTCGTGGGCGACGCCGAGGCGTGGTGCGCCGCGACCTTCGATCTGCTGAGGGCACTCGACGGCATCCGCCAGGGTCGGCGGATCGAACTGCTGGCCCCGCCGCTCGCCCCCGAACCGTCCGGCGACGACCCGCTGCGCGACGTCCACGACGCACTGGTGTGGAGCCATGTCCTGCAGCCGAGAGCGGCGCGGGCGCACTGGAAATGGGTCCTGAACCACCGCACGCTGCTCACTCGCAGCCGTGAGCGGGTGCCCGACGACGACCCGGTGTGGATCCTGCGCCTGGCGCAGTGGGCCCGGGAACTCGGCCGCAAGCACGCCACCACCGTGGCCGCTCTCCTGGCCGACCCCGGCCGTATGCCCTGGCGCCCGGACGAAGCCCGCGAATTCCTCGACTCGGTCTTCCAGGCCCAGGCACTGCAGCGCGACCCGGACACGGTCGCCTGTCCCCGCGGCCGGCGCACCGTGCCCGACGTGCGGCGGGTGCTCGATCGCATGGCCGCCGTGCCGCGTCGATCTCGCAAGCAACTGCTGCGACTGCTCGCGGTGCTGACACCCGAGGACGGAACCGACGACGACACGATTGGTCCGTGGGCGGAGGCCGAAGCCGAGGCACTCGACGCTCTGCGCGACCGAGCCGCGCGCTTCCCGAATCCGGTGCTCACGAATCTCGAGCAGCATTTCGAGGCTCTGGGCACGACCGAGTTCGAGGCCCTGCTCGAACCCATGACCCGTACGCTGTCGGCGGTGCCGAGTACGGCGGGGTTCCGGTGGACCTTGTTCGCCGCCTTCGTGGGCGTGTTCCGATCGTCGTGGTCGCCCGACCCGGTGCGCCTCGGGGAAACCTGGATCCGGGCGCTCCCCGATCTGTGGCAACGGTGGACGGCCGCCAGCGGTGGACGGACACCCGGCTGGCAACCCTGGTGGGACGCGTACCTCGGAGACTCCGACGACGAGGGTCCCGAGGACTGGGCCTCGTACCTCGATGAGGTTTCCACACTCGAGTCCTGCCTCGAACTCCTTCGCGCCCAGGACCGGCTGCCCCCCGAAGAGGCACTCCTTCGGATCGAGCGGCACGCGCGGTTCGTGCCCCGGTCGATCCTCCCGGAGATCGACGCGTCCGGCCGTTCACGCGGGGGCGACTGGTTGGGCTGGAAGACCGGGGCCGTCGCCGCAGTCCTGCTCGGTGAGAACGCGCGCAGCTGGAGGGCGCTGCTGCGCGCGCCGTGTCCCGACGACGAGGCAGCAGCCGTCGCCCTGCTCCGCGCCCTGCACGGGACGGTCGACGGGTCGACCTTCCACGAACGTGCGATCCCCGCCCTCGCCGAGGCGACCGATCGCGAGGTCGAGCACGCTGCGGCACTGGCTCGCCTCGTCGGCACGACCCACGCTCGTGTCGAAGCCCACCAGGCCCCGCCGGTCGATCTGGGCGTCGCCCTCCCGGATCGGCTACGGCGTGCCGCCGACGCACTGGCGGCGTGGGAACCGCAGGCGGCGCGGACGGCGCGTCGGATCCTGCGCAAGGACCGGCCCGACCCCGCCGAACTGCGGCGCCGGATCGAGGCCCTGGAGGCCCGCGCTCCGTTGAACGAGGCGCAGCGCCGGCGCGTCGAGCGATTGCGACATCACCTCGAACATCCGCCCCCGATCTCCGAGGCGCGCGTGGACAACCTCGTGGCCAGGTTCGAACGCGCGACGTGCCGGGCCTTCCTGCGGCGCTGGATCGACGACCGACGCGCAGCGACGCAGGCACGTCTGGAGCGGTGGTTGGGTCGGAGCGCCGACTGGTTCGACGACGTCGACGTCTTGGTCGGGATCGCGGGGACGCGGTCTCTCGAGTCGCCGGCGCGTGACCTGGCCTGGCGGATCCTCACCGTGCGTGCGGGCGAGCCGCCGTGGGACCTGCGCGATCACGCGGCGAACCGGAGGTTCCTGCGCGAGGCGGCGGCGCACGGGGTTCGCGTGGACCCCTGGGTCGACCGCGCGCCGGTTCGTGTCGTCGACGTGGGCCACCGAGGGACCCTCCGCGTGACGATCGAACGCGACCCCCTGCAACTGCTCCACATGGGGCGGTGGTTCGACACGTGTCTCGCTCCGAGCGAACCCAACTACTTCTCCGTCTTCGCGAACATCGCCGACGTCAACAAGCAGGTGGTCTACGCCCGTGACGGGCGTGGGCGTGTCGTCGGTCGCGTGCTGGTGGCTCTGACGCGCAGCTTCGGTCTGCTCTCGTTCCATCCGTATGCACACGACGCCCGCGTCCGTTCCCTCCTGCGCGAGTACGTGATGGCGCTGGCCGAGGCGCTGGACGTGCCGGTGGTCGACCGCGGTGAGGTCGAGTCGTTGGTCGCGCGATCCTGGTACGACGACGGTCCGCAGGCCCTGGCCGAACCCGATCCCGTGTTCGACGACCACTCGGACTTTCGTCGCGCCCTGGCGGAGACCGACGATCCGCGCGACCTGATCGAACGGGTCCTCGGGTCCGAGCCGCGCCCTGAGGACCTGGCGCGGGTCCTCGAACTGCCCGAAACCCAAGAACGTCTCGAGATCGCGGTGGGCGTCGACGACTTTCCGTCCGACCGGATGTTCCTCGCCCGACTCGCCCTGCAACTGCTCGAGGCCGGACACGGGGAGCGGGCGGCGCGCCTGCGGGATCCCCTGGTGTCGCTCCTCCGGGAGAGTGGTCGGACCGGGTACATGGACCACTCGAGCGCCTGGACGGCGCTCGGCCACATCGATCCGTACCGGGCATTCCGTCTGCTCCGCGAGTTGGAGCGGGGCCGCCCCGATCCCGAGGACTACGAGACCCACTCTTCCGTGTGGATCCAGGTACCCCTGCTGCGTCGGCTCGGCCGCCACCGTCGGGCCGCGCGCGTGATCGAGCAGGCCGCGGCAGCGGGTGTCCTCGACGACGACGACGTCGACCAGATCCGCCGCGCGGCCTGGCCTAGCCCCGGATCCTCTTCGTCAACGCCGGGATGCCGCCCATGAGCCGCGTGTACAGGGCGAGCTGGCCGCCGTGGTACATCTCCTGCGAGATGCCGTGGTGCATCCACGCCAGGCGGCTGCCCTGCTGGCCGTCGAAGCGCAGGATGCCGGCGAGGATGTGGTCCTCGCCCGTCCCGCGGAGGCGGTCGATGCCCGTCTCGAGCGTGTGCTCGAGGGCCTCGACCAGTTCGTCCTTCTCGCGCAGGTTCCGGACGTCGCCGGCGTGTTCCTCGAGCAGTTCCTCGAAGGGTTTGCGCGTGAAGTCGCCGTCCTGACGGCACAGTTCGCCGACCATCAGCTCACTGACCTCGAGGATGTGCGCGAGCAGTTCGCCCACGCTGCGGACCTGCTCGACGGGACGGAAGTCGTACTTCGTCGCGGGGATGTTGCGGGCTTCGCCGATCACCAGGCTGCGGGCATCACGCCAGGCATCGAGCGCTTCTTCGAGATGGGACTGCATGGCGACCTCCGGGCGGGACGAGCGAACGGGCGGCACCAGGTTGGCACCGCCCGTCATCGAAGCGCCTCGGCGCGATGACGTCAACGCCCGTCGGGGACTCCCCGACCGGGCGTCCACGGCACGCCGGCGGCGTCGAGTTCGCGCTCCAGGGCCGGCAGGTCGGTCCGAACGATCGTCTGCAGCTCCTCGCTCAGGTTCTCGAGGCGTTCCACGCCGATGCGCAGGGTCTCGCGGTGCATGGGTGTGGGGCCGTAGGTCGAGCGCGACACGCCGGTCCGGGCGACTCCGATCCGCTGCTGGATCGAAATCGGACCTTCTTCGTTGTACCGCGCGCGCCGGCGGTGGCCCCGCAGGCGCTCCTTCATCTCTTCGACCTGCCGCTCGAGCGCGCGGGCGGTCGCGTTCGGGCCGTCGGCCGGAACGGGGGCCCGCGCCAGGGCGGCCTTGATCGCGTCGATGCGCTCGGCCGTGTCGTCGAGCAGCGAGCCCACGGCACTCACGCGTCCCTGCACGTCCTCGAGCTCGCGGTGGAAGGCGGCCACGTCGCCGAGCGGTGCGCCGGGCAGGCCGCGTTCGCGCAACGGAACCAGATCGAATCTCTCGCGGCCGGCGAGCACGGTGACCTCGCCGCGATGACGCTGCACCAGCTCCACGCTGTAGGAGCCGGGGGCGGCCAGGAAGCCGTCGCCCTCGTCCACCTCCCCGTCGGTCTCGGCGCGGTGCGTCGGGTAGCGCAGGTCCCAGGCCACGCGGTGGATGCCCGCCGAGGTCGGACCCTCGACGTGACGAACCACGTTGCCGTTGGCGTCGCGCACGGTCAGCAGGATCGCGGGTTCGTCCTCGAGTTCCTCCTCGCGCAGGGCGTCCCAACCGGGATACGGCGTGTCGCCGCCCTCGGCCGCGATCTCCTTCTCCTGTTCCTGGCGTTCCTGCTCGCGCGTCTTCAGCGCGTCGCGCAGGTAGTAGGTGAACACCGCGCCGAAGGGCGGGTTCGGCGCCACGTAGAAGGCGTCGCCCTGGCTGGCCTTCTGGCTGCCGCCGAGCACGCGGCGCTGCACGTACCAGTCGGCGTCCTCCACCTCGAACAGGTGTGCCGGCGACTCGAGCAGCTCCTCGTCGATCTCGCGCAGGGGCTCGTAGTCGTCCAGCACGAAGAAGCCGCGGCCGAAGGTCGCGCCCACGAGATCGTTCTCGCGGCGCTGGATCACGAGGTCGCGGAAGGCGATGGTGGGTGAGCCGCTGAGCTCGATCCAGCGTTCGCCGGCGTCGAGCGTGAAGAACACGCCGAACTCGGTGCCCAGGAAGAACAACTCGGGATCCTCGTGGTCCTGCACCATGCGCCACACCACGTGGCGGTCGGGCAGATCGCCGTTCATCGACTCCCACGAGCGGCCGCGGTCGGTGCTGCGCAACACGTAGGGCGCGAAGTCGCCCATCTTGTGCGCGTCGAAGAGCGCGTACACGGTGTCGACATCGTGCAGGTCGGCGCGGATGTCGTTGACGTACGCCCGCTCGGGCACGTCGCCGAAGTCGTCGATCCGGCGCCATGTCTCGCCGCCGTCCTCGGTCACCTGGATCAGGCCGTCGTCGGTTCCCACGTACATCAGGTTCTCGTCGAGCGGCGACTCGGCGATCGAGGTGATGGTGTTGAACATCGACATCGCGTAGAGGTCCCAGGGCGCGTCGATGCTCCACACGCGATCCATCATCTCCAGGGTCAGACGGTCCTCGTCGCGCGTCAGGTCGCCGCTGAGCGCGCGCCAGCTGTCGCCGCGGTCGTCGCTGCGCCACAGGCGCTGGCTGGCCACGTAGATCCGTGCGGGATCGTGCTGGCTGATCAGGATCGGGCTGTCCCAGTTCCAGCGATCGTGGGGCTCGCCCTCGGCCGGCTGGGGCTGGATGTAAAGGTACTCGCCGGTGACGCGGTCCACGCGCATGTGGTTCCCCTGCTGCCACTGCGAGTAGATGATGTCGGGGTCGCTGTAGTCGATCGCCGGCTCGTGGCCGTCGCCGAACATGGTGATCCGCCAGTCGCTGTTGCGGATTCCGTGCACGTTGTCGGTCGTGGTCGGGCCGTACTGCGTGTTGTTGTCCTGGGTGCCGCCGACCACGTGGTAGAAGGGCTCGTCGTAGTCGACGTCGAGCTTGTAGAACTGCGTGACGGGCAGGTTCGACACGAACTTCCACGACTGTCCACGATCCCAGCTCTCGTACACGCCGCCGTCGCAGCCGGCCAGCAGGTAGTCGGGGTCGTGCGGGGCGAAGGCCAGGGCGTGGTTGTCGACGTGCTTGTACTGCTCGTTCACGCCCTCGAAGGTCTCGCCGCCGTCGGTGGTGCGGTGCAGCCGCACGTCCATCTGGTACACGGTGTGCCGGTGGTGGGGATCGGCGAAGATCTCCTGGTAGTAGTGTGGGCCGGTGCCACCGCTCAGGTAGTCGTTGCGCTTCTCCCAGCTCTCGCCGCCGTCGAGCGAGCGCCAGAAGCCGCCCTCGCGGTCGCCCAGTTCGATGGTGGCGTACACGATGTCGGGATCGTGGGGTGAGACGGTCAGGCCGATCTTGCCCATGTCCTCCTGTGGCAGCCCGGTCGTCAGCTCGCGCCAGGTCCGGCCACCGTCGACGGACTTGTGGATCCCCGACTCGGGGCCGCCGTTCATGAGCGCGGCGACGGTGCGGAGACGCTGGTGGGTGGAGGCGTACATGACGTCGGGGTCGGTCGGATCGAGGTGGACCTCGTTCACGCCGGTCCACTCGCCGCCGCCGAGCACCTTGTTCCACGTCTCGCCGCCGTCCTCGCTCATGTACAGACCGCGCTGGCCGCCGCCCGACCACAGGGGGCCCTGCGCCGCGACGTACACCACGTTCGGCGCGCCCGGACGGATCCGGATCATGCCGACGTGTTCGGACTCCTCGAGTCCCATGTGTTCCCAGGTGCGGCCGCCGTCTCGGCTGCGGTAGACGCCGTCGCCGTAGCCCACGTGCCGGCCGCTCACGTTCTCGCCCGTGCCGACCCACACGGTGTCGGGGTCGTTGGGGTCGAGCGTGATGCAGCCGATGGAATAGCTGCTCTGGTCGTCGAAGATCGGCGTCCACGTGGTGCCGGCGTTGGTGGTCTTCCACACGCCGCCGCTGCCGACGGCCACGTACCACGTGCCGGTGTCGTCGGGGTGGACGACGATGTCGGAGATCCGGCCGCTCATCAGGGCCGGGCCGATGCCGCGCAGCTCGAGGCCGGTGAAGGTGCCGGCGTTCATCCTGGTGTCTTCTTCGTCGGCAGCGTGTGCAGAACCCGGCAGGGCCAGGACGAGCGCGCACAGCAGGACGCCGAGCGAGGGGATCCGGTGCATGCGAAGGGCCTTTCGTGGGGCGATCCGCGCGATCGGTGCGCGAGGTCCGGGGACGGGTCGCCGAGGTCGAGATCGGTGAAGGCCCGAGGGTAGCCGCCACGGCCCGGCGGTTCCAGTACGGAACCGGTCGACGTGTGCGTGGTGCGGATCGTCGTGCCGGCCGGAGATCGGTCGTGGTCTCCGGCCGGCGTTCTCAGGGCGTACCGTGAGGCTCGGGCTCGGTGAGGATCGGGAAGTTCTTGATCACCAGCAGGTAGATCGTCCCCTGGATGGCGATCAGGCCCACCGTGGCGATCAGTTCGATCACGCTGGGGAAGTACACCGCACCGATACCACCGTCGAAGGCCAGCCACCCGGCGTCCATGCGGTACATGGCCCCACCCAGGAGGATGAAGCAGGCCATGCGGAACATGCACGACGGGCGTTCACGACGTGACTTGTCGACGATCATCGCCACGCCGGGGACGAACACGAAGACCAGCTCCAGGATCACCAGCCAGCTCTGCCAGCTCCCGTCGAACAGTCGCAGGAACTGGTCGCGCCAGATCAGGTCACCGACGCGGAGCGCGCCGAAGAACAGGATGACGTAGGCCATGAAGTGCGCCAGACGGGTGAGGGTCGCGTCGTAGTTGGGGCGCCCGTAGCGGCGACTGAACAGGATGTAGGTGGCGATCACCATGGCGTAGCCCATGATCCAGCAGCTCACCAGGAAGAGGGCCGGGATCAGGGGTGTGTACCACAGCGGATGGACCTTGTGGCCCGCCAGCAGGTACAGCGATCCGAGGGAACTCTGGTGCATGGTCGGCAACAGGATTCCCATGGCGATGATCCACGGCATGATCACGTGGAGGACCTTCAGCGCCTTCTCGGAGAACGCGGCGAGGCGCTTACGGCCCGACTTGCGCCAGCGCTCGAGGAAGGCCGGCGACAGCTCGATCCACACGACCGCCACGTAGGCAGTGACGCACAGCGAGACCTCGAGCAGCACGCTGTCGAGGTTCCACTCGCCCCAGTAGACGAAGACCCGCCAGATGTTCCAGGGGCGTCCGATGTCGGCGGTCAACGATATGATCCCGATGGTGTAACCCACCGCACTGGTCAGCAACGCGTGGCGAACGATCGGATGGTAACGGTAGTGATTCAGGACGTAGGTCACGAAGGCCAGGGCGTAGCCGCCCGAGCCGAGGGCCGTCAACACGATCACGTTGAAGACCTTCCACGTGCCCCACGGGAAGACGTCGGTCATGTTGGTCATGGGGCCCAGGCCGACGAAGAAGCGGACCGCGACCATGAGGGTCGCGATCAGGGCAACGACGATCAGGGCTTGGTACGCAGGTGTCCATACGGAGCGGTGGACCTGCTCCTCGGGCTGATGCGCGGACATGGTCGCCTCCCTGCTCGGCGGATGGACTCCGCAGCGCGGGCGCGGAGCACTCGCATCTCGGTCGCCGTCCAGTATAGGAATTCCGGCATGATGCACCGTGTTGCGGAATGGTGACGTCCTCGACCGGATCACCGGAAACGATGATCGTGCATCATGTCGTGGCGCGGTCCGGTGATGGCCTTGCATCAATGCGGGCGTCAGCGGATGGGGGATACCCTGATCACGACCTGGGGTGCATGCCGATGGTGGCGTCTCAGCCCATTCGTTCTACTGGCCGGTCATCGTTTCGATTCCGCAGTCAGGTGCGAGGGCTCCGGGTTGCCCCCATGGACACCGCACCCGTGCATTGCACATCGTGGGCTCTGTCACTCACCGCCCCTGGATCGACGCTCATGAAGCCACTGGCACACTCCGAGGCCGTTCCCCAGCGAGTCACCGTCGACGTCTTCGACAAGACACGCCGCTTCACGCGCGCGCGTGAAGCGATCGCGGCCGGCCTGTACCCGTATTTCCAGGCCATCTCGAGTTCGACGGCGAACACGGTCCACATCGACGGACACGAACTGGTGATGGCGGGGTCGAACAACTATCTCGGCTACACCCACGACCCGCGGGTGATCGAGGCCGCCGAGTCGGCCGCGCGAACGTGGGGAACGGGCTGCACCGGAAGCCGATTCCTGAACGGTACGCTGTCCATGCACGAGGAGCTCGAGCGCGAGCTCGCAGACTTCTGTGGCAAGGAGGCGGCCCTGGTCTTCTCGACCGGCTTCCAGACGAATCTCGGCGTGATCAGCAGCCTGGCCGGCCGCGGCGACGTGATCTTCACCGACAAGCTCGACCACGCCAGCATCATCGACGGCTGCCGTCTGTCGTACGCCGACGTCCATCGCTTCGACCACAACGACGTCGAGGCCCTGCGCCGCTTCCTCATCAAGACGCCACCCGAAGCGGGCAAGCTCGTCGTGGTCGACGGGGTGTTCTCGATGGAAGGTGATCTTTCCCCTCTCGACGAGATCGTCCCGCTCTGCCAGGAGCACGGCGCGAGGATCGCGGTCGACGAGGCCCACGCCGTCGGCGTCCTCGGCGAGTCGGGTGTGGGAGCGAGCGAAGAGCTCGGTGTGGTCGACGACGTCGATCTCCTGATCGGGACCTTCTCCAAGGCCTTCTCCTCGATCGGCGGTTTCGTGGCCGGAGACGAGGACGTGCTCCATTACGTCAAGCACCATGCGCGTAGCCTCATGTTCAGCGCGAGCATGCCGCCCTACGCGATCGCCACCGTGTTGAAGTGTCTTCAGCTGATGCGCGAAGAGCCCGAGCGGCGGGTCCGTGTTCGCACGCACGCCGACTACGTGAACGCACAGCTACGGGCCATGGGATTCGACACCGGACGCTCGATCACGCCCGTGGTCCCCGTGCTGATCGGGGACAGCGACCGGACCTTCATGTTCTGGAAGCGACTGTTGGCCGAGGGCGTGTTCACCAATCCGGTGGTACCGCCGGCGGTGCCCGAGGGCGGGGGCCTGATCCGCACGTCGTACATGGCGACCCACACCGAGGAGCACCTCGAGCGGGTGCTGTCGGCCTTCCGCACCGTGGGGCGCGAATTCGGGATGATCGACGGGTAGGGCGACCGCCCGTGCCGCGTGGAGAGGGGGCGCCGAGGTGAACGTCGAGGTCCGTCCGGCGCGTGGGCGTGCCGAACTCGAGCGCTTCGTGCGCCTGCCGTGGAAGATCTACGCCGACGATCCTGTCTGGGTACCGCCCTTGATCCGCGACGCCGTCCGGGTCTTCGATCCCGCCCACAATCCCTTCCTCGAGCACGGCCAGATCGAGCCCATGCTCGCCCGCAGCGATGGCGAGGTCGTAGGACGCATTGCGGCCATTCGTAACCACAACCACGAGCGCGCCTGGAACGACGGCTGTGGCTTCTTCGGCTACTTCGAGTCGATCGACGATCCGAACGTGGCCTCGGCGTTGGTCGAGGCGGCGCGTGTGCGTTGTCGCGACTGGGGACTGCGCACGCTACGCGGCCCGGTCAATCCCTCGACCAACGACGAGTGTGGTGTACTGGTCGAGGGCTTCGACAGCCCGCCCGCCGTCCTCATGCCACACTCTCCACCCTACTACGACCGTGTCCTGGAGGAAGCCGGCCTTGGCAAGGCCAAGGACCTGCTCGCGTACTGGCTCGACGCTCCTCCGGAGGGTGCACCCGAGCGCCTGCAACGTGCGGCTCGTATCGCCCGGGCACGGAATCCCGAGATCACCTTCCGTGCTTTCCGGAAGAAGGACTTCGACGCCGAGGTCGATCGCTTCAAGTCGGTGTACAACGCGGCGTGGGAGCGGAACTGGGGCTTCGTCCCGATGACCGACTCCGAGATCGACCACATGGCCGCGTCGCTGCGGCAGGTCCTCGATCCCGGACTCGTCCGGATCGCAGAACACGGCGACCGGACGGTGGCCTTCGCCCTCGCTCTGCCCGACATGAACCAGGCTCTGCGCCACGCCAACGGTCGGCTCTTCCCCTTCGGCCTGCTGAAGATCCTCTGGCATTCCCGTCGGATCGACGCCGCGCGCGTGCTCGTCCTGGGTGTGGTCGACGACTACCGGGGACGGGGGCTCGATGCGGTCCTGTACGCCGACCTGTACGATCATGCGGCGAAGGTCGGACTGCGCGGGGCGGAGCTCTCGTGGGTGCTCGAGGACAACCACGGCATCCGCAAACCCATCGAGGGCGCCATGGGAGCTCTTCCCTACAAGACCTATCGCCTCTACGAGATGTCGGTCGGAGGCTGAGACATGGACGCGACCGCTCCGGTGTTGGTGACGGGAGCGAACGGCTTCGTGGGCTCGCACGTCGTCGACGAACTGCTGCGCCGTGACCTGCCGGTGCGGGTCGCGGTCCGGCGGAGCAGTCGGATCGACGCGCTGCCGGTCGATCGTGTCGAGGTGTGCCGCGTGGACTACGAGGAGCGCGGTGCGGTCGAGCCGTTGGTCGACAGTGCACGCGCCGTCATCCACGTGGCGGGAGCCACGCGCGCGGCTACCGACGACGACTACGAGCGAGCGAACGTCCGGACCACGCGGGATCTGGCCGAGGCCTGTGCTCGCCCGGCGGGAGCACCCCGGCACTTCGTCCTGGTCAGCAGTCTGGCCGCGGCCGGGCCCAGCACGCGGGAGCGGGTGCGTGACGAAATGCAGTCCGAGCGCCCGATCTCGGCCTACGGTCGGAGCAAGCTGCGGGCGGAGAGAGTGCTGCGCGAGGCGGCGTCGGACCGCCTCGCGTGGTCGATCCTGCGACCACCCGCGGTCTTCGGCCCGCGAGACCGGGACTTCCTGCGGCTGGCCCGCATGGTGGAGCGGGGGTGGGTGCCGCGCATCGGTTCCGTGCCGCAGGCGCTGTCGGTGGTGCACGTCCGCGATCTTGCGCGGGTGCTCGTCGACGTCGTCGGGGATCACCGGGCCGAAGGACGTACCTGGTTCGTGGCCGACCCCGCGCCGACCGACTGGGACGAGATCGTCGACGTCATGGCCGACACGCTGCGGCGTCGACCGCGGCGGATCCCCGTCTCGACCGGGTTGCTCCCGGTGGCCGCCGGCATGTCGTCGATGATCGGCCAGCTCTTGCGACGGCCGGGTCCCGTCCCGGCCGATCGACTCGCCGACCTGCAGGCCGAGGCCTGGACCTGCTCACCGGCGCGAATCGCGCGGGAGCTGGGATTCCGCCCGGCGGTCACGTTGCGCGAGGGTCTGCACGAGACGGTGCGCTGGTACCGCGAACACGGGTGGTTGCCGTGAGCGGGATCGATCGTGCGATGGGGAACTTCGGACCCGGCCTCCGTCCCGTCGAGTGGGTCCTGTGTGTCTACCTGGTGGTGACGGCGATCCTGGTGCTGCTCGGCGCTCGGACCCTGCCGCACCCGTTCCTTCTGCTGTCCCTCCATCTCGTGGGTGTCGGTCTGATCGTCCTGATGGCCCGGACGAGCTCGAGGGCACCGGTCGCCATCGCCTTCGTCCGCCGCATCTTCCCGCTCGTGCTCGGCCCTCTCTTCTACCTCGAGATCGGCGTCCTCAACGACGTGATCTGGGGCGAGCGCTACTTCGACCCGTACCTCGTCTCGCTCGAGCGGACCCTGTTCGGCGTGGACACCTCGCAGGTCTTCGCCCGGGCGTGGTCGTGGACCTGGGTGTCGGAGCTGCTGCATCTGGGCTACGGCTCCTACTACGCGCTGCCCGCTCTCCTGTTCGTGGTGCTGGTGCTGCGGCGGGAGTGGGCCGGACTGGAATGGTACCTGACCGTGCTCGCGTTGACCTTCGGGTCGTGCCAGATCTGGTTCGTGCTCGTGCCGGTCACGGGTCCGTACCACTACTTCGGCCCGCTCGATCCGCCGGCGCCGGGCTCGCTCTTCCCGCCCCTGGTGAATGCCGTGGTCAGCGGCGGTTCGTCGATCGGAACGGCGTTTCCGTCGAGCCACGTGGCCGTGGCGTGCTGCGTGCTGGCGTGTGCGTGGAGGACGGCCCGGATCACACGATGGATCCTGGCCGTTCTCGTGACCCTGCTCACGGTGGGGACGGTGTACGGTGGTTTCCACTACCTGGTGGATTCGCTGGCCGGCATCCTGTGGTGTGGCGTGACCTTCGTGCTGGGTTCGTGGTTGCACCGGCGGTTGCAGGTGCGCCGCCTCACACCCCGACGCGCCGGTAGGCTCCGTAGTAGGCCTGTCGTTCACTGATCTCCGACGCCACGGCGAGTGCCCACGCACCCCACGCTGCGGAGAGCAGTGCGGCGCTCGGCCAGGCGACCACGGCACCAAGCGACGCGAGGATCAGCGTCACCGTCGCCGCGGCCGCCAGGCCGGCGCCGGCGGGTGTGGGCCCCACCCGTGTGGAGTCTTCGTAGGGGCGGCGAAGGCGCATGCGGTGTCCCAGACCGAAGCGGAGACCGACCCATACGACGATCAGTAGGGCCACCAGTCCCAGCGCCAGCGTGACGGCGGCCGACGACGGCAGGGACGCGGCCGGGGCGCGAGACCACAAGAGGGCGTGCAGGGCCAACCCTCCGGTCACGAGGGCACTTGCCGTGAAGTTCACCGGTGTCATCGCCGTGTTCCACACCGGAACGGTGCGCACGGTGTAGACGCGGGTCATGCCGAACAGGTACAGGGCCGCGGCGGGGACGGTCAGCCAGGCGAGGATGCCGTGGCCGGTGATCGTCGCCGCCCCTGCCGTCACCAGCAGGACGACGGCGAGCAGGACCTCGCGGCTCAGCCACGATGCGCGCAGGTTCCGCAACGCACGCCACGCCCGGACGGGCCGGCCCAGATGCGCCGCCGACGTGAGCAGGGCGGCGAGCAGGAACAGCGCGATCGCCGGCATGGCCACGCGGTCGACGGCGGCGGGATCGAACGCGAGGTCGCTCGTCGACTCCCCGGCCAGCGCTGCCCGCAGTACGCCGGCCACCAGAGCGATGCCCGCCGCCATCTGCGACAGCAGGGTGAAGGCCACCAGCGACCATTCGCGCAGACCCCGGGCGGGGCTCGGGGCCAGTACGGTGTCCGGCTCGCCCGAACGGTCACTCGCCGCATGAGGTGCAAGGTGCAGGGCCGGCTCCGTCAGCCCCACCGGTGGGAGCGGCGCAGCACCGACCGCCATGTCGGGAGCTCCGTGCCGCGCGGTCAGATCCTCGGGCTCGCCGGCGTCGAGGGCCCGCACGGGGCAGGCCTCCACACACGCGGGGTCGCGGCCTTCCTCGAGGTCCTCCACGCAGAAGGTGCACTTGCTCATGGTGCCGAGCGTGCCGCTGTACTGTGGTGCGCTGTAGGGGCAGACCCAGCTGCAGTAGCCACAGCCCAGGCAGTGCTCGGGATCGATCAACACGATCCCGTCGTCGCGTCGCACGATCGCCCCTGCGGGACACCCCTCGAGGCAGATCGGCTTCTCGCAGTGATTGCAGGAGATCGACAGATGGTAGGCGAAGACGTCCTGTCGCCAGGCCCCGCCGTCGCGGGTCCAGCCACCGCCGGAGACCTCGGACACCCGGCGCCACAGACGGCCGACCTCGAGTCCATTGCGATCCTTGCACGCCACCTGGCAGGCCTTGCAGCCCGAGCACGTGGCGGCGTCGAACCAGAAGGTCGTCCGGCGCATCAGGATCGGCCCTCCACCGGCGCGACCTGCACCATGGCCGTCTGCAGCGCGGCGCCGAAGGCGTAGGGGGTCCAGCGCTCGGAGGTGAGCACGTTCACCGAGCCGCGTCGGTCGATCCCGTTCTCGTCGGGGGTCCACCAGCTGCCCTGCGGCAGGTTCACGACGCCGGGCATGATGCGACGGGTGATCGCGCAGGGGATACGGGTCTCGCCGCGATCGTTGAACACACGGGCCTCGTCGCCGTCGTGCAGTCCACGTGTCTCGGCGTCGAGCGGATGGATCCACAGACGTTGTGGATGGGCTTCCCTCAGCCAGTCGTTGTTGTCGTGCGTCGAGTGCACGCGTGCCAGCGTGTGGTTGGCGATGCACTGCAGAGGATACCGTTCCGCCTCGTCGCCGAAGGGGCTCTCCCATTCCTGGACGTACTTGGGAACCGCGGGCGCGACGTCGGGCCGGCCGAAGTGGTGCATGGCCAGTGAGAAGAGTTCGATCTTCCCCGACGGTGTGGTCAACGGATGCGCCTCGGGATCACGGCGGAAATCCTCGAGGGCGACGATCGGTTCGGTCACCGGTGTGGACCACGCGCCGACGTTGCCTTCGACCATGTCCTCGAAGTCGGGCAGGTCGGGCAGCCAGCGCTCGCGGTGGCGGTCGAAGATCCACTTCGTCCACGCGCGCTCGTCGCGGCCCTCGGTGTAGGCCTCGGCCACACCCAGGCGCTCCGCCAGATCGGCGGCGATGCGGTAGTCGCTCTTCGATTCGCCCAGCGGTTCGACGATCCGGGGCATCAGGATGACCTCCTGGCCGTACTTCCAGCCGTCCTCCAGGCCCCAGGTCTCGAACTGGGTACAGGCGGGCAGGACCAGGTCGGCGAAGCGCGCGCTCGGGGTGAGGAAGTTGTCCTGGACGACCAGGAACTCGACCTTCGAGGTGTCGCGCAGCAGTTCGCCGGTACGGTTGAGGTCGCCGTGCTGGTTGGCGAGGATGTTCGACGCGACCGACCAGATCAGTTTGACGTCGCTCTCGAGCGTGTCGAGGCCGCGGGCCTCGAGCCCGCGCACGCCGTGGTCGCGGCCCATGCGGCGTCCGTCGCGGATGGCCTCGGTCCACAGGAAGCAGGGGATGTCGAGGCCGTGGTCGTTGGTCCCGGTGGGAAAGGCGTTCCAGAAGGGGCCGGCCGTCGGAGCCACCGAGAGGCCGCTGGTCCACGCGCCGTGCACTCCCACGTTGCCGGTGATCGCGGCCAGGGCCATGCCCGCGCGCACGACCTGTTCGCCGTAGGCGCGGCGTTGCATGGCGTAGCCCTGGTACAGAACGCCGGGCTTGATCGTGGCGTACTCGCGGGCCAGCCGCACGATGGTGTCGACGGGGACGGCGGTGATCTCCGACGCCCACTGCGGGGTCTTCGGAGTACCGTCGCGCGTGCCGAGGACGTAGTCGGTGTACGACTCGGCCCCGGCGGCCTCGGCCGGCATCTGCGCGGTGTCGAAGCCTGAGCAGCAACGATCGACGAAGTCGCGGTCGTGCAGTTCCTCGTCGAGGATCACGTAGGCCATGGCGGTCATCAGCGCGGTGTCGGTGCCCGGGCGCAGCGGGATCCACTCGTCGGCCAGGCTCGCCGTGCTCGGCGTGTGGCGGGGGTCGATGCACACCACGCGCGCGCCGCGTTCGCGGGCCTTCATCACGAAGTAGTCGCTGTTGGTGCCGTCGCGGGCTTCGGCCGGATTCCAGCCCCACATGAGGATCAGCTTGGCATTCAGCCAGTCCTGCCGCTCGTTGCCGCACTTCGTGGTGCCGACGGTGTCCGGGGTGGCGATGTTGGTGGCGCCCCAGCTGTAGCTGTTGTAGATGCCGAGCTGGCCACCGATGCAGTTGAACAGGCGCCGCGCCGTCTGCGAGCCCGTGGTCTGCCCGTAGCCGCCCGTGCCGTAGGGCACGAAGAGCGCGCCGTTGCCGTACTCGGCGCGCACGCGGCGGATCTCCGACGCGAACCCTTCGAGGGCGTCGTCCCACGAGACCGGCTCGAAGGATCCGCTGCCGCGCGGGCCGGTGCGGCGCAGAGGCTGCGTCAGCCGATCGGGATGGTCCTGCCGTCGCAGGTAGGCACGGCCGCGCGTGCAGGCACGAAGACGCGGATTCGCGATCGGGTGCTCGGGCCGGTCGTCGGTCTCGATCCGCACGATGCGTCCGTCCCGCACGTGGGCGCGCAACAGGCAGCGGCCGCCGCAGTTGTGGGCGGGACAGCCGGTGCGCATGATCGTGGTGCTGCCTTCGGAGGGCATGCAGCGGGCCTCGGGGCTCGGGCGGATTCCGGGAACGGATCGAGTATCGGAGTCGATACCGACAGGCTCAACCGGATGGCGGCCGAGGTCACGATTCTGGGGGCTTCAGTGTCGTGCGGACGGCGTCGGCAGCGCGACCACTCCCTGCGGAGCCAGGCTCGCAGCCAGCATGACGGCGTCGATGTCCTCGTGCTCACGCCACGTACGGCTGTCCTGGGCTTCCGCGGTCCGCCAGAAGGACTCGATCGGTTCGCGCAGGGTCACGAAGTCCGCCAACGCGGGGAAGCGGTCCTCGACCGCCGCCAGACCGATCGACAGACCGAACTCGCGGAAGGCGAGTCGGGTCTCGGCGGCGCCGGTCAGTCCGAGGCGCCGCGGGCCGATCACCAGACCGGCACGGGCCGAGGCGAGCAGGTCGGCGTTCAGGGTGTCCTCTGGATCGATCTGGTCGAGGTGGGCGAGATTCAGGAGCAGTCCGCCGATTCCGAGCGGATCGGTGGTGGCCAGCGCGTACACGTCGATCATGCTCCGCAATGTTTCGACGACCGATGTCAGAGCGGGCGCGTTGCTGTCGTCTCCGAACTCCCGACGGGTCGACTCGAGCTGGCGGGCCGTCACGTGGCCATCGAGGGCGTCGTGTTGGCCGGTCGACGCCACCAGGGGCCGGGACAGGTCGATGCTCATCTTCCAGACCAGACTCGGGCGGCCGTAGGGCGTGTCGCGGCGCGCGAAGGCGTCGACCGCGGTCTCGCAGAGTTCACGGGACCACAGGGCGTAGCGCGCGTCCCCGGTCGTGCGGGCGGCGCGATCCAGGGTCAGCATCCACCGTGTGAGATAGTGGAAGTACTGGCCGTCGCGATCCCACTCCTCGCGGGCGTCGAAGGGCTCGCGCCGCCCACGCTCGGGGCGTTCCTTTCCGATCCGCAGCCCCCCGCGCGTCGGGTGGAGCGCGCCCTCGTCGTCGTCCAGACCACTCAACCAGCCCTCGCGGGAGTCGTCGTCGCGATGGCGACCGAGCAGACGGTGGACCTGGTCGATCAGGGCCAAGGCCCGCGAACGGAAGCGGTCGTCGCCCGTGCGCTCGTACAGACCGAGGTCGGTCATGACGGCGAAGGCGTCGGTCCAGAGATAGCGGCGGGGCGGGCGCGACGATGTCACGCCAGTGCGGTCGGCGAAACGATCGAGGAGATCGACGGCTTCCTGGACACGCGGATCGGGCACGACGGACTCCTTTGGGAGGTGCTCACCGTGCACACGCTGCCGGTAACAGCCGGTGCCCGCATCGGGGGCATTCCCACCGAACACGTCGTCCGCGCCCGAGGGCACGTCGTCGGGGATGCGTCGCTCAGCCGGCCGGCGACAGATCCGTCGGGGGCAGGGGCATGTCGTCGATCACGTTCCGCAGGAGTTCCTGCTTCTCGTCCCACGGCAGGAAGGCGTGCCGGAATCCGTTGAGGGCGATCTCGCGCACGTGCGCGGCGCCCACGCCGCAGTTCGCGTGGGTGCGCCACAGTTCTTCGGTGACGCTGGTGCGCGTGAACAGCCGGTTGTCGGTGTTCACCGTCACCGGCACGCCCGCTTCGACGATCCGCCGAACGGGATGCTCCTCGAGACTCGGCACGACCTTGGTCTGCACGTTGCTCGAGGGGCAGATCTCCAGGGCGATCTGGCGGTCGACCACGTAGCGCATCAGCGCCGGATCCTCGACCAGCGTGATCCCGTGTCCGATCCGGTGCGCGCCGTTGTACAGCAGGGCCTGGCGGATCGAGTCGGGTCCCCAGGCCTCGCCCGCGTGGATGGTCAGACCCAGCAGATGGTTGCGGGCGTGGTAGAAGGCCGACAGGTGCTCCTTGGCGGGATTGCCGGCCTCGCCTCCCGCGAGGTCGAAGGCGACCACGCCACGGTCGGCGTAGGCGACCGCCAGCTCGGCCTGTCGCAGCGAAGCGCTCTCGAATCGATCACGCAGGCCACAGATGATCAGTCCGGTGCGGATCCCGAAGTCCTTCTGGGCCGCGGCCAGACCATCGAGCACCGCCTCGTTCACCTCTTCGAGGTCGAGACCCTCTTCGGTGTGCAGGACGGGTCCGTAGCGCACCTCGAGGTAGCGCACGTTCTCCCGCGCGTTGTCCTCGGCGAGCTCGTAGGCGGCGCGGCGCAGTGCCTCGGGCGACTGCAGCAGCGGGATCGTGTAGCTGAACCAGGCCAGGAAGGCCTCGAGCGACTCGCTGTCCTCGATCTGCATCAGCACGTCGTGCAGGCCGTCGACACTGTCCGACGGCAGGAGGTCGAGTTTGCCCTGCCCGCGCGCGAACTCGAGCATGGTCTCGAGCCGGAGCGAGCCGTCGAGGTGGCAGTGGAGTTCGGCCTTGGGCCAGGCCAGGATGTCGTCGCGGGTGAGGACGGTGGCGGCCTTCATGGGAGCCCTCGTAGTCTGGGACACAGTCGGCTCCGGCCGTCTGTTGGCCGGAAGGTATTCCGCCCAACGTAACACGGGATCGCGCGTCCCGCGCCCTCCGGATCGGATCCGGCTTCCCTTCTCCCGCGACGCCGTCGCCACCGTACCGATGATCGGACCACCGGACCAGGATCCCCGCTGGCTGGCCAGAGCGAGCGACAGCTCCCTGCGCCGTTTGCTGCCCGGCCTGAAGCGGACCTTCGAGGCCGAGGCCGATCCCGCGGAGTGGGACCACTTCGAGGCGCGGCTGCGCGAGCACTTCATGCGCTTCTTCAGTCGGTTCCACGCGCTGTACGGGCACCAGTACGACTTCTTCTACCACCTCGGCGAAGTGGTGCACGCAGCCACGGCCATGTGGCACCAGCGCCCCGACGAGCTCAAGGCGCTCGACGCCCTGCGCGAGGTCGATCCCGGCTGGTACGCATCGCGGCGCATGGTCGGTGCGATGTGCTACGTCGATCTCTTCGCCGGTGATCTGCAGGGCATCCGCGATCGGATTCCCTATCTGAAGGAGCTGGGGATCACCTACCTGCACCTCATGCCGGTGTTCGACGTGCCCGAAGGCGACAACGACGGCGGCTACGCCGTGCGCAGCTTCCGCGAGGTCCGGCCCGACCTCGGTACCATGGACGATCTGACCGAGCTGGCCACGGAACTGCGCCACCACGGGATCTCGCTGGTCCTGGACTTCGTCCTGAACCACACCTCCGACGAGCACGAGTGGGCCAGACGCGCTCTGCGCGGCGAGGAGGAGTACCAGGACTACTACCGGATGTTCGACGACCGCACCCTGCCCGACGCCTACGAGGGCAGCATGAGCGAGATCTTCCCCGACGATCATCCGGGATCGTTCATCTACCGCAACCGCATCAAGAAGTGGGTGTGGACGACCTTCAACAACTACCAGTGGGACCTGAACTACGAGAACCCCGAAGTGTTCAGCCGCATGGCGCAGGAGATGCTGTTCCTGGCCAACCAGGGTGTGGAGATCCTGCGCTTCGACGCGCTGGCCTTCGTGTGGAAGCGGCTGGGGACCACCTGCCAGAACCTGCCCGAGGCCCACTGGGTGATCCAGGCCTTCAACGCGCTGGTGCGGATCGTGGCACCGGCAGTCGAGTTCAAGTCCGAGGCGATCGTCCATCCCGACGAGGTACGCAAGTACGTCGATCGCGACGAGTGCCCGCTGTCGTACAACCCCGAGCTCATGGCGCTGCTGTGGGAGGCGCTGGCCACGCGTGACGTGCGCGTGCTGAACCACGCCGTGCGGCGTCGTTACGACGTGCCCGAGGACTGCGTGTGGGTCAACTTCCTGCGATGCCACGACGACATCGGGTGGGCCTTCTCGAACGAAGACGTCGAGGCCGTGGGTTTCGACCCTGACGCTCACCGACGTTTCCTGACGGACTTCTACACCGGGCGGTTCCCGGGAAGCTTCGCCCGCGGCGAGCCCTTCATGGAGAATCCCCTCACCGGTGACGCGCGTGTGTCGGGCATGCTGGCGTCGCTGTGCGGACTCGAGAAGGCGCTCGACGAGGACGACGCCCACGAGGTGGAGTTGGCGGTGCGACGGGTCCTGCTGCTGCACGGCATCGTGATCACCCTCGGCGGTCTTCCGTTGATCTATCTCGGCGACGAGATCGGCATGCCCAACGACCACTCCTACCACCGTGATCCGCAGAAGATCGGGGATTCCCGCTGGTTGCACCGTCCTCGCTTCGACTGGGACCGGGCCGAGCGGCGACGCGACGCCGACACCCCGGAGGGTGCGATCTATCAGGGTCTGCTGCGTCTGGTGCAGCTCCGGCAGCAGAACCCGGCCTTCACCCGCAACGGCGACACCGAGTTCCTCGAGACCGGCAATCGCCACGTCTTCGGATTCCTGCGTGACTACGAAGACCACAGCGTGCTCGTGCTGGGCAACTTCAGCGAGCACGAGCAGGCGGTCGAGGCACGCCGGCTGCGGCAGATGGGCATGCGCAAGACCATGGTCGACCTGTACGCCGGGCGTTCGATCACCGCGACCGAGAAGCTCGTGCTCGAGCCCTACGAGTGCATGGTGCTGTCGCGCGTGGGTTGATGGTCAGTCCCGTTTCCCGCCGAGCAGCCAGCGCAGCGGCCGCGGGATACCGTCCTCGGGCCGCACGCTGCCCGGGCCGAGACGGATCCACTCGACACCGGCATCCACGTGCGGCAGGTCGATCGCGAGATCGCGGACCTCGATCTCCGACCACGACAATCGGTGACCGGCATCGTCGGTGCTCACGCCGCAGGAGCGGATCACGAGCACCACGGGGCCGATCGACGGCGGGCCGGTGAGTTCGACGGACACGTCCTTGCCGCCGTCCGCCGACTCGACGTGGAGGCGCTCGAGGGTCCACTCGTCGCCGAGCCACCGCTCCGAGATCAGATCGCGTGCCGCGTTCACAAGTCCTCCCAGGGCGCGGTCCCGCAGCTTCCTCATCCGGCTCTCTCCTCGGACTCGCACGACGGGTACGGGAGCGTCGATCATGGGCAGTCCCGGCGCGGAACTCAAGTGCCGAGGGCGCCGACCGAGCCTGCCCCATCGCGCGTTGGGGTGTCCCACCATGGCCGCCGGGCCCGTGAACGTGCGACCTGTACCGGCAGCCCGTGTTCCGAGACCGCGAGCCGACTCCCGAGGAGGCCCTCCATGCCCGCCCCACGCCGATTCCATCGAGTCCTGTGTGTGCTCCTGACCGGCGCCCTGCTGTTCCCCGCCGCGGCGACGGCCCAGATCGACGATGAGGGCGTCGCCATCGCGCGTCAGCTGTCCGACGCCTTCGAGTCGGTGGCCGAGCTGAACCGGTTGTCGGTGGTGAGCGTGGTGTCGACGGGGACCGCGCCGTCGCCGGAGTCGCGGAGTCCCTTCGAGGGCTCACCGTGGGAGGAGTTCTTCGGCCGTGACTTCTTCGAACGCTTCGATCCGTCGAGCGACGGCGGCCAGCGCATGCGCCTGGGGCAGGGCAGTGGCGTGATCGTCTCGAAGGACGGCTACGTGCTCACGAACAACCACGTGGTGGCCAACGCCGGCGAGGTCGAGATCGTGCTCGGCGACGAGCGGCGCTTCACCGCCGAGATCGTGGGCACCGATCCCAAGACCGATCTCGCCGTGTTGAAGATCGACGCACCGGACCTGATGCCCGCCCGGCTCGGCGACTCCGATGCCATGAGCGTGGGCGAATGGGTCGTGGCTGCCGGCAATCCCTTCGGACTGACCGCCTCGGTCACCGCCGGGATCGTCAGCGCGCTCGGGCGTTCCAACATGGGAATCACCGACTACGAGGACTTCATCCAGACCGATGCGGCGATCAATCCCGGCAACAGCGGCGGTCCTCTGCTGAACCTCGACGGCGAGGTCGTGGGCATCAACACGGCGATCATGACCCGCTCCGGTGGCTCGATGGGCGTGGGCTTCGCCATTCCGTCGAACATGGCGCGTGACATCATGAACAGCCTGATCGAGACCGGACGCGTGGTCCGCGGTTGGCTGGGCGTGGGGATCCAACGGCTCACGCCGGAGCTCGCCAATTCCTTCGACTTCGAAGGCGACGAGGGCGTGATCGTGGCCGAGGTCGACGAGGGCACGCCGGCCTACCGCGGCGGGCTGCGCGCGGGCGACATCGTCGTCGCCTACGACGGCCGACCACTCGAGTCGATGGAAGGCTTCCGGACCGATGTCGCGTCGACGCCACCGGGCACCGAAGTGCCGATCGAGGTGGTTCGCGACGGGGAGACGCGTGAGTTGCGCGTGGAGGTCGGCGAACTCGAGACCCGCGGCCGGGTGGCGAGCCGGCCCGACGAGGACGGCATCGAGCTCGGCATCGGCGTGCAGGAGCTCACACCGACGCTGGCCGAGCGCATGGGTCTCGACGACGAGACCGACGGCGTGGTCGTCACGCAGGTTCGACGCGGTAGCAAGGCGGCGGCCGCCGGTCTGCGCCGCGGCGACCTGATCGCCGCCGTCCAGGGCCAGGACGTCACGTCCATCCCGGAATTGCGCGAGGCCCTCGACGACGCCCAGGGCCGCGGAGCGATCCGTCTGGCCGTCGTGCGCGGTGGAATGCGCATGTACGTGGTGGTGTCGGATCTGGGTTGACCGGGCGGAGGTCGGTGCGAATCGAAGGTCGAATGAAGTCACGGTCCTGACCGTCCATTTGACGCATCTCTCTACTGTGTTAGGGTCTGCACTCGCCTGCGCGGGCCACCTCTCGGCTGTTTTCCTGGCCTGCCTCGCCCTGAGACCCCCCGAAAACCGCCGAATTCCCTGTGCCAGAGCGCAGTTGGGAGGCGCCAAGCCCTGCTGAGCAGCCGCCATCCGGGTGATCCAGCCGTTTGTGCGGGGCGCAACAGGAAGGACCTCACGTGACCCACGAAGTCCATCCCGAGGAAGCTGCGTCGAAACGCAAGCTCGCAGAGAAGTTGAGACGGGCCGAGAAGACGGCCCGCCAGAAGGCCATCAAGGAACGCGAGAAGTTCCGTGGCCTGCAGATCCGACCCACCGCGTCCTTCTTCGACGATGCCGAGGCCAAGGAGCCGGGCGAGGACAACTGGGAAGGGTTCGGATTCGACATCCATCCGCAGGTGACGGTCGCGTCGGGGCTGGTCCTGGCGATCTTCATCGTACTCACGCTCATGTTCAAGGAGCAGGCGGCGACGGTGGCCGACAGCGCGCTCGCCTGGATGTCGAGCAGTTTCGGTTGGTTCTTCATCCTGGCCGCGAACATCTTCATCGGTGCCGCGCTGTTCTTCGCGTTCAGCCGTTTCGGGTCGATCCGGATCGGCGGCAGCGACGCCCAGCCCGAGTTCTCGACACCCGCCTGGTACGCCATGTTGCTCAGCGCGGGGATGGGAATCGGGTTGATGTTCTGGAGCGTCGGCGAGCCGATGTTCCACTACGCCACACCCTCGCCCATGTTCAACGGGATCGAGCCTCAGTCGCCCGAGGCGGCACAGGCGGCGATGGGTGTCACGTATTTCCACTGGGGTCTGCACCCGTGGGCGATCTACTCGGTCGTGGCCCTGGGCCTGGCCTTCTTCGCCTACAACCGCGGCCTGCCGCTGACGATTCGTTCGATCTTCCACCCGATCCTTGGGAATCGGATCCATGGGGGTTGGGGGAATCTGATCGACGTGCTGTCGGTCCTGGCCACGCTCACCGGGCTGGCGACGTCTCTGGGCCTGGGTGTCCAGCAGGTGAACGCCGGCCTGAACTACCTGTTCGGGCTCAACATCAGTCCCGAGATGCAGGTCATCCTGATCGCAGTGATCACGGGGTTCGCGGTGATGTCGGTGGTCGCCGGCCTCGACGGCGGCGTGAAGCGTCTCAGTGAGTGGAACATGGGTCTGGCGGGCATCCTCATGCTCTTCCTGTTGATCGCGGGCCCGTCGATCTACATCCTCAGTGGCTTCACCCAGAACATGGGCTTCTACCTGACCCATCTGGCCGAGCTGAGTCTGTGGACCGAGACCTTCCGCGAGTCGAACTGGCAGGGAAGCTGGACGGTGTTCTACTGGGCCTGGTGGATCTCGTGGTCGCCCTTCGTGGGCATGTTCATCGCGCGCATCTCGAAGGGGCGTTCGGTCCGAGAGTTCATCCTGGGCGTGATGATCGTTCCCACGCTGCTGTCGTTCGTGTGGATGTCGGTGTTCGGCGGCTCGGCCCTGTCGTTGCAGGCGAGCGGGACGGCGGACATCCTGGCCGCGGTGAACGCGGACGTCTCGACGGCGCTCTTCGCCATGTTCGAGCATTTCCCGTTGACCCAGGTGCTGTCGGGCATCGGAATCATTCTGGTGACGGTGTTCTTCGTCACCTCGTCGGACTCGGGCTCGCTGGTCGTCGACCATCTCACCTCGGGTGGGAAGCTCGACTCGCCGGTGCCGCAGCGCGTGTTCTGGGCCGTCATGGAGGGTGTCGTGGCCGCGGTGCTGCTGCTCGGCGGTGGCCTGAGTACGTTGCAGACGGCGGCGATCACCACGGGATTACCCTTCGTGGTCGTGCTGCTGTTGATCATCTACGCCCTCTACGTCGGGCTCTCACAGGAGCTCTACGTGGAGAAAGCGGTCCAGAAGAAGCTGCAGGACGTGGTCGAGGAGCACCGCGTGACCGAGGCCGTCGCATCGGCCCAGGAGGAACTGGCCGACGCGAAGGACGGAAAACAGGTGACCTGAGTCGATCGAGGCATCCGGGGTTCTCGCGACGGCGGTCGTGCCGTCGCGGGCCCCACCCCGATCGGTTCGAGCGTAGCCGAAGTGATCACAAGAGGTTCCCCGTGTTCGCGAGATCGGTACACGGCCAGGTCCCGGCGAACGCGCGGAACTTCTGCAAACTTCCCTTGAAACTCTCCTGCAAGATGTCAGAGTGGCTGCCGTCTGACGTCGTATCGGAGACTTCTGCGCCTCCACCGCCGAATCCCGCTCGGGGTTCGTTGCCCCCTCCGTGTGCCGGGCACGCGAAGGCGCGGGCTGGCCGTGTCACGAGCGCCGGCGTTCAGTGCCGAAGCGCGCGTCGGAAAATCGTCTTCGAAGCGGCCGCGAGCAATCTCCCGCCGTGAGAGCGGCATCCGCCAGTGTGGCGGAACAGCCCGGCACCGATCGCTCGCCGGCGACCCTCAACGAATGGATGTCCATGAAGAACTCCGTGAACGAACGACCGAATCGCATTCCGGGCCTGATCCTGCTCGCTGCCGTCGTGGCGCTGGCCGGACCCCTGGCCGACTTCGCGCGGGCGCAGGAAGCGTCCATCCAGTACGGCGGGGCGTTGCGCTACAACTACCGCGTCCAGTCCTGGGACTCGGCCGAGAGCAATCGTGACAAGGGTGGGGAGTTCCTGCTCGACACGATCCGGTTCGAGGCCGACGGCTCCTACAAAGACCTGACGATCTCCGCCGAGTACCGGTTCTACTCCGGTTACCACATGCTTCATCACGGCTACGTGAGCTGGGACTACGCCGATCACTCCGACATCCAGCTCGGTGTGCACCAGGTGCCCTTCGGGATCCAGCCCTACGCGTCGCACAACTGGTTCTTCGACGTCGGCTACTACGTCGGCCTCGAGGACGACTACGACGCCGGGATCCAGCACGTCACCACCGGTGACAACTGGAACCTGAAGCTTGGCTTCTACAAGGAGGACGAGGGGAACGGTACCGGGAACAGCCGGGACAGCGCTCGTTACTCGTACGACGTGGTGAACGCAGACCTGCCCACGCCCGGAGGCGACACGGTCACGCGCACGAACGAGGAGATCAACCAGTTCAACGGGCGGTATGCCTACACTTTCGAACATGGTGAGAACGCGCGCACGGAGGTCGGTGTCTCAGGACAGTTCGGCTTCGTCTACAATGGCACCACGGCCGAGACGGGCGAGCACCAGGCCTACGCCCTGCACGCGGTCGGCGACTACGGCAAGTTCAACATCATGACCTCGGCGATCTACTACGACTACGACCTCGATCTTCCGGAGGGAGATCCGGTCGGTGAGGAGTTCGTCGCCTTCGGTGCCTACGACTTCCCGTACTGGATCGCGGCCGAGGGCTACGTCTACCTGTTCAACGTGGCCTACAGCTCGGGCTGGGGCCTGGGGCCCTTCGAGAACCTGACCTTCTACAACGATTACAGTGTGCTGGACAAGGCCGAGGACGACTGGGAGACGACCTTCCAGAACGTGCTGGGTTTCTCGGGTGCGGCCGGCCCCCTGTACACCTATTTCGACATCGCCATGGGCAAGAATCATCCGTGGCTCGGCGACTTCCCGTCGACCTGGACCTTCGGCCTCGCGCAGGGCGACCCCGACGCCGACTGGGAAGTCCGCTACAACATCAACTTCGGCTACTACTTCTAGGTCGTGACAGCTGCGCGTAGCCAGGAGGTGAACGCATGAACGATGACATCGTGATCGAGGCGAAGAACCTCTACAAGGTCTTCGGTCCGGATCCCGACCAGGCCTTTCCCTTGATCGAAAAGGGTCTGAGCAAGGAAGAGATCCTGGACAAGACCGGCTGCGTCGTGGCCATCAACGATGCCAACTTCCAGGTCCATCGCGGCGAGATGTTCGTCGTGATGGGCCTGTCGGGAAGTGGGAAGTCGACGGTGATCCGGTGTCTGAACCGGCTCATCGACCCGACACGCGGACAGGTGCTCGTCGGCGGCGACGACATCATGCAACTGAGCGGTGATCAGCTCCGTGCGGTCCGTCGCAACAAGATGTCCATGGTCTTCCAGCACTTCGGCCTGTTGCCCCAGCGCACGGTGCTGAAGAACGTCGAGTTCGGGTTGGAGATCTCGAACATCGACCCCGCGGAACGACGCAAGAAGGCCCAGGACGCCCTGGAGCTCGTGGGGCTGGCCGGCTACGAGTCGAGCCTGCCCAGCGAGCTCAGCGGCGGCATGCAGCAGCGCGTGGGTCTGGCCCGGGCGCTGGCCAACGATCCCGAGGTCCTGTTGATGGACGAGGCCTTCAGCGCGCTGGATCCGCTGATCCGCACCCAGATGCAGGACGAGCTGCTCGCCCTGCAGGAGAAGATGCACAAGACGGTGGTCTTCATCACCCACGATCTCGACGAGGCGCTGAAGATCGGCGACCGCATCGTGATCATGGGCCCCGGTGGGGGCATCCGTCAGATCGGCACGCCGGAGGAGATCCTCACCGAGCCGGCCGACGACTATGTCGCTGCGTTCGTGGAGAACGTCGATCGGACCAAGGTGATCACGGCCTCTTCGATCATGAAGAAGGCCGATCCGGTGGTCACGCCGAAGGACGGACCGTCGGTGGCCGTGCGTCGCATGGAGAAGCTGGGTCTGTCGACGGTCTTCGTGACCGACCACAACCGGGTGCTCCGCGGCATCGTGAACATCGACGACGCGGTGAAGGCCCGGAAGGACAAGACCCTCGAGGGAATCCTCCGCGAGGACGAGATCTACACCGTCTGGCCCGACACTCCGCTCAGCGATCTGATGGGACAGGCCATGGCGAGTCGCTACCCCATGGCGGTCGTCGATCACGACGGTCGGTTGCTGGGATTGCTCGACCGCGCCACGATCCTGGCCGAGGTCGGGGTGGAGAGCGATCAGGTCCAGACGCTGGTCGAACTGCAGCAATCGCAGGACGACGAGAGCGAGTCCGGCGAGACCCCGACGCAGGAGCAGGAATGATGTTCGCTTCCCTCGGAATCGCACCTCTGGCTTTCCTCGACGCCTTCGACGTCGGAAACTTCTTCGAGAAGATCATCAGCTGGCTCGAGACGAACCTCGCGCCCTTCTTCGACGGCCTCGGGGCCTTCATCGAATGGGTGCTCGGGGGGATCGAGACCGCGCTGATGTGGCCGCACTGGGGCGTGATCATCGCGATCCTGGTCTTCCTGGCATGGAAGGCCGTGGGGTGGCGCGTGGCCACGTTTTCGGTGATCGGGCTGCTGCTCGTGGTGCAGATGAACATGTGGGACGAAGCCATGGAGACCCTGGCGCTGATCGGCACCTCGGTCATCATCGCTCTGGTCGTCGCCGTCCCACTCGGGATCTGGTCGTCGAAGAGCGACACCGTCGAGAGCGTGGTCCGGCCGATCCTGGACTTCATGCAGACGCTCCCGGCATTCGTCTACCTCATTCCCGCCGTGCTGTTCTTCCAGCTCGGTAAGGTGCCCGGGGTGGTGGCGACCCTGATCTTCTCGTTGCCGCCGACCGTTCGCCTGACGAATCTGGGGATCCGTCAGGTGCCGAAGGAGATCAAGGAGGCGTCGCTGTCGTTCGGCGCGACGTCCCGTCAGACCCTGTTGAAAGCCGAACTGCCCGTGGCGCTGCCGACCATCCTGGCCGGCGTCAACCAGACCATCATGCTGGCCCTGTCGATGGTCGTCATCGCCGGCCTGATCGGGGCCGGTGGTCTGGGCAACCAGGTGGTCAAGGGCATCACGCAGCTCAACATCGGGCTCGGATTCGAAAGTGGGATCGCCATCGTGATCCTCGCGATCTATCTCGATCGTGTCACCCAGGCGCTGGGTACCGCCACGCAGCGGAATTGATGACCCAGCCGAAAGGAGAGTTCGTCATGAACCTTCGTCGTTGGACCGGTCTCGTGGCCGTGTTCACCCTGTTGACCTTCCTGCCCGCCTGTGGAGGCGGCGGAGGCAACGGTGGCGGCGACCAGGCCGCCCAGACCGAGAACAAGACCGCCGATCTCGTCTACGTGAACTGGGCCGAGGGCGTGGCCTACACGCACCTCGCAAAGGTCATCCTCGAGGACAAGATGGGCTACGAAGTCACCATCACCGCTGCTGACGTGGCTCCGGCCTACGCGGCCGTCGCCCAGGGCGACAAGGACGCCTTCATGGAGACCTGGTTGCCCGTGCTCCACGCGGACTACGTCGAGCGCTTCGAGGGCGAAGTGATCGATCTGGGCCACGTGTACGAGGGCACCCGGAGTGGCCTGGTGGTCCCGCAGTACGTGACCATCGACAAGATCAGCGAGATGAACGATCACGTCGAGGAGTTCGACGGCGAGATCACGGGCATCGACGCCGGTGCCGGCGTGATGAAGACCACCGAGCAGGTGATCGAGGACTACAACCTCGACTTCGAGCTGATCGCGTCGAGCGGACCTGCCATGACCGCTGCCCTTCAGAAGGCCTACAACGCCGAGGAATGGATCGCGGTCACCGGCTGGCGTCCGCACTGGATGTTCGGTCGCTTCGACCTGAAGTTCCTCGAGCAGGACCCCGACAAGCAGGTCTGGGGGAGCGGTAACATCCACATCATGGGCCGCAGCGACCTCGAGCAGGACAAGCCGGAGCTGGCGCAGTTCCTGAGGAATTACTTCTTCACCGATGCGCAGCTCAGCGACCTGATGATCGCCATGCGCGACGAGGACGATCTGGAGGCCGTGGCGCGTGAGTGGATGAACGCGCATCCGGACCTGGTCGACAGCTGGACCCCCTAGTCGAGTCGGGACTCCGTCCCCACGACATCGAGGCCGCTCCGGACGTCCGGGGCGGCCTCGTACGTCGAGGGACGGCTCGCGGCGGGCTGCGAACCCGTTGGAGAACGCGAGACCAGGGGGCGTCTCCCCTGGATCCGCGAGATCCGTGGCATCCGCGCGATCCGCGGGGTCTCGGGGAAGCGACTCGTCAGGATCCGCGGAAATCCGTTAGGATTCTCGGGTTCGCTCGGAAGTCGATGCGATCACCGCCCACGCTGGGGTCCTGCTCATGAAGGGCGTCACCATGAAGCGCGTCCCGGCCCTGTCTCCGACCCGCATCACGGCCGTGTACGCAGCCGGGGCAACGATCTGGATCCTCGTCTCCGATCGTCTGGTCGGGATGTGGTTTCCCGACGCCGAGTCCTTCGTCCTGCTGCAGAACCTCAAGGGGCTGGCCTTCGTGCTGGCCACCAGCGTACTCCTGTACACGACGCTGGTGATGGAGCGTCGTCGGATCCAGCGCCTGGAACACGCGCGGCACAGCGACCGCGAGCTGATCCGGCTCCTGACCACGCTGGTCCGCGACGTCGTCTTTCGCTACCGCATGGTCGATCCGAAGGGATTCGACTACGTCAGCCCGGCGATCACCGACCTCACCGGTCACACGCCGCAGGACTTCTACGACGACCCGGATCTGGGCCGTCGTCACATCCACGAGGAGGACCGCGAGCGGATCCCGGATCGGGTCCGTCGTGCGTTCGACGAGCCCGTCCTCATGCGGTGGACACACCGTGATGGTTCGACCCTCTGGACGGAGATGAAGACCGTGCCGGTCCGTGACGACACCGGACGGCTCGTCGCGATCGAAGGGATTGCGCGGGACGTCACGGCCTTCCAGGCGGTGAACCGGCAACTCGAACGCGCGCTCGAGTCCGAAGAGAGCGCGCGGCAGGCCGCGCAGCGCTCGGAGGAGTATTCGAACCGTCTGCGCGAGGTGATCACGGAACTGGTCGAAGCCCGGACCGCCGACGAGGTCCGCGATCTCATCATCCAGCGCTCTCACCGAACCGCGCGCGCGCAGTCGTGTATCGTGGGCATGATCGATCCCACCGGCCGCAATCTCGAGATCGTCGGGGCGATCCACGAGGGCACCGCGTCGCTCGACGAGTACCAGCGGATCCCTCTGGATCGGGACACGATCCCGACCCGCATCGCCCGGACGGGGGAAGCAGTCTGGTTCGGCTCGCCCGCCGAGGCCGAAGCGTGGATGCCGGGAGGTGCGGCGGTCATGGAGTCCTTCGGTTCGAAGAGCTACGCCGGTCTGCCCCTGGTCGCCGAAGGGCGAGTGCTCGGTGTGTTGGCACTGGCCTACGACGAGCCGCGCTTGTTCGACGAGAGCGAGCGTGGGTTCCTGGTGGCCATGGCGCACCAGTGCGCGGCGGCCTACGAGCGCACGCGCCTGCGCGAGGCCACGGTGAAGTCTCAGCGGCGCCTGTACACCCTTTCGCAGCAGATGATCGAAGCGCAGGAGAACGAGCGCCGGCACATCGCTCGAGAGTTACACGACGAATTCGGGCAGCTGCTGGGGGCGCTGAACTTCAACCTGCACATCGCGATCGAGAAGCAGGAGGAAGACGACGAGCGCTCGTCGTCGGCCCTGGCCGAACTCTACGACAGCGTCGATCTGCTGGAGGAACTCTTCGGTCAGGTCCGGGCGCTGTCGCGCGAGCTGCGCCCGGCGATCCTGGACGACCTGGGCCTCGGGGCGGCGGTCGAGTGGCTGGTGGAAGGCTTCACCGAGCGATCGGGCCTGGCCATCCATCTCGACGATCGCATCGACCCCGCCGTTGCCATTCCTCCATCGATCGCGACCACCGCCTACCGCATCGTCCAGGAGAGTCTGGCGAACGTGACCCGCCACGCCGCAGCCGAACGGGTCGACCTCGGGATCTCGACCGAGACGGGCGAGTTGCACCTGGTGATCCGCGACGACGGCCAGGGCTTCGACGTGTCCGAGGCCTTCGAACAGGCCACCCGGGGATCGAGCCTGGGCCTCCTGAGCATGACCGAGCGCGCCGAGCTGGTGGGAGGGCGGACCGAGATCCGCTCGTTCTCCGATGGCCGAACCGGTACCGTGGTGCGGGTCTGGCTCCCCCTCGTGCCCCGTGGCACCGGTAGCTGATCCTCCGCGGCGCGAATCCGGCGCTTCTCGAGTCTTCCGGTATGCGGGAACCGCGGGCGGTCCCCGTGCCTTTCGGCACAATTCCACACTTGAGGCCCTGGGCCAATCCCCGACCCTTTCGGGTGGACCTCGCGCCGCGAACGACGGGCACTCCCTGCCGTCGACGTCCGATTCCGCTCAGGAGGCTCGACATGCTCATCCCCCGCGCCGGCATGGTGTCGGCGATCGTGATCCTCGCGTTCCTGGCCGCTCCGGTCCTGGCCGAAGATCACTCGGAATACATCGAAGGGCCCTTCGAATCGGGCCCGGAGGTCACGGAGACCTGTCTCTTCTGCCACGACGACGCCGAGGAGGTCATGGAGACCACCCACTGGAACTGGGGGCGGCCCCGGGATGGCGAAGAGGGCGAAGTCCATGGCAAGATCAACGCGTTCAACAACTTCTGTATCGCAGTGAGCAGCAACTGGGCGCGTTGCACGAGCTGTCACGCGGGCTACGGCTGGAAGGACGCTTCGTTCGACTTCGACGACCCGAACGCAGTCGATTGCCTCGTGTGCCACGATCGCAGCGGGACCTACCGCAAGGATCCGGCGGGTGCCGGTGCGCCGGCCGATGACGTCGATCTCACCGTCGCCGCACAGAGCGTCGGTGGGCCACCGACGAAGGAATCCTGCGGCAACTGCCACTTTTATGGTGGGGGTGGCGATCACGTGAAGCACGGCGACCTCGACAGCTCGCTGCTCGATGCCTCGTACGAGTTCGACGTGCACATGTCGGAGGACGGTCTTGCCTTCAACTGCCAGGACTGCCACATGACCGACGACCACCAGATCAGCGGGAATGCGATGGCGGTGTCGCCGGACCACGGCAACGCGATCAGTTGCCTGGACTGCCACGGCTCGGAGCCTCACGAGGGGCGGCTGTTGAACCAGCACCAGCGCGTGGCCTGCCAGACCTGCCACATCCCGGCCTTCGCCAAGGGTCGCCCGACCAAGGTCCACTGGGACTGGTCCGAGGCGGGGCAGGATCTTCCCGAAGAGACCGACGAATACGGGCTGCCCACCTACTCGAAGAAGAAGGGCCGATTCGTCTGGGACAAGAACGTCGAGCCCACCTACGCCTGGTACGACGGCACGGCCGGTGTCTACAGCGTGGGCGAGACCTTCGACCCGTCCGAACCACTGGTGCTCGCGTACCCGAAGGGGTCGGTGGACGATTCCGACTCGAAGATCCATCCGTTCAAGGTGCACACGGGCCGCCAGATCTACGATCGCCAACGGAACGTTCTCGTGGTACCGAAGCTCTACGGCGCCGGCGGCTACTGGGAGGACTTCGACTGGGCGAAGGCGGCAGAGCTCGGCATGGCGAGCGTCGACCAGCCCTTCAGCGGGGACCACGGCTTCGCCGACACGAAGATGTACTGGCGCCTGAACCACATGATCGTCCCCGGCGATCTCGCCCTGCAGTGTCGCGACTGTCACGCCCGCGGCGAGAGCCTCGACTGGCAGGCGCTGGGCTACCAGGGCGACCCCATTCGTACACGGCGTTCGGAGAACATCGTCGATCCGGACGAGGGACGTTGAGCCGAATCATGCACGACGACTTGCACCCGACGGAACGGAGGAACCGATGAGCGACTACCACGAGCCGTGGGAAGCTCTTCCCGAGGACGCTCGCGACATCCATCGCGCGCTCGTCAGTCTGAAGGAGGAGATCGAAGCGGTCGACTGGTACCACCAGCGGGTGGTGCTGAGCACCGATCCCGGACTGCGTGACATCCTCGCCCACAACCGCGACGAGGAGATGGAACACGCCTGCATGACCCTGGAGTGGCTGCGGCGCAAGGTCCCGGCTTGGAACGAGAACCTGCGGACCTATCTCTTCACCGAGGCCCCGATCACCGAGATCGAGGGCGAAGATCACCACGGCGGCACCGGGGAATCCTCCGGTGGCGACGACGGCACCGGGCTCGGCATCGGCAAGCCCGAAGGAGGTCGTTGACATGAGTCTGCTCCGACGTCACGTGGCGCCGCTCGCGTCCGCGGCCTGGGAAGAAATCGAGGACGCCGTTCGCGACGTGCTCACCCCCTGCCTGACCGGTCGTCGCGTGGTCGACCTGGACGGCCCGCACGGCCTCGACAAGGCCGCGGTCGGCCTGGGTCGGCTGGAAGTTCCGAAGAAGAGCAATGACGGTCCGGTGGGCTTCGGCGTGCATCGCGTCCAGCCGCTGGTCGAGGCCCGCGCCGTCTTCGAGCTCGGTCTGTGGGAACTCGACAACCTCGCCCGCGGCGCCAAGGACGTGGACCTGGGTCCGGCCGAGCAGGCCGCCCGGGATCTCGCCAGCTTCGAGGACGGTGCCGTTTTCAACGGTTTCGAGGCGGGCGGAATCGAGGGTCTGACGAACCTCGACGATCACGACCCGATCAAGCTCGATCTGCAGATCGACGCCTTCGCGGGGGCGGTCGGCAGCGCCGTGCTCACGCTGAAGGATCAGGCCATCGCCGGTCCGTACACGCTGGTGCTCGGTCCCGAGGCCTCGCGGTGGCTGGATTCGCAGTCCTGCGGGTATCCACTGCGGCGGCAGATCGCCGGGATCTTCGAGGGTGAGATCCTCTACAGCCCGGTGGTGCGTGGTGGCCTGCTGGTCAGCCAGCGCGGTGGCGACTTCGAACTGACCCTGGGCCAGGACATCGCGGTGGGCTACGAGGCCCACACGAACGGCAACGTCCGGTTGTTCCTGACGGAATCGTTCACGTTCCGGATCATGGAGCCGGCCGCGGCGGTGGTGTTGAAGCTGTAGGGCCGGAGCTCGTCGACGGAGATCCCTCACGACGGGGCGGGCCGGAAGCTCGCCCCGTTCGTGTTGTACGCCCGGCATGGGCACTGTCCTGGAGGTGGAAGTCCTCTCCCGACTCGATCCCACCTTCTCCGAGCACAGCCACGGCTTTGGTCCCGGGCGGCGCATCGGCATCCGCGTCAGCGCCGCGGGTCCTTCGGTTGCTGGACGAATGGGTCCGTCACCGGCTGCGGGCTTCCCAACCCGAGCAGTGGAAGCGAGGACGAACGATCTTCCAGAAGCTGCGAGGTCTGGGTCTGCCCAGCCTCGCCTCGTGATCTCGAGTGACCGAACCGCCCGGCGTGGAACCGCATGCCGGGTGGTGTGGTGGGTGCCGGGGGAACCCGGCGCCCCTATCCCGATCCCGGCAAGATTGCGTCTAGTCCGCGCCTGCTGCGGGACTCCGTTCGATCTCCAGGCCCTGACGATCCCACCGTACGCTCGCACCCTTGCCGTGTCCCGCGCGAAGCTGCGTGAAGCTGCGGAGTTCACCCGTCTCGTACCACTCGACGCGGAAGCCGTCGGGTACGCGCGGCCCGCTCGCCACGACACGTGTGGTCATCAGCGATTCGGGGTAGCCCGACGGGTGACGGGTCACCTGCGGTTCCAGGTCCGTGAAGCGCGCGTTCGGCGGGATCCGTTCGGACAGCGTGGCCACCTTGCGCTGTAGCTTCGGGTCCTGCGGAGCGAGCGCCCGCGCGCGCTCGAAGGCGGCCAGGGCCAGGTCGTGGCGGCCGATGCGTTCGAGCGCGAATCCCAGTTGCTGGTGGTAGGTCTCGTTGTCGTTCCACAGCAGGCTGGCCAGGTAGAACTGGGCCACGGCCGCCTCGTGCTGGCCGATGCCCGCGAGGAAGAAGCCCATCTGCGATCGCGTGACCGGATCGTTGGGTGCGGCCGCGACGGCTCGCTGGTAGTAGCCGCGGGCGGCGTCATGATCGCCCTCGAGGGTGGCATGGCGTGCGGCCATGAGCAGGATGGTGCCGTCCTCCACACCGGACTCCAGGGCGCGGTCGGCCAGACGGCGCGAGTCCTCGGCCTTGCCGGCCCATGAGAGGGTCAGGGCCAGGTTCGCCAGTGCCCTGGCGTGTGTCTCCTCGCTCACCGACGATTCCACGCGCTCGGCGATGCGGGCCACCGTCTCGGGGCCGTAGCCCGTGGACGGTTCGATCCATCCCTGCTCGGCGAAGGTCTCGACGAGGCGCGTGGCCAGCAGCCGATGGCCCTCGATCGTCGGATGGACGTGGTCGAGGAAGAACTGATCGCCGACCAAGGGGGTTTCGTCGCGACGGGCGGCTTCGTCGCGCAGCAAGCGGACGTAGTCGACCGCGGGAGTACCGGTGTCGTCGGCGACCGCACGCACGATCTCGACGAAGCGGCTCGGGGCACGCAAGGTGCACACGTCCTCGTCGCGGGCCGTCCGGTAGGCGGCCTCGGCCTCCTCTGCCCGGCCGGCGGCGCGTAGGGCCTGCCCGTGCACCCAGTGGGCGTCGGCACTGCGGGGATCGAGGGCGACGGCCCGGGCCGCCGCGTCGACTGCGGAGTCCGTGTTGCCCGTCTCGAGAGCCTCCCGGGCAGTCGTCAGGGCAGTCTCGACCTCCTCCTGCCGGGGCGCGTCGAGACCGGGGCTGGGCTGGCTCTTGAACGGAGAGAAGCCGGCCATGTTGCTGGCGGGGGTCACCAGGACGACGTCGACGGAGGCCGCACGCGCCTTCGCCACGATGCTGCGCAGGGCCCGTTCGTAGTGTCGGGTCACGCCGGCATCGAGTTCGTCGTCGCGTTCGTAGAGATCCAGGCCCGCGGAGTGGTCGAGACGTGCCTGGACCTCGGCCGGCAGGACCGTACGGCCATCGACGGTCCCCCTGTCTGAACCGAGCACCTGGCGGGCCAGGGCCCCGATCCGCGTGCTGTTCACGGCGTCGAGCGCCACCCGGAACAGTGGCGAGCGATCGCGCACGTCGGCGTAGGTGCGTTCCTCCAGGAACTCGTTGTGGCCGGTGTAGACGACGAGCAGGTCGGGTTCGTAGCGGAGGAGCTCGTCGGTCAGACGGGCCACGCGATAGCTCGCGTAGCTGATCCCGCCGGCGTTGACGATCTCGAACGCGCGGTCGGGGTCGGCCTCGGCCAACAGGTGACGCATCCAACCCGCGAAGGACGTCGCGTCGTCGTAGGGGCGACCGTAGGTCGTCGATCCACCCAGGCAGAAGACTCGCGTGGTGTTCGGCGCCTTCGTCGCCGGGAAGCTCTGGGCGTTGAAGTAGCCGCGCTTGGACGGTGCGGTGACGAGAACGGGGTTGCCCGCGTCGTCGGTGGCCGCTTCGAAGAGCGGAGCGCTCCCGGCGAACCCGACGAAGGGATCGTCGCTCTCCTCGACGGGCTGGACGCCGGTCAGGCGCAGGCCGAGTTCCAGCGTGCCCAGGACGAGGACGACCAGTACGAGCGAGAATCCGAGTTTCCGGCGCCACGACAGGGTGGGCGCGGTGAATTCCTGCATGGTGTGGCTCCGAGAAGAGAACGGACCGGCCACGAGTCTAGATTTCCGGCGCCCCTCGACCAAGACGTGTGCGTCCGGGCGTCACAGAATCAGGACTCGGAATTCGTGAGGTCGACGTCCCCGGACCGCCGACGTCATGGAAGCGCACTTGCTCGACGACTCGCGTGCCCGCTAGGCTCGACGATCCCGGACGAGCTTTCCCCTCCGTCCCCTCGTGACATGGAACCTGAACGAAGCGCGCGGCGTGGCCGCCCCGAGGCGGCCCGTGTGATCTGGTCCTGGCGCCGTGACGATCCCGCCGTGGTGGACGACACGTCCCTGCGACGGACCGGTCTCGTGCGCGGACTCGTCGGATTGGCGGTCGCTGCGCTCTTCCTCCTCTTCGCGCACCTGGCGCTGGCGATCCTGGTGGGGCTGGTGGGGACCGTCACCCTGGCCGCCGCGCTGATCTCACCCCGGCGTGGGTACGGCGCCATTCATCGCTCCGGCGAGCGCCTGGGACTGTGGCTCGGTCGTGCGATCGGGTTCGTGATGCTGCCTCTGGTCTTCTACCTCGTCATCACGCCTCTCGCACTCCTGTTCCGTCTCCAGGGCCGGGACGTACTCGCGCGTCGGACTCCGGCCGGGTCCACGACCTACTGGTCGCGTCGCAACGACGCGGTGCGCGACGACGACTTCTACCGGCGGCAGTCCTGAGTCATGCGTGTTCTGGGGATCAGTTGCTGGTACCACGACGCCGCGGCCGCGCTGGTGGTCGACGGCGACATCGTGGCCGCCGCGCAGGAGGAGCGTTTCTCCCGCCGCAAGCACGACGCCGACTTCCCCGCGAACGCAGCGCTCTACTGCCTGGCCGAGGGCGGCATCGAAGACGGCGATCTCGACGCGGTGGTCTTCTACGACAAGCCCGTGCTGAAATTCCACCGCATTCTCGAGACCCACCTCGGGGTCGCCCCGCGGGGACTGAGGAGCTTCACGCAGGCGGTTCCCCTGTGGCTGCGCAGCAAGCTCTGGGTGACGCCCCGGATCCACGACCATTTCGCCGCGCTGGGCTTCACGCAGAAGCCGCCGGTGGTCTTCGGCGAGCATCACGAGAGCCACGGGGCCAGTGCCTTCTTCCCTTCTCCCTTCGAGCGTGCCGCCGTGCTCACCCTCGACGGTGTCGGAGAGTGGAGTACGGCCACGCTGGGAGTCGGTGAGGGCAATCGGTTGCGGCTGATCGAGGAGATCCGGTTCCCCCACTCCCTGGGACTCCTGTACTCGGCGTTCACCTACTTCTGCGGATTCAAGGTGAACTCGGGCGAGTACAAACTCATGGGACTGGCGCCCTACGGAAAACCCGTGTTCGCCGACGTCATCCGGAAGCACCTGATCGACCTGAGGGACGACGGCAGCTTCCGGCTCGACATGCGGTACTTCGACTACCTCGGGGGGCTGACCATGACGGGCCGACGCTTCGATGCGTTGTTCGGCGGTCCGCCGCGCCGGCCCGAGTCGCCGATCACCCAGCGCGAGATGGACCTCGCGGCGTCGGTCCAGGCGGTGACCGAGGACATCGTGCTGCGGATCGCGCGGCATGCCCGCGAGACGACGGGCGAACGTCACCTTTGTCTTGCCGGTGGGGTCGCCCTGAATTGCGTGGCCAACGGTGAGCTGTTGCGTTCCGGCCTGTTCGACGATCTGTGGATCCAGCCAGCAGCCGGCGACGCGGGTGGGGCGCTGGGTGCGGCCCTGGCCTACTCGCACCACGCGCTCGGGGTCGATCGGCGGGTCCGGCGGCCCGACGCGATGCAGGGCGCCTGTCTCGGCCCCGAATTCGACGACGACGAGATCGCTGCCTTTCTCGAGCACCGTGGGTATCCGGCCCGTCGTTTCGACGATCCCCACGCGTGGGCGGCCACCGTGGCCGACTCCATCGCCGACGGCCAGGTCGTGGGCCTGCTCCAGGGCCGGATGGAGTTCGGGCCGCGGGCCCTGGGGAACCGGTCGATCCTCGGTGACGCGCGATCGGCGAAGATGCAGAGCGTGATGAACCTCAAGATCAAGCACCGTGAGAGCTTTCGTCCTTTCGCGCCGAGCTGTCTCGAGGAGCGGGTCGAGGACTACTTCGAGCTGGACCGGCCGTCGCCCTACATGCTGCTGGTCGCACCGGTGCAGCCGAGCCGCCGCCTGCCCCTGACCGGCGACGAACACGAACTGGACATGATCGACCGGGTGAACCGACCGCGCAGCGACCTGCCGGCGATCACGCACGTCGATCACTCCGCGAGGGTCCAGACGGTTCGTGCCTCCACGAATCCCGGCTATCACCGGATCCTGAAGGCCTTCGAAGAGCGGACCGGCGAGGGCATCGTGATCAACACCAGTTTCAACGTGCGCGGCGAGCCGATCGTGTGCACTCCCGAGGACGCCTACCGCTGCTTCATGCGCACGCAGATGGATCGGCTCGTCCTGGGATCCTTCGTCCTGGACAAGTCCGCGCAACCCGGCTTCGAGGACACCGAACGCTGGCAGGAGACCTTCCAGCTCGACTGAGCACACCGAGAGGACGCGACCATGAGCCGAGTCGGATACGGGTGGGTCCTGGTCAAGGAGTTCGTCCACTTCGCACGCCACCACAAGGTGTGGTGGATCGTGCCCCTGGTCCTCGTCCTCGGGCTCGTGGTGGGACTGGTGGCGGTGGGCCAGGTGTCGGCTCCGTTCATCTACACGCTGTTCTAGGCAGCGGATCCACCGGATCGCCCCCTCACAGCCCGAACGGATAGGTCTCGGGGACTCCTTCCAGGTCGCCGGTTTCCAGACTCCGCACCGCCGAGGTCTCGTCGAACCACACGTATTCGTCGAACTGCGACGGCAGGGAAGCCTGGAAGTAGTGGCTGAGCAGCTCCGACTCGGGCCGGTAGATCACACCGATTGCACGCTGGAGCCGGGGGTGCCGCAGATGCTCGCGCAGCTCCGGACGTCGGGGGTTCCGCAGGTGCAGGAGGAAGGCTTCGACCGAGGACTCGTGGCACAGGCGCTCGTAGCTGTCCTCGTGCGAGGGGCGCACGTCCATGATCTCCATCGGGGCGTCCCAGTTCTGTGCAGCCGCCACCTGGCCGTGATGGGTGCCGAAGCCGATCGCGTAGGCCCGCTCCCCGAAGTGTTCACGGCAGAGCTGGCCGATGTTCAGCTCGCCGCGTGCGCTCATCTCGGTGGCCCGCGCGTCGCCCACGTGGGAGTTGTGTGCCCAGACGACGGCTCGGGAATCGGGCCCGATGTGGTCGAGGGCCGCCAGGAGGGTGTCGAACATGTGCTGATCACGGAGATTCCACGACTCCCGGCTGCCGTAGTACATGGTCCGGTAGTAGCGTTCTGCGTCGCGGACCAGAGTGGCGTTGCGTTCGGCGTCGAAGAACTCGTCGCCGTCGAGCTCGAGGTATTCGACGCGTTGTTGCAGGAGCTCCCGCAGGGTGGAGATCGCGTCGCTCTCGCATGGTTCCATCCGTCCGACGACGGCGGCGCGCCCGTAGGTGGCCGGGTCCATCTCCCACGGCGAGAAGCACGAGTAGCGGACACGGGCCGCCTCCGCTGCCGTCGGATCGACGCGTTCCAGGTATGCGAGAACGGCACCGATCGAGTTGTTCAGACTGTAGAGATCCAGCCCGTGCAGTGAGACCTTCCGGTCGTGGGGGCGTTCGCGGTTGAGATCCACGAGCCAGTCGACGAAGTCCCGGGTCTCGGAGTTACGCCACATCCAGGAAGGGAATCTCGAGAAGGGCGGGACACGCAGGCGGTTGGGGCTGCGGCCACGAACGTGACCGTCGAGCGCGCGGGTGTCGGGCCAGTCGGCCTCGAGCGCGACCATGTCGCACTTTCCGGCGCGAATCAGTTCCTGGGTGATGCGGGCGCGCATGCGGTAGAACTCGCTGGTGCCGTGACTGGCCTCGCCGATCAGGACCACGCGGGCGTCGCCCACGCGTTCGACGAGCGCGTCGACGGTGGTATCGTCGATGCTGTCGAGTGGTTCGGCCTCCTCGGCGATCAGTGTCGCCAGAGCCGTGCGCTCCGGAGGAGCCACGACGGTGGGTTCCGGGCGGTGCGGCGACACTGCCGGGGTGCCGTCGGCGGCCCACCCCTCGGTTCCGACCAGCGGCACGAACTGGACGGCGCCCAGGGATTCACGTTCGTAGTCCTCCTGGCCGGTGCGTCGTACGAGCAGGAGCTCCTGGGAGCGGAGATCCCGGCCGACGGGAACCACCAGACGACCCCCGACGGCGAGCTGTCGGAGGAGGCTGTTCGGAATCTCCGGCCCTCCGGCCGACACCATGATGGCATCGTAGGGCGCGTGTTCGGCCCATCCCTGCGTGCCGTCGGCGCAGAGGACGTGCACGTTGTCGTAGCCGATCTCACGCAGGCGCTTGGCGGCGGAATCGGCGAGGCTCTGGTGCATCTCCACCGCGTAGACCTCGCGGGCCACACGGCTCAGCACCGCTGCCGCGTACCCGGATCCCGCCCCGACTTCCAGGACGCGTTCGTCTCCTTCGAGTTCGAGTGCGTCGATCATCAACGCCACGATGAAGGGCTGCGAGATCGTCTGTCCCTCCTCGATGGGCAACGGGGCGTCTTCGAACGCGAACTCGGCCATCTCCTCGCCCACGAAGCGCTCACGGGGAACGGTCCGCATGGCTTCGCAGAGGGCGCGGTCGGTCACGCCCCGGGGCTCGATCTGCTGGGCGACCATCCGGCGGCGGCTCTCGGCGAAAGCGGTGTCGTTCATGGCGTTCCTTCCTGGCGTGGACACCTTCGCAGGATGGCGGGGTCGCGCAGTCGATCCCATCGGTCCCCGGGACGACGTCGGCCTGCGATGACCCACCGGTCGTCGGTGGGGGACCGCCCCAACCGGGGCTCACCACCACCACGCGACCAGTGCCAGCGCCAGCGCCGCCAAGCCACCCGAGAGCACTCGGTGGTTGCGGTACCATGGTTCCCCGCGGAGGCGCTCGGTCTCCTCGTGCCACGACCGGGGGCGCCAGGTGTGCGCGGCGACCTTCTCGGGGTCGGGAGCTTCTGCCCAGAGGGCGCTCGCGGCGAGAACGCCCAGACTGAGGACGAACACGAGGCCCGACGCATAGAGGAACTGCAACGACACGAGCCCGAGGATCTCGACCGCCGACCAGGCGATCGCGCCGAGGGGCACGCCGACGACGATGGTGGCCACGGCCCCGAAAGCGTTCGCGCGCGGCCAGAAGATCCCGGCCAGGAAGACGGCGACGATGGGCGGGGTCACGTAGGCCAGGATGGACTGCAGATACTGCCACAGGGTGGGGAAGCTCAGGATCACCGGAGTCCAGAGCACCGCGACGGTCATGAGCACGACGGTCGCCCATCGTCCGATCCACACGAGCGTGCGGTCGCGTGTCCGCGGACGCAGAGTCTTCACGAAGTCCACCGTGAACAGGGTCGAGGCCGAGTTCAGGATGGCCTCGAGGCTCGAGAGGATCGCGGCGGCGAGTGCGGCCAGGATCAGCCCCCGAACTCCGATGGGGAGCACGTCGAAGGCGAGCGCCGGGAAGACGAAGTCGGGCCGTTCGAGGTCCGGGTACAGGCTGGTGGCCATGACGCCGGGCAGGATCAGGATGAACAGGTTCGGTAGCTTCAGTACGCCGGCGAAGAGGGCACCCCAGCGCCCCTGGTCGAGGTCTCGTGCACCGAGCGCCCGTTGGATCACGAACTGATTCGTGCACCAGAAATAGATCCCGATCAGCAGGATCCCCGTGAACACTCCGGGCCACGGCAGAACCGGATCGGACGCCGGTTGGATCAGGTGCAGCGCTCGTTCGGGCGCCGCCTCCCTCACCGCGTCCCACGACGGCACTCGCAACCACGTGAGCACGGCGATCACCGATCCGCCGATCAGGATCAGCGCCGCCTGCACCGTGTCGTTGATCACGACCGCGCCGAGACCACCGAAGAAGATGTAGGCCGTGGCCAGCACGGCCGTGATGGTGACGGTTCCCCACAGCGGAAACCCCGGGATCAGCACCTGAGCGACGGCGGCTCCGGCGTACAGAGCTGCGGCGGCGTCGACGAACACGTTGGCCAACAGCAGGAATCCCGAGAAGGCCAGGCGTGCCCGGCGGTCGAAACGCCGTTCGAGGAACTCGGGAGCGGTGTAAACCCGCGCCTTCAGGTACAGAGGCAGCAGGAACCAGATGAAGAAGATCAGGATCAGCGCCGGGAGCCACTCGTAGTGGAACACGGCGATGCCGTCGTGGTACCCGCTGCCCGGCAGCCCGACGAAGGTGCTGCCGCTCATGTTCGAGACGTAGAACGACAGGCCGATGATCGGCCAGCGCAGGCTGCGTCCGGCGAGGAAGTACTCTTCGGAGCCGGCCGCCGCTCCGCCCGCACCATGTCGTGGGGAGAGCGGCGGCGCCCATGGGGAGATCCCGGAGGTACGGCGTGGGCTACTCGGTGGGCTTCAGGTAGCGGCCGAGGAAGTCGTAGACCTCGCGCCGGGACTCACGCGCGCGGATGCTGTCGACGCGGTTCATGGAATGGCCGCCCGGGAAGTCCTCGTAGATCTCGTACTCGAAGTCCTTGTCGTGTGCCTTCAGGGCATTGATCAGATGTTCGACCTCGATCACGTGCACGTCGCGGTCGTTGGTCGTGGTGTGGATCAGCAGCGGTGTCTGCAGCTTGTGTGCGTTCCAGGCCGGGGAGCGCTCGCGATACTCCTCGACGTTCTCGTAGGCGGTCTCGCCGATGTGGTAGTCGACGGAGTAGAGATCCCGGTACCCCTGGGTCTGGTAGCCCATACGCGCGACCAGGTCGCTCACGGGAACGCCCGCGTACGCCACGTCGAACTTGTCGGGGTGGTCGAACACGCTCAGGAGCGCGATCAGGCCGCCGTGGCTCCACCCCAGGATGCCCACGTGCTCCGGGTCGACTCCGTCGACGGCCTCCACTGCCCAGTCGCGCGCGGCGACGACGTCCTCGATCTCGAGTCCGCCGTAGTCGATCGCCTCGTAGGTCGACCGCCCGTAGCCGGTCGAGCCGCGGTACTCCGGCGCGATCACGACGTATCCCTCGGCCATCAGCTCGCGCACGATGTGCGTGTAGTAGGTGTTGAAGTCGCCGTGGACGCCGCCATGGGGGAAGACGAGAAGCGGCAGGTCGCCCGTACGGTCGCGCGGCGTGAAGACGTAGCACCAGGTCTTGATCGGATGCCGCTCGTTCTCGATCCCGTAGGTCTCCTCGCCCCGAGGATTCGGCACGGTGGGAATGTAGACCTTGTCGATCTCGGCGACGTCACCCACGCGCTCGAACCACAGGACGTCGTCGATCTTCTTCTGCAGGCGATCGATCGCGAAGTCCTGGTCCTCGAGGTGTTTCTCGAGGGCTTCGAGCTTCTCGAGGAGGTCGGCGCGGCTCGGACCGTCGCCCTGGGCGAGAGCGGCCGACGGGCCGGCGATCGGCAGGAGAGCGAGGAGAGCGAGGATGCGGTACCACATGGGGGTCCTCCGGAAACGGACGAAAGGGTCGATGTTGCTCGACCATAGATCCCGGGCGGTGGCACGTCCACCGGTCGTGCCACCGACGCCGGCGTGGGTGCTGGTGTCGTCCGCGGATTTGCGACTGCGTCGAGGATCCTGCACTCTGAAGTGCGGACCGGCGGAGTCGGTGTCGACCCGTCGGGCCTCAGGAGGAGGCTCGATGACTTCGGACGCCCTACAGCCTCTCGCGCTCTCGCTCGGCCTTGGCCTGTTGGTCGGTCTGCAGCGGGAGTGGGTCGGTGGCCACAGCATCGGCATCCGCACCTTCCCGCTGATCGCCGTCTTCGGCTGTCTGTGCGGTCTGCTCGCGGAGGACTGGGGCGACCTGCTGATCGCCGCCGGACTGCTCGTGTTGGGTGCTCTGCTCGCGATCAGTCACCTGGTGCGTGAGCACCACGGCTTTGGTAGTGCTTCGCACGACGGTACGGTGGATGATCCACCCGGCCTGACCACCGAGATCGCCGCCGTGCTGATCTTCG